>Ga0209503_10000024_pt1 | contig 114051 bp, 79 predicted proteins | sample SouAtlMetagenome_2_FD_187448 | JGI IMG/M metagenome (GOLD analysis project Ga0209503, IMG submission 187448) | Marine eukaryotic phytoplankton communities from Atlantic Ocean - South Atlantic ANT15 Metagenome (SPAdes) (version 2) | ecosystem: Environmental > Aquatic > Marine > Oceanic | place...
GGCCATTATCAAAAGACAATCTAAGATTTTTCCTTATATTACACCTTTTATTGAGTTTGATCCTGGTACGCAGCCTGCACGTGCACCTGGTGCGCCTGTTCCTGCTGAACTGCCTTCATTTGCCGAAGCCCTCGGCCCTGAAGAATTTGTTTCTTATCACAGCTTGCAAGGTAAAGATGGCGCATTAAATTACGCCGTGAGTTACAAGGCCTTTGTTAAACAGCTTGGCAAACCGTGGCGCGGCCCATTGAAACTCAGGCCACATGAACAATTATTACTCGCGGCATTCTGCCTTAAAGCCGCGCGAAAAAGAAATGAATCTGATGTTCTTTTAGGACAAATCGCAAAATGCTGGTCACATAAAAAAGGCTTAGTGGTCGATAAAAAACTGCTCAAACAAGCGCGTTCAATTCTCAGAGACCGTGATTTGTGCGGTAAAACGCTAGGCAAGTGTAATCAGCACGCCTTTACCACCACAGCCCTTATCCGCGGAATACAAACATCGCGTGAAGAAGGTGGCGTATTGTCATCATCACAATTTGTATGGCTTCGCGGCTATGACCGTAATTTATGGTATGCGCTCAATAATTTAGGACGTCAGGCTTTTCATATGGAGGCGGTTGGCGCCATGGCGCATTACAAAATTGAAAAACGTATTGGCCGTCCTATTCCTAGGCCAAAAGTTGAAGAGGCGGTCGAGTCGCTACAAAGTTACATGAAATCTGACCGCGCGCGCCCTGTACCAAGCCTTGATTATAGCGGTTCTAAACGCCGCAGCATTAAAAAAGTTAAAAAGTCTTAAAACTGGAGTTTAAAATGTCTAAAAACCCTTCGGCGAATGTTATCGACAATTCATTGGTTCTTTCCCTGCCCAACGCATTAAACCCTGTAGTATGGCGCATGGAACTCGCGAAAGCAAAAATGTCGGCTATTGAAATCCGTGAAGACAAAATTGGTGATTTTGCGTTGATTTTAAAAACGCCAAAAGGCGACAGCAATGAAATTGCACGTTTTGGCGCAAAGAATGATGCGTTAAAAGGCCTTCACGCCATCACAAACGCCATGTTAAAAGCTGAGAAATCGCAGCGTAAAGGCCAGAAGGCGACAGGAAGCGGCGGCATATTCAAGAAAATTATGATGGTAATTCTCGGCATTGTCAGCTTTGTTGTTCTGCTCATCATCATCGCTAATCTGATCGCATTTTTTACAGGCGCGGGGTCGAATAATGCTGGTTATCCAAGCGGCGCAGCGGGCGTTGTACAAGATGGCGTTCCACAATCCGCTGACGACTTTCTCAGAGCCCAATAAACTAGCCCAATACAGCAGCATATTATTAACTTTTATAACTTATAATATCTTGAAAATTAACGGTAGAAATCCATGGTATTAGACACCAGAAAATATTCATATTCACATGAAGCCATCCTCAGGGACACGCGTCCTTGGACGGCGCGTATGTGGTCATGGATGCAAAAGCCCGCTAACTCGGCTGCCGTTTTCATTAGTTGCGCGGCGATGCTGTTTATCAAAATGGACTTCCTGCTCTATATTGACTGGATTTTCATTTTCTCGGTGATTTATTTCCTTCTTATCGTGCGCTCTGACCGAACCATTGCCTTTAAACTGCCTATGGGGGCAAAGCACAAAGACAAAAACAATATGGGCCCCGGAAAAAACGGCAAGGCTGAAGGCATTCTTTATTTAGGTAACGTCAAAGAAACCAATGAAGAAGTGTGGTTTAGTGATTCCGATGCGCGTACCCATATTTTGTACCTTGGTACAACAGGCGCTGGTAAGACGGAGGGGCTAAAGTCCCTTGTTACCAATGCGCTCTGCTGGGCTTCGGGCTTTGTTTATGTCGATGGTAAGGCCGATACCGATTTGTGGTCATCTCTATCATCACTTATGCGCCGCTTTGGCCGTGATGATGATTTGCTGATTTTGAACTATATGACTGGTAACTCTGATGGGCGCGCGCCATCAAATACCATGAACCCGTTTTCGAGTGGTTCAGCATCATATTTGACCAACATGCTGGTCAGCTTGATGCCTGAATCAGGCGGCGATAACGCGATGTGGAAAGAACGTGCGGTTTCTCTTGTTGGCTCAATCATGCCGGCGCTAACGTGGAAACGTGATAACCAAGACATCCCGATGAGTGTAAGTACCATTCGTGAATATCTGAACCTTAATTCGGTCATATCGCTCTCACGCGATGAAATGATCCCTGAAGAAATTCGCAAAGGTATTAATGGTTACCTTGATACATTGCCAGGCTTTGTTCCCGAAGCCTTTGATGATAATGGTAAGGAAAAGCCTGCAAGCCCGGATTCACCGCCAATCGACACCACAACCGTGCATCAGCAGCATGGTTATCTTTCGATGCAGTTCACCCGTTCATTGCAGTCTCTTGGTGATGATTACGGTTATATTTTTGATTCACAGGCCGCCGATGTTGACATGGTCGATGTTGTTTTGAACCGCCGCGTATTAATCGTGCTTATTCCCGCGCTTGAAAAATCAGGTGACGAAACCGCTAACCTTGGTAAAATTGTTGCCTCGACCCTAAAAGGTATGATGGGCTCGACCCTCGGCGCGACAGTTGAAGGCGAAAGCTCCACCGTTATTGATAACAAACCGACGCGTTCAAACACGCCTTTTATGACGGTTTTTGATGAGGTTGGCTATTATACGGCGGAAGGTATGGCCGTGATGGCTGCGCAGGCGCGTTCTTTGGGCTTTAGTTTGATTTACGCTGCGCAGGATTTGCCAGCGCTTGAAAAACGCGTAAAAGAAGAAGCGCGCTCAATCACCGCTAACTGTAACATTAAGATTTTTGGTAAACTTGAAGACCCAACACAAACCAAAGAATTCTTCGAAAAAACCGTCGGCGCGTCAATCGTGACAGAGGTATCTGGTTTCCAAACTGAGGCCGGGTCACTCGGTCATAACTATACTGACGGTCTGCAGGCCGGCGTACAAATTCGTGATAATGCATCATATGATGAATTACGCGGCTTTAAAGAAGGTCAGGCGGTTGTAACATTTGGTGGCTCACTGTTTGAAACGCAGATGTTCTATTCCAACCCTGGTCACGCCAAAGCAATGCGCGTCACACGTTACATGGCGCTGCCGCCACCAGATGAGAATCTTTTACGCCACGCAAAAGACATTCGTAAATTACGCGACCATATGGTCAAAAAAGGCTGGACGGCAGAGAAATCAGATGTGGCACTGCCGACTGAGCCAGAAATTGAAGCTTTGCTTAGTGGGTTCCACAAAGGTATCGACCACAAAGAAAGCCCGCTGATGAGCGGTATTTACGGTATTGTTGACCTTCATGCACTCGAAAATGAAATCCCACAGCCGCAAGAAAAGAAAGCGCCGAAAGGTATTGGCGCTCAGAAACCTGTTGATGCACCACTAACCGCGGAAAAGAAAACTGCGCCGCTACAAGCGACAGCGCAACAAACTGCGCCAATCGAAGAAAATGCGGCCGTTTCTACGCCTGCTGCACAAACGACTGCGCAAGAAGCAGCACCAACAAGCGACAATGTACAAAGCACCGACCCTATGGGCTTCTTTGGCGGCGGAGAAACACCGCCAGCTACGCAGCCACCAGCACAGCCTGCGGAAGACACCGTGACCATGCCACCAAGCATCGCAACACCGCCAAATGAAGCGCCACAGCAAGCCGCGCCACCAAGCGCCGCCGAGGAGGCAATTGCTATAGATGCCGCGGCCACCAACACAGCCAGTGATAACCCTATGGGATTCTTTTCTGGGGGCAGCGACGCCAAGCCATCACAACCACCTACACAAGAGAGTGCAGCGCCAACGACACCGACGCCTAGCACCGCGACTACGCAAGGCAACGTCCCACCTGCACAAACCACTAAAATTGACACGGCAGCAGAGAATCTGCTTAAAGAAGCAGGGCAAAAGGCACGTGAGAAACTCGTGAAATCTACAGAAGGTGACGCAGATACTTAATGTGTCAAACAGCGTAGAGAGAAAAGCCAAAAATAAAGAAAAGCCCTGCTGGTTCGCACCATGCAGGGCTTTTTATCCATATAATACACTATCAGCGGCTATTTCAGCCTGCGCTTACCCATCCATAAACTCAACAAGGTTTAATGTATCCGATGCGCCGCCATAAGGGCTTGAAATGCCGTTAATCTGCAAGCGACGCGGCGCGCGCCAAACGATTGTATTAAAGTTTTGCTGTGTCGACATGATTTGCCATTCGGGATAAATCCGCCCTGTGGCTTCACACATCCATACAGGGTCCGAAGGTGCATCAATGCCTTTATCTGCCCAAATACGTGCTTTGTCATTGTCATGGTCTGAACAATGTGCGATTTCTTCTAACATACGGTAAACGGATGCTGATGGCGTCGTCGATTCTGCATTTAACAAATAATCACGCGCCACGCCCCAAAGGCCATCCTCCATTGCGACCTTTGCCAGTGCAATTTTGGATTCACTATGTGCAATATTGTTGGCGCAAAGGCGCTTAATCCACTCCAAGCGCGCATCTGGCTTATTTTGCTTACGCTCTGAGAGCAGTGACATCCATATTTTCGCCAGTTCTGGATGCGGCGCGATACGCCATTGTGCTTCAATGACACGCTTCGCTTTCGCAATTTGTTTTTGCTTAACAAAATATGCCGCCAATTCGAGTGATGCTGGCAAGAAGCCATTAGAAACTTTTAAGGCCGCGCGGAATTGGTCTGCCGCCTGCGCATATTGACCGCCGCGTTTGGCTTCAAGGCCAATCTGCGTAATCAGCGCCGCACGGTCCTTTTTGATTTTATCTTTGGGCAAAGCAGAGAATTTTTCAATTTTGCGTAATGTCTTTAACGCCGCATTCCATGAACGCGATTCCAGCTCCATATCATAAATACGCGGCAGAAAATCTTTGTTTTTGGTGTTTTTATTATAAGCTTGGTAAGCGAGTGATAGCGCCTTGTGTTCCTCGCCTTGTTCATAAGCGGTTTTGATCAAACCCTGATAGCCAAGCAAAGATGTTTCTTTTTGCTTTGAAAGCGCTGCGAAGCGTTCTTCGGCATCGTCCGCCTGCCCGCTCATCCGCGCGGCGTGTGCGCCCAAAAGCTGCGCAAGCCCGTCTTCGGCGGAAGAGAGTTTAAGCGCGCGCTGTGCTTGATAAGCAGCAATTTTTGCATCACCCGCTGACAGCGCCGTTAAGCTGCGTAAAATAGCAACATGGCCTTTTTCACGTCGCTTACCAGCGTTATGTAATTTTAGAAGTTTCGGTAGGCTCTCAATGAAAATTGCGCCGCGCGTAACAATGGTCACGACCAAGACAAAGGCCGCGACAATAAACAGGAAAAACCCTGTATGCGCCGTTATTTTATAAGCCTCCCACTGGAAAACAATATCGCCTTCCAAAGAAAGTAACCACAAACTTCCGGTAATCACGATGGCTAATTTCGCCATATACCAAAATGTCTTCCACATATTTTTGAACCTTTAATAATAAGCCTATAATTACTTAACCATATTTTTGTTTATTGATTAGTCTTAATCGATGGCATTTCTTTTAATTTTGGCAGACCGCTGCCCATGCCACCATCAAGGAATTGATAGCCAGATACAGGGTCTTCAATCAATTCACGTGCGGGCATCATGTTTTCAAAGCTATCCACCAGCCCCTTAAAAGACTGCGCATCAATGCCCTGTAGCGATTCCATGCTCATGCCACCTAAAAAGCCACCATTCATAAAGTCACCTTTTAAAAAATCTGTCGGCAGGCCGTCTTTCAGCGCCGATAAATCAAAACCCATGACATTTTGCATGACGCGCCCAGTGAGCATGGTTTCAACCTGCCCTGCAAGCGCTGTAGTTTTTAGCTGTTCAATCAACATCGCCGCAGGCTCACGCGCAGGACCCTGCAGTTCATTGAGGATCATATAAGCGCTTTCAACATCGCCTTTATCCAAATAATATTGCGCGGCGTCGATACGTTCTTGAGTTTTTGTTCCTGTAATCAGCTCGCCATCTTTTTCAACTTTCAACACATTATTTAAGCGGGCTTTGGCTTTTTCTTGCCATGAGACATCTTCTCCCTGCAAGGATGAAGATACAATGTCGCCGCCCAATGCACGCAATTCGCGCGACAGGCCGCCCGCCGTCAATACGCCATGTTTGGCCTTTGGCGCAAGCTGAGCTAAGGCGGCGTTTAACTGTTCATCTTCACTCCCAATCAGCTTCTGCATTAAAGCCAGATCTTTTTCAAAGGATTTATTATCGCGCCCTAATGCACCCCTTAACTGCGCGAGCCCCATCAGCATGGCTGCGGCCTTCAAATCTTTCTTATCCAAGTCACCAAAAGTGTTGTTTAACGCAGCACTTTCGCTGCGCTGCTCATCTATTGCTTCATCCACTGCGGCCTGTTTACCATCAGTGCTTTTATCGGCTTTTAAATTATCGACCGCCCCCCACAGCTCCGTCATTGCGGATTGCAACTGTTCTTGGCCTTCTAAGCTTTGCTGCATTGCTGATAATTTACCGACAAAACCTGCAAGATCAGAAGAGCCGCTAAATTCAGCAAAGCGATTAATTTCACCTTCTAAAGATTGCAGCCTTTGGGCAATAGAACCACCCTCTGCGCCCATTACGGTTTTAGAAATAACAGAAGCTTGCGCGGCCAAATCATTCATATTTTGCTTTACTTGCGCAGTTTGCTGTTTAATGTCGCCAATTTTCTTATTTAAATCTGAAGGCACTATTTTTTGCAGCATAGATTGTTTCTCGCTGACCTCTTCCAATTGCTGTTCAAGCTGCGCAATTTTCTTACTTTGCTTCTTTGATTCTTTAACTTCTGGGCCAGTAAGCACCAACAAGCCGAGGACGCCAGCCAGCGCTGCAAGGCTAACGCCGCCAACAATGCCATTAATTAAGCTTTGTGAGCTGCGTGCATTTAACTCGCTCGCCGCGATATGTGCCTGTGCTTTGCGCTGTGCGATCTCATCTGGCGTTAGGGTGCGCGGCGACTGGGTAGCGGCGCGCTGCTTCGATGCTTCGGCTTTTGGCGCGTCTTGCCTTGGCGTAGCTTGTGTTTCTCTTGGCTTTTCTGGCGCTACTTGTATTGGCTCTTGTATTGGTGCCTGTTTCGTTTCTTGCCTTGCTTCTTCTGGCGCTTTCACCGCATTGGCGGCACTAAGCAAATCATCAAGTGATACGCCATGTTCTTGCGCGGCCTGCATAATCAATTTCTTACGCGCTAAAGGAATCGCTTCACGTTTTTTCCAGCCTTGCACGGTCGTAACCGGCACATCCAGCTTGGTCGCCATAGGACGAATGCCGCCAAAGCGTTCAATAATTTCTAATGAATTTGGCAAAGTTGTGTTTGCATTATCACTCATGTGATCCATTCCTTATCTCTTCAGCACTAAAATAAACTCTCAACCAATGCGGTCATGGATGCCATGGTTTTGTTTTTGCAGATCAGGCGATCTTGCCACAGCGCGTCTTGTAAAGAGTTTAACACTGGCGCACTTAAACATAAAGCCTTTATGGGCGCAATATACGTGCTAAGCCCAGCATCAACAATCAACTGTTCAAATATTTTGGCGCTGCGGGGTGAAAAAAATGTGATATAGGCAATTTCGCCGTTTTTCAACGCCGCAATAAACGCATCACAGAGCGCGGACGCAGGCAAGGCGCGATAAACGATTTTCTCGCCAATAGTAAAGCCAGCCATGCGCAATTCATGGCTTAAATCAAACGATATATCGTGACCGCGCAAATAAAGCAGCGGCGTATCAACATGGTGGCGCGCTTGAATATCGCTGATTAACGCACCAACATCATCAATGCCTTTGGCGCTGTTTATACCGTAATGCGCACGCAGCCCTGCGCGCTGCGCGGCTTCATCTCCGCGCTTTGATGTTGTAATCAATGCCGCGCGCGATTCATCTGGCGCAAGGTTTAAGGGGAAATGTTCAATCGTAATGACGGGCTGATGCAGCGTCATGATATGTGGGTTCGCCGCGCTTAGCGCTGCTGCAAAATCATCTGCGCCTTTTTGATGGCGCGTGATAACCAGCTTATGGCGTTGATAATAGGCGCTGTCTTTAACCACATTCATAATCTTCTAAAAATATATCAGATGGCGCACGCGCCTTTATTTTTAAGGCGAGCTGCGTACCTAATGCGAGGGCGGCGGTGATGGACACTTTATCACTTATGCCCGCCTCGTGCCAAATCTCGCTGCCATCTTCTGCGCCAATTTGCGCATCAACCTGCAGCTTGCCGTCTTTAATGATACAATAACCGCCAATGGGCGTACGGCAAGAGCCATCTAGCGTTTTTAAAATTGCGCGTTCTGCCGCGGCAATGATGGCTGTTTCCTCACATTGCAATGGGTCAAGGCAGCGCTGCAAATCACGGTCTTCGGCGCGGCATTCAATGGCGACAATGCCCTGCCCGCAAGCCGGTAGGAAACCATCAACATCCAACGTCGTAAATTGATCATCATAAAGGCCCAGTCGGTTTAAACCAGCGCGCGCCAAAAATGTTGCATCGACCTGACCAGCTGCGACTTTTTCAAGGCGGGTTGGCACATTACCGCGAAACGGCACGACTTTTAAATCAGGGCGCTTATGGAGTAAGAATGATTGACGGCGGACGCTTGACGTTCCTACCAAGGCACCCTCTGGCAAATCATCAATAGATTTATATTTATAAGATACAAACACATCTCGTGGATCTTCTCGGCGCATATAATGGTTCATAACCAGGCTATCAGGCAGGTAAGCAGGCATGTCTTTAAGGGAGTGAACGCCGATATCAATGCGTTTTTCAAACAAAGCTTGTTCGATTTCTTTGCAGAACAGGCCTTTGCCGCCATCTTGCGCGGATAGGCGGGTTTCGCCCATCGCAGGGCTCCAATCGCCTGACGTTCTGATCTCGACCAGCTCGACTTTAACAGCTGCATTATGTTTTTCCAATGCGGCTTTCACCATGTTGGATTGAAACATTGCAAGCGCTGAGCCTCTTGTCCCGATGCGAATAAGCTGTTCTGCCATAGTCACCTTAGCCATACTCAAAGTAAGAATTCATTTGTATCTTCAGCATAAATTGCTTAAAAACACTCACTAGAACCGGACTATATGAGTATTTGAACAAATGAGCAAGTATGTATTGGGCATAGAAAGCAGTTGTGATGACACAGGCGTTGCGATCATCCGCGATGATGGTCATATCATGGCAAATTTGATCTCATCACAATTTGACGAACATGTGGAGTTCGGCGGCGTTGTCCCTGAAATTGCAGCGCGTGCGCATCTTGACCATTTGGATCGGCTTATCCACGGCGCGATGCAAAAATCTGGCCTTGCCTATGACGATTTATCAGCCATTGCCGCGACATGCGGCCCCGGCCTGATTGGCGGGGTGATGGTTGGGATGATGGCAGGCAAAGCCATTGCCGCCGCCTATAAACTGCCCTTTATTGCCGTTAATCATTTAGAAGCGCATTTGCTCACCGCGCGGCTAAGTGATGATGCACCGATGCCCTATTTATGCTTACTTGTCTCTGGTGGACATTCCCAGCTTTTAATCGCCGAGGATATTGGCACATATAAGCGTATCGGCACGACATTAGACGATGCGCTTGGTGAAGCTTTCGACAAAACCGCAAAAATGATGGGACTGCCATATCCGGGCGGGCCGCATTTACAAAAGCTGGCAGAAGACTATATTGCGCGCTGTGCAGATGAGTGCCGCGCACCAGATGACATTATCGGGCGTTACAATTTACCCCACCCCTTAATTCATCACGATAATATGGACTTTTCATTTTCTGGCTTAAAAACCGCGATGCGTAACCATATTGACAAAATTACAGGGCAAGAGATTAGCACCCATGAGGCGCAGGAGCTTGCTTATTGCTTCCATCAAGCCATCATTGGCGTGCTCAACAACAAGGTTAGCCGCGCAATTATGCATTATAAATCACATTATCGCGAAACGCTCGAAGCCAAGAACGTCAAGCCTTCACTGGTGATTGCAGGGGGCGTTGCAGCAAACAGATTCATTCGCGCGGCATTAGAAGACTTGACGGCGGCGCATGAAATGTCCTTAATAGCACCTCCCATACAGCTTTGTTCGGATAATGGCGCGATGATCGCTTGGGCAGGCTGGGAGCGTTTTAACCGCGGCATGGTTGATGGACTTGATTTTGCCGCCCGCCCACGTTGGCCTTTGGATCCAACGGCAGCAAAACGCATCGGCGCTGGCGTAAAAGCATAAAACGCGTTATAAAGCCGAGTGGAATAGATAGAGTTACGTGTAAATTAAAATAGGAAATTCAATGCAAACAGTAGGTATTATAGGTGCAGGTGCATGGGGGACAGCTTTGGCGCAAGTGATTCGCGCTGCTGGCCGTGATGTAACATTATGGGCGCGTGAAGCAGAGCTTGTTTCACATATGCAGAAAAACCACGAAAACAACCAATTCTTACCGGGCATTAAAATTGATAACGCGATTAAAGTCAGCGACTCTATATCAGAAGTCACGAATAGCGATATTTTATTGATCGTTGTTCCTGCGCAGCATTTGCGCGCGACATTGCAATCGATGAAGTCATCTTTGCGTAAAGATCAGCCGGTGTTGATTTGTTCCAAAGGTATTGAAATGGAAAGCGGCCTTTTAATGTCACAAGTCGCAGAGCAAGAAATTCCAAGCTCACCTATTGGCGTGCTAACAGGGCCAACATTTGCGGTTGAAATTGCCAAGGGCCTACCAAGCGCAATGACACTTGCCTATAAAAATGCAGAACAAGGCAAAGAAATTATTGATGCGTTATCCAGCCGTAATTTACGCCTTTACCTGACAAAAGACATTATCGGCGCACAGCTTGGCGGCGCAATTAAGAACGTTGTCGCAATTGCCTGCGGCGCTGTACATGGACTCGGCCTTGGCGAAAATGCGCGCGCGGCGTTAATGACACGCGGCATTGCCGAAATCGCTCGCCTTGCGTCAGCAATGGGCGCAAAGAAAGAAACATTAATGGGTATGTGCGGCTTTGGTGATTTGGTCTTAACCTGTTCATCAATGCAGTCCCGTAATTTCTCATTAGGTTCACATTTAGGCTCAGGACGCAGCCTTGAAGACATTATGTCTGAGCGTAATGCCGTGACAGAAGGCGTACACACATCAAAAGCCTTGATGGTCATGGCAAAGAACCACGCCATTGAAATGCCCATCGCAGAAGCCGTTTATGAATGCCTAAATCATGGCGCACCGATACGCGATGTCGTCAATAAGATGCTTGAACGCCCATTGCGCCCACAGGCCGCATAAACACAGCAAGAATAATTAAGGCAAAGCGATGCTGATTTTTCCAAAGATCGTCATTAAAGACGGAGAGTCGTTACACCAATTTCAAAATATTATTGGTAGCGCAATTGCGAGCCCTGCGGAAATTGCAACGCAATTGGTCAAGGCGGGGTTTTCATGGCTATATATTCAAAGCCTCGACCCTGAAATTGACGCACAATGCCTTGAAACAGTTGCACAGATTATTGACGCGGTTGATGTGCCGGTTGCCTTTGAAGGCGCAATCCAAGATATATCAAGCGTTGATCGTCTGATGGGCGAAGGGCTGAGCCGACTGACCCTCAATAACTTGGCGTTGATAGATCACGGCTTTATTCAGCAAGCCTGCAGCCTTTACCCTGACCAAATTGCTGTCCATCTTCATGCCAATGCAGATAAGCTTGATGTTGCGCAAAAAGGCAATGTCACACAGTTTGACCTGCATAAAATTGCCGCGAGTATTGGTGAATATGGCGCTTATGCGATTTTATATAGTGAAACGAGCGATCAACAAACTGGTGAGATTGAAAAACCGGGTTTGGATATGCGCGCCTGCTGCACATTAGCGCAGAAAACAGCTTGCCCCGTTTTCTATGCCGGTAAATTAAACCATATGGAAGATTTACTTTCTATCGCGCGCGAGACAGAAAGCGGCATTGCAGGCGCATTGCTTGGTGAAGGCCTTTATAGCGGGCAAATTAGCGCCGCCGATGCGCTGCAAATTGCCGCAGGGCTTTCGCTCTATCAGCAGAAAAGTAACGATAATTAACGCCATCAAACATGATTGATAAAAAAAGCCCTTCTGCAGAGAGAAGCGCAGAAGGGCAAAACGTCATTTTGTAAGCGTCCCAGTCTTAGGGATTGTATTTACCGCCTGGCATGTATTCATTTGTCTTAATCTGTTTTAAACGCTCCATGATATTTGCATCAGAACATTCATTTGCCGCTGCTGGCGCAGTGCCTGTGGCCTTTACGATAACGCGATCATTTTCAAGGGCGCAGCCAAATTTATCTCCAAGCTTAAAGGCTGTAAATTGTGCACATGTCTGTGTTTCATTTTGGAATTTTGTATGGGCAAGCATTAATGCCGCCTGTGATTGTTTTGTTGCAATAATGTGTTTTACTTCACCGCGCAGCTCATTTGAAGCTGTACATGCAGCAGCACCTTCGCTATCGCTTACCAAAGAAGGATTCCCTGTCGCATTATCATAAGTGATGCCCGTTGCGCGATCATGTGTTTGATTGTTTAATGCTGATAAGCCTTGATTTGTGTAACCCTTAGCTTGATCATATGCTGTGCTAATCGTTGTTGCGCAGCCTGATAATGCAATAGCTGATGAAAACGCTAATGCGACTTTTAAATTACTTATACTCATTTTTATTACACCTTGTTTCAATTTTAATTGATCTCTATTACCCACCATTTACTGGTGTGTTTCATTGATAAAAAGCATAAACCCATCGCCTTAGGGAAAACAAATATATTCCATAAGTCGCTGGTAAATAACAATAAAAATGAGATAGTTTAATGTCCGCCTTCGCCAGCAGTAAGGGCAAGGTAGTGGCGTTTTTCGATTAATCCAGATTCAAAGGCTTCGGTGGCCGACTTCATCATCGTTTGGCCATAGGAAGGAATCATCCGCTGTATTTCATTCGTCCAATCATCAAACTCCATATCAAGAAGCTTTTCACGAACGTTAGCAGGGAACATCATCCACTCGCGTAGTCCCAAACGCCCACCGCCGATTTTAGGAACAAGCGCCTGTGTAACAATCAGGCGCAACGTTTCCATCAAGGCAAAGGCACGCTCGTTACGCTCGGTCGTGTCAAAGGTCGTAATCATACGGCGTACCGTTGACGCAACGCCGGTGGTGTGCGTCGTTGTATAAACGGCGTGGCCAGTTTGTGCGGCTTCAATCGCTGCTGAAATGGTTTCTTTATCACGCGCTTCGCCGACCAAAATAATTTCAGGCTTACGGCGCAATGCATTACGTACGCCAGCAGCAAAATCTGGCAAGTGTTTAGGAATTTCTGTTTGTGACACTAATGAGCGCGGCGACCTGATCGTGTCATAAGTATATTCAATCGGCGATTCATAGGTCAGCATTTTACCGCAGCCATGTACGCGCTCTAACAGCATACGGTTACCCGCAGAAAGCAATGTTGATTTACCCGAACCTGTAGGCCCCGTAATCACCACCATGCCTTGGCGCGGTGCCCAATTGTCAATAATCTCTTTTTCAATGTTGAGCGCTTCCATAGTTGGTGGCTCACTTGGCAAGCTACGCATGGTGATTTGTACTGCGTCACGGCCTTTAGACAATACGGCAGTGATATTTACACGAAAACGTATCCGCGTATAACGGTCAGGGCGAATTTCATAGGACACGTCCAAATCCGTACCCGAGGCAAGCCGCGCCGCAGCATCTGGGCCATAAATTTTTACAATAAAAACATTCATATCGGCCGCATCAATTGGGCGATATGTACCAGGGTAGAGAATACCTGAGATATCGTTATATCCAGGGCGATCTGTTTGGATAGTAATATCGGACGCACCTTTATTGACGCACCATAACAAATAGGCGTCAACATGCTCTGCGCGAAAACGGTCGGGTTCATCCGGCCATGTTTCGGCAATATTATCTTCTCCCTTAAGGAGGCTTACCGGTTTGCGGGCTTCCATTGATCGTGTCCGCTTATAAGTTGTGGAGTGCCTGTAATTTGGATAGCGCGATCACCGACACGCATTTGATGACCGCCGCCTGTGACGCCGCGATCAACTTGATTTGCATAAGGTGAAGAAACCATGCCTTGCGCCAAAAGTTTACGATAACGTACCATGCCACTGAAATCAGCAATAAGGCGCGCCAAATCGGCTTCGAATGTTTCATCAGCTTGCGCATAGCCGCTTTTCCAACCTTCGGCGACTTTTTCTTTCCAAATATCGCGCTCTTCATCGTCTTGCGGCATTAAAATATCAGGTGGGTTTTTAACTTTTCCCCAGTCACGTTTCAAATATTCGCGCCAATCTCGCGCAGTTGTGACAATTTTTGCATTGCGATTAATATTATAAATACGGTCAGATACAGCAGCTGTCTGTCCATCAGTATCAATAATCATTGCATCAATAGATTCTGAAATAACTGGCGGTTCGATAAGTAAGCCAGATGGCGCAGCAATAAGCAGGCTTCTGAAGTTGTAAACCTTATCCATTGCCCCTGTTTGGCGCTCAAGTTCTTGATTAATTTCATAAGTGCGCATTGCAAGACCGCCGCGCGCACCAAATGACAATGCAGCTTCGATCACCGCATCACGGCGAATATCAATCGGCATTGTGCCTTCGGCAAATTCTTTGCCTTCATTAGTCGCTTCAATTTTTTGTAGAGTCTTCATCGCGCGTGGTGGCTCTAAAGTCACCTCTGGGGCTTTATCCTTGGCATAGGCGCTACCAATAGCGCAGAAACTGAGCGTTCCAAAGACAAATGCGCCCAAGAAAAACTTATTATTCTTCATATCCATAGACTTCCCAGAAATATTCATGTGTTCTATCCCATATTAAACAGCGCATAGACCAAAGCCACGCGCCGTTACCTTACATACCTGAAACTGGCGCGTAATTAATTTCAACAACGCGGCGCGCTGAATCTAATTTCAGATCAGCACGACGACCAAGCTGCAGGCCGATATTACGCATAACTTCGATAATCGGGCGATTTTGCACATCAATATCGACAACAACGGGCACTGGCGGTACATCACCAAGAACAACAAATCTGTAGCCCGACTGGTCCGCCAAGGTTTTACTGATTTGTTCTACGGGGCCGAGCCAATCAATTGTCACTGCGCGGTTAAGCTCACTTGGCACATCTTTTGGCGCCTGCGTGGCAACGCGCGGTGCGTTATATTGTTCAATTGCAGCGAGTGTTTCCAAAGCGGTGCTCGCTTTATCTGCCGCATCTGCGAGCATCAAAGAAACACGGTCAGGTGAAGCCACAACTTGCGGTGAATCGTTACGGACAATAGACGCCGCTTCACAACCAGTAAGAAGTAAAGCCGACATAAGAGAAATAATTTGAATCTGTTTTTTTAGCATAATGACATATCTGTAGATTATTTTTCGCGAAATGCTTTAGAAGCACAGTGTATTGTATCTAGCTTACGAACACAATGGCAATATTTTCGTGCAGCGGACAGCAATCTATACAGAATTTTATTGTTTTTTGATTTTTCGGCGCTGCACAGATGAAGGGATGTGCATCGCTTCGCGGTATTTTGCCACGGTTCTGCGCGCAATATCAATATGATCTTCACGTAGTAGATCAACAATTTTATCATCGGAAAGCACAGAATTTGCATCTTCATCATCAATCATCGCTTTGATTTTTGACTTTACAGCTTCCGCCGAATGTACCATGCCATCCGCCCCGATAAGCGCGGTTGAAAAGAAGAATTTAAGCTCAAAAATACCGCGTGGCGTGCCGATATATTTATTCGTCGTCACGCGTGATACGGTCGATTCATGCATTTCAATTTCTGCCGCAATGTCTTTTAAGTTCATTGGCTGTAAAAATTCAATGCCATATAGAAAGAATGCGCTTTGCTGTTCAATAATTTCACTGGCGACCTTTAATATTGTCTGTGCGCGCTGGTCAAGGGCGCGGACAAGCCAGTTTGCAGACTGCATCTGGGTCGATAGGAATTCTTTATCTTCCTTGCGGCTCGCCTTGCTGGCGACTTCGGTATAATATTCTTGGTTTACAAGCACCTTGGGTAAGGTCGCGTTATTCAGCTCAACCCGCCAGCCACCGCCCAAGTTTTTAGGGCGCGCCTTCATCAGCACTTCAGGAATGACGGTCTGGACAACAAAATGGTCAAATTCGCTTGCCGGTTTTGGCTGCATACGTTTGATTTCGTCGATCATATCATTGAGATATTCACGGTTTACATCACAGGCTTTGACCAATTTATCCCACTCACGCGCCGCCAAAAGGTCTAAATTGTCAAGCAAACGCAGCATAGGCGAATCAAGCTGCCCCGCCTCATCAAGCTGCATAGCGAGGCAATCAGCCAAATCACGCGCAAATACGCCTGGTGGGTCAAAATGCTTCATTTTGGTCAATAATTTAATAATGCGCTCTTCCGAGCAATCAAGCCGCGCGGCTAAGTCTTCAGGGTCAGCACGCAAATAGCCCGCTTCATCAAGCTGATCAATAAGCAATGCGCCAATCAGACGATCACGCGCATCTTCGGTTAAGATGTGCAGCTGATCCATCAAATGTTCACGCAATGAAGGTTCAAGGCTCAGGCGGTTTTCAAATGAATATTCCGCATCATCAAACTGATGCGAACCGCCGGATCCGCTGCCCATTGCCGCGCTGCCAGCATCAAAATCATGTGTGTCTGACTCTGCGCGCGGCGCTTCATCTTGCGCAGAAGGCTCCGGCGCAGCTTCGCCGCCATTGCCCTCACGCGACCAGTCATCCTGCGCGAAATTATCATCCATTGAATCGTTATCAGCCGCGCCGCCATCACTGATGCTGTCATGCGAATCTTTATTATCGACTTTTTCTAAAAGTGGGTTGACTTCTAATGCTTCTTCCAAATATTCATTTAGCTCAAGGTTGGAGAGCTGCAAAAGCTTGATCGCTTGCTGCATCTGCTGGTTCATGACCAGCGTTTGACCTTGTTTGAGATTAATATTCTGGGATAACTTACTCATCTGCGTAGTGTATCACTTATTGGGTAAAATTAAAGCGAGAATCCATCGCCGAGATAAACTTTTCTAACGTCTTCATGGCTGACGATATCTTCGGGCGTGCCTTCCATCAAGACGCGCCCATCATGAAGAATATAAGCGCGGTCAACAATGCCAAGGCAGTCGCGCACATTATGGTCTGTAATCAGCACGCCAATGCCACGGTTTTTAAGCTGCGCAATAAGGCCGCGAATATCGCTCACCGCAATCGGGTCAATCCCCGCCAAAGGTTCATCGAGCAAAATAAATTGCGGGCGCCCCGCCAAAGCGCGGGCAATTTCTGCGCGGCGGCGCTCACCGCCCGAAAGAGAGATTGCCGGGGTGCGACGCAAATGTTCGATCGAAAATTCAGCCAATAGTTCTTCGAGGAAAATTTCCTGATGGCGCGCCGACAAGTCATTTTGCGCCTGCAAAACAGCGCGAATATTGTCTTCAACGTTTAAACCGCGAAAGATTGAGGATTCTTGCGGCAAATAACCAATACCGAGGCGCGCACGGCGATACATAGGTATGTGGGTGATATCTGTGCCATCCAGCATCACCTGACCGCTATCCGGATTAATAAGCCCTGTAACAATATAAAAACTGGTGGTTTTACCCGCCCCGTTCGGCCCAAGCAATGCGACAGCCTCGCCAGGCTGAATATACATACTCACATCCCGCAGGACGGGGCGCTTTTTATAGCTCTTTGAAATATGGTGGACGGACAAGCCGCGTTTCACCGTTTTTAAATGGGATGTTGTGTTCATTATTTTATATTAGCACAGTAAATTTTAACATGGCTATAAGATATATAGAGTTTTTAGCTGAGATCAAGTGATATCAACGCTTAGCGCAGCCACGTCTTTTTTTGAAGATGGCGCATAATGTGCCCGCATCATATCAAACACAGCCGCTGTATACTCGTCCACCTTCGCACGCTGGCGCGCGGCAGCTGGCGTGTCATCAAAAAGCGTTGTGACAGAGCTAGACCCCGCAAGATGTGCTTTATATGCCGATGATGAACATGCAGCAGTATCATTTTTTAAAATTGTTCCCATCGCGCAGCGCAGGGGTTCATTTTCCATCAAGCGGTCAAAAGCGTCATATATAGGCGTAAAAAGCGGCGCCGAAGGGTGCACGACATAACGCAGAGAAGATGCACCAAGATGGAAAAGATAAGCAAGTTCTTTATACGCGTTGTCCTTGCAAACCACATTAGGCGCAGCGTTAATATACTCGCCCCTGTCGTGAAGCTGCGTGATAAATTGTTCAACGCGCTTTGTCAGCGCCGCTGAAAGCGCCGCGGAGCGATGGAGTAATGATGCATGGGTCAACACCGCCCATGCCTCATAAGCACTTTGCTTATAAGCCGAATCAGGAGCATCCATTGCGCTGTTCCATACGTGCATCGGATCTTTTAACGGTGCGAATCTATTGGCTTTAACGACCTGATGATTACTGACAACATACATGGTCATGTGGTGCAGCCAATCATGGGTTGTTAAGCTATATAGGCTCTCAAGGGTTGAGATTAATTGCTGTGTTTGCGGATGCTGCGCATCATCAATATAATCGTTATTCAGGCTCAATACGGGCTGGGTGATGCGAGTATCTGAGTTAAGCCGCAGCAATTGTGCGAAGCCCATTTTTTGGCGCTTATCAAGGCTTGCCGCAGGCGGGTAACATGTGTGCCCCTCGCCATTATAATATGGGCTGCAATCATTTTGCGCGTAGTCAATAAAACTCTCTGCGTCAGTGATAATGAAAGAAGAGCGGATGAGCGAGCCGTTTTCACGCGCCATTGCCGTAAACATCGTATCAAAATCACTGGGCTGGAAAGGCGTATTTTTCCTGTCATTACGCGCATTTAACATGGCGCTTAGCGCCTGAAAATGTGGCTGCAAATTTTCAACCTCGCGGCGCACAGCCTCATCATGAGGAATACGATAAGCATCGCTGAGATATTGGTTAAAATATTCACTTAAATAGCGCATTTTATTTTTTGTCCTAGGTTTTAGACATAAGCCAACGCCGCGTTGTGCGCGCATTGTTGTTTCTGCTTTTGCTTTGATAGAGGAAAACCGAGCTGCAGTGAAGCCGCAAGCTCTGTCGCGTTTTCTTGATTTGCGCGGGTAAAAGCGTTTTCCTTGAAGATATCTGTAAACAAACCTGTCTTCTCGTATTGATCCTTTAGCGTCTTTGCCGCTTGTCGCGCATAAGGCGCCCATTGCGTTGCGCTTGTTTCCCACACTTCGTTGCGCGCTGCGCGTGCCGCGCTATTTCCCCGCGTTGTCATGTTGAGCACGGATTTAAGAAATGATTGTGTAAGCGGGCTTTCAATCGGCTCAACACGGCGCAAAAGACGCGCTGTGGTGATTGCTAAGTGATGTAGCCCCTTATAGTCCGGAGTTTTATCGCCTTTAAGACCGCGCAAAGATGCGAAGTTTTCATTTAAACGTTCGCTCAATTCATTAACCTGATCATCTAAATTTTTCCAAAGCGGTTTCGCCGTTTCTGTTTTTAGTAAAGCTGCGTGGGTTTTCATACAGAAGGCTTCGTAAGCTTCTGTGCCTTTATTATTAAGCTGCGGAACACGGCTTAATGCGTTTTCAACATTCTGTCCAAAATTACCGTGCTTATCTGCATAAGCAACCGCATCATTAACCTTTGTTATCGTCATATGATGCAACCAGTCGTGATTACAAATACGACCAATCGATTCAATCAAGCGAATAAGCGCGCCATTATCAATGCGCAACTCATCAAATTTAATACGGCTCGTCAATCCTAACACAGGGAGAGTGATGCGCGTTTCACTGTCTGGGCGCCACATTTGCGCGAACCCCCAACCGCCAAAAGATGCGACGTGTTTGGCACCTGGAAAAGCTGACGTTGCACGCCCATTATAGAAGAAACCCAATTGTTCATGCATATTTGCGAATGCACTGAAACTGTCCATGGTCGTGATTGGCATATCACTCAACACCAAAGAGTTATTCTGATGTGCGATGGCTATGAAAGCATGTTCAATTTGCGCGGCACTTGCATTTAAGGCTTTGTTCTTTCTAAAGTGGCGCTTGAGCGCTTTGGTGGGTTCACTTGAAAAGCGTAGTGATGTTTGTTCTTTTTTATAATCTATAGGGAAGTCCGAAACATATTCCGCCATAGCCGAAAAAAATGGACGTAAATTATCTGCCTCTTTCTTAACCGCAAGATCAAAAGGCCGCTTTGTCAACAAATTGACGTGATCGTCAAAATTATTCTCTAAGCTAAAATCCTTCGTTTGTTCAATCAACGTCGTCATTATATAATGCTCACCCTCATAAAGATGCGCCAAATTAACACAACACCCGGTGTTATGTCAAATAAATCTTGTGCACGAGAAGCACTGCAATAAAAATCAGGCCGGTGAGATCCCCACCGGCCTGATAGAATTTTCAGTATTTAACGTGACGCCTTATGCGACAAGCAAGCTTGCAATCAAATCATTCAGGTCGGCATCAACGCCTTCAAGGCTTGCAACTTGTGTTGCGTTATTGATGTTACCGCTACCCGCGCTATCGATTGATACAACAGTGTTACCTGCGCCATCATCATTTGCGAAAACAAAGTCTGCGATTGACTGTGTAAGCGGGTCAGTAATTGACACCAAAGATGAAAGGTCAAGATTGTCTTGGCCAACTTCAAAGTCTTTGATTGTATCAAGGCCATCTGTAAGCGATTCAAACAAGAATGTGTCATTACCGCTGCCGCCGTAAAGCACGTCATTACCTGCTCCGCCAGAGATCACATCGTTACCCTCTTGCCCGAAGATGATATCATCACCCGCGCCGCCAGAGATCACGTCATCACCGCCTGCGCGTGTTGTGCCGCCGATATTTGTTTCCGCGCCAAGTTCTTCGGCATTATTGATGATGTATTCAAGTGTATCATCACGATCCCAATTTGTTGTGTTGCCTTCGCCATTTTCAAGTTTAGCAAAGACTTCCCAGCCAGAACCATCAGATGCTGTGATCCCTTCAGCTGCAGCAAGCGCGTCTGAATACAGGCTATCACCAAAGATAACATCATTGCCTTCATTACCGTTAAGAACATCATCACCCACAGCGCTTAGGCCTGTAATTGGGTTAGAGTTTTTAAGCGCCGCTGTCAAATCATCAGGGTTTGTGATGTTCAATGAAGAACCATCGCTATCAATCAGGTCGATACGGCTTAATGCAGTGCTGTTTAGTTGAATACCAACGCCGATAACTTCAGTGCTTAGTGACTGGATAATCGCCGCTTCATTCGTGCCGTCACTGCCTGTATATTGACCAATTGCGCCCGCAGTATCGTGACCAGAGTTAAGCGCCCCGCTATCCAACACATATTTATTTGGCTCACCATCAGAGATGAAATATGTGTATGTTTCAGCGTTGCCGCCAAGTGGCGCCAGTGGTGTTTCAAGCCAGCCAATGGCTTCTTGCAATGCCGCTTCGTAGTTTGTTGAACCACCAATAGCCATTGTGTTTTTGAGCCAGTTTACAAGCGTATCTGCGCTTGCTTGGTCTGTGATATCAAATGTCGCTGAAGTGCGCGCATCTGAGCCAAATGGCGTGATATGGACGCGGATCGCGCCGTTATCATATGCCGCCAAATCATCAGCAAGGCTTTCAACAGCTGCAATCAGTTTATTCAAACGTGAGCTGCCTGTTTTTGAGCCCATTGAACCAGAAGTATCAAGGATCAACACGAAGTTATAATCCTGCGGTAATGGTGGAATATATGTAGAGCCACCAACATCACCGACTAATACGTCAGCCATTTCGCCGCCCATGATTACGCCAGCATCGTCACCAACACGATATTCAGTTGTTTCACCTGTAACATCATCAACATTCTCACCAACGATAAAGGTTGGTGGACATGCTTTAATGGCAAGGTTCGCTGTGCTGCTATCGCCATCGCTGTCTGTAAGTGTGTATTCAAACAGGTCGCCAGCACATTCACGGCAGACAACTTCTTTGGTTGTTGTTTCGTTGCTTGTGTCATAGTAACCCGTCGCACATGTATCCCACTGCGTAAGGTAACCATTCGCATCATAGCTTGTCACAATGTCTGCAGATGGGTGCAACCAGATACCAAGCGCGTCATCAAATGCCATGCCTGTCCAGTCGCTCGCGTCGCCGTAGCTTGGGTTAAAATTGTTTACGCCTGTTGCATCCATTGAGAAGCTGTAAACATGGTTGCCATTTGCATCAATCGTTGCTGTGATTGAAGTAAATGGGCTATTTGCAGCCAAAGATGAAGCGATTTGGTCAGGTGACTGAATGCCGCTTGCAGCATCGCCATCTTTCCAGCTTGTCTGTGTGTTCATGCCGTTATAAGCATAAACACTAACAACTGGCGCGCCATTTGATGCATCAAAGTAGAATAATGCAAGCTCGCCGCCGTGACCTTTCGGGTTCGGGCCGTTGTTTAGCGCAACAGTGAAGCCTTCTGTGATACGGCCATATGGGTTTGCGATAACCAACTCAAATGTAAATTCACCAGTATCTTCGTTAAATGTTGTTTCAACATTTTTGATATCGCCACCAGCGTCTGAGCCAGGAGGTGTGTCTTTTGTGAATGTGTATGTTGTTTCTTTGAATAAAAGATCATCTTTCAGATCATATTCATAGTTACCATCCGCATCGATTGTTAATGTGCCGTTTTCCGCATCAATCACAAGGTCACCTGTTGCAGGAACATCGTAATTTACGCCGTCATATTTCACTGATGTAACATGGTTATCAAGATCAGCGCTTAATTCATCATTAGTGACAACATTGCCTGTTGCAATATCATCATTCGCGTTGAACTTCACAACATCGTCATTCGCAACTGGCAGATCATCAATTATGCAGATATCAATTGTATCTTGCGCGGTGAGGCCGAATGCGTCAGTAACTTCAACCTTGAAATCAAGGTCGATAATATCCGCTGATGTGCCATCTGCATGATCTAATGTTTCGAACAATTCAAATGTGTAAGTTTCATTCGCTTGGTCGATTGATAATTCAAACACTGTCGTTGCGCCGGCTGTACCAACAAAGCTATTGCCAATAATCGCAACTGTAACCGCTACGCCGTTATGTGAAAGCGTTGGCGCAGTTGATGAACCACCGAATGAGAAGCTGCCATCAACCGGTTTGATTGAAACGATGCTGCCATTTTCACCAGAGATGTTCAAGTTACCATTAACAACCTTACCCATTGGCAGGTCTTCTGTAACGCAGTTATCTGTGACGTTAATTTCAGGAGCATCTAGGGCATCAACTGTTTTTGTAATTGTCAAAACAGCTTCGCTTGTATCGTCATCACCGTCGATCAACTTGTACGTGAAATCATCTTTCAAGGTTGCGCCAGTCGCGTAATCCACGCCAGCGTCCCAATCCGCATGTAATGTGTATGTGTAGCTACCATCCGCATTGAGCGTCAAGTCGCCATAATCACCAACATAATGAGAAACCAAATCAACAGTGTTATCATTATCCGCGCTTAGAATATCTGCGCCCGCGCCGTTATCAAAAAGAACATTACCCGTTGCAACAGTTTCACCATCGCCAAGCGTATCAAAATCATTTTTCGCTGATGGTAATGCGTCAATCACATCAACATTGATTGTATCGGTTGCTGTGAAGCCGTAATCATCTGTCACTTTAACGTCAAATGACACTGTAATTTCGTCAGCCGCGCCAACAACTTCATGGTCGAATGTTTCAAGCAGTGTAAATGTATATTCAGATGTTGCTGGGTTCAATGTCAATTCAAAGACCTTCACCGCGCCCGCCATACCTGTGAATGTATCACCGCCTGTAAGCGTTGTTACAATTGGTGTGCCTTGGAAAGTAAACGCGCCATTTTCAAGTGAACCTGATGCTTCAAATGTACCGTCAACAAATTCAAGTGAAGCAATACCGCCATTTGCGCCATTAACATTGATTTTACCTGTTCGTGATGGGTCAGCATCACGCAATTCTGTAAGTTCTTTATCAACACCTGCAATTGTTGGCGCATCTAGCGCATCAACATATTTTGTGATTGTTAATGTTGCTGTGTCTGTGTCTGTATCACCATCAATTAATGTGTATGTGAAATCATCAGTTAATGTTGCACCAGTTGCATAGTTCACACCCGCGTCCCAATCAGCATGCAATGTATATGTATATGAACCATTTTGAAGCAATGTTAGGTCACCATGGTCACCAACGTAAGTCTTCGCAATTGCTAAGTTGTCATCATCTGCGCTAAAGTTATCATTTGCAAGCACGTTGCCTGAAACTGTGTTCACGCCATCAGCAAGGCTGTTTGTGTCATCTTCAGCAACAGGAAGATCATCAATGATTTTAATGTCGATTGTGTCTTTTGCGCTGAGGCCGTAATCATCAGTAACCTGAACTTCGAATGACAATGTGATGTCATCTGCTATATTCTCAACTTCGTGGTCTAATGTTTCGAATAATGTGAACTCATATTTTGATGTTGCAGGGTTCAACGTCAGTTCAAAGACCTTCACTGCGCCAGCCATACCTGTGTAAGTATTACCAACAAATGATGTTGTGATCGCCGTACCTTGGAAAGATAGCGCGCCGCCTTCTAAAGAACCTGACGCATTAAATGTGCCAGTAAATTCAATCGAGCTTACGCCGCCATTCGCGCCTGTAACGTTAAGGTCACCAATTTTACTTGGATCTGCATCGCGCTCTTCTTCTAACGTTTTATCTTCTGCTTCTAAAGTTGGGCCATCAAGCTCATTCACAGTTTTTGTGAAGTCGATTGTTGCTTCAGATGTATCGCCATCACCATCAGTAAGAAGGTATTTGAAGCTATCTAATGTGTATGTGTCCGTTGTTGAATAATCAACACCGGCCGCCACTGCCCAGTTAGCGTGAAGCGTATATGTGTATGAACCATTTGCAAAGATATCAAGCGTACCATATGTACCTGTCGCGCTAGAAACGAGCGAAACATTATTTGCATTATCCGCACTTAATTCATCTGCGCCAGCGCCTGTAACGCTATCACCGTCGACAACATTACCAGTTGCAACATTCTCGCCATCTGCAAGGTGATCGCTATCGTCCTTTGCAAGTGGGTTATCATCGTTAACGTTCACTGTAACTGTTGTTGTAGTGCTTAGGCCATATTCATCAGTGATTGTCACACCGAAGTTAAGCGCCATTGCATCATCCGTTGCTAAACCTTCTTCATGGTCAAGTGATGCATATTGTGTATATGTATATTCAAACTTGCCTGTCGCCGCGTTCTGAGAGAACACAACATCAAAGATCACATCGCCAGATGCTGTCTGACCGATAATGCCATTTGTCATTGATGTTACATTCACCGTAACATCATTTGAAAGCAGGTTACCTGTAAGGTTGCTTGCGAATGTACCTGCATTGTAAGTAATTGATGAAAGTGCGCCATTCGGGCTTGTTGCATCAATAACGCCATTTGCTGTGAGAACATTTGCTGCGTCTAAAGGCGCATCTTCTGTAACGGTTACTGCTGAAGGATCAGCTTCTGGATTTGGTAATTTGTTGAAGTCTTTGCTAAACGTGATGTTCGCCATATCTTGATCGCCATCGCCATCTTTTAGTGCGTAGGAGAATGTATCCAACACATATGTGCCATTCTCGTCATATTTTACGCTGGCAAGCTCTGCCCAGTTACTGTAAAGCGCATAGCTATAATCGCCATCTGCATCGACAACAAAGTTACCATAGGTGCCAGATACTACATAACCTGTAACAAGGTTATCTGCATCAACGCTGAACAAGTCATTATCTGTAACACTGCCTGTAATTAGGTTCTGACCATCAGCCAATGTTGCCGCATCGTCAACTGCCACCGGGTTATCGTCGATAACGTTTGCAGTGATGGTGCTGTCAACTGTTAGGCCGTATTCATTTGTGATTGTTACGCCAAAGTCGATTGACATTGTATCATCTGAAGCCGCGCCTTCTTCGTGGTCAAGGGCAGCATACTGCGTGTATGTATATTCAAAATCGCCCGCTGCGTTTTGTGCAATAACAACGTCAAACACTGTTGCGCCAGAAGCATCCGTGCCCACGAGGCCTGTTGCCGTTGATGCGATCGTTACGGCAGAGCCATTTGATGTTAACGTGCCAACATTGCTTGTATAAGTGCCATTATATTCAACCGATGTAATGTCACCCACTGGGCTGGTCGCGTTGACTGTATTTGTTTGAGAAACGGTTATAAAGCTATCTGTTGTTGTGTTTAGGTCCTCACCTACAGTCACCGCGTTTGGCGTTGCTGTCATTGGTGGAAGTGCAGCTACAAAACCATCAAAGCTTAATGTCGCTGTGTCGCTATCGCCATCAAAGTCAGTATATGTATATGTGAATGTGTCAAAGTCATATGTGTCGCTTACTGCGTAATTTACGCCGGCGAGAACATCCCAATTATTGAACAATGTGTAATCGAATGAACCATCCGCGTTAATGACCAATGAACCAAATGTACCTGTAATTGTTGTGCCCGCAGTAACGGCTGTGCCGTCAACGTCCGTTACAGTTGATGTAATGTCATCACTATCTGTATCTGCGCCGCCTGTGTTTAGGCCTGTTACAACATTGCCATCAGCGTCTTTATCTGTGAACGGTGTCATTGAAACATGGTCGTCAGCCGCTACAGGAACGCTATCAACAACGTTTACTGTAAATGTGCCCTCTGCCGCATCGCCCGCACCATCTGTTGCGATGAAACCAAACTCAAGCGCGATAACGTCCGTTGGGTTTGATGGGTCAGCGTGGTCAATACCATCATGAATGATAAATTCGTAATCACCAACAGCGTCAAAGTTAATTTCGAACACAGCGCGACCAGATGCTGTTGCACCTGCGTAACCAGTGGCTGTTTGCGAAACGATTACCGTTTCACCTAATGATGTCAGTGTGCCGCCAGCAAGCGAACCTGAAGGTGCGAAACCTGCGCCGCCTGGTGTGATGCTACCGAAACCATCGCTGCCGAAAGACACCGCCAATGTGCCGTTTAAAGTTGTTGCGGATAATGGGATTTCAAGCGCCGTTGTTGATTCATTCTCAATTTCTGGCGGGGTGACCAAACGCTCTGCGATTTCGTCTTCTGGGAAGACTTGGTCTTGTCTGAGTGAAATTCCGTATTGTAGGGCTGTTGGGTTGATTGGGCCAATTTCGTTAAGTGGCGCGACTTGTTCTGAAGAGAATGATGAACCAAAACCAAAACCGCCACGAGCGCCTTGCGCCGCGCCTGTTTCACCAGCCGCCGGTTCGATGGCTGCGAGCTCTTCGGCAAGGTCGCCTGATGCAGGTTCAATATTTGCAACTTGCTGTGCTGTGTCTTGTGCTTCGGCGTAGATCATGTCGTCTTGCGCTGCGTCGTCTGTAGAACCATTGAGGAGAATGTTAAGGTCTACGACTTCACCATTTGCAAGCTGGATCGCTTCCATGCCGCTTACACCAGAAACAACAATAGAGCCCGCATCGCCCATGTTAATTTCTAATGTATTTTCTTTTTGCATGATCATCGCATCAGCAAGGTCAAAGTCAAAATGCATAATTGCATTCGGGCCCAGCGCGATTGTTTCTGTGCCGCCATTCAGGGGCATGACGATGTTTTCAACAATGTGACTATCAAGAATGTTCCATGCTTCGCCATTTTCAAGCGTGTCAACCAAAGATGCAATCTCCAGCGCTTTACCATCTGTAAACATGATGTAGCTGTTTGCACCCGCTGTATCCATGTCAGTGTAACCAACAACTGAACCATCCTTTAGAATGATTTCCAGCGTGTTTTCAGCGCCCATTCTAATTTCTTGGACATCTGCTTGTGCAAAATTTACATTAATTGAATTATTAGCCATTTATTCTCTCCTCATAAAGGCAACCGCCACACATTAAACTTTTGAAACTCTCTAACCCGCTTACCAAAGTTAAGGTGCAATTTGATCTTCGCATTTGCACATTCTGGTATTCTGTAAAATACAATGCATTTTTTATGCCACCCTAGTAAATACCTTTTCAGAACAATGTTTTCTCATACGGTACTTATATATGCAACACGCAAAGCGCGGTTTTCTATCAGAAAGTTAACAGTTTTTTAATATATTTAGCCGCAAGAGTCAAATAAAAATTATGTTAAATAGTTAACCCCTTGAATTATATATAGAGTTTATGCCGAGTCGCATAGGCAAAAATATGTAAGATTCATGGCGTTTTTACAAAAATTTCAGCCAGCTTCGCGACCGATTCCTTGTTGCTTTGTGCGCCCAAGGGCATAAAGCCTCACAATACGCTGGGCATTAATCCCAACCATGCCAAATTGCAACCAATTGCACCTAAATGAGGCGTAAGTGTATACAACAAATTCCGCAGCACATTTGTATCCGCGTCAAACATTATATGGACGCCCAATATATATGGTAAATATTGCCGCCTCCATAGGCAGAATCGCTCACCCCAAACTCGCCTTCGAAACAAAATCTTCTGGCTTATCCCTTTTACCGAGAGGAACATGGCCTACTATGAATATTTCTATGAACCTGCACGCAAATTTATGCTGATCCATAAGGTTTACCTTTTCTGTAAAGCTTGCTATCATTACGTGTATGTGCGTCAACAATGCATATTAACTCTATTTTTAATGACTATTATCACTTAATAATGCGCCGCTTATTTTAAGAACATACTATTTAAAGAAAAACGATTATGAGTCTCAAATTTGAAAAACTTAGCGTCTTAGTTGTGGACGACACAATGTCTATGCGCAATCTCATTGTTTCCGTGTTAGAAGTCCTCAATGTTGGCACTATTTTGCAAGCCAGCAATGGCGAACAAGGCTTTAATTTATTACGCCAGCATAACCCGGATATCGTTCTTGTGGATTGGCTAATGGAGCCAACAAACGGCATTGAACTGACCAAACGTATTCGCAACGATACAGAATCGCCCAACCGCATGGCGCCGATCATATTAATTACGGGGTATAGCGCACGCCCACGTGTTGAAGAAGCACGTGATGCTGGCGTTACAGAATTCTTAGTTAAACCCTTTACCGCCACAGACCTTACGCGCCGCTTGCAGCATGTCATAAACAATCCACGAAACTTCATTGATTACAATGGCTATTTCGGCCCAGACCGCCGCAGACAAGACGATGAACACTACAGCGGACCGCGCAGACGCGAAGATGACATGGAAGACACATGGAGCGTTAATTAACTTTTTTTAAAAGCTTTTTTAGTAAATTTAAATAAAGTATAATGCGTATAAAATGTAAGCAAATACATTCAAGTCACGCAAGGATCAAGGGTAAATGATATTGCAAGAAGAAGGCGAGAGAACAAAGGCGCGTGTGATCACAGCAAGCCGCATATTGCAAACCAAAGCAGGGCGCGGCAAAATTGATGATCACAAAGTGCGCGCATGCCAAGATATGCTCGCCCAAAAAACCGCAGATTTCAAACCTGTTGCTATGGAATTTCTCAATCAGCTTGAAATTGCCTTAGAAGACGCAGCGCAGAGCACTGATAATGACTTAGATGCGCATAAAGCAAAGCTTTTCAAACCCGTTTTTGACCTTAAAGCCAGCGCCAAAATGTTTAAATATGATCTGATCTCGATCATGGCGAATATAATGGTTGATTTCCTGGAGCGCATTGAAACTCTCGACCATGATGCGGTCGAAATTGTTCGTGCACATCACAAAACACTCACCCTTATTGTCATTAAAAAAATGAGTGGCACAGGTGGTGATTCGGGTAAAGCACTTGCCAAGGAGTTACAAGGGGCTTGCGCGCGTTATTTCACCAAACGCAAAGCCCAAGCTTAACCTCTGGCCCATAGGCGCTAGACAGCTATAGATTACATATCATCAATATGCAGCAGCGCACAAAACGCTTACTGGCGACTAACCGAAATCTCGGAATTTTCTGCGGCGAATACGCGAGAGTGCATTTCTTTTTTCGCCCACCAAGCTTGAACGTAGGGCCCTAAGCGCAGCAGGAAATGTCAGGCCATGTTTTTCAAGCACCAAAAAAAGCACAGTTGAAAGTACACAAAAAACGAGCGTGATCGTCCGCGCATAAGGCAGCAACAGCAAATAAGGCAAAGCAGCGCGCGAATCCATTTGAAAGAATCGTAAAGGACGCATTGTATTACGCCAGTGCCAGTTTACTTGTTCGGACGCATCTTGTGGTGAACTCATTACAACAACAACCTTAATTATAAATTACGACGCGCGGAATATAGCGCCCTTATACATAGTAATAAAAATCAGCCTTTAAAGAAACTGCTAATTCAGCAAAGCATCATTTAAAGCAGATTTAATCGTTATTTTACACAGAACAGCCTTAAAATTTCCTTTACGTGGAGAGCGCCCCCACCATTAAGCACAAAAACCACCTTTACATAACGATTTAGCTCTGCTAATTTTGGCGAAAATAAAAAACGCGATAATCAATAAAAACACTGAAAAATTCACTGGGAAGGCGCGCGAACATGCAGAAAAAAGACGTTATAAATTTGATTAACATGAATGATCACCTTTCCCCTGAATATGGGCCTCAGCTGACAAACCATTTGCCTATGGCGATTTATGCGCTTTATAAAATTGGCGCATCAGCGCAGCAAATACAAGACTTCGCGGCGGATCACGTTAAGGCGCGCCGTATTGCGCCATTAACGAAAAAAAGCCCGCTGATTTTTACAAAAGATACATATACGAACTATTTAGGCCAGCATGATTATTTTTATGCCCATTGCCAGTATTTCACACAGCAGGTGAAGGATAACGGCCTAAATTCGACATTAAAACGTCACCTGAACAGCCTGACATCCGGCGTATGCGGCGCAGCGTTTCATGGCTTGCTGCGTACATCATATGGCATCATGTCAGGCAATGAAGCAGAATCCATCAAGGGTCTGGCCTACTGGGCGGATACATATAAAGAAATCACCCCGCAACGCGCACAACTAGCCGATAGCGGCATTAAACTGAAACGTTTCTTTGAAAAAGCGCATAATTTGCATCAACAAGGACATTGGAATCACATTAGCGCCGGCGCACCGAATATCTATTCAAAAATTGAACGTGTCGCCGCAAAAGCAGAATTTCAAGATCTGATTGCGCAAAACCCCTTATCTCGCACGACATGCCTTGACGATTTCCGTGATGCAACGCTCCATCTTTATGAAAGCCTACCCAACTTCACCAGCCTGCATTGCCTGACTGCGGTACACAGTTTGCGCCATGTTTATAAAAAAGCTGCCGCGCCCGATGATTTGCTAGCAGAAATGGGCAGCGCTTTAATCGCGGCTTATCTTTCAATGGGCGCTCCGAGAATCGATTGGAGCGACAAAGCCGCGCCGATGGATCTCGATACCTTAAAGGGCGATTGGGATATTGTTCGCAACTCAACCAATGACCATGCAATTAAACTCGCCTATAGCGCGCTTGAAGAATATCGCCATACTGGCAAAGATGCTTATCTGCATATTATTAAAGCTATGGTACAGCCAAAGCCGTAATCGTGCCCCTTATCACCTTGCGCAAACCAGCTTTTGCAAAAATAATCATTACGCTTCTAAGCGCTCAATTGTGTATGCATTTGATGGGGCGGTAAAGGCCGATTGCGCCTGCACTAAATGCAGCTCACGGCGACCGGCTTTTTGGGTCGCATGGAAAACATCCACCAGCGCCGCCGCCGTTAAGGAGAGCGCATCTTGCAAGGGCTTACCATTCAGTAAATGGCCCAGCAAAGTCGCCGCGCTGACATCCCCCGCCCCATTGGGCATGGGGTCTAAATCAAGGCGCGGGGTAATCACTTGATAAATGCCCATTTCAGGGTGCGATACCAGCATAGAGATTTCATCATGCGCAAGGCTTTGCGGCTGATAAGACGTCATAACAACGCGCTTTGCCCCCAATGCATGCAGGCGGCCTAAAGCAGCGCGCGCATCATCATCATTATTAATCTCCATACCCGCTAAATAAGATGCTTCAAACTGGTTGGGGACGATTAAGTCAGCCTCTTTAAGCGCAATATCTTTGAAAAATGGCGGAATGCTCTGTTCATCAACAAAAAAACCACGACCAACATCGCCCATAACGGGGTCGCAGCAATACAGGCAATCGGGGCTTTCGGCGCGAATTTGCTGTAAAGTTTCCATCACCAAATGCCCTAGTTCATGGTCGCCAATATAACCCGTCAGCACCGCATCAATTTGCGAGAACAAGCCCTGCGCCTTTAAGCCTTCGACCAAAGTTGATAATTCATCTAATGTGAATATGCGTCCTGAAAAAGTGCCATAGCCAGGGTGGTTAGAAAAACCAACCGTATTTAGCTCGATAACTTCATGCCCCAAAGCATGCAAAGGAATCATCGCCGCGCGATTCCCAACATAACCATAAGCAACGTGTGACTGGACTGATAAAATAAGACTCATAAATGCAATCTAAGGCAGTTACTTTAAAATAGCTATATTAAACATGACTATAACAAAATAAAATACAGCACAGGGAAAACATGAAAAAAATCAATATATGGTGTTCACTTATCGCAAAAAATACCATATATTGATTATAGATCATTTCTGATCTGTAATATTCGCGCCACTGAATATATGTGGAGAAGAGTCTAAAAAGACTCGGATTCTCATCCCACCCTCTTATATTGATTGGTGATCATTAAAATTATGCGTCTTTTAAGGAGTATGCCACCCATGTCAGATAATGCCGCCGTTAACACTGAAGTTATCACCGATGATGTTACAAATTCATCTAGCCAGCTTTTACAAGAGCGTCACGTTTACAAACCATTTTTATATCCGTGGTGTTATGAAGCATGGCTAACGCAGCAGCGCCTACATTGGTTGCCTGAAGAGGTGCCAATGGCGGAAGATATTCGCGACTGGAAACAAAAACTTACGCCATCAGAAGTGAACTTGATGACACAGATTTTCCGCTTCTTCACCCAAGCCGATGTAGAAGTGAATAATTGTTACATGAAACACTACTCACGCGTATTCGGCCCTGTTGAAGTGCAAATGATGCTGGCTGCGTTTTCCAACATTGAGACCGTGCATATTGCGGCATATTCGCACCTTCTTGACACGCTTGGTATGCCTGAAGTTGAATATCAAGCCTTCCTTAAATATAAGGAAATGAAAGACAAATTTGATGACTTACAAAGCGCGTCCATGACATCACGCCGCGACATTGCAAAAACAATGGCAATGTTTGGCGCGTTTACAGAAGGCCTTGCGCTTTTCGCATCATTCGCCATTTTGATGAACTTCCCGCGCTTCAATAAAATGAAGGGCATGGGGCAAATCGTGACATGGTCAGTACGTGATGAAACATTGCACTGTCTTTCTATGATCCGTCTATTTAACGCTTTCATTCAAGAGAACCCAGATATTTGGGACGATGAGTTGCGCGCTGAAATTCTTGATTGCTGCAAGACAACAGTCAGACATGAAGACGCCTTTATTGACCTTTGTTTTGAAATGGGTGAAATTGAAGGGCTCAAGCCAGAGGATGTGAAACTCTACATACGCTGGATTGGCGACCGCCGCTTGCAGCAGCTCAACATGGAACCAATTTACCACATTGAGAAAAATCCACTGCCGTGGATGGACGAAATGCTCAACGGGGCGGAACACACAAACTTCTTTGAAAACCGTTCAACAGAATATTCACGCGCATCAACTGAAGGCGTTTGGGAAGATGTATTCTCAGACAAGTCCTTTGGCGACGAAGCTGCAGAATAAGCGCAACATATTACTTCAAAAGCCGCGATCATTTTGCGGCTTTTTTATTGACTTACGCTCCACGTTATGGTTAATAAATGACAGAAATATGAAAAAGCACAATCAAGGTGAACATCATGTCAGACAAATACGAAGCCGCCGTTGCCTATTTCAACCGTGCAGGCAAAAGCTCCGCAGAGGATATATCTTATGCTTATGATAGCAATAAAAACGTCCTTATTCAGCATCGTAAAAGCATAGAGGACCTTGGCGGCCCTGCTGCCTTTGGCCTTATCGGCGGCTTCATTTCAGGTTCTATTATGGCCAACAGCATCCATAACGCATTCACCGCGCCAACAGCGGAAGCCCGCAATGACGCAGCCCCTGATTTGAGCGTCGGCTTTTCAATGCTCTTCGCTTACTTTTATTTTGGCGCTGCGCGCGCTGCAAAGAAAACGATTAAAGCGGTTGACCGCGAAGTCGCACAAAACAAACGTGACCCGCAAGCGCCCGTCATGTAAATAATTCACAGATACAGATACAGAAACACAAACAAAGAAGCGCAGAACATGACACGTACATACGATTCGGCAATCGCATATTTCAACCAAAAAACATCATGCAGCATAGATGATTTACATTACACTTATGATAGTGAGGAAAATGTGCTTATTCAGCATTACAAAAATGCCGAAAGCGAAGAAGAGTCTGCACAAAGTAGCGCCGCCTATCTAGGCATTGCGACATTATTTGCCGCAAGCAGCAGCTATGAAGCCATTCAAAAAGACGACTGGGCAGCACATGGGCCAGATTGGAGTCTTGTTTTTATGGCTTATTATGCGGCGAGCGCTTTTGCCCATTTATCCCGCCATAAAAGCAGCGTTAAAACCGTAAAGCGCAACGTAGAAACCGATAGACAAGACCAAAACACGCCGATATTATAAGCGCAAATTAACGTGGCTGAGCATTAAGGAATAAATTATGAAACAGTTGAAAATCATCATCACATTTTGTGCGTTGAGTCTCTCACTTTCAGCATGTGGCAATACACTTCATGGCTTAGGGCAAGATATTGAACGCGCCGGCGAAAAAGTCCAAAGCGCCACCAAGAAATAATCACCACATAGCCCGAAATAAGAATCTTTATTAATTGAAGGGCGTGTCATTATGGACACGCCTTTTCTTATATGACTAAATCGCTATATTTCTGGCCCCTATATTTCTGGCTCTGGAAAGTTTTGTTCATGCTTATCAACCACGCGGCACGAAGACATACCATCAGAGTAAATCTCGCTGTTTAACCTATATTGACTAGGCACGACCTTATGCAGGTTTTGCTGACAAAACGCCGATACAGCTAATTTAAAATCTTGAGATCCAAAACCATAAGTGCGCCCGATGCCAAAGGCTATATTTTCTTCCTGCGGCGGCCCTATTTTATCCGTGAGAAGTGAAGCCCAATATTGAAAAGTTTCAGATATAGCAGGCCTATAATTTTCTCTATATTCCGCCCTTTTATTGACAGCTTCACGGTTATCGAAAGGCTTTAGCAATAAACGCGCTAAAGGATTATTTATTTCAGGATCGTTTTCTGTGATGAGATAGGCCACTAAAGTCATAGAACCAACAATTTTTGGCACTTTGTTTCGATATATACCATTTGATGCCATACATGATGACCAGCCACGATTTGTAGACATGCGTTCAAGGTCTTGTTTATTACGGGAGATCACGACATATCTATCCTGCCCGCTACGCCTTTCATCACTACGAAACTGCTCCAAAAGCCAAGCATTATCCTTTAACAACTTACCAATTTTGAATTGCTGCTTACCTGCAGCATCGCTGGCATATCCTTTAATATAGTCCGTAATTTTATAGCCATTATTGCCAAGATGAAATGCCACATGCTGATATGTTTCGCTTTTTGTAATATCAATCGGCTTTAATTTTAAATATATGCGTTTATCATCGCCAAATGTCTTCATCACTAACGGCGCTTCGCGGCGTTTTTTAAACTCCTTATTTAAAGCGCGGCGTAACGAAAACGACCATGGATCTTTATTTAATTCTTTATCGTATTTCTTAATCTCATCATCAAGCGCCTGATCACCTCCACAAAGAAGATCTTTCACACGCGTCGCTGAGAGGTCTTCTCGGCAACGCTTTGATAAAATAAGAAGTTTTGCCAATTTCTGCGTTTTAGAGTCGCGCTCTTCCGCGTTAAAATCTTGCCCCGAATCCTTTATGGCCTTCTCAGCGCGCGCATTAATATTATTTATAAAGTTCTGATGCAGCTTATCGACAGCTTCATGCGATAAACGTTCATAATAGCGTTGATCTTTACCCTGTTCTGACATGTTCTTATCCCTGTATTATATGTTTTATGGGTTAGGCCACATTGAATCGCGCACGATGCCCTTTTGCGCTTTAACCTTTGGCGGTGCACCGTCGGCATAAATATAATCATAGCGGTGATATTCTTTATCATTGGGACGATTAAGATATGTATCTGCGAATTCTTGCACGGCGTCTTTAAACACTTGCGTACCCAGACCATAAGAATACCCAGCAACAAATACGATGCTGTCTTCTTCTAACGGGTCTTCTGCATATGATTTGCGCATAAAAGCGCGTTTAAATATCTTGGTCAGCACGCCTTCTGGTTCGCGGATGCCTTCAACATTTTCTCGGCAATCATAAGGTTTTAACAAAATACGCGATAATGGGTTGTTAATTTCAGGGTCATTTTCAGAAATTAAATAAGCAATCAGTGTTTTTGAACCCACGATTGGCGGTACAGCATGGCCAAATGTATCTGGCGACATACATGAAAACCATGAACGCCGCGCCGTCATGTTTTCTAAATCCTTTTGGTTACGTGAAAAAACAATATATTTTGCGCTTGATGTCCGCGCTTCATCGGTCATAAACGATTCTAATAATAAAGGCTCATCTTTCAACAGCTTGCCGATTTTAAAGGTTTGCTTACCCGCCGCATCAGTGGCGTAGCCCTTCACATAGTCTTTAATTTGATAGCCTTTTTGTTCAAGCTTATGCGCAACAAAGCTGCGCACGTCAGAGTGAATATTTTTAATGGAGGCATCGGTGAGTTTCAGATAGATGCGCTCTTTATCTTTGAAGGTTTTTTCTGTCAGTAGCGCTTCTTCACGGCGCGCAAAAGCTTTGTTCATTTCTTTGCGGTATTTTTTCCACGGATCTGATTCCATCTCTGCTGTCAGCTTGCGCAAATATGATTTTAACGCCTTAGGTCCGTCAGCTATTTTTTCACTTAATGTATCCAGTGATTTTTTCTGCCCTAAACGCTCTAGCACCAGCAGCGTTTCTTGAGTAAGGGCAAGCATTTCATCGCGCGCGGGGATATCCTGCGGGACAATGCGCTGCGCTTTGCCTGATATTCTGCTCATAAATTTTTGATGCAGTTTTTCTAACGCTTCATCTGAAACGATGTTAAACCGTTGTCCATTTTCTAATCCGTGGCCTTGTGCCATTCTTGATTCCTCCCATAACTTAAGTGAGTATCTTAGCTATCCATTTCTTGCAAACTCAGCATGACTTCTCTTTCCGCTCCAAAGTCATCTGAAAGACTGATTAAATTTGCACGGATATCGCTGATGCAGGATTCCATGTTTTCAGAGCGCCCAGACAGCAAACGATCAAACTCTTCTAAAAAAATACTCCACTGCACTTCGCCGTCAAAATAGACGGCGTGGCCTGATCCCATTATGATTTCGGCATCTTCGATTTTCTGCGCAATTGTGCCTATGGCGAAAAACCGTCTCACCACTTCAACAGAGTGTTTGATTGAATCTATAATATTACTATCGCTTATCATATTTTCATTTCGCTTTTATTTAAGCTGCAGATCCAGCATTACGGTTTGTTTTACATATAAACAAACAAAATTGCAATAACATTTTCTAATTATATTCGTTGTGGCGCAGCATTTGAGGCTTTAAGAAAAAAAAGCCGGCACAAGTGCCGGCTATCAAGTTTACAGGGAGTTGTAGAACTTTAAAAATCTGTTTTAGTCGAGTACTTCAAGCATTTCAGCGACAAGCGGATGGCGCACAATGTCTTGCGAGGCAAGCGCAACATGACCAATATTTTCTAGACAGCCAATTTTATCGGCTATTTGTTGCAACCCCGACATACCTTCTAACAAATCACTTTGCTTTGGGTCGCCCGTGACAACCATTGTCGCATTCCAGCCAAGTCGCGAAAGCAGCATTTTTAACTGCACATACGTACAGTTCTGTGCTTCGTCAATCACGATAAAGGCATTATTTAATGTCCGCCCGCGCATGAAACCAACGGGGGCAATTTCGATTGTGCCATCTTCCATTAACTGGCGTACGCGTTTACCGCCAAGGCGGTCACCCAGTGCATCATATAAAGGGCGCAAGTAAGGCGCCATTTTCTCATGCATGTCACCGGGCAGGTAACCAAGACTTTCGCCGGCTTCCATAGCAGGGCGGGAAAGAATGATACGCTCTACTGTGCCGGCTTCTAATGCATCGACGGCGGCAGCTATTGCCAAATATGTTTTACCTGTGCCTGCGGGGCCAATGGCGAGGGTGAGATGATGATCCTCAATCGCCGCCATAAGTTCTTCTTGACCTTCGGAGCGCGGCTTAACACGGCGAATGAAGCTTTTATCGCGATTATTGTCGATTGCCTCATCTAAAGGATGCCATTGTGAACCATCAAACGCCTTCACAACATTATGTCCGTTTTGTTGATGAGGGTTATTCTTAACTTTTCTGCGTGACTTTTTAGCCATGAGCATGCTCCTGTGGGGTTAGGTGGGGGAAAGAAAGAAAGGCGATAGGCAGTAGATAACGGGAAAAAGCTGCGCGCTGAGAAAAGCATGGCAACGTGATACGCGAAAGCGCTAGGGAGTAATCAGGGTAATAGATACAAAAAAACTGGCTCGGTATGCACCTGAGAAGCCAGTTTGGAGAGGTCATTATATATGTTGAACCAGAAGTGATTGCCATATGCCCAGTATCAATGGGCGGGGCGCTTATTGGCGTAAACTGTAACAGCTTCTTGCGCCATAAAGACATTTTAATATGTGGTTTCTTCTGGATAAGCAAGGTGAGAGAATCTCCTTGTAAGAACAACAACTAAACATATGGTAGCATAAAATTTCTTGCGGTGCTATGGATTATCTTGTTAGATGTGCATAACTTATTTTTCTACCCCAAAATCAGCAGGTATATAGAGTGGACGTCACCTTTCAAGATATTAAAAAAGCCCAGCAAGCCATAGCCGGTCAAATCATACGCACCCCAACGGTTAAAGCAACGCGGCTTTCGCTGCGCAGCGGGGTGAATATCTACCTGAAGCTTGAAAATTTACAGCACACCGCATCATTTAAAGCACGCGGCGCATTAAACTGCCTGCTAAACCTTGATGATGACGCAAAAAAACGCGGCGTCATTGCAAGCTCCGCTGGTAACCACGCACAGGGCGTCGCCTTTCATGCGAACCGTCTTGGCATTCCTGCGACAATTGTTATGCCCAAAGGCACGGCATTTAACAAAGTACAAAAAACAGAAGAATTTGGCGCAAAAGTCATATTGGCCGGCGATAATTATGATGAAACGCAGGCCTTTACCCACGAGCTTGCAGCAAAAGAAAATCTTGCCTTTGTGCACCCGTTTGATGACCCACATGTTGTCGCGGGTCAAGGGACGCTCGGCATTGAAATGTTAGAAGATCAACCCAATCTGCATAAAATCATTGTCCCCATTGGCGGCGGCGGCCTTATATCTGGCGTGGCTACAGCCGTCAAGCACATGAACCCTGATATTGAAGTTATTGGCGCGCAGGCTGATTTATATAACGCAGTAAAGCGTCACTATGACGCAAATACGGATCATGTCGAAGGTGGTGCAACCCTCGCCGAAGGTATTGCCGTGAAAACGCCTGCCGCGCGCACATTGCGCATTATCAAACAGCATGTACAGCGCGTTGAAAGCGCGAGCGAACAAGAAATTGAAGATGCGATATTTAACCTGCTCAGTTCAGAAAAGCTGGTCGCCGAAGGCGCTGCGGGCGCTGGGCTTGCCGCCATATTCAAAAACAAAGAAGAATTTAAGGGGCAAAATATCGGCCTTGTCCTCTGCGGCGGCAATATCGATTCGCGCCTCCTTTCAACGCTTATTTTGCGGGGTATGCTGCGTGAAGGGCGCATAGCGCGCTTACGTTTTGAAATTGATGACACGCCAGGGCAGCTCGCCGACATTTCAAACCTAATTGGCGATGAAGGCGCGAATGTGATTGAAGTGATTCACCAACGTTTAATGCAAGCTGTGCCGCTCAAACGCGCCGAGCTTGACATGGTGATCGAAGCGCGTGATAGCGCCCATGTGCAAGACATATTGACGAATTTACGTGGTAAAGGTTTTAAAGTCCAGCAAATGAATGAAGTGGCTTAAATTATGGGTGGTGCAGCAACGGCCTTTGTGAAATTGGTCGAAAACAGCGATATTACGCTTGATGAAACAAGCCAAAAATTTGGAGTTATTGCCATGCAGCCTTGCGCTGAAATCCTTAGCGTTTTAAAGGCATATGAACTGTCCTTGTGGTGTCCGTTTTATCCGTGGGCGAAGGACTTATCACAAGGCTTCACAACGCCATTAGAGGATGCGATCCCTTTTGAAACAAAGCAAGATCGCGTTTTGGTTCTACCGTCTAAACAGATGGATGAAACGCTTTATTTGATTGCTAGCGCTTTGGCATCGCTCAAAGATGGCGGGGCGCTTTATGTTGCCGCAGCGAATGACGCAGGCGGTAACCGCCTTAAAAAAATATTAGCGCAATTTGGCCTTGAGGGCGCAGACAGCCACGCCAAGAATAAATGTAAAATACTCCATGCCCGCGCAGAGAATATTGACAGCGCGCAGCTAGAAAAACACATACAAGCCGGCGCAGCGCAAGAAATATTGGATGGAAAATTCCATTCTCGCTTAGGACTATATGGCTGGAATAAAGCAGATATTGGTTCACAGCTCCTTTGCAATAATCTGCCCAGTGATCTCCATGGTCTTGGCGCAGATTTTGGCTGCGGCTATGGGTTTATATCGCGCCATATTCTTGACACCAACCCCAAGGTCAGAATGCTGTGCCTGATTGACGCAGAGCGCAGAGCCATTGAGATGGCGACCAAGAACATCACGGGTCACGCATCCAAGACGCGTCAAATATGGGATAATTTATCCGCGCCAGACAACTTGCCAAAGAACCTTGATTTCGTTGTTATGAACCCGCCATTTCATAGCGGTAAAGATACGAAATCAGCGCTTGGCATCTCGTTCATCAAAACCGCGCATCAAGCCCTAAAACGCTATGGGCAGCTTTACATGGTTGCCAATGCCCATTTACCTTATGAACATAGCCTTGATGAATTATTCCACAAATCAGAGATCATCGCCAAAGCCAATGGCTTCAAAGTCATTCGCGCAGGGAAATAAATTAAGGCCGGCAGGTGCTGCGCTGATCACGCTGAAATGCTTTATAAAGCTGGTTAATGCCTCTATCATCGAGGTTATGCGTTTCAAAACTCCCTAGCTTATCAGCGCGCTTTGTGGCCGAAGCAATTTTAGGCCCATAAGAACAATAGCCATTGCTTGGGAGCATCATATTGCGAATACTCATATGCGCTGCGTCTCCTAAAGGATACTCGGCTTTTAAGCTATTGTTAAGCTGCGTGAAACGCTCTAGCCAATCTTTCGGCACATCTTTAGGCTTCATAAATTGCATGTTAGCGACGGCGCAAATCTCTGCGATGCGCCCTTCTGTCATTGTGGATTCTTGTAGAATCGTCGCGCGGATTTTATTCTGCGTTTCCACATAGCTATCTCTGCCGCCATATTGATGGTTATATAAGAACGCATCATAGGGTTCGCCGATCATACATTTGCAATAATCTTCATCACCGCCCCTTACTTTGCAAACGTCATAAAGTGGCTGACGCAAATTGCCTTGCGCATTGGCCGGAGTGGTTACAATGAAAACGCCAAACATGATCATAAGAACAGCACAAAGCTGCATTGCGTTTTGTTTTATCTTTAATTTTCTCATTGCGTATCCTATTGCTATTTTGCCGTTACCGCCCGCGTGCACGTTCGACGCTGATAATTTGCGGCGTTGCCCGGAGCGCCGCGATAACATTATTTAAATGTTTAGTATCACTGACATATACATCAATCAACATATCCCAGAAATCAAGCGAGCGTGAGGTGATTTTAAGGTTAGTGATATTACCGCCGCTTTTGCCAATCACGGTTGAAAGCGTACCGAGCGCACCCGCTTCGTTCATAATGGTCACCGAAAGGCGACCAATGCGGGCTTCTGGCGCGTCAGGGCCTTCGCCCCACGATACATCAAGCCAGCGTTCTGGCGTGTCGGCGAAGTTTTCTAATGTGTCACAATCAATCGTGTGGATGGTCACGCCTTTACCTGTGGTCACAATGCCGACAATGCGGTCACCCGGCAGCGGGTGACAACAGCGCGCAAAATGCATCGCCATGCCAGGGATAAGGCCAACAATCGGCATGGGGCTTGATTTACTTGGTTTTTTCTTCGATGTATATTCGCCTATATCTTCCAAATTCGGGCGCACAGGCTCTGTATTATGACTTGGGAAGATCGCCTTAAACACATCACGCGCGACGACATTGCCTGAACCAATGCCGGCGTAAATATCTTCGGCGTTATTCTCTTTGAATTTCTCCGCTACCGCATTAACGGCTTTTTCAGTGAAATCATAGCCTTCTGATTTGAATATTTTCTGCAGCATCGCTTTGCCGAGCGTAATATATTCATCACGCTGTTGCTGGCGAATAAAGCGGCGTATATGCGAGCGTGCCTTACCAGTGACAACAAAGCGTTCCCATGTTGGCGATGGGTTCTGGGTCTTCGCTGTGATAATATCAACCTGATCGCCATTTTGTAATTTGGTGTTGAGCGGCGCGATACGTCCATTAATTTTCGCGCCAACACACTTATTACCCACGCCCGAATGCACCGCATAAGCAAAGTCAATCGTCGTTGCCCCTGCAGGCAATTCAATAAGGTCACCGCGCGGCGTGAAAGCAAACACATGATCTTGAAAAAGCTCAAGCTTGGTGTTTTCAAGCTTTTCTTCAATTGTGCCGCTTTCATGTTCCATAATTTCAACAAGCTCACGCAGCCAGCGATAATGCTTGGCTTCGGTGACGGCCTTATCGGATGCGCCATCGCGTTTATATGCCCAGTGCGCCGCCAGACCCAAATCTGCTTCTTCATGCATTTCACGGGTACGGATTTGCACCTCAATGCGCTGCCCGCCTGGGCCAATGACGGTGGTGTGAAGCGAGCGGTAACCATTGGGCTTTGGCGTGGAGATATAATCTTTAAACTTTCCTGGAACGGTGGGGTATTTCGCGTGGATCAAGCCTAGCACTAAATAACATGACTCTATGTTATCTACAATGATACGGAAAGCCATAATGTCAGAGAGTTGTTCAAACAGAATATTCTTACGCTGCATCTTTAGCCAAATCGAATAGCGCGTTTTTTCACGTCCGTTAATTTCGCATTTCACGCCCGATTCTTTCATCAGGCCTTGCAGTTCACGAATAACGTCATTAGGCGTATCCGTGCCTTCTTCGCGCAGATACGATAAACGCTTCACAATTGTCTCACGCGCATCTGGGTTCATATATTCAAAGGCGAGGTCTTCAAGCTCCTCTTTGATCTTATGGATACCAATACGCTCGGCGAGCGGGGCAAAAATCTCCAGCGTTTCACGCGAAATGCGTTTTTGTTTTTCCGGCTTGGCAATGTGATGCATGGTACGCATATTATGCAGGCGGTCAGCAAGCTTGACCAAAAGAACACGGATGTCTTCTGACATCGCAAGCACGAGTTTTCTGAAATTCTCAGCCTGTTTACCTTCAACGGTTTGGCTTTCAATGCGGGTTAATTTCGTCACGCCTTTGACAAGCTTTGCGACTTCTTCGCCAAATTCGCGCTTTAGATCGTCTTCGGTGGCGACGGTATCTTCGACCGTGTCATGCAAAATTGCGGTGACAATTGTCGGCGTATCCATGCCCATTTCGGCAAGGATCATCGCGACTTCAACAGGGTGGGTAAAGTATGGCTCACCCGATGCGCGGGTCTGTCCTTCATGCATTTTTTTACCAAAATCATATGCTTTTTCAACGTCTTCGACGTTCAAGTCTTTGTTTAATGCAAGCAAGTCTTCTAAAAGCTGATCTCGGGGTGTTGTGTCTTTCATCGTGGCTATAATCTCATTCCGCTAGGTTCACTGCGCATTAATATACGCAATTATTGCTTATTGTACCACAGTTTCTCGCGCAAAAATTAGATAGAATTTTATCTATAGTTTAGCAATAGTTAATACACCCTGCTTTATACTAAGAATTGTGTGTGTAAATATGTAGAAAGTGTGAATAATGAAAGACCTCCGTAAAGAGCAGGCCAGCTTTGGCGCCCCTATTAAAGATTATATCCAATTTAAAAGTTTTTCGTGGCTGTATAATCAACTTTTTGAAACTGTTATTGCTGAAAGCCCCGCGCTAAAAGAAAAGGCGTATAGGATTCGTTATGAAGTTTTATGCGAAGAATTTGGTTATGAAGAAGCCGCGCGCCACGCGAATAAGTTAGAGCGCGATATTTATGATGACCGCGCGAAACATTGCCTGCTGATCCACAAACGCAGCGGTGAAGCAATTGGCACGGTACGTCTTGTTATGCCCAACAGCGAAGATCTGCATAACAGCTTCCCTTTGCAAGAAATCTTCAGCGGTAGCCGCCTGCGCGATGAGCATATAATCAATAATATGTGTGAAATTTCTAAATTGTGTATTTTAAAGAAATTCCGTACACGTTGCGGTGATGAACGCTCCCCCTTAGGCGGCGTCCATGATCAAGACCAAGAAACATTTATTGATAAAAGCTCAAAAAGGATCGCAAGACGTATTATTCCTTTCGCGCCAATTGGCTTGATTAAAAGCTGTTTTGATGTCGCCATCGCCAATGGCTACACGCAGGGCTGCGTTTTATTGGAAGTCCCTTTAATAGAATCATTTGAACGCCTTGGCATTATTTGTCAGCGTATTGGCCCCGTCATTGACCTTGTCAATCAAAGACAGCCGATCATCATCGACTTTTTTACAAGCGTCAACAATATGCGCGTTAAACAAAAAGCCGTCTGGGAGATGATGACAAATAACGGCATTTTGCATGACCGTATTATGGCGCTGAAAACTAAAAGTTTGGCATAGATATTGCTTATACATACAGCGTGTTAAATCAGCTCAATATATTCTGGTGTGATGTTGATAATGCGCTGTTTGTATAAATTACCAAGGGCGCGCTTGAAGTTTTTTTTACTCACCGCAAATTCATCAAAAATATCGGCGGGCGCGCTTTTATCAGAAAGATATAAACGGCCTTGCGCTCCGTTTAAGCGGCTTAAAATGCGTTCTTCCAATTCATCTCGGGCGGCGTTATCTAAGGCACTGATGGTCAGATTGATTTTACCCTCCTCGGAAAAGTCTTTGACCCAGCCGCGCATTCTTGCGCCAACCTCAAGCGGACTGCCCAGCTCGCCATGAAAAATCATGCCAATATACTCATCATTAATAACCGCCTTAAAGCCAAGATCTGTTTGCGCCGCGATTAGCAAATCAACTGCTTCGCCTTTTTTCAGATCGTCATTTTCTTCTTCTAAATAACGGTGCAGTTTCATGCTTGCCATGGGGCGTTCATATTCATCAGCCGTAATATAAACAGCATAAGATTTACCCGTACGCACTCGCGCGGTTTGTTCAGAAAGCGGCAAAATCAAATCTTTCGGTAGTCCCCAGTCAAGGAACGTGCCGTGCGAGCCTGTCGAGACCACGCGCAAATACGCGCATTGACCAAAACCTGCCGCCGCGCGCGCCATGGTCGCGACCATTTCATCTGATGCATTGCTATAGACAAAGGCTTCAACCTCATCACCAATTGCCGCGTCATCTGGCGCTTCATGCAAAGGCACAGGGCCATGAACGCCGCCATCGACATAAACTGTATGCTCACCGATTTCGATAATATTCAGGCGGTTCATTTGATAAAGTTTGGGCATATTTGCTTTCCATCTAACTGTCATTAGCGCCGCGGCGCAATTAAGGGCAGTAAATAGAGTTTAACGCCATTTGTCACGTATTCTTTATCACTAGGGTAAGAATAAATACGCTCACCCTACGAACCGAATATGCGCTCTTGCAGCCAGATCAGCGCGGGGAAAGCGGCAAGCCAGATCCAAAAAAATCGGTTCAGGCCGAACAAAAACGCATTGGTCAAATGGAACAAGGCAGCGAGGCATAGCGCCGCGATTAGCGTTGTCTGCGACAAAATGGCAAGCGGGAATAAGAGTTCAAACCCAATCACCGCCCATGAGATGACCCAGAGCAAGCGCGGATGACCCGCAAAGGCGCGAACACCTGTGCAAACAGGATATGCGCTAAAGGCAAAGACATCTTGCAACGCGCGCCCGCTGCGCCATTCGGGGTTCATGACTTTAACTTTTCCTGCCATGAAATAAGATAAAACAAGCTGCAGCGCCAAATAGCCAAAAAGAAATTCTTGTGCGCGCAAAGATGGCAGAAAATGCATCAAACCCAAACAAGAAAGGATTAGCATATTCATGCGATCGCAACCGCCATTATAAGGGCCGTTAAAGCGGCGCAGCGCCCATATGCCAAGCATAAATAAAGCCAGACAAACATATGGCGTAAAAAGCCCTATCAGTAACATGGCGCTGAGTATAAACCGCAAAGCGAAAGCAAGGCGCTCCGTTTTATGCGCGGCAGCGAGGTGTTCGGCGCTTTGCTGCATAAAGGCGCAAGCAAGGATCATCTCGCTGAGCCGCCATGCGCTTTCAAAATGCGTGACATCAATCATGACCCGCCGCCTTTCCATCAAGACGCTCAATCGGCGATTCATAGAGGATATGGCTTTCTAGCCCTGTTTCTTCGCGGCTGATAAAGCTTAATCTGAATTGTATATAAAGCGCGTCTGGCGCGTCTTGGAACGCAGCCTCTTTTAGGAAGCGCATAATTTCGTGCCCGTGACGCGGCACACTTTCAGGGTCATGGATCATACGCTCTGCGCAGCTTAAAACAAACAAACGTTCATTCCAGCGCGGGTTATAAAACAGGCGCCTAAGCATCGCGCATAAGGATAAGTTCTCTGGCGCAGGGCAATATTCTTGCCATGTTTTATCATGCGCGGCGCCCTGTTCATCGTCCATATTTTCATCAAGCAGGGCATATTCAACGCGCGGCGCAGGGCCGATGCTTTCAAAAAAGCGCCATGATGGAAAAATAGCGGGGAGGAGGAGTTTAAGCATGCCGCGTACAAATACCCTAAAGCGCCGAAGCGCCGTGCTGTCCTTATTTTTGCTGTAAATTATTCACCAATGGAATGCCCATAAGTTTCAATGCAAGGTTACGGCAATTACGCAAAGCAGGATATAAAAAAGATGCGCTTTTTTGTGATTTAAACAGCCAATAGCAAATGCGGTTAAATATGCCAGACTTTGTGCTCATCAGCGCCAAAATGTGAATAGCCTGCGCGCCATAATATATGTCCGTGCCGATTTTCACCACCATACCTTGGTCAATATCTAAGCCATGCGCTGTGACTTCATCCATTAAGGATGAGGGCTGGCGCGCATCAACAAGCTGCACGTGCCCTGCCGCCTCGCGCAGGCGGACAAGCTTGCAGTAATTGCGGCAAAAAGGGCATTGATCGTCATAAACAACATAGACAATATCACTATCTATATCACCGCCTATATTCGCTGCTTTATCTTTCTGCATGTTGCGCATCTGTTTTGGCATAAACTTCCCAGCCGCCGCCAAGCGCTGCATAGAGGACAATCAACTTGGTAATCGTATTGGTTTCAGAAATTACCAAATCATCTTCACTCGCGGTTAGCTCGCGCTCCGCGTCTAACACCGCAAGGTAATCCGTTTCCCCTGCATCAAAAAGTTCTTTGGCGAGTTTGACCGATTCTCTGCGGCTCGCAACGCCTTCATCGAGCCTTTTGCGAGTCTCTAACTCTTGGCCATAGCGTGTCAGCGCAGTTTCGGCGTCGCTCAGCGCCGCGAGGACAGTTTGTTCATAGCTGGCAAATGCGGCTTTGCTTTCTTCTTCTGCGGCGTCAATCCGCGCGCGCATCGCGCCGCCTTCAAAGACAGACCACTGCACCAGCGCGCCAAGCGACCAGATACCACCCGCGGCGCTAAACACATCACCAAAGACGCGCGCCTGCGTGCCAATATCACCTGTTAGGAAGAGTTTCGGGAAAAGATCCGCCGTTGCCACGCCAATATCGGCGGTTTCCGCGGCAAGGGTGCGCTCTGCCATTCGTACATCTGGGCGGCGGCGCAAAATATCCGCACGCAGGCCAACTGGGACAAGATCAGGGGGAGTCGGCAAGGCCGCGTTTTCCTGCATTTCACCCAGCAAGGCTTCTGGGGGCAAGCCTAATAAAACGGAGAGCGTATAGATAGAAGCGTTTAAATCAGCCTGTAAATTCGGCAGGCGAGCGCGGGTCAGTTGATATTCACCGCGCGCACGCGATACATCAAATTCACTCGCTTCCCCCGCATCAAGCCGCGCCTCGACCACGCTGAACGTTTGCTGCTGTAAATCAGCATTATTGCGCGTGATCGCAATGCGTTTTTGCAAGCCGCGTGCTTCATAATAATTACGCGCGACTTCTGATAAGGTCGAGAGCATCACAGCTTGGTAATCCGCCAAGGCGCTATCGGTTCTGGCCTGCGCTGCTTCGCTTGCACGGCGCGTTCCGCCAAATATATCAAACGCCCATGACGCATCAAAGCCAGCATCATATAAATTCGTAGTTGTCCCCTTGCCGCTGCTGGACAGATTATCGCTTGAACGTGAGCGAACCCCCTGAGCGGCGCTACCGATTTGCGGCAAAAAGGCGGCGTTTTCAATGCGGTGCAAAGCGCGCGCACGGCGCAAATTCGCCAAAGCAACTTCAATATCTTTATTATTCTGCGCCGCTTTTTCGATATAGCTTTCTAAAAGCGGGTCTTCAAACACGCTCCACCATGCCAAAGTAATTGGCTCTGCGCTGATATGTTCGCTTTGCGGGGCGAACCACTGCGCTAAAAAACTATTTTGCGGCGCTTTATAATCGGGGCCAACCGCGCAGCCCGCAAGACATAAAGTTGATAGCAGCGCTAAAGGTGATTTTATCATCATAGTTGTTCTTCCTGCTCTAATTTGCGGCGGACATCCCCTGGGGAGCCTGTTCTACGGGCGAGTAAATCATACGCAACAGGCACAATAAAGAGTGTAAACAGCGTCGCCGCTGAGACGCCAAATAATATGACCACACCAATGGCAACGCGCGTTTCTGCGCCCGCGCCGCTTGCCATGATTAACGGCAGAGATCCTGCAATGGTGGTAATCCCCGTCATCACAATGGGGCGCAGACGAATTTGCGCGGCCTGCATCAATGCCTGTGAAAACTCTACGCCTTGGTCACGTAGCTGATTGACAAATTCGACAATCAAAATACCGTTTTTCGCCGCAAGGCCTATCAGCATGACAAGCCCGACTTGCGTATACACATTTAATGAATTTCCTGTAAAATACAGCCCCGCCAATGCGCCAGAAATAGCCAACGGTACAGTGAGGATAATCACCAATGGGTGGACATAGCTTTCAAACTGCGCGGCCAAAACCAAGAATACAATGACAAAGCCAAGTACAAAGATAAAGAGCAATGATGAACCACTGCTTTGAAAGTCTAAAGACTCACCCTTATAATCAATCACGGCTGAATCAGGCAAATTGTCCCGCACAAGCTCGCGCATATATTCAAGTGCCGAGCCAAGGGCATAGCCCTCCGCTAAGCCCGCTTCAATCGTAATCGCACGCACACGGTTGTAACGGTTTAACGAGCCTGAATCTGCATATTCCTCGATTTTGACTAAGTTAGATAGCGGAATTAACTGCCCGCTTGCGCTTGAACGGACATAAATATTCTGCATGTTGGTTGGCGTGCGCTGTGCATCGCGCTCCCCTTCCAAAATAACGTCATATTCTTCGCCATTATCAATATAGGTCGTGACGCGCCGCGAGCCGAGCATGGTTTCTAGAGTTTCGCCAATCGTCCGGACGCTAACCCCAAGGTCGCCGGCGCGATCCTTGTTAATCACAAGGCGCAATTGCGGTTTGGTCTCTTTATAATCACTCTCAATATCCGTCAGGCCAGGGTTTTTTTCATTGATTTTCGCGATGATCGTATCCCGCCAGCTGGCCAATTCTTCATATGTGCCGCCACCAAGAACGAACTGCACAGGCTTACCAACCCCGCCGCCAAAGCCGCGACGCATCACAGGAAAGGCGCGCACGCCCGGTAAATCAGAAAGTTTACCCGCAATCTCGCCCATAATTTCATCAGCAGGGCGGCGTTTCGCCCAGTCATTCAAAACGATAATCACAATACCGTCATTAAAACTGGTTAAAGTGCCAAAACCGCGCGGCGCACGCACAAGCAGACGTTTTGCTTCTTCGTTTTCCGCGTAAGGCATTAAACGGCGCTCGATTTCTTCCATATATTCTTTTGTGTATTCATATGATGCGCCTTCCGGGCCATTCACCAAAAGGAAAAACGCCCCACGATCTTCTTTCGGCGCATATTCAGATGGTACGGCATTAAAGAAAAACACCGCGCTGCTCGCAAGCAGGGCAAACAAAACCAAAACAAGGAGCTTCATTTTCAGCGCCTGCGCCAAAATTTTACTATAGCCTGCTTTAAACACGTCAAAGCCCTGATCAACTTTGGCACTTAATGCGCCGCGCTGCGTCTTTTTCAGCAGTTTTGAAGCCATCATCGGGCATAAGGTTAGCGCGACCAGCGTTGAAAACGACACCGCAGCGACCATTGTGATTGAAAATTCGGTAAATAGGCGCCCTAAATCACCTTCTAAAAACATAATCGGTACAAAAACGGCAATAAGGACAAGGGTTGTCGCGATAACGGCAAACCCCACTTGGCGCGCACCTTTATAGGCCGCAGATAAGGGCGGCTCGCCTTCTTCAATACGGCGCGCAATATTTTCCAGCACGACAATCGCATCATCAACGACAAGGCCAATCGCCAAAACAAGCGCAAGCAAGGTCAGCAAATTAATCGAGAAACCAAAGGCATAGAGCATAATAAACGTCGCTGTTAGCGATACTGGCACAGTAACCGCGGGGATTAACATGGCGCGGAAAGAGCCTAAAAACAGGTAAATCACCCCGATAACCAAAGCCATGGCAATGAATAAGGTTTTATAGACTTCGGCAATCGCGTTACTGATAAACACGGATGTATCGTAAGAGTTAATAATTTTCATGCCGGGCGGTAAATTCGGCGCAAGGCGCTCTGCCATTTCACTCGCCCCTTTAGCGACGGCAATTGTATTGGCTTTGGACTGCTTAATAATGCCAATGCCGACCATTGGCACAGAATTACCACGAAAGAAGGTGCGCGTTTCAATCGCTGATTTTTCGATGCGCGCAATATCTGCGAGGCGGACAAGGTAATTATCTCCGCGTGCGATTACGAGCTTTTTAAAATCATCTTCATTTTTATAGGCACGTTCAATGCGGGCGGTGAACTGGGTCTCAACAGATTCAATGCTGCCTGCGGGCAATTCAACATTTTCTGCACGCAAGGCGGCCTCAACGTCACCCACCGTCAGGCCGCGCGCCGCCATTTGGTTACGGTCAAGCCAGACACGCATCGCATATTCAAGCCCGCCGCCAACGCGCACCCTTGCCACGCCAGGCAACACAGAAAAGCGGTCTTGCAAATAACGCTTAGCGTAGTCGGTAAGCTCGATCGTATTCAAATTTTCGCTAGTCAAATTGAGCCATAAAATGACGTCATCGCTAGAATCGGCTTTTTGAATATCTGGCGGGTCAGCTTCCTCGGGTAGGTTATCAACCACGCCAGAAACACGATCACGCACATCATTAGTTGCGGCTTCAATATCACGCTCAACATCAAATTCAATGTTAATACGGCTGCGCCCATCAGATGAGCTTGATGAAATAAACTTTATGCCTTCTACGCCAGAAATACGGTCTTCAATCACTTCTGTAATGCGCGTTTCAACAATATTCGCAGATGCCCCTTGATAGCTTGTACTGACCGATACTACAGGCGGGTCAATATCAGGATATTCGCGCAAAGGCAGGCGTGAGAAGGAAACGATGCCGAAAGCAATCAATAACAGTGAAAGCACAGAAGCAAAGACTGGCCTTTTGACCGAAATATCAGAAAGGATCATTGCGCGTCACCTTTATGCTGTGCATCATTTAGGTTTTGTTTGAGCAATTCATTAAGTGGCGTATCTTCACTCTCAATCGCTCGCACCGATATTTCCATACCATCATTTAATTTTACAACGCCATGGGCGACAACTTGGTCACCAGCTTTTAGGCCTGATAAAATCTCAATGTCCCCAGGGGCACGGCTGCCCATTTCAACTTGCGTTTTACGGGCAATGATTTTGTCGCCTTCATCTGCCACAATATAGACATAGCTTTGATCGCCACTCTTAAACAAAGCTTCTTCAGGGATAATCAAAGCTTCACGTGGGTTTTTAAGCAAGGTAATACGCATCAATAATCCCGGTTTTAATGTATGGTCAGGGTTCGGCAAAATCGCACGGATTTTTACAGTGCGGGTCACGGGGTCAATTTGCGTGTTCACTGTATGCACTTCTCCTTCAAATTCGCGTGCGCCGAAAGCGTCAACCTGCCCGATAATCGGCAGACCAGAATGCAGCGTCGATAAAAACAAAGCAGGGACATCAAAATCAACTTTAATCTGGCTTAAATCATCAATTGTGGTGATGAGGTCACCCGGCTGCACCAATGTACCGACGCTGACTTCGCGTAGCCCCAACACGCCATCAAACGGCGCGTTAATTGTTAACTGATCAAGGCGTGCCTTGATTGATTCTACGGCGGCTTCGCTCTGCCTTAAGGCGGACAAACGGTCCTGCAGCGTACCTTTAGAAAGTGCGCTGGTATTTTGTAATTCTTTGGCGCGGTCATAAGCTGAGCGCGTCGCTGATAGTGAGGCCTGCGCTGCGCGCAAATCGGCTTCTTCTTCTTTTTTATCAAGGACGATTAAAACCTGCCCTTTTTCAGCCATCTGTCCATCATCAAAATGAATTTCAGCAATTTTCTCTGTCGTGTCTGGCGTGATAATCACGCTTTCATTGGCTTTTGTTGTCCCGAGGGCCTCAACCTTATCAGCAAAAGGCTGCGATTTCACGGGCGCGACAATCACGCTCAGTGGGCCTTTAGGGCCCTTTTGCGCATATACGGGCTGCGGGATTGTCAGTAGGATGCAAGCTGTTATAGCCAGATAGAAAGAAGGTTTAATCATTATTTTTCCTAAAATGCGCATTTTAATAAGGAAGCGATAGAACGCCTTGCCACGTAAAGCGAAGTTTACACGACTATTATAGATTACGCTGCAGTTTTAAAAACCCTGCACATTTTTTTAAGAAAAATAATAATGCACCCGCGCAATTAAGTTATTCAGCCTGTTTAACGCGGATTTTATTCTTGCCTTGCTTGCTGCCATGCAATTCTTTGATGGCAATTTCGCCTTCATGGTCTAGGGCCATTTCCACGAAAGCGAAGCCTTTTGATTTGCCGGTTTCTTCGTCTAAAACCAAATCGCAGCCGCGAATATTGCCATAGGCTTTAAACATTTCTGCTACATTTTGTTTCGTGAAGTCGCGGGGTAAGTTCAAAACCATTAATTTCATTATGTGCTTCCTTATATGTTTGGATAGGCCTATCACGCTTAAACTTGCGCTTCTAGCCACGTGGCTTCGGCGGTTTCTAATTCTGCAGTTATTGCGGCATGGTCATCTTGCACTTTACTTGTTTCGTTGTGCGGCTTGCTAAAAAAGCCCTCTGAGGCCATTAAATTTTCAAGATCAGCCTTTTGTTTTTCCAATTTAGCGATTTTTTGCTCTAATTTCGCCAAATTTTGTGGATTTAAGGCTGGCTTCTTCTCTTTTTCTGCTTTTTTATCCGCCTTGTTATTATTTGCGGCCTTATTTTTCTTCTTCTTACCTTCTTTGCGCTCTTCACGGCGCGCTTTCATGGTAAAATCGCGGTAATCGTCTAAATCACCCTCAAAATGCTGACATTCACCGTCCCGCACAATCCACAGCCGATCAGCAACGCGTTCAACCATATTCGGGTCATGGCTGACAATGACAATTGCGCCCTCATAATTATTTAGCGCCTGTACCAGCGCTTCGCGTGCGTCAATATCAAGGTGGTTGGTCGGCTCATCGAGCAGTAATAAATGCGGCGCATCAAAGCTCATAAACGCGAATAAAAGCCGTGCCTTTTCGCCACCGCTCAAGGATTTAATGGTGTTATTCGACAGTTCACGCGAAAAACCAAATGCACCGAGTTTTGCGCGCACTTTCGGCTCATTGACATCGGGGTTTGATTTTTGCATCAAGGTGAACATTTCTTGATATGGGGTCGAATTGACATCCAATTCTTCGGTCTGGTGCTGCGAAAAATAGCCAATGCGCAGCTTAGTAGAACGAAAGACTTCGCCCTTTAGCGGCGCTAATTTGCCTGCGATCAGCTTAATCAACGTTGACTTACCATTACCATTCGCGCCCAAAAGCGCAATACGATCATCATTATCAATGCTTTCATAAACGCGGTTTAAGATAGGCTCGCCTTGTTTATAGCCAATATCCGCATGTTCCATTGCGAGCATTGGAGAGGCAATTTCCTTGGGATTAGGAAATGTAAACTTCACAGCGCGATCCGCAATCACAGCATCAACAATATCCATGCGCTCAAGTGCTTTCACCCGGCTTTGTGCCTGACTGGCTTTGGAGGCCTTAGCCTTAAAACGATCAACGAATTTTTGCATATGCGCGCGCTCTGCTTGCTGCTTTTCATGCATTTTTTGTTGCAAGCCCTGCGCTTCGGCGCGTTCACGCTCAAAAGTGTCGTAATTGCCGGTATAAAGCTTTAGTTTCTGCGCGTCGACATGGATCACATGGTCGATACATTTATTCAGCACTTCACGGTCATGCGAAATAATCAGCAATGTGTGTGGGTAATTGGCCAAATAATTTTCAAGCCACATAATGGCTTCTAAATCCAAGTGGTTGGTCGGTTCATCAAGCAGCAAAATTTCTGGCTCAACAAACAAAGCCGCCGCCAAGGCCACGCGCATACGCCAGCCGCCACTAAATGATGAAAACGGCTCGCTAAGCTGTTCTTCGCTAAAACCAAGCCCTGTGAGCAAACGTGAAGCTTTTGCAGGGGCGCTATATGCGTCCAATGCTTCGAGGCGTGCATATATATCAGCAATTTTATTCGGGTCTTCTTCGGTTTCTGTGCGCCGCCATAATTCGGCCATTTCTTCATTGGCTTCGAGGACGAGGTCAAGCAGTGATGTCTCGACTTCGGGAATATCTTGGCGCACCATGCCCATGCGCTGTTTAACATTCATCTCAACCGTCCCGCCATCAGGGGCAAGCTCGCCCGCAATCAGCTTAAACAAAGTGGATTTACCTGCGCCATTGACGCCTACAACGCCGACTTTCCAGTTATCCATCACGGCAATGTCGCACTCATCCAATATGGTGCGCCCGCCGATTTTATAGCTTAAATCTGATATTGTTAGCATTGCTCTCATTCCTGTTTAATAGGGGCTTATGCCATAAAAAACAGTGAAGAGAAAGGGTTGAGTGCGTTTTGACGCGAAATATATCAGCGCGCCAAAAATTTAGCGTGGTGCTGAACATGATCGGCAACAAAACTTTGAATAAAATAATAGCTATGGTCATAGCCGTCATGCAGGCGCAAATTTAGCTTTTGCCCATATTTAGCGCAGGCCGCTTCAAACAAATCAGGTTTAAGCTGCTCTTCTAAAAACGGGTCAGCCAAACCTTGGTCGATGAGGATCTCTGCATTTTTTTCTGGTGCTTCGGCGCGGGCAAGCAAGGCCGTTGCATCATGATCTTGCCATGTCTTTTGGTCATCCCCTAAATAGGCGCCAAAGGCCTTATGCCCCCATGGCACAGCGCTTGGCGCAACAATCGGCGCAAAGGCGGAAACCGAAGCATAACGCGCAGGGTGTTTGTAATACAAGGTAAGCGCCCCATGCCCGCCCATTGAATGACCAAAAATGCTCTGCCGCGCAAGGTCTAAGGGGAAGTGCTCCGTCAGTAAAACAGGCAGCTCATCTGTAATATAGCTTTCCATTTGATAATGACGGCGCCACGGCGCGGCGGTTGCGTTGATATAAAACCCTGCGCCTTTGCCCAAATCATATGCCCCGTCCGCATCATCAGGGACATCATCACCGCGCGGCGAAGTATCAGGCGCAACAATCGCCAGCCCCGCCTGCGCCGCTGCGCCATATGCGCCCGCCTTGGTGGTGAAGTTTTCATGGCTGCAGGTCAGGCCAGATAAAAACGTCAGAAACGGTATTTTCTGTGAAACTTCTTGCGCTGAAACAGCTTGCGGGGGCAGGAATACAGAAAAGCGCATCATGCAATCAAGTGCCGTGCTTTGATGTTCCCAAATGCTTAGACTGCCGCCAAAGCAGTGATGTGTTTCAATTTGCTTCATTTTCTCAATAGACCTGATTAATAGACAACGACACTACGGATAGATTCACCGCTATGCATCATGTCAAAGGCTTTGTTGATATCTTCTAATGGCATTGTATGGGTGATTAAATCATCAATATTAATCTTGCCATCCATGTACCAATCAACAATTTTGGGAACGTCTGTGCGCCCGCGTGCGCCGCCAAAGGCTGAGCCGCGCCAAACGCGCCCTGTAACCAATTGGAAAGGCCGCGTTGCAATTTCTTGCCCTGCGCCCGCAACGCCGATAATCAAGCTTTCGCCCCAGCCTTTATGGCAGGATTCTAGCGCTTGGCGCATGACATCAACATTACCAATACATTCAAAACTGTAATCAACCCCGCCATTGGTCAAATCGCAAATCGCCTCGACAACATTCGGCGTTTCTTTCGGATTAATGAAATCTGTCATGCCGAATTTTTTGGCAAGCTCAACCTTGCTTGGGTTAATATCAATACCGATAATTTTTGTCGCGCCGACCATTTTTGCGCCCTGAATTACATTAAGGCCAATGCCGCCAAGGCCAAACACCGCCACCGTTGAACCGGGCTCGACCTTCGCATCAAACACTACGGCGCCAATGCCGGTTGTCACGCCGCAACCAATATAACAAATTTTTTCAAACGGCGCGTCTTTGCGAACTTTGGCCACGGCGATTTCAGGCATGACGGTAAAGTTCGAAAATGTTGAACAACCCATATAATGCAACACATCTTCGCCATTCACAGAAAACCGGCTCGTGCCATCAGGCATTAATCCTGCCCCCTGCGTTGTGCGAATTTTTTGACACAAATTCGTTTTCGGGTGCAAACAAAAATCACATTCACGGCATTCAGGCGTATAAAGCGGGATGACGTGATCGCCCACCGCAACAGACGTTACCCCAGCGCCAATTTCACGTACAATGCCCGCTCCTTCATGGCCTAAAATGGCAGGAAAAGCGCCTTCTGGGTCATCACCAGAAAGAGTAAAAGCATCGGTATGACACACCCCTGTCGCCATAATTTCGACCAGAACTTCGCCGGCTTTAGGGCCTTCTAAATCTACGGTTTCGATAACAAGGGGACTTCCTGCTTTATAGGCAACAGCGGCACGCGTTTTCATATTATTTAATCCTTAAATATCAATTACTCTGCCACATAAAATAGAAGCTTTTACCCAGAGGGGCAAGCTTTGAAAAGTTAAAAAACCCAGTGAGAGGTCGCATGGCATTATAAATGCCGCGCCCATGTTAATGTTTTTGCAAGTTTGTTTGTTTATTATTATATGGTAATGTAAGCGTGTAGTTTAGCCTATATGCTGCAATATTATATTTTTAAAACAATAATTTTAAAGCTTATTTTAGCATGTCATCAACCATAAGGCATAATGGTACATCCGTGAAGACGCAGGCCTCTTACATTGTAAAAATACTGCTGCTGGCTTGTGCATATTTCATTGCAGGGCGGCTTGCCTTACTGCTGGCCATTCCCCCTGGATTTGCGTCACCTGTATGGCCTGCCGCGGGTATTGCGCTCGCAGGTGTTTTGATTTGCGGTTATAAATATCTTCCCGCTATCTTTTTAGGCTCACTCAGCGTAAACCTTTACGCGGCAAGCCAATCTGGCGCAGATATCACTTCGCTCACCCAAGGGTTTATAGCCAGCGGCATTGCATTAGGCGCATCACTACAAGCTTTAGCCGGCAGCTATATTATAAAACGCACAACCATTCTCCCCACTATGCTCAGTAGTTTTTCAAGCGTTGCGGCGGTTTTTATTTATGGTGGTTTCATCGCTTGCCTTGTCAACGCCATTATCGGGCCTTCTGTGTTACTTGCCTTTGGCATGGTTTCTTTTGATATATATAGTTTAAGCGTTTTTACATGGTGGATCGGCGATATTATTGGCGTTGTTCTTTTCACCCCCATTTTGTTAATCGTGGCGAATAATGCCGTGTCTTCGACGCGTAAAATTATTATCACTTTGCCGCTGATTATTTGTACGATCATTACCGTTTTTGTCTTTACCAACGCCAAAGAAGATTGGTTCAAAGACAAACAAAATGCATTTAATGCCACTAGCCGTGAAATTGCCACAGCCCTTGATAAAGAAATTGGCATCTACCTCAACATCCTAACCGCGATTGGTCAATATATTAGCGCGTCAGAGAACATAACAGCCCTTGAATTTAAAGATTTTACAGGAAAATTTATTGAAAACAATCCAAGCATCCGTTCTTTACAATGGGCGAGTAAGGTTCCGCAAGGCCGCCGCGCCAAATTCGAAGCGGATATAAGGGCACAAGGCTACCCTGATTTTATTATTAAAGACCGCATTAGTGCGGGGTATATCGAACCTTCACCACAGCGCCGTATTCATTTTCCCATTACCTATCTTGTGCCCTATCAAGGCAATGAAGCAGCACATGGCTATGATATATATGGCCCTGACATGCTCACAAATCATCGCCGCAGGGATCTGTTAAATTTAGCAAAAGACACCGCCGAAGCGCAAGCGACGGGCCGTATATCTTTGGTGCAGGATGAGGGGCGTTATGGCCTTGTCATCTATCATCCTATTTATGACCGCGGCCTTAAGGAGGTATCTGTACGTGCCTTACGCAAACACCACATTGGTTATGCTTCGGGTGTATTCACTATGCCAACAATGCTAGAACATATTGCCGCCAAAGCGCATGATCTTGGCATAGACATTGCTTTATATGACATTGAGAAACAAAAAAGAACACTTTTGTATGATGCGCGAACCACCAACCACCAAGAGGCACGAAAACCACAGGAAATAGAAAATGGTGCCTTACGGCACAGCATAAAATTACATCTAGCGGGGCGCGTCTGGGAGATGCACTTCATACAGCAATCGCGCATGATCGTCTCTGACCAGAATTGGCGGCTTTGGTATTTGCTGATTGGTGGCTTATTTTTCTCTGCCGCGATTGGCGGCTTTATTATTTTACTTTCTGCCAAAACAGAAATCATTGAACAAGAATCCAAAGAGCGCGACCATAACCCGATTGTCGTTATCGGTTTTTCCATTGGCGCCGCGCTTATTATCGTTGCCATATCTTTTGCGCTTTGGATGTTTTATAAAACTCAGGAAGACAAGCTTATTAATGAGATTATTAAAAAGCAAGCCAGTTTAATCTCATCGCGCATTACAGAAGAAGTGAACCTCACCGTTTTTGCTTTAGAGCGCATGGCACAGCGCTGGGAAATGCGTAAATCAACACCAAAAGAGGAGTGGTTTGCCGATGCACGACAAATTGTCGATGACTTTCCTGCTCTAACCGCGATTGAATGGGTAGATAATCGTTATCACGTGCGATGGGTAGAGCCTTTAGAAGGTAATGAAAAAGCACTCAACCTAAACATTGCCTACAGCAAAGAACGCCAAGAAGTACTGGAACGCGCTGTTAAAGGTAAAAATTTAACAATCACCCCACCGCTTGATCTTGTGCAAGGGTATCGCGCCTTCATAGCCTATGTTCCGATTAAAAAAGCCGACACATCTTTTGAAGGTCTGATCGTTGGGATTTATGACCTGAGCAAGCTACTCAAAAAAATCTTGCTTTTTGAAAACCAAAATGATTTTCATATCAATATTATGGATGGCGACAGGCTCGTTTTTGAAGATGATAATGTGAGTGCGAAAACGAAAATTAAAGCACCTACGCATATTATTTCACTTTTTGACCGTACATGGACACTCACCTTGACGCCTACACAGCGCTTTATCGGGCAGAATACTTCTTCCTTATCAAATATTGCCTTTATGAGTAGCTTGCTTTTTGCTCTCATGGTCGGTTTTTCAACCTATACTGCCATCATCTCCAACCGACGCAGCGTCATGCTTAAATCCAGTGAAGCGCGGCTGAACCTCATATTAGACAATGCTGGATCAGGCATTTTCGGCCTCGACTTAAATGGCGATATCAGCTTTGTGAACAAAGCGACGCTTGCTATATTAGGCTACACTGCAGAAGAAATGATCGGCGCACCATTAGATGAGCTTATTCAACACAAAGCCGCGACAAATCCCCCCAGCATGACGAACAATTCTTATATCCGCGATGCCTATCAATCTGGGAGAAGCCATACAGAGGCTGACGAGGTATTCTGGCATAAAGATGGGCACAGCATTGCCGTTGAGTATACGAGCGCGCCGGCGCTTGACCCCTATGGGCGCACAACAGGTGCCGTTGTCGTGTTTAACGACATCACAGAACGCAAACAAGCCGATGATGCACTGAAGCAGGCCAATGCCGAGTTAGAAGAGTTCGCCTATCGCACATCACATGATTTACGCTCGCCGATTGTTTCATCTATTAGCTTGATTCAGATGATTAAGAAATCTACGCCAGACGATACAGCTCACACGACAATAAAAAGCATTGGCCATATAGAAAATTCTCTTATTAAACTCGATAGTTTAATTAAAGATATTCTCTCTCTAACACAGACAAAAAATGCCGAGGAAGAAGATGCACCAATAGATATAAACGTATTAATTGATCAATCTTTAAATAATCTTGCGCATATGGATAATTTTTCACGCCTTGATATTCGTAAAGATTTACGTTTCAACGCATCCTTAAAAATGAAGCCAACACGTATAAAATTAATCGTTGAAAATCTCATTTCTAACGCCATTAAATACCAAGATATCGCCGAAGATACGCCCTATATTACCATTCGCACCTACACGCAGGATGAGCGCTTTTTCTTAGAGGTTGAAGATAACGGCCTTGGCATCGATAAAGAACAGCATGACAAAATGTTCCAAATGTTCAAGCGCTTTCACCCTAGAACATCTTTCGGCAGCGGCTTGGGCCTGTATATGATGAAAAAAAGCGCTGATATACTCGGCGGTGATCTCGTCCATATCGACAAGCCCAAAGGCGCAATTTTTCAATTCTCCGCGCCTTTGTAAGGCTGGCATGGTGAAGCCGTGAAACGAAGCGCGCGGCGCCTATACAAACCGTGTAACCCATCGCCTATTGTATAGGTTACCTGTCCACACACATTATGATACAATCTTTGGTAGTATAACTCGTTGTTTCAGAATGGATCTTGGTATAAACAATAACGCTATACGCTATTTTGGCGCCATGAACGGCGAAGCAAAACCTGTTTCGTCAAATCGCCTATGCGCGCTGTTGATCACCTCTTTATTATTCACATCATCCATATCACCTGATCATGCCAAAGCAGATGGGCTGCCGCATGGCGGCAAGGTCACCCACGGCGCGGCTGATCTCGATTATAGCCAAGGCGATGCTTTACATATTCGCCAATATAGCGACAAAGCTATTATTAACTGGGAGAGCTTTAACATTGGCGCAAACAAACTTACCGCCTTTCATCAGCCAGATAGCCAGTCTATCGCCGTAAACCGCGTAATTGGGCGCGGCATCGACCCCACGCAAATATTGGGGCAATTAACCGCAAATGGTCGCATTGTGATTCTTGATCGTAATGGTGTGATATTTGGCCAAAATGCGCACATTGATGTTGGCGGATTAATCGCAACAACGGGTGATATTAAAGACCAAGAGTTTATGTCTGAGCGCACGCTGCGTATTTATGATGCAGATCGTGGCGGCGAAGTTATTAATAACGGGCAAATTAATATTCAAGACGCGGGCATTGCCGCCTTTGTTGCCCCCACGGTAGCGAATAACGGGCAAATTACCGCGAAATTAGGCGATGTCATCCTTGCATCAGGCGCGGCGGCAACGCTTGACCTTTATGGCGATGGACTCTTAGAAATCGCGCTAGATGCAGGGCAAAAACAGCGCGTAATTAATACAGGCACAATTAGCGCCGATGGCGGGTATATTCGTATGGAAGCCGCAGCAGCGCGTGATGTAGTGGATAACATTGTCGCGAATACTGGTGTGTTAATTGCCAATAGCGTAAGCGTCGATAAAACTGGAAAAATACGCTTATATGCACAGGGAAATCAAAGCGCCGCGCCTAAGGCAAGCGGTGCAAGCACCACCTTAAACACAGGGCTTATTGATGTTTCAAGTCGTCAGCACGGCGCGAAAGGCGGCACAGCTGAAATACTGGCTGACCACGTTCACCTTGGCACAAAAAGCTTGGTTGATGCCTCGGGATATCACGGTGGTGGCGACATTAAAATTGGCGGCGATTATCTTGGCGGCGGCTACACGCCAACTTCGCGTTATAGCTATATCGCAGATGGTGCACTAATCTTTAATGACGCGCTTCATAGTGGCAATGGTGGGCGCACCATTATTTGGGCCGATGAGCGCACTGATTTCTTTGGCCGGATCTATGGGCGCGGTGGTTTATATGGCGGCGATGGCGGCTTTGTAGAAACATCTGGTAAGAATCAGCTCATTGCCCAAGGCTTGGTCGATTTAACGGCGAATCAGGGCGCGAAAGGCACATATTTACTCGATCCTGCGAATTTAACAATCTATGGCAACCAAGCGTCTGCGTTACATGATAGTAGCCTAGTGAGTTATTGGGGCTTTGAAGAAGGTAGCGGCACGACTGTCAACGATGCTATGGGCACTTATAATGGCACGATCACTGGCGCAACATATACATCAACAACCGCAAACAACCCTCTCGTTGGGCAGTATAGCCTCGCCTTTGATGGCAATAATGACCATGTAGATTTCGCCGATATTAGCGAGATTGAAAATTCAAGCTTTACCATTTCGTTTTGGGCGCATACCAACGACCTCACCAAAGACCAAGGATTTTTCTATAAGGGTAATCACGGTGTCGGCGAGCCCATCTTGGTTTGGCGCGACGATAGCGTTGGCGGTTTTGGGAATATCGGCAACGGTAACTCTAATGCGCTATCTGCACTTTTATATGATGGATCAAATGGTTATGGCCTCAGCACACCAACCAATACATTAAATGATACCGTTTGGCACCATGTTGCCCTTAGCGTTGACTTAGATGGCAACTTAATGGAGTTATATATTGATGGTGCCGCGCAAATGGGCGGTGCTGGCAACATCACTACAAATGGGGTACGTAATAACAACAATATTGTTCGCATCGGCGAATCGCTGAATAATGGAAGCGATTTAAACGGCCATATGGATGAACTGCGTATATACAATAGCGCACTGAGCGCAGGACAAATCAGCGAGTTAAGTGGCAATAAATTCACGGTTGCAGGGCTAGAATCTATGTCACAAACGGCGGATATCATCTTGCAAGCGTCAAACTCCATTACTTTGGACTTACAAGGGGATACGCTGAATATGGCGGATAACCGTTCGCTTAGCCTTGTCACCACAAATGGTGATATAATAGATGCTTCAAGCGGCACTATACAGACAAACCGTACCGCCGCAGGAGGCAACGTCACCATTACCTCAGGTGGCGCAGGGCACATCACCTTAGACAGCACCATTTTTGACCTACAAAACGGCGGACAGCTTGCTTTATCTGCTGGTGGCAATATTGCCGTAACGAGCGTGGGCGCATTAAATTTAGGGGCTGTATCTGCCAACGCCGTTCACTTACAGACCACTGGCGCAACATCTGACATTACGCTTAATGGACCATTAAGCGTAAGCGCAGCAGGTAACAGCTTGGTCGTTGCGGCGCAGCGTAATCTTATTAATAATCATGGCGCAGCAGCATTAGACCCCGGCGCAGGACGCTGGCTTGTTTATTCCTCAAACCCTGCGCAAAATACATTATCTGGGCTCGGCGCGGCGTTTAAGCATTATAACCGCAGCATTAACACACATGCCCCAGCAAGCATCAGCGCCGCCGGCAATGGCCTTTTATATAGCGTAGCGCCAATATTAAACTTTACGGCGCAAAATAAAACACGGCTTTATGGGGATACAAACCCTGTATTCACAAGCACATATACGGGCTTAATTGATGGCGATACTGGCGCCGCCGCTTTTTCTGGCAACGCAGACTATACGGCGAGTGGGATTGAAGCCAATGCAGGGGTGAGCGCCATTACGCCAAGTATTGGCAATTTAGCTTCTAACCTTGGTTATCAATTTGCATTTAGCGATGGCACACTCACCATCAATAAAGCACCGCTTACCATCACGGCGAATGATGCAAACCGTGATGAAAAGCAGCCAAACCCGGTATTTGACGGCACCTTCGCCGGCTTTAAATTAACTGACACTGTGCAGTCATTAACAAGTCAGCCCATCTTCACCACCCCCGCACAAACAAATTCTCCTGAAGGGATATACACGATTAGCGGATCTGGCGCGGCGTCTGCCAATTATGATATCAGCTATGTAGATGGCAAGCTGACGGTCAATAATGTCCCCGACACCGTGGTTATTCCGCCATCTGTGCAATCATCTTCACAACAAAATATACAATTCAGATCATTCCGCGCGGCAAGAGCGCCATTACCCGCATTGCCCCCAGCGCCCATAAATAGCCCTGTAGAAGCAGCCACGCCGGCGGGTACAGGCGCTACAAATACTAACAACGCTAAGCAACGTGAGGAAAAGGAAAGTAGCACGGAAGATGGTGTGCAACCAAAAACCACTAAGGCAGTAAACCGCGGCACCAAGACATTCCAAGCATATTCCGCTAATTGCCTTGTCAGTTACGAAGGCCTGTCAGGCTGCGTTATTCAATAACGCGCTATACCCTGTGAATATCAAAAACAGGCGCTGTGTTTTTTTACGCCGCTGATTGCGCTGTATTTTGATAACCTCAAATAAGGCTCCGCTCTTCTACAAAGCATCAATAAACACATTCTGCCCTATTTCTTTTCTGCCAAAAATGCTATTTTCATTCATATCTGGCGCTAGGGAGAAATGCATCATGCCGACATCAAAAAAAGATATTTCACAAAGCTATGTGTCGTGGCTTGCCCAAACGATCACCCAGCATTATACGTCTATCCTTAATGAGAGCGCTCCTGAGACTGTAAAACTATTGGCACAAAAAGAGACAATAGAGCGCAGGCAAGATAAATCAAAGCGCATGGCCGCTTATATTGCTTTTTGGGACGCGCTTGACGACTCGCAGCAGCTTTCCCTTTCCAGCCATGATGCGAAGCTCAATCAAATCGCGCGCATGGCGCGGGTGATTGGGACAACCGAAGTCGTCTGGGCGCATAATGCGTTAAAAACCACAAATGCAGGCTCGATTGATTTTGTGTTAGAGCATTTCCGCCAAAGCGGCGTAACGGCAGGGCAGGTACAAAAATTCATTAATGAAAATGCGCAGGCATGGGTTAGCCTAACGGGGCACCCAACCAACCCAACCACCTTAGAATATACAAAAGCGCAAATTGGCCTCGCGCGCGTGGTTACAGATCCAAACGCCACACCAGAAGACCTTAGGCAGGCCTTAATTATACTGCGCGATACGCCGATTGTCGGCGCCCATAAAACGCCGCTTGAAGAAGCGGAAGAAACGCTCGCTACGCTTGATGTTATATTTGATAGCGCCATTGCGCTGAAAAAATTATTTGAAGCGGCGCTGAGAAAGCATGGCTATGCAGATGAAGGAGTAACGATTCAGCGCGGCCTTATTCGCCCCTGCGTATGGACGCTTGGCGATGGTGACGGCAATGCAAACATGACCGCAGAAGTGCTCGACCGAGGGATTGCCCTGCACCGCAGCCGTATCGCCGCACGCTATAGCGAAAAAGAAGCCACCATTATTGCGCAGGCAAAACGGGAAGGCGCGTCTGCTGCGCATATCACGCAAATCGAAGAACTTTCCCACCATTTACAAACGCATGAAACTGGGCGCACAGAATCTTTCGCTCGCCGCGGCGCGCAGCTTGCCGAAACGCTCCGCGCGGCAGGCTGCATGCAAACAGGGCAAACCTTGGATGAGTTTGCTTTCCTGATACGCTGTTTCGGGCGCAACTTTGCCAAAATCGATATTCGCCACAACGCTATTGATATTATGGCCTCAACTGCAGCGCTGCTTGAACGCTCTGCATTAATGGATAAAGCTGATTTCGCCGCACTCAGCCTTGACGAACAAGGCCATAGGCTTAGTGCTTGGTTAGAGGATGAAGCTGCGCTTGAATCTTTGCGAAAGAATGCCTTTAACGCCATCAAAGACGATAAAGTAGCGGCGCGAATTTTAGGCCGCCTGCGCGTTATTGGTGAAAACCCTGATATGTGCGAAAAGCTGATTATCGCCGAAACCACCCACTGCGCGCACGCTTTGGCGGCGCTATTATTGCTTAAAATTACAGGCAACCCAATTGGCAATGCCGATAGCCGTATTGACCTTGTTATTCTTTCGGAATCGGTTGCTGATTTGGTCAGTATTGGCCATACATTAGAAACATTACTCGAAAATAAAACATTTCGTAATCACGTTGCCAGCCGCAAGCAGCTTATCGCGATGATCGCCAAAAGTGACACGACGCGACAAGATGGGCGCGGCGAAGCTGAATATGCACAATATGAAGCCGCTGTTGAAGTGTACCGCGTTGCCGATTTAATGAAGCGCAAACACAAAATATTAGAGCCCGTTTTGGTGTCGGTGAAAAATGGCGGCGGCCATGCCTTGCAGCGCGGCGGCGGGCGGGTGACAGAAATTCCTGCCGTCCACGGACGCGCGGCAGCCGACGCACGGGTTACAGATATTGGCCCATCAACTTTAACCATTCAAGGTCAGCAGCAAACCATTTTATTCTGCCCTGGCAAAGTCGCGATTGGCAGTTTAGAAGCCTTCGCTGCGCAAAACTTATATACCAAGGCCGGCGTACAGGGCGAAATGCGCCCTCCGCGTTTTTCACGCAATGCCAACCGCCAATATGCCCGCGCCGATGCATGGCTTTATGCCAAAACAGCCGGCAGCGCCTTTGACCGCTTAATTAAAAACAACCCTGCCATTGATGAGCTATTCATCGCCGCACCGTGGCTGGCGATGAAAGCGGGTAATGTAAGCTCACGCCCTGCCAAGCGTGGCGAGCAGCAAGCCCAGCCCGGCATTACGCCTGCACAGGCCAAAGGCAAAAACCCCAAGGCCTTAGAAGGCCGCGCCATATCAGGGGAGCGCTTAAGCGCCCATGCCTGCCTGCCTGTATTTTCTGTACTCGGCCTTGTTGAAGCGATGGAAGCGGTCAGGCATGAAGGCACAGCCTGCGCTAACCCTGATAAATATGGCGATGCCTTACACCATTTATATCGCGCCCATAAAATCCAGCGTGACGCCGCGCGCGCAACCGTGAATGTGGTTGCCATGGCTGATTTTGATATTGCATGGCCGCTGCTGGTCGGCAGGGCACGCCCCGAAGAAAAACAAGTGACGGCGCTGGCACAACAATTTATCTGCTCTGATAAGCCAGATGCGAATAAGCCAGAAGTCACACTCGCTTTTTTAGAGACATATTTCCTTGAAGCTGAAAAACTGACCTATAGCATGATTTCGGGGCAAAACCCGCCGGCAAATATGCGCCATGGTGGTGCTTTGCAGAAATTATGGCCTGAACTTGCAACGCAGGTTAGCGCCCGTAATCGCAGCGCCGAATTTGCGCGCGTTATTGAATGTTATCGCAGCCGCGCCTTTGACCACGCACCCCATGTGCCCTTAAGTGAGACGACGTTCAGGATCACGCAGGCACTTTACACATCCGCAAATGTAATTAACGCCCCTGTCGGCATTTTAGCGACCCGCACAAAATTAGAGCCCGTCAAAGAAATTAATGGTACAGGCAAAACAATGTTTATGCGCCCCAAAAGCTATCAGGAGAAAGACATTAGCCATTTATTAGAAAAACCCGCAGCCTTAAACAGCCCCCTGTCTTAACAAGCGCTGCTTTTTCCTTAAATTTTTTATATTTGGTTATTCATTATATTACGGCTTTTCTTCGCCAGTAGCCGTTGAAAAATTCAAAGATTCGCCGTCAAATATATTGTATGAAAACTGTCGGTCTTTATCCTTAAACACCACAAGATTTTTGGAACTAATCATGTAAATAGGTTTCATGATTTTGTCCATCTCGTCAAAGGTGAGAACATCATTATTCAGGCTGCGCATAACGTAATTTTCGCTGTCGTCATTTTCAATTTTTAAGACGGCATGCGCCGTTTGTTTGCCTTGTCAATCAATCATACCGATCAACACATGACCTTTTTCTTTTACGTCCAAGCCGTGAATATGTAACGCCACGGCCTTAAGCAACGCAATATCTTCACAATCCCCACCCTCAATTAATGTTTCTACAGGCGGCGCCCAATAGTCTTTATGATAGTGTTTATTGTCATCAACATAGACCACTGCGGCATTTGTGATGCGGTTCACCTGCTTTAAAAGCGCAAACCCTGCAACGTCATCCAGCGCCTTAATCTTTGTTAGCCACGATACGACCTTTGGGTGTTTTGAAATTTCCAGTTTAGTAAGCTCGGCTTGTGCGTCATGGTTCCAGCGCGCAAGGCGCGTAACTAATTTCTGCTGCGAGGGCGGTATAGGTGCATATATTGTTTCGCCATAGACATGTTGATATGCTTCCTCAGCAGCATTCAAAACGCTCGCATTTGTCACATATATCATAAAAATGAGAATAAACAGGTGATTTTTCATGCTCATGCCTCTATTGACGCTCGCGCGTTATTGGTAAGGAGAATTTGAATGTTGTGCCGATGTTTTCTTCAGAATCACACCATATGCGCCCGCCATGTTTTTCAACAATTTTCTGACACGTCGCAAGGCCAATGCCGCTGCCATCAAACTCGCCGCCTTTACCATGTAAGCGCGTGAACATGCCAAAAATATTTTCTAACTGGTCTTTGGGCATACCAATACCGTTATCTTCAATAGAGAATACCCAGCAACCGTTTTCAATGACAGCAGAAACATTAATAACTGGGTCCCGTTCACGGCAATATTTCATAGCATTCGAAAGCAGGTTTTGCATTAACAGCACTAAAGACGCATAATCGCCATCAATTTTTGGCGGCATTCTTGAGTTCACATTTATAGTTGTATGTGTTTCAAAAATCGTACGCTCTAAATTATTCATCACTTCATTAATGACATCTTGCATTTGCACCGACGCAAGCTCTACTTCACCCCATTCCGCATTATTAAATTGACGAATGGCGGCAATCAAGTTCGACGCACTCAGTGCAGTTTTACTCATCATGCCTAAACTTTTACGTAGTTCGTCATCTTCTTTCTGATCAAGGTCTTTGATCGCCTTATCGGTCAACCATGACATTTGGCTTATAGGCGCTTGAATATCATGGGTCAAAATACGCGAGTAATGCTCTAGCGCTTCAATCATTTTTTCCCGCTCACCCTCTGCCTGTTTGATCTTACTAATGTCTCGAGCGATGCCGGTATAGCTGCGGTAATGATCCATGCGCTCTTCGCTCACAGACAACTCCATGGGGAAGACCTCACCATTTTTACGTTTACCCAAAACCTCACGCCGCTCGCCTATAGCTTTACGTATATTGGTTTTGTGATACGCATGAATATATTGATTATGCTGTGAATGATATGGTTCGGGCATCAAAATATTTACATTCTGGCCAATAACCTCATCTGACGTATAGCCAAAAATCTCTTCACTCGATTTATTAAAGCTCGTAATCTGGGCATGCTCATCTATACAGATAATTCCATCACTTGCATTTTCTATGATCGTACGGGCGCGCAACTCACTTTTCATCAAATCTGTGGCCAACGCTTCAAAAACACGAGCAAGCTCGCCAACTTCATCACTGCGGTCTACCGGTAGATCATGCACCTTATCTGGATCTTCCGATGCATTGAAAATTTGCATGGTCATCTTTTTAAGCGGGCGCGTTAATTTATAGGAAATAAGAACCGCGAGCAGCATAATCACCGCCGCAATCATAAGTGAAATAATGATTGAATTGATTAAAACAAGACGTGCACCTTTATATATGTCCTTAACTGGCACTTGAACAGCGACGTCAATGAAATTCGTCTTTGCATTATCTACCAGAGGTAGTTTGACAGCATAGGCCATATAGCCCTGCGTTTCTACTAGCTTTTCAGATTGCTCATTATCTATATCCAAGTACAGTGTCTTTAACAGTGGGTGCGCATCAACGCCTCTCATAACGAGCCCTTGAAAGCCACCTTCGGGCGAAAACTCCGCATAATCTTTCCAATTATTCATAATGTATACGCGCCTATGCGGAGCGATAAGGTTAAATTGCCGCTCCATAAGTCTTCTATAATCAACATTAATAATGATAAAACCAAACAGCACTTCTGCATCAAAAACAGGTACAACCACGCGCATTGTTGGTGTTTTTTGCCTCTCAAACAGGCCCTTCTCTTTATTATAGGTCACTTTGCTTATATATACTTCGCCGGCTGTTAGTGATAACGATTCTTGGAAATAAAACTCTTGTTCTTTTTTTTGCAGCGCATTTGCAACCACATATTCAAAGCGGTTATTGCCAGAACGATTCACACGCACAATCTCTTTGCCTTGGTCCATCACGCCAAGGTAACGCATTTGTGTGTAATATGGCTTATAGCGCATAATCGATGTGAAAATTGTTCCGAGACGTTCGCGCCATATTTCCGTCGTAGAGTCGTCTAGCGGGTCAATATCCCCATTGGCAGTACTTCTTACGATACCTTGAATAGGAGGCGTATTGCTGACGACATAAGCATCATTGATAATTTCATCATAGGCCCCTTTAAACCGTACAGCGATAAGACGCGTTTCACCAGCGAGCTTATCAATTGCATTGCCTCTTAAATCATCAGAAACCTGCGCATAATTGGCGCTGCCGACCAACACAGCAGACAATAAAGCGATAGACGCAGATAATATGACAATTTTTTGGCGTAATGTTTTAAACATAAAATTCTAATAAAAATAAAACTCTTTAATTACCGTAACATAGTTGCCTTAATGAAGGAATAATATTTAGCACCGCGCTAGCACTTCGTTACATGTGGCTTTAGGCTTGCATGGCCTAGATCGCAAAAAAACACTTAAGACATTTTGAACCATGCGATAATAAGCGGCACCCAGATAAGAGATGTTGTCAGCGTGCCTTTAATCGTTTGATAAGTGATCCACGCCCAGAACATTTGTTTGGACGGCTTTTTCATGCGCCGCGTTAGCGCTTTAAATTTGTTGACATTCGCATCACTCATGCAGGAAGAATAATTCATGCTGGCAGCAGCACACTTGATGAAAGTCAAGTCGAGGACAAAAAAATTTTGTCATTATAAAAACATGGATAGGGACGATAACCATCAACGGGCAAGCGCAGATATGTTTACACGTTACATAGAAATTTGTAACGAATCCTTGCTGCGCAACAAGGATCGCTTCCCCTTTAAACAAATCATCAGCGCGGCGCGTGAAGCCAAAGAACATAAATATATTACCGTACAAATCACTCCTAATGCGCCCTCGAAACCACTGATTATTTACTTAAAACAGCGAATTCATCTAGCAACAGAAGTTGACAAAACAATGGAAGAGAGCGGGATATGGATGGTTGATAAAACCTATATTGAGCGCGTGATTAGTCATGCTGATGAATATATAGAAAACCCCGCAAAAATTAATTGGGAATGGCTTTATTAATTTTGCACTTATGCCGTGTGTGCATGTCCGCCTGTATTACAAACCTCAATATCTTTACACGGAAACTCAGAGCTACATGCCGCGCAAGAATATTGTACCAATTGGTCAAGACTATCCATTTCAATCGTCGCGCCGTTCACCTTAATGCCTGTTTTTTCCTTTAACTTTGATAGCGCGCGTGAAAAAGTTTCCGGTTGCATACCAAGGCGTGAAGCCAGCAATGTTTTATCATAAGGCAAATGGATTTTAACATTACCTTGGGCATCTTGATTAGCAAGGCGCAAAAGAAAACAGCCAATGCGCTGTGGCGCATTTTGCAAAGTACGGTGTTCAATTTCACGGTCTTGTTGTTTACGATAACGCGCCATAGCACTTAACATTTTTAGCGCCATTTGCGGGTTATTTTCAATTTCTTGCTTAAGGAGCTTAAGCGGCAATACAAGCAATTGCATATTTTCTGTGGCCTCTGCGCTATAGGGGTATTCGCCATTTTCAAAGATGCTTGTTTCACCAAAGATGTGGCCTTGTGGCAAAATATCAACAACGGCCTGCGCGCCATCGAGCGTTTCACGGAAAAGTTTAATCCAGCCTGATACAACGATATAAAAACTTTCGGCTTCCTCATGATTCACGAATAAGATTTGCCCCTTATCCGCGCTAATAATACGGCCTTGCGCAGCCAATTGTGTGAGCACGGGTTCAGCGCAATCTTGAAATAATGATTCCGTCTTCAAAATTACAGTGATTTGGTCTATACTCGACATAAAGTTTCTTTCGCTTAAGACTTGCCCTTTGTGTCTATCATTTGACAATTGTCAAGGCAAGCCAATTCAATTTCAGCGATCATAGTATAAGAGGATAGTATGAACCAAGCTAAACACGTGTGATGGTATTTGAATTTTTAAGCAAAATTGGTGGATGTTTCCACGACATATCAATGTCCTATGGGTTATATGGCAGCCTATTTCTTGCTGGGCTTGTCGGTGGGTTTAGCCACTGCATGGCTATGTGTGGGCCGTTTGTCCTTGCGCAAACACAGCAGGACAAACAGTTAAGCCGCTTTAAAGACACCGCACTTATACCCTATCACTTAGGACGCATTACAACCTATATCGCGCTCGCCGTTCTGTTATCCTCGCTTGTAAATATCGCCTTTTTATTCCTTCCTATTCGCGGCTTCATTGTTGCGCCGGTCTTGATGACTGCAGGGCTGATTTTCTTTATCACGGCCTTCCCAAAACTCGGGCAGGCTTTTCCCTGGCTTGTGAACATCAAGTTTTCTTTGCCTTATACATGGCTTGCGCGCGGCTTTGCACGCCTTAGTCAAAAACAAAATATCACGGCTAAATATACAATGGGCATATTATTGGGTTTTATGCCTTGCGGCCTGATTGTCTCCGCATTAATGGCCGCAACAATCGCGCCCAGCGTAGCGCAAGCGGCATTAGCGATGGGCGCATTTGGCCTCGGAACAATCCCTGCTTTGATGAGTGTGGCGTTTAGCGGTCAATACTTACAACAAAAACACCCACGCGCCATGCAGCGCGCAACACAAATAATGATGGTTTGGAGCGGTTTATGGCTGTTCACAATTGCCGGATTGATGCTGATATAAAAGGACAAGAATGATGAGCACAACAGTCGAGAATATACACACAGAAACATCTTCGTATAATTACGATATTGTACGTTACTTCACCCTCGCTACATGTTTTTGGGGCTTGGTTGGTATGTTAGTTGGCGTGTTCATCGCTTTACAAATGGCCTTTCCAGCATTGAATTTTGAACCTTATCTTACCTTTGGCCGCCTGCGCCCGCTTCACACATCTGGCGTGGTCTTTGCCTTTGGCGGCAACGCATTATTCGCGACCAGCTATTATGTGGTTCAACGCACCTGCCGCGTACGCCTTTGGGGGGATAAACTCCCTTGGTTTACCTTTTGGGGCTATCAAGCTTTTATTGTTATGGCTGCCCTTGGCTACGTCACTGGCATCACACAGGCCAAAGAATATGCAGAGCCTGAATGGTATGCTGATATATGGCTCGCCTTAGTCTGGGTAGCTTATCTCGGCGTGTATATGATGACTATTGTGAAACGTAAAGAGCCGCATTTATATGTCGCGAACTGGTTCTACCTCGCATTCATCATCACCGTGGCGGTGCTTCATATTGGTAACAACTTATCCCTTCCTGTTGATTGGCGTTACCCGAAAAGCTATTCGCTCCCCTCTGGCGTACAAAGCGCAATGATCCAATGGTGGTATGGCCACAATGCTGTTGGCTTCTTCCTCACAGCAGGCTTTCTTGGTATGGTTTATTACTTTATTCCGAAGCGCGCAGAGCGCCCTGTATATTCATACCGCCTCTCTATTATTCACTTTTGGTCACTGATATTTATTTATATTTGGGCGGGACCGCACCATTTGCATTATACAGCCCTTCCTGATTGGGCGCAGACGCTTGGCATGGCATTTTCGATCATGCTGTGGATGCCAAGCTGGGGCGGGATGATTAACGGCATGATGACGCTTTCTGGCGCATGGCACAAGCTGCGCAGTGATCCTGTTCTTCAATTCATGATTGTCTCTCTCGCCTTTTATGGCATGAGTACATTTGAAGGCCCTTTAATGTCCATACGCGCCGTCAACGCCCTATCACATTATACAGATTGGACAATTGGTCATGTCCATTCTGGCGCGCTTGGCTGGGTTGGTTTCATTACATTTGGCTGCCTATACTATCTTGTGCCGAAACTATGGGGACGCGAAGAGCTTTACTCTTTAAAGCTTGTACGCATCCATCTTTGGGTCGCGACATTAGGCATCGTTCTTTATATTGTCGCCATGTGGGTCTCTGGCATTATGCAGGGCCTGATGTGGCGTTCATATAATGAGCTTGGTTTCCTAAACTACTCCTTTGTCGAAACGGTCGCAGCAATGCATCCTTACTATATTATTCGTGCATTAGGCGGCGGGCTGTACCTGTTTGGTGCGCTGATCATGTCTTACAATTTCTACCGCACGATCAAAGGTGATGTCGCCGCGAATGAAGTCGATAAAGACGGCAATCCGCGCGAAGCCATTAACACAAGCAATAAGAATAAAATTGCGTCGGCAACAGCGGCGTAAGTTTAAGGAGCTAACGAGAAATGAACCCTTTAAAAAACCACGAATTTTTAGAAAAAAACTCAGTCGTCTTATTGATAGCGATTATTATTACAGTGTTAATTGGCGGTATCATTGAAATTGTACCTTTGTTCAGACAAGAAACAGTGATTGAACCCGTTGAGGGCGTACGTCCCTATACGCCGCTTGAATTGGCCGGTTATAATATTTATCTGCGTGAGGGTTGTTATAACTGTCATTCGCAGCAGATCCGCCCATTGCGTGATGAGGTGACACGCTATGGTCACTATTCCTTAGCGGCAGAAAGCATGTATGACCACCCATTCCAATGGGGTTCAAAACGTACAGGGCCTGACCTTGCACGTGTTGGGGGGAAGTATTCTGATGATTGGCATGTCGCGCATATGATCAACCCGCGTGATGTCGTCCCTGAATCTATTATGCCGAATTATAGCGCATTGATGAAACGCGGCGCAAAACTGCATGACCTTGGCAACCACTTGAAGGCGCTGCGTGTTGTCGGTGTACCTTATACTGATGACATGATTGAAAATGCAGAGAAAGACGCGATGCGCCAAGCCCTTGGCGAAGCCCGTACCGATATATCAGGGCTACAAGAACGCTATGGCGAGAAAATACAGGCTCGGGACTTTGATAAGCAGCCGCATATCGTTTCAGAAATGGACGCGTTAATCGCTTATTTGCAAGTCCTTGGCACGATGGTTGACTTTGATGCCACAAAGGATGTTGATCCGGGCGCATTAAAGTAAAAAGGACATAAAAATGAAAGAATTATTTGCAAGCTATTCATATGGATTAATCGGTTTACTGTTCTTTTTTGTACTGTTTACCGCGATATTAATTTGGCTGTTTAGACCGGGCGCTAAAGAACATTTCAAGCAGCAGGGCGAAATCCCGCTAAAGGATGATGAAAATGAGTGAAGACAAAAAAAACAAAGACATTGATGAAATATCTGGCGTTGAAACAACGGGACATGAATGGGATGGACTAAAAGAGCTCAATAATCCTTTGCCACGCTGGTGGGTTTGGGTCTTTTTAGTTTGCTGCTTATGGTCAGCATGGTATTTTGTTGTCTATCCCGCATGGCCTGTGGCTGGCGGCGCAACGAAAGGTACGTCTGGCTATACACAGTATAAAGAGTTAGCAGACAGCCAGCGCGAGATTTTTGCCCGTCAAGCGGCTTATTTGGAACGGTTTGAGGCTGCATCATATCAACAGATCATGAATGACCCTGGCTTATATGCCTTTGCAATTGCTGGCGGCGAGGCGCAATTTAAAGATAATTGCGCAACATGTCACGGCAGCGGCGCAGAGGGGGCTAAGGGCTATCCAAACCTTAATGATGATGACTGGCTTTGGGGCGGGACAATCGATGACATTTATACCACATTACAGCACGGTATTCGCGTTGAGGGCGACTATGACACGCGCCTTTCACAAATGCCAGCCTTTGGTAAAGATGGCACATTAAACCGCGCAGAAATCAACCACACTATTGATTACATATATGCCTTACATGATGGCAGCGCCAATAAAGATATGTCTGGTCACACTATATTCCAAAATAACTGTGCATCTTGTCACGGGGCGGATGGTAGCGGTATGCATGAATTTGGTGCACCAAACCTTGCCGATGCCATCTGGCTTTATGGCAGCAAGCGCCAAGATATTTATGAATCAATATTCAATGCACGCGCAGGTATGATGCCTGCATGGAAAGGCCGCCTTGACCAAAACACAATTCGTCAATTGGCTGTCTATGTCCATGAATTAGGTGGCGGCGAAGTAACACCAACTGAAAATACTCAAGATGAAAATGCTCTGGCACCGCTTGCGGAATAAGTCTTTCAGACTACATCCATATATAAGGAGCTTAAGATATGGAATCTGACGCCAACGACGATATTCAGCTTTTTGAGAAACAAAAGCGTATTTACCCTAAACGTGTTTCAGGGCTGTATCGTAACCTTAAATGGGTGGCGATGGTTGTCTGTCTGGCAATTTACTATCTTGTCCCCTTTATCCGCTGGGATCGCGGCCCCACCGCACCCGACCAAGCCGTCTTAATCGACCTTGAACGCGGACGCGCCTATTGGTTCTGGATTGAGATTTGGCCGCAAGAAATTTATATTCTCGCAGGTATACTTATTCTTGCTGCGGTTGGCCTATTTTTCATCACATCTTTATTAGGCCGCGTATGGTGCGGTTATTTATGTTTTCAAACGGTGTGGACTGATTTATTTATCTGGGTCGAACGCATCGTGCAGGGTGACCGTAATCAGCGCAAAAAACTGCGCGAAGGGCCATGGACCAAAGAAAAATTCATCAAACTGAGCATCACACATATCATTTGGCTTATCATCGCATGGTGTACGGCAGGTTCGTTTATTCTTTATTTCAATGATGCGCCAACAATTGTTAAAGATTTCTTGTCCTTTGACGTTTCCCCCGTGGTGCTTGGTTTTGTTGTCAGCCTAACCTTTATGACCTATTTAATGGCGGGATTTGCGCGCGAGCAAGTCTGCACATATATGTGTCCCTATGCACGTTTCCAATCTGCTATGTTTGATAAAGATACGCTGATTATAGGCTATGATGAAAAACGCGGTGAGCCCCGCGGCAAACATAAAAAGGGCGCAGATTGGTCGGGGTTAGGTGATTGTATTAATTGTAGTGCTTGCGTCAATGTTTGCCCAACGGGCATTGATATTCGTGACGGACTACAAATGGAATGCATTGCCTGCGGCCTTTGCGCAGATGCATGCGACGAGATCATGGATAAAGTCGGTCTGCCACGCGGCTTAGTGCGTTATGATACGGAACGGCGTTTAGAAGAAAAGAGCCAAGGTCTTCCTGTCTCCAAGCTGCGGATTATTCGTCCGCGCACAATATATTACACGGTTATACTTTCCATCGTTGGCGCTCTTATGCTCTATGCTCTCATTAATCGCCCTTTATTAGAATTGAACGTCCTACATGATCGCAATCCGCTTTTTGTGCAGCTTTCTAACGGCGATATTCGTAATGGATATGATATTAAAATTCTGAACAAGACCCATCATGACCACCGCTATACGTTAAGTGTCAAAGGGCTAGATAGCGCAAAAATTACAATGGTCGGCGCAGGACAAATAGATGCAGCTAAGATTGCCGTTGCCGCAGATAGTGTCGGCCAAAATAAAGTCTTCGTTCATGCGCCTGTTGCAAAACAAGCCCCTATTGAAATTACCTTCACAATCGAAGATATTAATACTGGCCTCAGCGCCGAATATAAAACAATGTTTATTAGTAAAAAACCACATGGGTGATTAAAGATGGAAAACGCAGAAGCAAATAAGAAATCAGGCCGAAAAGCGCTTTTCTACTTATTAGGGTTCTTCATCATATTCGCCAGTGTTGATGCCTTTTTCGTTTACAAAGCTTTATCTACGCATACAGGCGTTGTCACCGAAAACGCCTATGAAATCGGCCTGAATTACAATGAAGTAATTGCCGAATCTAAAAAGCAACAAACACATGACACAGAATAAAGATAAACAAAATGATACGCACACAATTTCGGGCTATGAAAGCCTTGTTAAGCACAATGCGGATGGTCACAATACGTTAGACGTCCTCACCAGCGGCGTACATTGCGCCTTATGTATTCAAAAAATTGAATCAACTTTAAAAGAACAAGATCACATCATTGATGCGCGGCTAAACTTTTCAACGGGGCGCTTAAACATTATATGGGACGGGGCGGATACAGCCACGCTGGCGAATATTTTTGTACAAAAGGTCGAAGAACTTGGCTATGGCATAAGCCCTTATAATACGGACACAGAAAAAAACTCTTATGAGGCCGAAAGCAAGTTTCTTATGCTGTGCATGGGCGTTGCTGGTTTTGCGATGGGGAATCTCATGCTCTTATCCGTCGGGCTTTGGGCGACGGATGCACAGACGATGGGCTTTGCTACGCGCGAATTAATGCATTGGGTCTCAGCCCTTATTGCGATCCCTGCGATATTATTTTCAGGCCGGCCTTTCTTCCGCTCGGCATGGCAGGTTTTAAAAATCAAGCAGACAAACATGGATGTGCCGATCTCTCTCGCCTTAATCCTCGCCACAGGAATGAGCGTTTTTGAAACGCTTGATCATGGCGAGCATGTTTATTTTGATTCCGCAGTGATGTTGATGTTCTTCTTGTTAGTCGGGCGCACATTGGATTTGCGCGCAAGACGCAATGCCCGTAGCGCGGCGAACGACCTCATGCAAAGCTTTTCTGGTTTCGCCAATGTTATAGAAGGCGCAAACACACGGCGCGTTCTTATCCGTGAGCTTAAACAAGGCATGGATATACGCGTTGCTGCAGGAGAACAAATTCCCGTAGATGGTGTTGTCAAAAGCGGACAATCCGCCATCGACACATCTTTAATTACAGGGGAAACATTACCACACGAGATTGCAGAAAATGAAGATGTTTACGCCGGTACAATTAACCAATCCGCGCCCTTAACGATCAGCGTATCTAAAGCCGCGGAAAACTCACTGCTCGCTGATATTGTTCGCCTGATGGAAAAAGCAGAGCAGGGACAGGCACGCTATGTCCGCCTTGCAGACAAAGCGGCGCGCCTTTATACCCCTGCTGTTCATAGTCTCGCTGCGATCGCTTTCATATTGTGGTTCGTCATATTGGGCGCGCCATGGCAGGATGCGTTGCTTATTTCCGTCACCGTGCTAATCATTACCTGCCCATGTGCACTTGGCCTTGCTGTCCCTGTCGTACAAGTTTTGGCAACAGGCGTTTTAATGAAGCGCGGCATATTAGTAAAAGCAGGCGATGCGTTAGAGCGCCTTGCAAGGATTGATACAATATTCTTTGATAAAACGGGCACTTTAACGCGCGGCAAACCGCAGCTTATTGGCACATATGCAGAAAAGAGCACACGCATTGCGGCGTCCCTCGCCTCTTATAGTCATCACCCCCTATCACAAGCCCTTAAAAATTCATATCAAGGCGCGCTTTTGGATTTAAACAATATCAAAGAACATGCGGGAAAAGGTATGGAAGCTGAATTTGAAGACAAAACCATACGCCTTGGTAGCCGCGCATGGTGCGGCGATCAACAGATGAGCGAGTCTGAACAACATGCGAGTGAGCTTTGGCTAAATATCGATCATAAACCAGAGCTGTGTTTTTACTTTGCCGATCAGCCTCGAGAAGATGCCAAGGATGTTATTGCAGATCTCAAAAGTAAATCACTGGCGATAACATTAATATCTGGCGACCTTAATGCCATTGTCGGCGATGTTGCGCAGGCGCTCGGCATTGAAAAACATTACGGCGCACAAACCCCCAAAGATAAACATGAAATAATGATGCGCGATAAGCAGGACGGTCATAACATCCTGATGGTGGGTGATGGGTTAAATGACGCCCCCGTATTGGCAGCCGCAGATATTTCCATGGCCCCTGGCAGCGCGGTTGATATGGCGCAAAATGCCGCAGATATTGTCTTTATGGGTGACAGGCTTGCCCCTGTGGCCGATGCTTATAGAATTGCCTGCAAAACACAAAAATTGGTTAAACAAAACTTTGCCCTTGCGATTGCTTATAACTGCATCGCCGTGCCGCTTGCTTTTGCTGGCTTGGTTACGCCGATGATTGCAGCCATAGCGATGTCTGGCTCATCTTTAGTTGTTATCGCCAATTCATATCGGTTAAAGTTACGCATATGAGTATATTGGTTTATTTAATTCCTATCGCCCTGCTCCTTGGCCTCATTGGCCTTGGCGCCTTTATATGGAGCATAAAATCAGGTCAATATGATGATTTAGATGGCGCCGCACAGCGCATTTTGCTCGATGATGATGATGAAAAATAGTCTTATTTTATTGATAAAAATTGACATGCGTCAAAGATTATTTGCTTAAGCCTACTTAATATCAAAATGTAAAACATATAAAAATTTTAAGGATGGTTTAAAATGATCAAAACAGCACTCAGCCTTGCGCTTATTAGTACAGCATCAATCTGTGCATTATCTACACCTTCTTTCGCACAGGACGGCTTAAACTGGCTTGCCAAAGAACGCTTCCAACTACGCGCACGCGCGGTTGGTGTTTTCGCAGACGGCGGCGGCAAAGAATCTGTAACAGGCCTGAAAACAGATGTTGGCGATGCGATTACCCCCGAATTTGATATCACATATTTCTTCACAGATAATATTGCCGCTGAGTTAATTGCCGCTACGGCGCAGCATGAAGTGAGCGCAGGGACAAACGACCTTGGTGAAACATGGATCTTACCGCCAACGTTAACGCTGCAATACCACTTCACACCTGAAAATAAATTCAGCCCTTATCTTGGCGCCGGTGTTAACTACTCCTATTTCTATGGCGAAGATGACGGCACAGGATTTAATGCTTTAGATGTTGATGGCGGTTTTGGCTACGCGGTACAAGCTGGTTTTGATTATTGGTTAAATGACCATTGGGGCATTAATTTTGATGCAAAATACATTGACCTTGAAATTGATGCCAAAGTAAATCTTGGCACAACCGCGCTTTCAGCTGGTGATGTAGACCTGAATCCGTGGATTGTCGGCGGCGGCGTTTCTTATCGCTTCTAATCTTCATGGCCTTATGCGCAAGTAAAATGTGCCGGTCAATAGAATTTCTTCACTCACCGCCATCAAGGGTGCCAAAGAGCTTCTCTTAGCGCTAATATAGCGGCGGTGAGCACTTTATATAATTTATTTTACTCGCATCAACTATCACAGGTCGATGATACGTCTATCAGTAAACGCCCAACGATTTATACAAACGTACAAGGCTTTCAGCTTGGTTTGCGTTAGCTGTAACCAATGATGATTCAGCCGCGTTTGCGCTGCGCTGTGCATCCAAAACATCCAACAGAGATATTTCACCTTCTTTATACAAGGTTTGTGAAAAATCTAGCGCCTTATCTGCGCTATCATAGGCTTGCTGTAATGATACTTTGCGGCTTGTGATTTGCGCATAATCATTTAAAGCCGTTTCTACTTCAACAACCGCCTGCAAAACTGTTTTACGATATTGTTCAAAAGCCTGCTTTTCACGTGCATCAGCGGCATCAACCTGCCCTTCAATACGTCCAAAATCAAGCAATGAAACTGCTGCACCAGCCGCTAGGCTCCATATATTCGTCCCCCCTAAAAGGGCTGTTTCTGTAACGCCATAAAGCCCGCTTATTGTAAAGCTAGGAAAGAAATCAGCCACCGCCGCTTGGGATAAATTGGTTGCTGCCGACAAGTTATAGGCAGCGGCACGAATATCTGGACGCAGCGAAATAATATTAGCTGAACTCATTAATACAGGTTGCACATTTGCGCCGGGTATCGCCATTGCAGATTCAAGAATAGGCTTTAGGTTTTCAGGAAACTCACCCGTCAAAACGCTTAAACCTAGGCGAGCATTTTCTTCGAGCCGTTTATATTCAGGGATGGAAGCACGCGTATTGTTGACCAAGGTAGATGTCCGTTCGACATCCAATTTTGGTGCGGTACCAGCCTCATTAAGGTTACGCACTAATGACAATGTTTTTTCCTGAGATTCCAGATTTTTTTCGGCAATTTGCACCTGATTTTGCGCCGCGCGATAATCAATATATGAACGCGCGACTTCTGCAATCAGGGTCAATGTGACATCGTGATATTGCTCTTTAATGGCATTAAAGTCATCATCAGCAGCCGCAGCATTATTGCGATTTCGCCCAAATATATCAACCTCATATGATGCGTCGAACCCTGCATCATAGAATGTGTCAGGATATCGCCCCGCCCCTGCATCCTCACGCTTTGCCGAACCAGATACCCCGATTTGCGGAAATAAAGATGAACGAGACGTGCGGCGAATGCCGCGGACTTCAGCAATCTTACTCTCTGCAATCAAGCGGTCTGGACTCTGTTCAAGGGACAATACGATTAAATCATTTAGCGTCGCATCATCAAAGCCTTGCCACCATTGATGAAGGTTTTCTTTTTCTACGCTAGGCACAGCTTGCGCAGCGCCAATGGACCATTGTTCTGGCGTTTGCAATTGTGCCGTATTGTAATGGGTGGTTGAAAAACAACCTGATAGCGTCAAGCAAGTGGTCATCAGAAGTATCTTTTTCATCTTATAATTCCATAGTGTGTGTTTCAGTTTTTTTGCCTGTCAATTTCGTTTCCAAACCACGGAACATGACATAGAATACAGGTGTAAAGATCAAACCAAAGAAGGTCACCCCTAGCATGCCTGCAAAAACAGCAACCCCGATAGCTTGACGCATTTCTGCGCCCGCGCCAGTACTTAAAGCCAAAGGCAGCACACCCATAATAAACGCAAAAGATGTCATCAAAATAGGACGCAGCCTTAAACGAGATGCCTCAACGGCAGCTTCTAGCGTTGTCCGCCCTCGATGTTCCAATTCACGGGCAAACTCCACAATCAGAATTGCGTTTTTACACGACAGCCCTGCCAATACAAACAGGCTAATTTGGGTAAAGATATTATTGTCCCCGCCAGTAAAATAAATGCCCAATATGGCTGACAATATTCCCATTGGCACAATCATAATCACAGCCAAGGGTAGGGTCAGGCTTTCATATTGTGCCGCTAATATAAGGAACACAAAAAAGATACATAACGGGAAAATATAAATCGCTGAATTACCTGCCAGAATTTGCTGATACGTTAATTCCGTCCATTCAAACTCAACACCTTGCGGCAAAGTTTCATCCAGAATTTTTGTAATCGCATCTTGAGCTTGCCCAGATGAATAGCCTGGGGCTGGGTTACCATTTAAATCCGCTGATCTGTATGCATTATAACGCGAGGCAATTTCAGGTCCAAAACTTTCTTGGACATCGATAACCGCCGCCAAAGGCACATTTTTGCCCTTATCATTTATCACCTGCAAACGTCCAATGTCTTGCGGTTTTGAACGGTAATCTTTATCCGCCTGTGCAATCACCTGATACGTACGACCGAATTGATTAAAGTCGTTCACATAAATTGACCCCAGATAAATTTGCATGGTGCGGAAAATCTCATCAACAGATAGCCCTAATTGTTCGGCTTTTGTCCGGTCAAGTTCTGCATATAATTGGGGCACATTCACATTGTAATTAGAATAAACGCCCGCCAGTGCAGGCTCTTGATACGCCTTCATTGTGACTTGCTTCATAATATTGTCCAACGCTTCGTATCCTTGGTCACTACGGTCTTGGACTTGCAATTTAAAGCCACCTGTTGTGCCCAAGCCACTAACGGGTGGGGGTGGGAAAATCGCGATAAAGGCTTCGTTAATCCCTGCAAATTTCTGTTGCAAACGTCCCGCAATAGCAGCCGCACTTAAATCATCAGATGTACGCTCCTCAAACTCATCCAAGGTCACAAACACGATTCCTGAACTTGATGAATTCACAAACCCGTTTACAGAAAGGCCAGGGAATTGGACGGCACTTTGCACGCCATCTTCTTTCATAGCTATCTCACCCATTTGGCGCATGACACTTTCTGTCCGCTCCAAGGTTGCCCCAGGGGGCAACTGTGCAAAACTAATTAAATATTGCTTATCTTGTGCAGGGACGAATCCTTTGGGCACAAGGTTAAAGCTAAAATAGGTTGCGCCAACCAGTAATAAGAAGAGCACCATCATAAATATTTTACGGGTGCCTGTATAAGCCACCGATACCGCATAGCCTTTTTGTCCGCGCGAAAAAGCCTTGTTAAATAAGTTAAAGAACCGGCCGAAGACAAAATCTATTCCACGCGTCAGCATGTCTTTTTGCTCATTACGCGGTTTTAGCAACAGTGCCGCCATTGCAGGGCTCAAAGTTAAAGAATTAATTGTCGAAATAAAGGTCGCAATTACAATTGTCAGGGCAAATTGTTGATAGAACATACCTGTCAAGCCGCTAATAAACGCAATAGGTATAAACACCCCTGCGATTACAAGTGACGTGGCAAGTATAGGCCCCGTTACTTCTTTCATCGCCTGAATGGTCGCTTCACGCGGGCTTTTGCCTTCTTCAATATTACGCTCAACATTTTCTACGACGACAATGGCATCATCGACCACGATCCCCACAGCCAAAATAAGCCCAAACAGTGAGAGCACGTTAATCGAGAAGCCCATTGGCAGCATCACAGCAAATGTTCCGACAATAGAAACAGGAACAGCCAGTAATGGAATAATAGACGCACGCCATGTCTGGAGGAAGAGGATCACAACCAACACAACCAAGATCACCGCTTCGATTAATGTATGAATCACCGCATCAATAGAATGTCTAACGAACACGGTTGGGTCATAAACAATTGAGTAATCAACACCATCAGGGAAATTTTTCTTTAACTCCGCCATAGTCTTTCGGACGTTTTTTGATAACTCCAAGGCATTCGAACCAGGAGACGAAAAGATAGGAATCGCAACCGCGGATTTATTATTGAGCATTGAGCGCAATGAATATGTCTGCGCATCCATTTCGGCGCGCGCGACATCTTTCAAACGCGTAACAACGCCATTTGCATCGCGCTTTACGATGATGTCTTCAAATTCTTCCGGCGAAGTTAAGCGCCCTTGCGCATTAACAGGCAATTGTAGGAGCGTCTTATCATCATAAGGCGGGCCACCAATTACACCTGCTGCTGCTTGAATATTTTGGCGCTGAATCGCACCAACCACTTCAGACGCGCTCATGCCACGCTCGGCTACACGATCAGGGTTCAACCAAATACGCATGGCATAATCACCAGAGCCAAATAAAGCGACTTGCCCAACCCCTTGAATTTTTGCTAGCTGGTCTTTGATGTTTAAAGTTCCATAATTTCTTAAATACAACATGTCATAACGATCATTTGGCGAGGTCAAATGCACGACCATTGTCAGATCAGGGGAACTTTTTACAACTGTTACACCTAATTGGCGCGTGACTTCAGGTAGCCTCGGCGTTGCTTGTGAAACACGGTTTTGTACAAGCTGCTGCGCCAAATCAACATCAGTGCCAATGGCAAATGTGGCAGTCAGAGTCAAGCGGCCATCCGTTGTTGCTAATGAATTCATATAGAGCAGGTTTTCAACTCCGCTGATTTGTTCTTCCAGCGGGGTCGCCACCGTTTCGGATATAACAGACGGGCTTGCCCCTGGGAAGTTCGCCGTTACCTGTACCGATGGTGGCGATACTTCTGGATATTCCGATATTGGCAGTTGGAATAATGCAATTGCGCCCATTAAGAAAATGGCAAAGGACAGAACCCCAGCAAAAATTGGGCGATTAATAAAATGACTAGAGAGATTCATGGCTTAGATCTTTTCACTATTTTAAATAAAATTAAAGTTCACTCTGGGATTCAGGGGCTTGTGGAGAAACAAGCATACCCGGACGAATATGTGTAATACCCTTGTTAATGACCTTATCGCCAGCTTCTAGGCCTGAAAGGATAATGCGTTGACCCTCAATACTTTCGCCAATTTCAACTTCACGATATGTCGCCTCATTATCTTTGCTTACAACATACACAAATTTACGATTCTGGTCCGTACCAAGCGCCAATTCACTGATAAGAATGGATTTATTATCGCTCTTCTTTTCACCCATCTCAACGCTGACAGACATACCAGGGAGGAGCAGCTTATTCTCATTAGCAAAAATCGCACGTGCGCGGATAGTGCCTGTAGTGGGGTCGATTTTATTATCAAAACTATTTACATGCCCTTTATAGACAGTGCCATCTCTACCTAGCTTTAACTGTACCGGAATAGTATTTTTTTCCTCCGCAGAGCTTGACTGAAAAGAATCCATATAGGTTTTTTCATCAACTTGAAAATCAATATAAACGTCACCGTCTGACACAATAGACGTCAGAAGTGGAGCATTTGCGCCTGATTGCACAAGGTTCCCTACCGTGATTTCTGCACGACTAACCTTACCTGATATTGGCGCTTTTACGTTGGCATAATCCAAATCTAATTGCGCCGTTTTAACTCTGGCTTGCGCAGCCTTCACTGCGGCGGCAGCGCTCGCACGCGCGTTGGATCTCTGGTCATATAAGCTTTGCGATATTGCATCTGTACCTATCAAACTCTTAGCACGCAGATATTCTTTTTCGGCCAAATTTGCTTGCGTTCTTGCACTGGCCAGCTCTGCCTCGGCTTGTTCCAATGTTGCTTGGTAAGGGCGTGGATCAATGACCAACAAAACATCGCCCTTTTTAACATACTGACCATCCTCAAATAAAATATCCGTTATACGACCACTAACTTGAGGGCGGATATCAGACCGATCGACCGCGACGACATGGCCAGAGAAATTCTTCCATATGTTCACCTGTACTGGCTCAACAGTAACTATACTCACGGGCATTGCCTGGGGCACAGCTTGTACGCTAGCTTCGCCAGCAGTAGCATCATCGACAGCGTAATACACCCCAAAAGAAGCCGCACCCAATAGCGCCAGCGTTGCAAGAACAAGTGTTGGTTTTTTGTTTTTCATCTCTTTGATTCCCATTACTAGACCAACCGGTCAACTATTTATACTGTAAAAATTATGCAGCCCCAATAAGGCTACGCAAACTTTGTTTCATGTGATTTTCCAGGTAACTAATGTCATCGCGTATACGTGCTATTGTTAGCTGCCCTACGATAAAAGAAAAAATCTCTTGGGCCTTTTCATCGACATTCGTCGTCGCTGGAATGAGTTTTAAATCAATCAGGTCTTTCAAAGCACTTTTATAATAGGCCGTCTTCATATCCAAAATACTACCAATCGTCTGTGCCATGGCATCATCTTGTGCGGCCAGTTCAGAACCAATTGTTACAAACGGACAACCGCAAACATGACCATATTTTTCCGCAATCTCTTTTTGGTGGTCAATAACGAAATCAATCATCAAATCAAAGCGCGCCAACGGCGGGCGTGTGGGCGAAAACATATCATCATAATGTCCCTTCATGTCCGCTGTACACGTCTGCATAGAGGCATTTGCCAACGCAATTTTTGATGGAAAATAATGGTAGAAGCTACCCTTTTTCACACCAGCCTTTTTACAAATGTCATCAACGCTCACAGCATTATAACTGTCCCGCCACATTAATTCTGTGGCAGTATCAATTAATTTTTCTCGAGTATCAGACGTGCGACCCATAAATTATTACTCCTTACATTCCAATATAGCGCAATTTGACTAATCGGTCAACTATTATTAATGATAGCATGTTTCTTATAAAAAACAAGCCACCAGAAGCCTCAATCACGCCCAGAACATTTCCTCACACAGGTTTCAGTGTTTTATTATATGTCAGGGCAATCCAGATAGTTGCGGCCAGAGCAGACATAAGGGAGGCCAAGAGAATGCCAATTTTGGCATCATCAACCAAATGCGGCGCATGTTCAAAGCTCAAAGCAGTGACAAAAAGAGACATAGTAAAACCAATTCCAGCGAGCATCCCAGCCCCAGCAACCTCTGTAAATCTCATGCCTTCAGGCAGCTGTCCAATTTTCATCTTTAGCCCAACATAAACCAGAAGAGATACGCCCAAAGGCTTTCCAATTACAAGTCCCGCCACAATGCCTTGCGTCACAGATGAATTAATTGCTGTCGTTATCTCGGCCATTGAAAGCGATACCCCCGCATTGAAAAATGCGAAGAGCGGCAGCACGATAATGCCGATGGGGTAGATTAGAAGTGTTTCCCAGCGTTGCAACGGCGTTGATGAATCTCTGATTGCATCTTCAATATCTGTGGTCAGGTGATGCTGATGTTCAGCACCCAGAATACGTGCATCAAGTCCTTTAATATGCCGCTCCCCCTGTTCTTTTTCAAAGATAGACAATAAGCCTCTGACTACTTCTAAAAATCGTGTTTGCCCAAGGCGTGTACGCGCTGGAATGGCAATAGCAAGCAACAGCCCAGCCAATGTGGCATGAATGCCAGAGTGAAAAACAAAAACCCAAAGAACAACCCCCAACACCGCATAAATCCAGCTATTTCGTACACCCGCAACATTCACAGCCATGAGCACAGCCATAATAATACCGCTCAAGATCAGAAAATATATTTGTATGTCATGTGCATAAAAAACAGAAATAACGGCAATTGCGCCAATATCATCGAAAATGGCCATCGCCATTAAGAAAATAGAAACGCCATAGGATACCTTTCTCGCAAGCAGCGCGAGCACCCCTATGGCAAAAGCCGTGTCTGTAGCTATCGGGATAGCCCAGCCATGCGCACCAGATGTTCCGTGATTAAACGCCCAGTACATTAAAGCAGGAATCACCATTCCGCCAAAGGCTGCCATAATAATCAAACTGATTTGCTGCGGATTTCTTAAACGACCAGCTAATGTTTCCCGCTTGAGTTCAAGCCCGATAAGAAAGAAAAACAACGCCATAAGGCCGCTGCTGATCCATTCTTTAAGCGGAAGAAGAAACTGCCAATGATGAAAAACCGCGCCCGCTTCAAAATGTGCAATTGTTTGCGCTAAATCATTCCAAGGTGAATTAGCAAGAACAAGAGCCGCGATGGTAGCAATAAGAAGGAGAAGTGCAGCTGTTGTCTGTTTGCAAATAAAATTTTCAAGGGGAGTGAAAAACCGCTCCACCTTAGATTCAAAAAAGCTTTGCAGCGATTTTTCTATATGATGTTTCGTTTTTCTCATTATAAATTTCTTCCACTGTTTTTGATTGTTATTTTGTCGCAGGCATAGGGATATTGTGCTACGATCAGGCTTTCGTAACACAATGGTACGTTATGCGAAAATCTCTCGGCGTATGGCCTGTGTACCTGTCAGACAATCTATCAGCGTAAAATCATCGCTATCGCGTATAAAGGTGGTGCTTTTCTTTTACTCTTAGGAGAGTTAAGTCCATTCTTGCTGTTCCTGCCGCGTATATTAAAAATTGAATTTACTGAAAGCTTCCTTTGCTAACACAAACACTAGGAATAAGATAGTCACAACACCCTAAATAGCCCAATACACTATCGCCAGCATATCTATGCTCTGTAGATCAATAATTTGTCCGTCGTCAAATGATTTGGGGCTCTTAAGTGCTTAATTATCAGGTGGGCTTGGCTTATTCACCAATCCAAATTTGTTGGGCGTTGGTGAATTCTTTGATTCCGTGCGGCCCTAATTCTCGCCCATATCCTGACTTTTTTACACCGCCACTTGGTAGACGTGGATCAGTTTTAACAATGCCATTTACGGCAACCTGACCCGCAACAATCTGGTGCGCGAGTTTTTCGCCTTGCTTGGGGTCCGCGCACCAGATACTTGCGCCAAGTCCATATGCGGTGTCATTAGCCAGTTTAAGCGCTTCGGCGCTATTATCGGCCTTGATAACGGTGGCAACGGGGCCAAAGGTTTCTTCTTGATAAGCGCACATATCAGGCGTGACATTTGTCAGCAATGTGACGGGATACAAATAGCCCTCCCCTTCGGGTAATGCCCCGCCGAGTTGACAGTTTGCGCCTTGAGCGATGGTTTCGCTAATTTGGCGGTGTAGGTTTTGGCGTAAATCCTCGCGCGCAATAGGGCCGATTTTGTTTTCTAGTCGGCTTGGCGCGCCAACAGTTAAGGCGGATAACCGCTCTTTTAGCTTTGTGATAAATGGGTCATAAATGTCCTGTTCAACAATAATGCGTTTAGCCGCAATACAGGACTGTCCTGCATTAATCGTCCGCGAAAGAGTAATGATATCTGCGGCTTTGTCCAAATCAGCGCCGCTCAGGACTATGCAAGGGTCTGAACCGCCAAGCTCTAACACAGCAGGTTTGATCTCCGATGCGGCGATCGCGGCAACGGCGGCGCCACCTTTGCTTGACCCCGTGAAAGACACGGCCTGAATAAGCGGGTCACGGATCAGTGCTTCAACATCAGGCGTTTGTAGATATACGGCTTGAAGAAGTCCATCTGGCGCGCCAGCGTCTTTAAAGGCCTGTTCAATAGCTTGTGCGCAGCCTGGTACATGCGGGTCATGCTTCATGATACATGTATTGCCAGCCATAAGCGCGGGCGCAAAAAAACGTGCCGCAATCCAATATGGCGCATTCCACGGTAAAATACCTAATACAGGGCCAAGAGGCATATATTGTACATAGCTGTGTGCAGCATCCGAAGCAATGACTTCAGTGGCAAGATATTGCTCTGCGTGCGCAGCATAATGTTCAGCGCACCATGCTGATTTCTCAACTTCAGCTAAGGCTTCACCGACAGGTTTGCCCATTTCTTCGGTCATAAACTGGCCATGATATTCGGCTTTATCACGCAACGCTTTGGCGACATTGTTCAGCACTTCGCCGCGTTCTGCATAGCTCTTTTCTTTCCATAGATCATAGGCTTTTTGGGCTTTTTCGAGTTTGCGTTGCACAATTTGCATTGAATCTGTGGCGACTTCACGAATAACTTTGCCATTCGCGGGGTTGATTGCTTTTAATGCGTTCGACATTGGACTCTCCTGAATAATATCTGTTTTGTTTTAAGCTTAAAGATTTACGGTGAAATCGCGGTTCATAGTGAAGAATGATTTGCAGCCTTTATCCGTGATGTAGATCGTATCCGATGTGCCAACGGTCTTATCGCCATCTACGCCCCACATCCACGGAATAACGTGAAACACCATGCCTTTTTGTAACGGCCTAAAATCACCTGGTTTTAAGCTAACAATTGAGCCTTCATCCCAGCTCGGGGGGAAAGCGATACCTATGGAATAACCTGCGCGCGTAATCAAGGTGGCGCCAATATCATTATCCATGATGATATCACGTACAATCTGATGGGCATCAGAAATTGTTAAGCCAGGGCGAAAATGTTCATGTACAGCGTTCAAGGCGCGTTTCATGGTTTCTTGGGCGGCATACATCGAATCGGTGAGATCTTGCGTCACAACCGTGCGCATCATGGCGGTATGATAGCGCCGATAACAGCCCCCGACTTCCAAAAAAGCATGTTCACCTTTTTCGAGTTTTCGGCCTTCCCAAGTGGCATGACCAATCATTGAGCGTGGCCCGGTTGTAACATAAGGCATCACGGCTGGAAATTCGCCGCCAGCGCGGAACATCGCGGCACTTATTTCAGCAGCAATTTCATTCTCGCTGACGCCAGCTTTGCACGCAGTAATCCCTGCTTTCATACCTGCGCTTGTCGCTGTGGCAGAGCGTTTGAGGATTTTAATTTCAGCATCTGATTTACACATGCGCCCTTCTTCAACAATGCCATAGCAGTCGTAAATAAAGCGATCACGAAATGCAGAATGCATACGGTCTTGCTGGTACGCGGGAAAAAAGTAGCTGTTGCGTTCAAAGCCGATATGTTTATCGATTAAACCCATGCGCCGCAAACAACCAGACAGTGTTTGAATGGCATCACCCGTATCTTCATAAGGGTTTGTTTGCTCGACCCATGTCCGTGCATGGACATTTGATTCTTCAAGCTTACGTGTCACCATGACAGGCTCACCTTCCAAAGGCACAATAATCGCCTGAAAATAAGAATAACCCGTCGTTTGGTAGTCGGTTAGATACATAATGTTACCAGGGTCAGTAATAATCACGGCATCAAGCAGCCTTTGTGCCATGCGTGTGCGTAACCCTTTGATGCGGCGCTCATATTCCGCCATTGGGAACGTCATATCATCACGTTTTTTCATAGCGTTTAACCTTTCAAAACCTTTAATACCGCATTTTTAAAGATCGAAAGCCCTTGCTCTAAATCATCATCGGGTATTGTCAGCGGAGGGATAAGCTTTAATACCTTACCTTGTGTGCCGCAGGGGCCGAATAACATGCCGTTTTCAAAACATGTTTTGGCAATTTCTTTTGCTTTTGCACCGTCTTGGACATCAAGCGCCTGCATCATGCCTTTACCGCGCACCTCTACGCCATGGCTTTTTAGCTGCGCCGCTAAGCCGTCCAAGACGTCGCGCATGACAGCGCCTTTGCGTCTGACATCACTCATGAGGTTGTCATTTTCAAAATATCGTAACGCTTCACGCCCAGCGACAAATGAAATATTCTGACCGCGAAAGGTGCCTGTATGTTCGCCGGGCTGCCAGTGTTTATCGTGTTCAGCTTTCACCATATTCATGGCAATCGGCGTTCCAAAGCCGCCCAAGCCCTTGGCGAGGGTAATGACATCTGGGTCTAGCCCCATATCATCGAAGCTGAAATATGTCCCTGTGCGCCCGCAGCCGGCTTGAATATCATCTAAAATAAACAAAGCGCCGACATCTTTTGCTAATTGCTGCACTTCACGTAGCCACTGCGCGCTGGCGACATTAACGCCGCCCTCTGCTTGTATGGGTTCAAGGATAAACGCCGCAGGGGGCTTAAGGCCAGATGATGGGTCTTCAAGCTGCGCGCGCAAAGCTTGTATATTTGATCCATTGGCAACGCCTTCAAAAGGCAAGCGGTGGACATGGTTTAGCGGCACGCCAGAAGCATTGCGGAAGTAATCATTCGCCGTGCAGGCAAGTGCGCCAAGGGTCATGCCATGAAAACCATGTGAAAAGGCAAAAATGGTTTCGCGTCCAGTGACGCGGCGGGCAATTTTTAGTGCCGCCTCGACAGCATTTGTACCTGTTGGCCCCATAAATTGTAGGCGGTGCTTCATGCCACGGGGCTTCATGATAGTATTGACAAAAGCATCAATAAATTCACGCTTGGCGCTAGTATACATATCCAAGCTATGGATCACGCCATTAGATTGAATGTAATCAATCACCGCTTTTTTCATATGTTCATTATTATGTCCGAAATTTAATACGCCTGCACCCGCGAAGAAATCAATATAGCTTTTGCCATTTTCATCAATTTGTCGGGCATTTTCTGCGGTTGTAAAAACGGTTGGGTAAGCACGGCAGTAACCTCTGATTTCAGATTCCCATGCTTCAAATATTGCGACACTCATATAACTTCTCCTTAAACGATACGCGAAACGCCTAAAATTGTGCAATATTAGGGCTTAGCTTGTACAAATCAGCACACCCAAATTATGGGTGAGTTCTTTAGGTTTATATATAAGTGAACGTTCACCGAATCACCGTACAGCAAAAAAAACGATGATTCAATGCTTGTGATTTCTTGTGAAGCAAGCTGTTGATATTAAATACTATTATGGGGTTTTTGTGGCGGCTATATTACAGAATATGCGTGCAACTACGGGTATAAGTGCATCGTTAAAGTCATATTCTTGGTGGTGGCAAGGTTTCTGATGATTGGCGATTCCATCATCAGCGCCGATTAACGCAAAAGCCCCCGCACAATGCTGCAAGAAATAGCTAAAATCCTCTGAAGCCATGATGGGGACAGCAAGGGTTTTATCCTGCCATTCAGTGCCAAGTTCTTTGGCTAAAACGCTGCGATAAATTGCTGCGTTTTTATCATGGTTGATTGTGGCATTAAGGCGCGGTGAAACATCAATTTTTGCTTCAACACCATAACTTTTTGCAGTATCTGTTGCGATTTTTATAATTTCATCAAAAACATAATCGCGCTCTGCGGTGTTCCCAACGCGTATGCTGCCAGACAAGGTCGCGCTCTGCGGTATAATTGTCGGGCCGCTTCGGGCATCAATGCTTGTTAGGCTCAACACGGCAGGGGTTTGCGGCGCAAGTTTGCGGCTAACAATTTGCTGCAAATTCATGGTTATTGCAGCGGCGGCTAATACAGGGTCTTTACAAAGCTCAGGTTGGCTAGAATGCCCGCCATGACCGTGTACAGTTATTTCAAATGTGCCATTGGCCGACATGACAGGGCCATTAGGGCAAACAGCTTTGCCAAAGGGGATGGCTGGCCAGTTATGCCAGCCATATATAGCGTCAATATTTTCAAGCGCACCAGCCTTTATCATTTCATTTGCGCCATGCAGGCCTTCTTCAGCAGGCTGAAAAATAAAACTAATGGGGTTTGACAGGCTATCTTGGTGACGGTGCATCCATAACAGGCTTGCCATTAATGTCGCACTATGGCCGTCATGCCCGCAGGCGTGCATTTTATTGTCACAGCTGGAACGCCAGGCCACATCTGTTTTTTCGTGCATTTCTAGGGCGTCCATATCACCACGGAAGGCGATATGGGGCTTATTTTTTATATCACCGCGTAATGTCGCAATGGTGCCTGTCTCGGTACATTCGCGCCAAGAAATGCCTGCCTTGTCTAAAATGGAGCGTATAAGGCGCGCGGTTTCGAACTCTTCATATCCCAGTTCTGGATGCGCGTGTAAATACCGGCGCAGCGCCACCGCAGCGGTATGTAATTCATCCCAGTTTTGCCAAATTATTAATGCGTTAATTAAATCCATGCTAATAAGTGTATCGTAAAGCGCATAAGAAAAACAGCCTTGTGATTATGAGCTGATGTCACTTTGTAAAATACGGATATTCTCTACATTTCTTAAAAACACCGTTTAAAAAAATGAAAATTTCCCAGTAAATTCCCAGTTTACTGGGAAATATATGCGCCCGAAGGATCAAAAAAACAGAGGGTAGAGCATAAAGGGATAATTACGCCCCAAAAGACATTCTCCAATGTCCATCGGAATAGATACAACAACACATGCGCCGCGCTGTGCGGGGCTTGTCGGTGTGATTTCGTATATTTTAGGAAGTCTTGGACTAAATGGCAGTGCTTACAGTCTAGTGCTAACTATTCTCTGTATATTAATAACTCTTATTCAAAATACTCGTTGGCGTATCTGGGAATTTCCAGCCTTTATAGGGTGGCTTTGGAGCGCGTAATGGTGGGGTCATAGTTAATAGATCTAAATCCTCATTCTTGAACCATTTCGCTGTGCTTTCTAAGGTCAAGGCACTTGGTTGCGTGGTAAGGATAAGCCTATTATTTGATTGCGTAAGGTATTTACCGCGCTGCGCGAGAGATTCAAAACTAAATTTTTGTTCCTCTGGGTTGCCCACTGGACGCATTTTAAATGTTACCGATTTGCGGAAGTCTTGATCTTCTGTGATATATACAAATTTCACCGCCCCGCTTTCATCAACGCTTAAAACCTTTTGGAAATGCGCCCACAAGAACCAATCCGCGAAATTAGCTACGTATGGGTCCGTGACATGATCGCGCATCGGCTTGCCATCATTAAATACAACAGGTCGCGCATGAGCGAAAGTAATATGATCCGCGCCATACTCAAAACCTGGTAGGCTCATAATTTGTGTCTTCGGTGCATTAACTGCGGGGATATAAACCGTATTTCCGTCTATATCAATGTGCGAAAGCAGACGATCTAAAGTGATGTGCTCGCTTGGTGGTAACATGAGTGCCTCATCAGCATCATTTTTCTGTAACATCGCGCTGCCTTGTCCTAAATAAGCGCCCATATACATCAGGGTTGCACGCTTTTCTGCCGTTTGCCATATTTGCTGTGCGGCGGCGGTCTTTTCTACATTAGGCCGCAGCGCCCCATCAAGCGCAAAGGTAACCTGGTCAATATCTTCTAATTCATCAAATTTAAACGTTGAAGCGTTATTGCAATCTGTCTGGATGATCTTGCCGCTACCTTCACTTAGACACTGCCCCGAAAGCGCATTTTGCAACTTCATGGCGCCAGCGCCTACGTCAATCCGCATAAACATTTCTGCTCCATTGCTACGGCAGGCGCGATGTGCAATTTCTCCATTGCCTGCATCATATAAACAGGTTTTACTATTACGCGGCGATATAAGGAAGCGCGTATCATCTGTGCCGCCAAAAGCAAAATATTGGTCTTTATTCTCTGCTGCGCAAGGCAATAAATCCACATTACCATCAAGGTATAAATTACCGCTCATACATAAATTATTATTCGCCGCGAGCTGAATACGCGCCGTTTTTGGCAGGGATTGCTTGGTCGAAAAATCATAACCGAGCGTTGGTATCCAACGAAACTTCCCGCTTGCCATCGGGTCTATCCCGCAGTCAACAAGCGCCATATTACTCTGCGCGGTTACAACATAAGCCGGGTGTTGCACCGCGAGCTGTTTTCTTAAATCATTACGGTAACTTATAATCTCAGCACCAAGCTCATCAATGCGGTGATGCGCATAGAGACGATAATACTCATCAGCCACCCGTGGGTCAGCCATTTGCAAACCGTGCTGCTGGCGATAATCTTCTTTTTCCCTGATCACTTGATCCTTTTGAGCGCTAAGGTGTGCAGACATTTCTTTGAGACGCGGGTCGTCTTTAACCAAATTATCAACTATCCGCACATTATTCCTGTTATATGCTTTCTTCTCATAATGATAATTTCTTAGGCATTTTCCTTCAGGCGATACAAGTTCTCCTTGCGGTGAAAACTTCCACTTTGCGGTGCTTGAGCTACAGCCCCCAAAATCAACAGGCATATGGCCTTCAAGCTTAACAACCGAACGGTTTTGTATAAGGCATGTATCTCCACCTTCGATTTTTATATTGCCCATATCGTAGTAAAACCCGTCCGCTCCACGCTGAATATTTGCTCTAAATTCAGTATTTTTCTTAACGATGCGACCTTGGTCATCAAAGAAGAATGCCATGGTATTAATAATCGCTTCTGCTTCATTGTTGATGTTGCAACTATTTTTAATGCGTGCGCCGTAATAATCACCTGTTTCTTGTAGGCAGCCCTGAAGCGCTCCATCAGCACTATGATATTTAAGCAGCATACGGCTGTTTTTTGCACATATTTTAAGGGTCTGATTCCAGTATTCATTATGGCCGCAGCTCCCTGGTGCTTGACGATTTCGCTGAATTTCTCGTATGTTTGCCCCCATCGCACTTGCAAGTTTGCGTACTTCATCAATATGTGCATTTTCAGCGCGCACGCGATAACGTTGCCATTGCCGCAGGTTCGGCAACATCTTATAGCGCGCTCCCCTCCACTCACGCTGCTCTTTCTGTGCCGCTTTGTCTAAAGCAAGCTGCGCGAGGCCATCTGGCGCGTAGCCCCTAAATTTTACTTGCGCGTTAACTTTACCAAGCAGCCCTGTACAGCCTTCGACCTTACTAAGATAAGGGCCAGCATCTATTCGCGTACCTAACAATCCTAGATGACGCTTATATGTGCCTTGAGACAAGCATTTGCCATTTTGCACATTTTCAAACACATACTCATAATCAGATAAAATAGTTTTTAAAGGAATGGAATTCGATGTATCGAGCCGTCCATTAACAACAGCATAGACTTTCCATTTACTCTCTTCATAAATAAGATGTGGCCAACAATGGCGTGCCATGACGTCTTCAAGATTGGCTCCTGTAAGACCAACACAACCATAAATATCCCAGCCCCCCCACGGGGCAGCACCATTAAGGGCAACGGTGTGATTTTGATCAAGCACTTGAATACGTTGATGCGTTGCTAAATAACGATGGTAATATTCAGGATCATCTTCACCACAGTCTTTAAGCGCAAAAGGGTCCGGTGTTTTATTTGGATCTGTACTTGTCCAATGTAAACACTTGCCTGAGGCAACATGGCGAATTTGGCCACGCGCTGCAACGCCCTCAACCATATTCCAGTTCGGCACAATTGAGGTACCTAGCCATTTTGTTGCGGTCGAACACGCCCCCATAACCACACGGTTATCACTGGCACGTGTCATACACATATTGCCATTACGCAGTTTCATATCTTCAGTAAATGTCCATCTGGTGTTTTCAACACTCTTGTGACAGCTGTCTAAGATGATATTGTTGCCACTGCGAACCAAACAAACTTGACCAGGGCCAAGATACGTTTCGACATAGCCATTATATGCACTTGCGCTTGTTTTGATCTGATCTAGTGCGCTATCAAGGTGTAGCTGATTAAAGCCTGTCCCTGTACATAAACCAACTTTTAATGAATGTTTATCAGCATGGTTATACACCATACAGTCGCCTAGCTTACCATTTGTTCTGGTCGCATCATCAAAAAGAACAATGGCGTTATTTTCAAAGCATTGTTTGAAAGCCGGATTCCAATAATGCTGGTTAACCGCGCATTTTAATGCATTAATACCATACCATTTAGGCGGCTCGGCATCACCAAACCCCAAAAAGTCGCCAACCTCTTGTGCTGCCCCTTGCGCAAGGTTTGCAATTGAACCCGCAGCCGCACCAAAAGAATCACTCATCCAGCCTGTTAGTTCGTTATTGGTTAGCGCATTCATCGCCATGTTTTTCAGCTCATTTGCTTTGTTAAAGCCTTCACCGATCATACGCCCAGTCCCCGGCCCTAAGACAGGGATTTGCTCCACGCCCATTTTGACAAGACTAATGCCTGCCCCCGCGAGCGCCTGCGCGGTATCTGCTGGCATTTGCGCCAAGTTTTTGGCCTTTTCAAGCGTTGCGCCGGGGTCTGTAATCAATTCCGTCCCTTCATCAATTACCCCTTCGCCAAGGCCGCCTAGGGCGCCCTCTGGATCATTTATCAATGCCTGACCGCCCGCATAAACACCTTCTGCGATGTTTTTAAACGCTTCGGCAATATCTTGCGCGCAGCTCACAGGGTCAGGCACAACAGGCAAAAATGCGCTAACAATATCCTTCGTCAGCCCTGCGCTGGACATGTCTTGCAGCGATAGACTGCCATTAATATCGAGAGGGGGAATATCCGCACACCCACTGGGACTTGAAAATGTTAGCCGCGTCCCATCAAGCTGCATACTGACTTGACGCGAAAGAACGCCGCCAATAGATACGTCGGCCGCGATGCCTGCCTTTTGCTCAGTCAATGCGCCGCGCGTCACATCAAAGTGGCCATTTGCGCCAAGGCTTATGCCAAAGACCTCTGCGCCAGGTATTTCTAAATTACCACTAAAACGTAAAAATTGCGGGCCACCAAGAATAGGCATATTACCACTTACATCCATATAGACAGATGAAAACGGATCAGGGACGCGCACGCTACCGCGCACATGATAGCCATCCACCAAATTCACCTTATAAACGCCCTGCGCCAATGATGTGTCTAAATCCCCGATGCCAACCATGAATTCGCCGCCGACATGCAGGCCAAAGCCTAAGGGGGGACGTTCAATATCAGGGTGCTGCGGTGGAGTGCTGCCCGGCGTACCGAAATAAATAACCGGGTTTTTCACACCAATCATCGATAATGGTGAGTTTTCGACCAAACTAAACATACCGTCTGATGCGGCATTTAGGGCGGAAGCAAAACCATTAATTAACTTTGCTGCGTCACCTTTAGCCGTAGACAATGCCGCTTGTTCTTCGGCGTTGCGCCCCGCATTTTCAATGGGCGTCTGTTTAATACCTTCAATAATGGCGTCTTTTAACTGTGAACCTGAACGGAAAGCGATATCAAAGATGCTTTTTTGCACACGCGCTAATGTCACAGGGTTTAGAACAAGGTCTTCACAAGGAGCACCTTCATCTGTGCCGGGGATAGTATCGCGCCCCGTACAGGACCTCGCAAATTGTACCGCCATATCCGTCGGCACAGCGCCCGCCCAAGTGGAGTCGAGATCCAGAAGGAAGGCTTTTACTTTGCCGCCTTCCGTAAACTCTGCGCGGTCCGTATGAATTTCAAATGTCGTGCCGTTGACTTTCTGACCAAACTTAATGGATGGGTTTGATAGGCTATAGCCTTCTAGACCTAACGGATCAGCCCAAAGCCCTTTTACGTCCGCGCCAGCAAGAATTGCTGTATTGCCTTCGCTTACGCTATAGGTCACGGACAAGGTTGTATCTAATTTTTGAATTTCAGATGGTTTATCAAGGCGGCGGGCCTTTACCCACGCATCACTAGAAATGCCAACATCGACCGTACGACCACCAGCGGCGCTATAGACAAAAACATCAAGGTCTGCATCTTTGAGCTCGATCAATGGATCAATAAAATCTGGCAGGCTTGGCGACGCATTTTTGATAGAGGTATAAAAACCAAGTGATGGCGTGCCGCCATATATACCGCCAATTGAAGCCGCTACGGGCACTTCACCTTTAAGGCCAAATGTGGTTTTCAAAATTGGGTTAATGGCACTCGGGAGATTATCCACATCGATAATCGTCAAATACATCAGCCCATCAGCGACATTCAGTTTATGTACTTGTTCGCTATCAACCAGGCCGTCAAAAATTTCTTCATAGATTTTTGTTGGAATATCATGCGCATCGAAATCTGACACGGCTTCGCTCCCAATTACAAATACACCTTTTGGCAGATAAAACTGATCAAATGGCGCAGGAATGTTTTTTGTAATGTCCGTCACTTTGACTTGGTTATCATTACGTATGAACAGCGCATATTTACTATCATCCATGACCACAGCGCCGCGGCCTGCAATATCAGTTTCACCCAATTTCATCGCGACATCACCGGCAACCGCGTTTTTACTGATTAACAATTTTGAAAGCTCAAGGTCACCGATATTTTTATATTTCTCCGGTAGTCCTTTCATAAAGCTTGATAGCTTCACGCTGCCATCAAAGCTAAACACAGCATCATCAAGCGTCGTGTCTTTAAAATCGGTTATAAGCTCAACTTTCCCTGTATTTTCAAGGAAGGTTCCATCACCAACAATGGACAGGCTTTCTGTGCGCTTATCGCCGTCACGGTCAAAACGCCCTTCAAAACCAATATTCTCTATTTTCAGTTCAGGGATATTTAGCGGCGTGTCCCACGTTTCCGTAGAGATGAGTTTTATTTCCACGCTGTTCTTGGTTTTGCTTTCTGCTTCTAATTTCACACTGCCTTCAAGGCTTAGTGGGTTATTATAAAGCGGAATAATCAGGTCTGCGCCTGTGCTTATTTCAATAACCGGATCGTCAAGGTTCGATAGGTTTAACGACGTATCCTTAAAATCAAGTGTCGTGTCGGGTATTTGCTTGATACCAAACTCATTTATCTCGACCGACAGCTCAGCATTTACAACGTTCTGCTTGGCGTCACGTTCAAATGCACCTGTTAAGGTTAGTTTATCGCCAAAGGACAACGTTTCTGTGACAATATCACCATATTTACCGCTAAATATTTTTGCGGGGCTGGTTATACCCGCTAAAGTCAAACCATTAGCGATGGTTAAGCTATCTTTCGCGCCAAGCAGTCCATCAAATAACGGTTTCGCCTTTTCTGGAACGTCGTTTAATATCCACTCCTTGCGTCCATCATTACCAAAGCTAATAACCGCAGGTCTAAGCGCGGCGTTTGCAACAAAATCAGGAAAGGTCACATCACGCATATAGGGCAGCAATAGATGAGATGGTTTAAGCGTGTCAATGCGCCCAATAAAGCGGCCTGTACGTGCCGCCGCATCTGTAATGCTCAAATAGGCCTTACCCGACAGCTTTTGCGCACCCCAGCCCAGTGTGCCAATCATTTCAGATGGCGTGATGTCTATCTGACCAAAAGTAAATTCATCGAGGTAGGGCGTGTCCTTCACGATAGGCAAATCATTTAACGCCACGGTGCTCGGGATGTGGAAACCCCAATCTGAAATTTCTAAAACATTGCCGCCTTGCTTTATATCTAAATCAAGCTTGCCTTTTGTTTCGATTTTTGCGCGATCTAATGTTGCGTTTGAATAGCTGGTCAGCGCAAGGCTCCGCTCCAAATTACCTTCTTTTTCTTGCTGCTGGAATACACCATTTACCGCGAAAGAATTTAAGGTTAAGAACGGCGCGCCAAATGGATTCTCCCAGCCCCACTCTGGCGCTTTCTTTTTCTTATCCTTGCTGTCTGTTTCGCCTGATTTCTCTTCAGTGTTTTTCGTTTTTTTATGACCGGTTTCAATTAGCTTACCTAGCGTATCAAAACCGATATCCGCAATGTCATCAACATTAAAACTGGTCGCCGCGGCTACAGATATTTTGCCGTCTGTTTGGGTTGATATGCCGCTACATACAATGTTTAAATTACCTTCAACCGCCAGCTTACCCGCGGTTTGCACGTTTGAAATTCCGGCATAATCCTTGCTGAACTTAAAATCAATGCCGCTAATAATCGCAGGTTCAATATTGCCATCAATTTCTTTAAGCGTAAAACGAGCATCATGAAAGCTTAGCGCATTGCCCGCATATTCCGGTTTATAATCTGGTAGCGGAAAACTTAAATCCAGCCCTGATACAGAGACAGCACCAAGGGCGGCATTACAAACCTCTTTCTTGTCGACCTTCATCTGGCTTGCACCCTCTGAAGCGCGGCGCTTAAATGATAAAGATGGGTTTTTCAGCTGTTCTAAAGTAAAGTGCCCTTTTACCGCATAGCCCGTTTCGGACAGGTTAAAGGCCTTCATCACATGGGCGGCATTTGCATCGCTTGACGGGCTATATGTGCCGATCACATTGACGCCGGGCTTAAGCTCCAATGGGAACAGGCCTTGATAATCACCTTTTCTCAAAAAGCCCTTTAACTGTTCGGGTACATCCGCGAGGCTGCCGTAAGACACTTCACCCGTTACATCAGGCAAAATGAAAAAGACGGCATTCATTAAGCCAAAGCTGCCCAAAGGCGTTTCACGAAGCTTGGCAATATATGTACCAAGGTCAACAGATTCATGTTCAAGTGCAATAATCGGCTTTTCAAGCTGCTCTGTATATAAGATAGCGTGAACAGGTGATCCGTTCAATTCGACCCAGCCTTCTGCGGTTTCAGGGTTCGCGGTGAATGTGTATCCTGCAAGTTTGACTTTATTCGCCCCTGGAATATTATCACCGACGATATCAGCAAGCGTTTTATCACCTTCAACAACGATATTCGGGTCAATTTCAGGCGGCGCATCGACGACCAGGTTTTCACCATCTTTCGTCTCCATGTTGCCAGCCAACATCCAGTTTAAGCTGTTAACACCAAAAGCTTGCCCTGATGGCGTGACGGTAACCGCACTTAGACGTCCGACCATTTCCGTCCACGCGCCGCTTGCAGGATCTCGCTGATAAACACGCCCGCCGCCAAGGTTTGGATCTTTATCTGCTCCAACAACATATAACGCACCATTTCCCCCAGCGCCAATATCTGATGCTTTGGGGGCGAGGGAATCTTCGATCCATTTCTTATTGGCATGAACATAGACTTTACCGGCCGTATCAACGCCCCATGCGCGCCCTTGCGGATCAACATCTAATGCTTCTAGTGCGCCTTGGATAGGAAACCACTCGATTTTCTCGCTTAAAGAAAAATCACCGAATAATGTGACCATAGCGCCTTTCGCGTTCTTGGCTCCTGCAAGCCATATCTTACCGCCACCAATACCCACATCTTTTGCATAAATGCCTGTTGGCTGCCATGACGCGTTTTGCTTGTTTGAAAGATAAAGGTATCCTGACTTAGAAATCGCCGCCGCGCCGAGGTCACCGGCATCAATGCGCACAAAATCGCTGCGGCTGCCATGACGCTGCCATACATTACCGCGCCAATGATAGGCTTTACCATCCTTACCAATATGCCATTTCTCGCCGCCATGGCTAATGGATACATCTTGGCCCAAGACTTTTTCTTGCTGCCAATCGCGCGCTTGCGCGGTTACAGACGCTGCCATAAGCGACAAACAGGTAAAACCAATCAACGTTGACAGACGTTTATACATTATACCCTATCTCCCAAAATATACAGTTTGAGAGGATGGGAAATTCGCGACAATCGGCTTACCAAGAGAATCAACAGCAACCCTCGTGACCCCTGATTTATTGGTTTTAATAAAGCGTTTGCTTACTTCATCCCATTTTTTCAAAACGCCTGATTTATTGACGATAAACACGCTGCCATCTTGCCCCACGCCAATATCTTGCGCCCGATCATCGGCGTTGAAGGAGCGCAAATCAAAGCTGTTTGTGCTTTCATTATATTCATAGACATTATAAGTGGTACTTACGGCCCATAAATCTTTATGGGTTTTACCAATGCCGATGCGCATAAAATTCAGTTCATCAAAAAAACTAACATTATCTGCGGTTTCTGGTTTAAAGAATTCTATCTCTGCGTTCGGTGCGATATTCGCAACGTAGCCATCCGCAGCATAATCAAGGTCAGGCAGCTGTCCTAGATCTAACTCTGTCGAGAACGTCGCCGCATCAAAATTTTGCGATGCTTGTGCAGATGGGTCCTCAAAAACAGATGCGACATAAGTCAGCAATGTTGATTTATCCGAGCAGGCCTTATTCCATTCCCCAACAAGCGATGGAATAGCAGGAGGAGGCGTAGTCGGCGGCACAGTGCCATTCACTGCACCAACTAGTAATTTATCGACAGCAAGCAGCACATTCATATTCGCACGCTTAAGATAATCGAGGTGGCTAAAAGCGCGCGCCTGCGGATTATAAACCCAGTTGCGCCCCGTGCCATCTGTGCAGCCATCATCATATCCCGACACCAATACAATATCACCTGCCCCGGCAGTAAGGTCAAATAAGCCAGAGCCCAGATTGCTAAAACCGCTCGCGCTTGTCGGTACATTAACCGCATTAAATGAAATGGACTGCGTAATTTGCACTCCAGAATTAGACCCACCAACATTGGGTTGTTCGGTCGTCACATTCGCGGTCGTTTTTGTTTTTATGGCAAGCTTGCGGTCAGCCGATTCATCACGCTCAAAATAATTTGCGGCATAGACTTTGCCTTGTGTGTTTATGACCCATGCGCGGTCTTTGGGGCCCAGTGCCACACGGGATAATTTCTGATTTTGCGGGATAATTTCAAAGATATCTTCATGCGCATCATAGCGCCGCAACGCATTCGCTGTGTCTACAACAAAAACAGAGCCCGCAGGGCCGATCGCTATGTCCTCGGCTTGTATATTTTTTTGCGTGCAGCTGGCTTCTTCTGTACATTTAAAGACGCGCTTGACTAGATCAATGACCCAATATGAACCATCCTCATGCGCCACGATTTGTTGCGCACGCGTACCAAGCAGCGCGAAAGACTGGCGCCCTTCTGACACGCGGATGACACGCTCATCATTACTGACCGCCAGCAGATGACCATCATCATAAAGCGCAAGATCAATTAATTTCTCGGCGAGGTTCACCTGACGCCACGCTTCGCCGTCATGCTCCAATAAATTATCATTCTTACCAATGCCTAGCGGCAGACCAGATGGCTGCACCAGAATAGTTTTTAATGTCCCTGGGAAATCATAAAAGCGATCCTCTCCATTTGACCAGCGGCGTATTACGCCACTACTCGTCAAGCCATAAATACTGCCATCACGGCCAATATCAATGTCAGATAATGTCTGCGTATTTGAAACCAGTTCAAAAGCCATTTGGCTTGGATCAACAATCTCTGCCTCCTCGCTATGACCATTACCACCACGATTTTCAATGATACCTTCATTTTGCTCTAGCCGATAATTTTCATGGCCAGACGCATATATAGTCTTCTGCGGCGTAAGCACCCAAACTTGATCTTTATTCGCGGCGCCAGACACAAAGTTTTGTGCTGTCTGCGCCGCCGTATAAGCAATAGCCTGCTGGTAGGTATCATCCCATAAATATAATTTCTGATCCGGCTTAATGATAAATAAACGCCCAGACATATCAGAAAAGATGTCTGTCGCCTCAATATCAAGGCTGATCCATGCGTCATCTAATTTACGGGCAAGCTTGCCTTTATCATCAATGACCCAAATCATATCTTGCGCGCTAATTGCGATTTGCGTCGCCGTACCAGCAATGCGCTGCCAGTTCTTGCGGCGCACATTATATTTGGCAATGCTGCTTGTATTCGTTGCGACATATACATTACCGTCTTTATCAAGAGCAATATCGTGAGCGCCGCTACCAATAGCGGCCCATTGCGTGCCTGTGAAATGTCGTAAGTTTTGTTGACGGTCTATGCCCCAAAAATCACCGTCTACGCCGCCGGCGATTTGCGTCATATTCTGCCCAATGCGCTGCCAGCGATCTTCTTGGTGAATATAACGATAGACATCGCCTGCACGGTCAACCGCCGCAACGCGCCCTTTGCCTGAAACGCCAATATGCACTGCGCTGCCTTTTATTTTCTCCCATTGCTGGGCTTGCCCAACGATAATTGAATCCGTCTGCGCTATTACCACGCTTTCGCAAAGAATAGAAAAAAGGAGCGCCGTGCAGAAAAGACGCATTATTGATAGAGCAGAGCGCTTAATCATTAGTTCCCTAACAGCAGAGCAAATTTTAATAGAACAGGAAGTCCAGTGCCTGCTTTAAACGTTTTTCATGGGTGGAGCGTGTATTCCAGCTTTCCAGTTCGAAATCCCCCGTTTTGAATTCGTTAAACAGAGCATTCGCATCAGTCGTTTCAATGATGGTGTCCATCGTCGAACGCGGCGCAAACCAGTTTTCATTGCGGCTTTCAAATGTTGAGAGTGATTTTTCAAAATTAGAAAGCATAGCTTCGGCGCGTTTACGCTCTTCTGGGCTGCGGTTCACATATTGTGCGCGACGCGGCGTAAGCATAATCAACACAGATTTTCTGTAATCACGCTTTGCTTCTTTAGAAAACAAATATTGCATTACAGGAATATCCCCCAAAAGCGGCACAGCATCGCGTGAGTTCTCTGTTTCCTTTTCGCTTAGACCGCTCAAAATCAAGGTTTCACCAAATTTCATCACAACATTCGCGTTTACGTTCGTGTTTGATGTGTCCAAACGAAATTCAAACTGCACGGAACTGCTTGGCGAGGTTAGGAAAGTACGTTCCGCCTCGACCTGTAATTTGATTTGATCGTCCGGCAAGAACTCTGGCGTTACACCAAGCTTTACGCCAATCTTTTTATTTACCGAAATTGAAGAGCCATCACCGCCAGATACAGCCGCAGCAACAACATCAACGCCTGAGAAAAACTCTGACTTTTCATTTGCAAGCGCAACGAGTGATGGGCTGGCCAGAATTTCATTACGGCTATCAAGTGTGTTAAAGATATTCAATGAGTAATTTACCGCTGGCACAGAAATCAATGACGATAAAGTGCGTGTTTTCGTGTCATTATTCGCGGATGTATTATCATCAATATTCGTTGTCCCAAATGACCAGCCCGATGCATTCGTCAGCGGGTCACCAAATTGAAGCTCAAGACCAGAAAGCAAATTCAAACCACGGTTTGAACTTATGTCTTCTTGCGTACGAATGATCACAACATCAACAACAACCATGTCTGAATTTACAAATGATCCGTTATCCGCAGCTTCGTTTGACGCATTCATCCCAACATCCGCACCTGGTATTGATGGAATATCCGCGCCCACCGGCAAAGCCTGCGCCAATTGCATTTGTCCGCCTGATGGCAAAACAGCGTTATGAATGTTGCCGTTTTTTACGTCTTTATGGTGACGGTCCCATGCCGACACACGGCGCGAGAGGTACTTATAAGTATCTGGTTGATCCAAAAACTTGGCAAGAAGCTTATTGGCCTCTGCAGGACGGTCAAGCGCCGCATTCGCCAGAACATTCGCGCGGAGGAACTTTTCCTCATCTTCAAACGGCATATCAAGCGCCGCAATCTTATCAAGCGATGCTTTTGATGTACGCGCATCACCCGCATAATAAGATGCCCGCGCAAGGTCATATAATATTTCAGGGTCATGTTCATCCATCACAGCGGCCCCGGCAAGCTCAGCCTGCGCTTCTTTAAACTTACGCTGGTCAAGATATGCAAGGCCCAGATAATACTTTGCCAAAACATTGCTGTTATCAAATTTATAGGCCATTTGATAACCTTGTTCAGCATATTCGAAATTCTTCGTATTGCCGCCTTTTGCCATTAAGTGGTATGTCAGCGCATTAATAAAATGCAGCTGCGAGTTGCTTAAATCCATTTTCAGCGCGGTATTTAACAAATGTGAAGCATCATCAAGCTTACCCTTATCCAACTTCACCATAGCCTCGGCAACCAAAGCGCGCGTGGTTGTATTCACCTTATCTTGCGGGAAAAGTTTTGCAACATCGAATGGTAGTTTAGAACCATCGGCAATTTGTTTTTGATAGTTTAAGCCACTAGACGAAAAATTAAATGGCGCAAACCCGGAAGAAGTGGAGCTTGTTTGTTGGCAACTTGTTAAGGTAAGGGCTGTGAAGGCCAATAAAGTGGTCTTTTTAAACATAGCAATGACTCGTGATTTTTATTTGAGGGCAGGATATGCAAAGCGCATATATATGTAAGTATACACGAATAGATTGAGATGAAAAGAACTCACGGAAAATTAGGTGTTTATCCTAAATGGCAGTGCTGTCAAACAAAAGATAAACATTCTCTAATGACCAAATAGTGCAAACACCTATGCCGTGCAGATTTTCTTCCACGTATTGAGAGAGGAGGATCTTCGTATTGTACTTTGGACATTTTTTGGAGAAAGGCTGGCTTTTGTCTGACAGCACTCTTTCAAGTGTGCGTGAAAGCTAGTCATAAGCCTAGTTGGTAGTGTCGCAAAGAAAACTTGACACGGTTTACATAACCAAGTATTGTCTTTCTTATTCCGAAATACGCTGAGTTATTCTTGGGCTGTAGGGTGGTAGCAAAAGCGAACACGTAACAGACAAGAACAGGACGCGCATTATGTTTAAAATAGAAAAGCAAAGTGAACTCACTCCTCCTAACCATATACAAACAGATTCAAAAATAGATAAAACAATATCAGTTCTCGCATATTCCGCATATTTAGCAAACATAATAGGAGTTGTGGCGCTTACTTATTTCGCTGCGGGTGTCGATGAAAATAGAGAGCAGAAGGCTGTAGTCGCTAAAAAAACAATTTTTTCAGAGGCAGCTTTACCTGAACCGTCTGAATATACACACCAACATGTAAGAACATATTTTATAAACATAACAGATAGTGATGGTTCATTTATTAAATGGCGCCCTGTTGATGAGCCGGCGTATAATGAGTTTGTTGAAGGAGAGTTTGCACCAAATGAAAAATATAAATATAATTTCATTGTAGATGGTGGTATTTCACGAAAAGAAAATAAACTTATAAGCTTTACATCTGATAAAAATATCATAGAAGAAGGGCGTGCTGGGCAGCACCAAACGTATCACATTGACATTCCACAATATGCACGCATAACACCGTTAAGCGCGCTCTCCGCCAAAGAACGTGATACGTTTTATAATATCTATATTGCTCATAGAGATCGTCTAGGGACGACAAATGTTGCAAAACATAACCAGTCAATGCCCGCAGGCCTTGTTGATCCTAATATATACAGTGATCAAGATGTAAACGGTTATAGTATGCAAACATGGGTCGACCAATATAACAGAGGTGGTTTTTCTAGATATTTTATGGATATCGGTGGTGTCTATGATGGGCTGACACTAATCTCAGGTAAGAAAATAACTACAGACATTATTCTAGAAAACGAAGGCAAATATTGTCGACATGAGGTCAAATCTAGCGCAGATAAGATGGATCAGTATGGCTATCCTGTGCCCATTAATTTATCAGATGCGCGTTGTAAATTATTTAATGAAATGAGTACTCAAGAAATTCTAAGCTTAAAAAAACGTGCCGCAGCACTGGGGATTCAATTACACGATAAAACAATTTATACATATATAAGAAATAGTGACGAAGAAATAATTGCGACCAATGAAATGAACACGTTGTCCCCGCGGCATCGACAGCAGGATGATATCCAAATGGAACACCATTATTTTGTAGATTTGAATGCGAACCAAAGCCGAGTCAGTCGTGTAGTTGAAGCGGTTACGCAGCACAATAATAATCTAAATATTAAAAATCACCGGCCTACACTTGTTAACACTGGTAAAAAGCGTGACTATACTGGCGCTATTGTAGATACATTCACAGTCGCGGGCAAACAGGCTTATATCGATACTAATCCGTCAAGCGTTAAGCTTAAGGTCATTGATGGGAGGTTCGTAGGCATGAGACAGCATTCTAATATTCCTACGAGCCAGAAAAACCAATTTGGATTCTAAAATCTTTAGGAAGAAATCGAACCCACCCACTGCACCCTTTCAGCGCCTATTAGACAAAATCTAGATAAATGGCAGTTACGCTTTATACAGCAGACAAAACAACACGTTGTTATATTGCCTGATTATGTGTTGTGATTTTTTGTAGAGAAATGTGCCACTAGTGTGCCACGAAGAAAAAAATTCTCGGAAAATGGCGGGCAGCAGGCCGCCGATAACTATTCTCTGTTAACAATCATGTTGCGGAATGTTAAGGATACACGACGCCCACGTTCTATTTTAAATACCAAGAAGACCTCACCCACCAGCTCGATTCTTATGATGATAATTTTGACCAAAACATGATAAATAAAATTGTATTGTGGAAGGTCTTGGACTAAATGGCAGGGGCAGCAGGGTTCGAACCCGCGACCTACGGTTTTGGAGACCGTCGCTCTACCAACTGAGCTATACCCCTTTATGGCCTTTCAGGCATATCTAGATGCCGAATGAAATGACGTTATAGCTAAGTTTATTGATGATGTAAACAAAATTTAGGGGCAAAACGCTCAAATACACCGTTGCCTAGCAGCTTAGTTTTAATTTTTTATCCGCACTGCGGTGCTTGGTGTATAAATTCTGCCGTTTTTCTTGGGCAGCGGTGAAGTTTTCTGCGGTCTCGCTATCCATGATACCGCCTGATTTTGCCAGCCACTCTAAGCCAAGCTCGCCTTTGGTGCGCGTGCTTAAAATCAGGTCATTGCCATATTTTTGTTTAAATTGTTCAATTGCGCACAGCAGTGCATCAACATTGCCATCCTTACTTTCAAATTCAATAAAAAACATTTCATCAGAGCTATGACCAGATTCAATGGATTCAAAGGCACCGCGCTCAAGCGCCATTTCAATTTTACTGTCCAAATTACCGGCAGGGGCAAACGTCACTTTCCAGCGTTTAAACGTACCTTGCACCCACGCGCGCAGCTGTTTGTTAAAGATGTCTGAGAGGTAATGATCTACGTCGGGGTCGCTAAACCATGTTAGGTTTGGTTCTGTTTCAGTGCCGGTATACGAATATTCACGGCGATACATTAAGCCGTTTTTTTTGGGGCCAATTTTAGGCTTATCTAAAGATTGTGGTGTTTTCAAATCTATTTTCTGTTTTGTTTCTGTCTTTTCGCGCATACGACATTCTACGCCGCGTTCATATAAACGAAACTTCTTTTGTGTGTCATAATATATATTTGTACGCTCATCGCGTTCAACAGCAAGCTCAAAGAACGGGCGGCGATCTTCGCTAAAAAAGTCGATTAAAGATTCCAAGGTTTTTAAATTGGTTAAAAACTTATTCTCTATTTCTAATTCATATATTTCTTTATCCATTGCGCTTTCCTTGCAGCCTTGCCTTTCATAAATTTCAAAGAGAATATCATTTATTATGTTAAATGTAAAACGGTATTTTCTTAAGTTGTAATTGCGATATAACCGACTACTTGGAATTGTTATTATTTTTTATAATTCTGTGTTGACATATTCCCCAAAGCTGCCTATCAAAGATACAATTCCACATTTATTAAACATATTAAAGTAGGGGGACTTCATGTCACTAAACCTAGAACAAGCACTAGAAAAAATAAAAACCGCAAAAACACTCTTTGACGCACAAGATGAATTAAAAATCGTTGCCAAAGAGCTATCTGCAGAGTTAAAACCAGAGATTGACGCGCTATTAAGCGATGAGGGTAAAGCCGCTATCAAAGAAGCTGCTGAAGCACTTCACGAACAGCTTTCATTATTGCCAACACTTGTACAAGGCGCAGCGATGCAAATTGAAATGGCAAAAATGTTTATCAGCCCAGAGATGATTAAGCAACTTACAGATCAAGCCAAACAAACGGCATTAGCAAAAACAGGCGCAACGCAAAACGTTGAAAATTTACAGACTGAGCTTGAAACCGTAAAAATGTATAAATCACTTACAGAAAACGTGCCAGAAGATGAATATGTTGCACTCAGTAAAGCAATATACACCATCATACCAAAAGGCTTAAAAGCGCATTACAATACAGCGAGCGGTAAAGGCAAGAAAAGCACAGCCCAGCAAGCTAAGGAGATGTATAGCGTTCTAAAAAATAATAGCGAAAGAGAAATACTGGCCTCAGGCTTGTGTGCAACGCCAGATAAAGTTGGCGAACTCTTCTTAGAAGGCGCTGTCCAGGCGTTTAGCAAACTTGACACCGATAAGCTTGCCGCTGCATTAGGCAAGCTGCCGACACGCATTACAGCAGATGATATGTCAGATATTGCGATTGAATTTCTCTCTGCTTCGCGGGACGTTCTTAATGCGCTTGATAATGATCAAGATATCAAAATACTTGAAAACGCCCATACGAAAAAGCTCTTCAAAAGCCTTAAATCTGTTTTTGCTGCCATCGAAGACACATGTGTCGATGCAGGCATAACGCTTCATAACGCTGGTGACATTGCAACGGCAATGGCAGATCACCGCAGCAAAGCCTTAGCGCAGTTAAAAATCTAAACACGGCGATAAATATACGAAAAGCGGGGTCACGCTTACCCCGCTTTTTTATTGCCTTCTATTTGTATATAAGCATAAAAAAGAGCCTCATAATTATGAGGCTCTTTTATAATTTCTTATAATAATCTTATTTTAGATTATTCAACAATCTTCGCAACAACACCTGCGCCAACTGTACGGCCGCCTTCACGGATCGCGAAACGTAGACCTTCATCCATTGCGATTGGTGCAATAAGCTGAACAGTCATTTTCGCGTTATCACCAGGCATAATCATTTCAACGCCTTCTGGAAGGATGATTTCGCCAGTTACGTCCGTTGTACGGAAATAGAATTGTGGGCGGTAATTCGCGAAGA
>Ga0209503_10000027_pt1 | contig 108222 bp, 91 predicted proteins | sample SouAtlMetagenome_2_FD_187448 | JGI IMG/M metagenome (GOLD analysis project Ga0209503, IMG submission 187448) | Marine eukaryotic phytoplankton communities from Atlantic Ocean - South Atlantic ANT15 Metagenome (SPAdes) (version 2) | ecosystem: Environmental > Aquatic > Marine > Oceanic | place...
GGATGGGACGGCACTTATAATGGACAAAGAATGCCAACCTCAGATTATTGGTTCTTGTTGGAATACAATGACTTTAATACGGGTGAACCTAAACAATTAAGAGCACATTTTACACTCAAAAGATAAATATTGGTTAAGAGAGGTCCAGTAATTACACAAGAATTTATTGACTTATTCAAAATTATAATTTCATCGTCAACGAAAGTGAAATTATAGTTGATTTAAATTGTGTTCTGAAAGATTCAAGATTACCGCTTTCATAAAGATTTTGTGAATACGATCTTTGAATATCCTCATAGGATAAATCAAGTCTTGAGTTATTAAATTGGTAACCCAAACCAAAAGATAGACCTTTTAGATCACCATATATTTCTTTGTTTTTGTAAGGGCTTTCTTGAGTTTTGAATCCAGCTCTGTAGCTAATATTCTTATTTCGAAATTCAGTGCCAAGTCGGTATGTGTTTGATGTAGTGAACGTATTATTTATTGAATCATTAAGTAAAATATCTAATTGATTATTACCTGTATCAAATGATGTGTTTGCATAATTTTTACTTTCAAAATCCAAACTTATTAATGCAACTTTACCAAAGATATATGCAAAACTACCCATTATATTTCCTGGTGTTTTTAAATTGTAATCAGGAAAAATATTAACAATTGATGGGTTTACAATATATGAGGTATCATTAATTAAACTAAAAGTTGATAAATATTGTGTTGTTTCCTCTCTAATTGTAAGCCACGTTGGGCTTGTGTAACTTACACCAAGTCTCAAGTTATTTGATAATTTAAATAATCCTCCAAATTGCATGGAAAATCCTTCTCCAGTGGTGTAAAGTTGATTTTGAAAATTCACTAAATTAATGGATGAGCCATCATTATTATTCTCCTCTAATAGATAAGTGCTTTTTTCATATTCAATAAAATGAGAGTTTAGATTCAATCCAAAACTTATATTATTATTATATTGAAATGCAATATTTGCTGATAGCTTTCCATTGTTTCCATTAGTTTGGTAATCATATTGTTGAAAAAAGTTTCCTGGAGCTATGTTTGAAGTATAGACAGTATTCCCGTCACTTTCTTCAGCGGGTTCGATAATATAACCATTGTAACCTAAAAAGGCTTGTTGATTTTGATAACCGAAGCTAGATCCTATTGCAGAGTACGCTTCACTAACTGATTCACCTTCAAATGCGCTAATATTTATAAGTTCTAGTCCATTTGCATTTTCAATAAAGTAACTTGAAATGGAGTTATTTGTATTTCCTGCAATTGAAAATTCACTATCATAATTATCAAGTCTTTCATAGAAAATACTAACTACAAACTTATTCCAAAGAGAGCTTTTGTAAGTATTTTTAAAAACAAATGCAGCTCCAATCTGATTTAAATCTAGATTAGTTAATGAGCCATTGTTTTTAGAATTCACATATGTCACATCGAATAAACTATTGTTCGTTGCAGCTGTCAAAGTTCCTTGGCTTGAATTAAAAATAGTTGATCCTGCGGGATTTATACTTACAGCTGATAAATCTCCTCCAATGGCACCGAAAGCACCTGACATTGATTTGAATCTTGCTGTTCCAAGTGTTTCTCCATTAGAAAACATTAAAGCACTATTTAAATCTTGCGCATAAAAGTTTCCCAAGCTAATAAAGATTAGCACTATAATTAGATTTTTTTTCATTTTCAATGATAGTAAATAAGTTATCTTTGACGGCGATTTGTTGATCCCCCACCTCTTGATCTTGATGAACTTGAACCAGCTCTTGAGCTGGGTCTTGACATATTTCGACTAGATGATGGTGCAGAATTTCTGATGGAACCAGAATTTCTTCTTGAGGATTCATTAGGCCAACTGCTTTTATAATTTTGTGAGCGCTGTGATCTCTTTTTAGCGTTATCTAGTCTTGATCTATTTTTAGTTTCAATATTTTTTTTATTTTTCTTTGATCTATTGCTAGCTATAGACTTATTATTTGAAGAATTATATGACGCATTTTTTGAATTATATGTCCTTACAGATGATATAGTCCTAGTCGTTCTAAATTTTGTTACTGTACCTAATGCACTACGGCTTGATAAACTAGCTGTTCTTGATCCATTATTAAATCTTCCCTGATTTCTATATCCTACATTATTACTGTAATAATTTCTGTATCCATTAATAAAAGCTAATGAAGGGCCTCTATTAGGACCAAAGTAACTGTATCCGCCCATGTGGACAAACCATGCATTGGAGAAGTATGGGTCGTAAAATCCATAAATGGGATATCCCCAGTTATTCCATCCCCAGTTATTCCATCCCCAGTTATTCCATCCCCAGTTATTCCATCCCCAGTTATTCCATCCCCAGTTATTCCATCCCCAGTTATTCCATCCCCAATACATTCCGTAATTAGGTCTTGTTTGAATATTTATTACAATGTTAGAGTCGACATTTTGTCCCCAACCTGCATATGATTCATTTTCAGAACTATTTTGTGTATTATAATTATAATCATCAGGCGCACCAGTATTTTCCATGTCTTCAGTCAGATCATACTCACTTACTTTGCCTTTGAAATAGTCTTCGTAATAGCTGTTATTATTATCTGGATCATAGTTTGAGTCATAAGCATAGTTTTTTTCTTCGTCCTCAAAACTATTGTAAATTCCATCATCATACATTCCAACATATTGATAGGACCCACAAGATGACACTAAAAGGATCAATAATACTGTAATTTTTAAGTTTAAAGATTTTTGAAACAGAGTAATAATTGTCATATATGATAAAATTAAATTGTTGAACACCTATAAAATACTTAGTTTTGTGTAACACCGAGTATTTCTATTATGTGAACAATAGTTATGCCAAATTACAACAATATGTCTAAAAACCTTACAAAACGCGAAGATGATTATTCAAAATGGTATAATGAACTTGTTGTTAAAGCTGGCCTTGCTGAAAATTCAGCAGTTAGAGGATGTATGGTAATTAAGCCTTACGGATATGCTATTTGGGAAAAAATGCAAGCAGAGCTTGATAGAATGTTTAAGGAAACAGGTCACCAAAATGCCTACTTTCCTCTTTTTGTTCCAAAGAGTCTTTTTGAAGCTGAAGAAAAAAATGCTGAAGGTTTTGCAAAGGAATGTGCTGTCGTTACGCACTACAGACTTGAAAATGATCCAGATGACCCTGGAAAACTTCGTGTTGATCCTAAAGCAAAATTAGAGGAAGAACTTGTTGTTAGACCAACTAGTGAAGCTGTTATTTGGAATACTTACAAAAATTGGATACAATCATATAGAGACCTGCCAATACTTATAAATCAATGGGCTAATGTTGTTAGATGGGAAATGCGAACTAGATTATTTTTAAGAACATCAGAGTTTTTATGGCAAGAGGGGCATACAGCTCATGCTACAGAAAAAGAAGCATTTGATGAAACTATTCAAATGAATAAAATTTATGCTGATTTTAGTGAAAAATTTATGGCTATTCCAGTAATTCAGGGAACAAAAACCGAAAGTGAGCGTTTTGCTGGGGCTGAAGAAACTTTTTGTATTGAAGCCTTGATGCAAGACGGTAAGGCCTTGCAAGCAGGGACATCACATTTTTTAGGACAAAATTTTGCCAAAGCATTTGATGTAAAGTTTATGAACACTAATGGCTCTCAAGAATATGTTTGGGCAACCTCTTGGGGAGTTTCAACAAGATTAATGGGAGCTTTAATTATGACACACAGTGATGATCATGGTTTGGTACTTCCTCCTAAATTAGCTCCAAATCAGGTAGTAATTATACCTATATACAAAAGTGAGGAACAATATAATGCGATAGTTAAATTATCAAATGAAATTATGGTTTCCCTTAAAGATAATGGGGTTTCTGTAAAATTTGATGGGCGTAAAACTCATAGACCTGGAGCAAAATTTGCTCAACACGAGCTTCAAGGAGTACCACTTAGAATTTCAATTGGACCAAAAGATTTAGATAAAGGCACAGTCGAAGTTGCAAGACGCGACAATTTATCTAAAATGGTTATTTCTATTTCTGACTTGGATAAAGTTATAATTGAGTTGCTAACAACTATTCAAACTGATCTTTACAAGAAAGCATTAGATTTTAGAGATAATCATATCACATTAGTTGATGATTTTGAGACATTTAAGAAAACTATAACTGATAAGGGAGGATTTGTTTCTGCACATTGGGACGGAACAACCAAAACAGAACAAAAAATAAAGGAACTTACAAAAGCTACTATAAGATGTATTCCGATTGACAAGGTATATGAAAAAGGGAAATGTGTTTTTTCTGGAGCTCCTTCAAAATTCAGAGTTCTTTTTGCAAAGGCGTATTGATTTTTCAAACAAAAATTACCTAAAAAAACAATATTGATTGTTGTAGCATATAAAAATAGTTGTATTTTTGCAACCGCAATAATATTATTGTAGCTGTTTTGAATTGAACGATCCAAAACAAAACGGCCCGTTCGTCTATCGGCTAGGACGCCAGGTTTTCATCCTGGTAAGAGGGGTTCGATTCCCCTACGGGCTACGATAAAAATTTAAAAAAAACATTATGGCAAATCATAAGTCAGCATTAAAAAGAATTAGGAGTAATAACGCTAAGCGCATTCTAAACAAATATCAGCATAAAACTACAAGAAATGCTATTAAGAGTTTACGTGAAATTACTAGCAAGAAAAAAGCAGAAAAAGCTTTTCCTTCGGTGGTATCAATGATTGATAAATTAGCAAAACGTAATATTATTCACAATAATAAAGCTGCTAATTTAAAATCAAAATTAATGAAGCATATTGCAAGCTTATAAACATGTTTGCTTAAAACAAAAAAGCCTCTCTAATTTTAGTGAGGCTTTTTTGTTTGATCATTTTTTTCTTATCTATCCATTCATAGAAATTAAAAACTCTTCGTTATTACGTGTTTGTTTAAACCTTTCATTTATAAATTCCATGGCCTCTACAGGATTCATGTCAGCAAGGTATTTTCTCATAACCCACATTCTTTGAATAGTTTTTTCATCTAATAGAAGATCGTCCCTTCTAGTACTTGAAGATGTAAGGTCAATTGCAGGAAAAATACGACGGTTTGATATTTTTCGGTCTAATTGAAGTTCCATATTACCAGTTCCCTTAAATTCTTCAAATATAACTTCGTCCATTTTAGATCCAGTTTCTGTTAATGCGGTAGCAATAATTGAAAGTGAACCTCCATTTTCAATATTCCTTGCCGCCCCAAAAAATCTTTTTGGTTTGTGCAGGGCATTCGCATCAACACCTCCACTTAAAATTTTTCCAGAAGCTGGTTGAACTGTATTGTAAGCGCGAGCTAATCTTGTTATAGAATCTAGTAATATAACTACATCATATCCGCATTCTACCAAACGCTTTGCTTTTTCTAAAACAATATTAGCAATTTTCACATGCTCGTGTGCTTCTTTATCAAATGTTGAAGCAATTACTTCACCACGAACATTTCGTTGCATATCCGTAACTTCTTCAGGTCTTTCATCTATAAGTAAGATCATTTGATAAACTTCGGGATGATTTGCAGCAATCGCATTTGCAACATCTTTTAATAACATTGTTTTACCTGTCTTGGGTTGAGAAACTATCATTCCACGTTGACCTTTCCCAATTGGAGAAAATAGGTCCATAATTCTAGTTGAAATAGTATTTTGTTTTTCAGCGAGATTGAATTTTTCTTTTGGGAATAGTGGTGTTAAATGTTCAAAAGCAACACGGTCTCTAACTACTTTAGGGTCTAAACCATTTATTTTACTAACCTTGATCAGAGGGAAATATTTTTCGCCTTCCTTTGGTGGGCGAACGTGTCCAAGAATAGTATCACCATTTTTTAACCCGAATAAGCGAATTTGAGATTGAGAAACATAAATGTCATCTGGAGATGATAAATAGTTGTAATCAGAAGATCTTAAAAAACCATAGCCATCCGACATTACATCAAGGACACCTTCGCTTTCAATTATTGCATCAAACTCAAAGTCAGGTTCTTTATAACGGTTTCGATTGTCCTTATTTCCGTTATGTTCTCTCTTTAGATGGTTATTTTTGTTTTTGTGGTGGTGGTTTTTATTTTGTTTTTGTCTATTATCCCTATTTATATTTTTTTCATTTTCAACATTGTCTGTTTTTGGGTTTACTTTTTCAGTAGACTTGTTAATATTATTTTTTTGTTTTTTTTGAACTGGTTTTAATTCAGTTTTAGACTGGTTGCTCTGGTTTGTTTTGTGAACTTCTTCCTTACTTTTTGTAGGATTTGCAGCCTGTACATCTAATATTTTATAGATTAAGTCTAATTTTTTTAAGCTACTGAATCTTGATATTTTTAATTCTTTTGCAATTTCCTGAAGCTCAGATAATTTTTTTTCCTTTAGTTGTGTAATTTCAAACATTTTAAATTGTTATTATTTAATAAGTAGTTTCTTGCTATTCTAAAACAAGTTTTGCGATAATTATTTATTAGTGAAGTTTATGTAAAGTATAATGGATATAAATTGAGAAAAGAGTTATCTCGAATAATGTTATGCAATTATACAACAATATTTTAAATTTTACATAATTTAATAAAAAGAAAACTTATTTTTGATTTAAATTATTTTAATGTTTTATAGAATACAAACTTTATATTTGTTTATTGCTTCCATATGCACAGGTGTTTTATCATTTATCCTTCCTTTAAAATTATATTACAACAATAATGCTTCTACTATTTTAGATCAATATGAATATTTAATTTTATTTGCCTCTTCTACATTATTATCAGTTATAGCTATATTTCAATATAACAAGAGGCAAAATCAATATGTTCTAGGTCGCTTAAATATCATTATAAATTTAATTTTGCTCGGATTATTTGTGTACCGATCATTTGCTATTGATTTAGACCATTATAATTTTGAAAGTGGAATAGGTTTTCTTATACCCGTTTTTACAATATTACTATTAGTTCTTGCCAATAAAGCTATAAAAAAAGATGAAGAGCTTGTGAAATCTATCGACAGATTGCGATAGTATTTTATTACAGTTGCATTATTAAAAAAAGTTTTCAAATTAAGAATATAGTTTTTTTGTTGATTACCTTTTGTACTCAACAATTTCAAGACTCTTAATATCACCATCAGATATTTTAAAGCGAAGCATTGTTCTAACCTTATGAAATCCATGAATTCCAATTGCACCTGGATTCATGTGTAATAAATTAAGTTTTTTATCTTTCATTACTCTTAGTATGTGTGAATGACCTGAAATAAATAAATCAGGAGGATTTTCTTTAATCTTATTGACAACATTTTTTGAGTACCTGTTTGGGTAACCACCAATATGCGTGATCCAAACTTTTATTCCTTCAATTATAAATCTTTGATTTAAAGGAAACTCAGATCTAATTTTTGTATTATCAATATTTCCATAAACTGCCCTAACAGGTTTAATGTTTTTAATGGCGTCTATAACTTTTAAACTGCCAATATCACCAGCATGCCATACCTCATCAGACCAATTAACATGCTTTAAAATGTCATCTCCAATGTAACCATGAGTGTCAGACATTAATAGGATTTTTTTCATAGAACATTATAAAAGTAAAAAAGCATTTATATCAATATGTTATCTTTGTAAGAACAACAACAAAAGTATTGAATAACATTGAGATATTTTATTGATTTATCATACAATGGGTGTAATTTTCACGGCTGGCAAATACAACCAAATGCTACTACAGTTCAATCAGTATTAAATGATTGTCTTACAGTTCTTCTAAAAGAAGATATTAATTGTGTTGGTGCTGGAAGAACCGACACTGGAGTACATGCCAAACAAATGATTGCTCATTTTGATTATGATAAAATTTTCAATATTGATGATCTGATTTTTAAATTAAATGCCTTTTTACCTAAGGATATTGCAATTCGGTCTATAAAAAAGGTTAAAAGTGATGCTCACGCTAGATTTGATGCAGTAAAACGAACTTACTTGTATAAAATAACTACTTTCAAGAATGTTTTCGAGATCGACAAAAGCTTTTATTTAAAAAATCAACTAGATTTAGAATTAATGAATAAAGCTTGTTCAATTATGATGACTTATAGTGATTTTGAATCATTTTCTAGAACAAATTCTGATGTGAAAACTTTTAAATGTCATATTAGCGAAGCAATTTGGACACAAAACTCAGACGATATTAAATTTAAAATTTCTTCTGATCGTTTTTTAAGGAACATGGTTAGAGCAATAGTTGGCACTATGATTGAAGTTGGTACTAATAAAATATCTTTGAATAAATTTGAGGAGATTATACAATCCAAAAATCGTTCAATGGCTGGTGCATCAGCTCCTTCAGAAGGATTGTATCTAACCCAAATCCAATATCTAAAATCAATATATCAGGATGTCAAAAGCAAATAAATCTGTCTTTGATAGACTTCTTTTTAGCCGTTTACTTAATTACAGTGCACCATATTATAAAATTTTATTACTAGCACTTGCGACAGTTTTAGGATTAGCAATATTTGGTGCTTTACGTCCTAAAGTTTTACAGCTTGCAATGGATCAAAATATTGAGAATCAGTTCAAGCCAGGATTTTTAAAATATATAGTTTGGATGTTTATTTTGCTATTCCTTGAGGTGATGTGCAACCTTACTTTTATTTATACTGCAAGTTGGTTAGGCCAATCAGTTGTTAGAGACGTTAGAATCAAATTATTTAATCACATCCTTGGCTTTAAGATGAAATATTTTGATAATTCCTCAGTTGGAGTTTTATTAACAAGAACAATATCTGACATGGAGCGAATTGCTGATATTTTTGGAGAAGGCCTTTTTATGATCTTTAGTGATATCTTAAAAATGTTAGTCGTTGGGTCTGTAATGTTTCTCATGAATTGGCAATTAAGTGTATTTGTATTTATAACTCTTCCAATTATAATCATCGCTACAAAAATTTTTCAAAAATATATGAAAGGAGCTTTTGAAGAAGTTAGAAATGAGGTTTCAAATTTAAATTCTTTTGTTCAAGAAAGACTGACTGGTATGAAAATTGTTCAGCTCTTTGCTAGAGAGGAAATAGAATCTAAAAGCTTTAGAGAGATTAATGATCGCCATAAAAAAGGTTGGATAAAAACAGTTTGGTATAATTCAGTTTTTTTTCCAATAGCAGAGCTGTTATCTTCAATTACACTTGGAATTATTATTTGGATTGGTGGAATAAATACTGTATTAAATCAAACCGCAACAGTTGGAGATTTGGCTGCTTTTATTATGATGGTGCCGATGATGTTTAGACCACTGCATCAAATAGCTAATAAGTTCAATACTCTTCAAATGGGTATGGTTGCGGCTGATCGCGTTTTTAAAGTTATTGACACAAAATCTAATATTGAAGATAGAGGAAATGATAATTTAATTGACTTTAGAGGAGAAATTGAATTTAAAAATGTTCATTTTTCATATGTTAAAGATCAGCCTATAATTAAAGGTATTTCATTTAAAGTAAAACCAGGGCAAACTATCGCCATCGTAGGCTCAACAGGTGCTGGTAAATCTACAATTATTAATTTGATTAATCGTTTTTATGAAATCGATAAAGGGCAAATTTTATTTGACGGAAAAGATATTAAAACTATTTCTTTAAAAAGTCTCCGCAGTCAGGTTTCGGTAGTTTTACAAGACGTTTTTTTGTTTGCCGATTCAATTTTAAATAATATTTCTCTTGGGGATTTAAAAGTATCATTAAAAAATGTAAAGAATGCTGCAAGACAAATTGGTATTGACGAATTTATTGAAAGTCTTCCTGGGGGATATTTATATAATGTAAAAGAGCGTGGAATTATGCTTTCCGTTGGACAAAGACAATTGATATCTTTTTTGAGAGCTTATATTTTAAATCCTAAAGTTTTAATTTTAGATGAAGCCACAGCTTCTATTGATTCATATTCAGAGCAACTTATCCAAGACGCAACTAAAAAAATAACTAAAGGACGAACATCAATAGTTATTGCTCACAGGTTAGCTACAATTCAAAAGGCGGACTATATTATTGTTATGGATTCAGGTAAAATTGTTGAAAGTGGTTCACACCGTGAATTACTAAGAAATAAAAATGGAATTTATTATGGGCTTTATAAAGCCCAATTTGTAAAGTAAGCTTATTATTACTATACCATAGCTTTCTCTAGTTTTTCAATTAACTCTTGTGAATTTTCATAAAAAACGAATTCACCATTATTAATAAATGATATTTGGCCTGTTTCTTCACTAACTACAATTGCTAGTGCATCTGTTTTTTCAGTTATGCCCAGAGCAGCTCTATGTCTAAGACCGAAATGAGATGGAATATCAATCTGATTACTAACAGGGAGAATTACGCGAGTAGCTTTTATTGTATTATTCGAAATTATAATTGCGCCATCATGTAATGGACTATTTTTAAAAAATATACTTTCTAAAATGGGTTGAGTTAACTCTATATTCATTTGATCTCCAGTTTCAATTAAAAAATCAAGATTATTATTTCTTTCAAGAACCATAAGTGCACCAGTTTTTGAGCTTGCCATTTTATTACATGCTCTAATAATTGAGCTGGCATTTATATTATTTTTATTTATGGATCCATTTAAAAATTTAAATCTGCTAATCAAGCTTCCTTTTCTCCTCAGGTTAGTGGAGCCAATCATTAGTAAAAACTTTCTAATTTCAGGTTGGAAAACAACAATTAGAGCTATAATTCCTACACTCATAAAACCACCGAGGAACTTAGTTAGCATTCGCATTTCGAGGGATTCGAAAAGAAGAAAAAATAAGTAAAAAATTACAATTCCAATAAAAATATTAATTCCTACTGTACCACGAATAAGTTTATACACTGAATAAAGCAGGAAAGCTACCAAAACAATGTCAACAATGTCTAAAAAACTAAAGTCAAGAAGATCTTTGAGTATATCCAAATTTTATTTATTTATATAAAGATAGGAAATAAAACCAAATTTTAAATTCTTGGTTCTTTTACCATCGCATTGTATAAATCAACACATTCCATGGCCTGTTTAACATCATGAACTCTCAAGATTTTAGACCCATTTATTAATGCTGCCATATTTAGTGCAGTTGTCCCGTTAAGTGCTTTTGACGGAGTGCAGTCCAAAACTTTATAAATCATAGATTTTCTAGAAACTCCAGTAAGAATAGGATAATTCAGATTCTTAAAATAATTTAATTCTTTCAAAAGTGTATAATTTTGTTCTAGGGTCTTAGCAAAACCAAAACCCATATCAATAATTATTTCATTAATCTTGTGTTTTTTTGCTGTATTTATTCTCTCTTTGAAATAATTAAAAACTTCGTAAACTATGTTTTTATAATTAGTTTTATTTTGCATTGTTTGTGGAGTCCCTTTCATGTGCATCATGATATAAGGGATTTTAAGTTGACCTATTGTTTCCATCATTAGCGGATCTAGTTTTCCTGCTGAAATATCATTGCTTATTAGCGCCCCCAATCCTACACATTCTTTTATCACTTTTGATCTAAAACTGTCAATAGATATTTTACAGCTTGGGAATGATTTAATAATTATTTTAATAATTGGTGTAATTCGTTTCAATTCTTCGCTTTCTGAAACAAAATTAGCTCCAGGCTTTGAACTGTACGCACCAACATCTATAATGCTAGCACCTTCTTTTAACATTTTTTCAACTTGTTTTAATATACTTTTTTCATCTCTATATTTTCCGCCATCAAAAAAAGAGTCAGGAGTAATATTTAAGACACCCATGACTTTTGGGTGTGAAAGGTCTATAATATTACTTTTATGGATAATATTAGAAGAATATTTTTTTTTTTTGGAATTCATTGAAGTTTAAACATTAAATTTTGATCATTTGGAATTTTTAAGCGAAATTTACATAAATTTCAACCTATTAATGCAAAATACCTCAAAAGAATATGATGCAATTGTAAATAATTGTAAAGAACTCTTCTTAAATAAAATGAAAGATTATGGATGCGCCTGGCGTATTTTGAGGTTACCTTCTCTTACAGATCAAATTTTCATTAAAGCTCAAAGGATACGCGGATTACAACAAAACAAAAAACAAAGAGTTAATGAGGGTGCTATAAGTGAATTTATAGGAGTTATAAATTACTGTATAATGGCACTAATTCAAATTGATAGAGGTGTGGCAGATCACCCAGACCTTTCTTACAATGCAGTAGTAGATGATTACAACAACACAATCACTAAGACAAAGAAGCTCATGTTAGATAAAAATCACGATTATGGAGAGGCATGGCGGGATATGAGAGTTAGTTCTCTAACAGATTTAATTTTACAAAAACTTTTGAGAGTTAAACAAATCGAAAATAATGCAGGTCAAACTTTGGTTAGTGAAGGTATTGATGCAAACTATCAGGATATGATTAATTATGCGATTTTTGCCTTAATTCATTTAAAAAATAATAAATGAAAATACTAATTCAATTCTCTCGTGTCTTTGTAGGATTATTATTTATTATTTCAGGATTTGTTAAGCTTAACGATCCCTTGGGGTTTTCCTATAAACTTCAAGAATATTTCAGCCCTGAAGTATTAAATTTAACATTTTTAGATTCTTATTCTCTTGCTATTTCAATATTTATAGTAGTTTTTGAGTTATTATTGGGTGTATTTCTTTTACTTGGGTTTAAACCAAAATTTACCTTGTGGAGCCTTTTGTTAATGATCATATTTTTCACATTTCTAACTTTTTACTCTGCTTATTTTGATAAAGTTAAAGATTGTGGGTGTTTTGGGGACGCTTTAAAATTAACACCATGGGAGAGTTTCACTAAAGATTTAGTTTTGTTGATATTAATTGTTTTGATATTCTTTTTCAAAGATTTAATTAAACCTGTTTTTAATAATCTTTTTAATAATTTTATTGCAATCATTACTTTATTTCTGAGTGTATTTTTTGGATTTTACGTTCTGAAACATTTGCCTGCTGTAGATTTTAGAGCATATAAAATTGGAGATAATTTAATAACCAATATGAGTATTCCAGAAAATGCTCCAAAAGCAATTCAGGAATTTAAGTGGACATTTAATATTAATGGTCAAGAAGAAATTTTCATAACTAATGGTTCTTATCCTGAGATAGATGGTGAGTACATTCGAGTAGAAACAAAGATTATTGAAGAAGGTTTTCAACCACCGATTTTAGATTTTTCAATTGAATCTGATAAGGAGGATTTAACAGATTTTTATTTAGAAAAAGAACGATTATTGATAGTTGTTTCGTATGATTTAAATTCTGCTAATTTAGATGGACTCAGTAAACTTAAAGAGCTCTCAGAAAATGCATCTAGTGAAGGATACACTGTTATTGGGTTGAGTGCATCGGGTTATATTGATAAAAATCGAATCCAGTCTCTTTATGATCTACAATTCGATTTCTTCTTATGTGATGAAAAGGTTTTAAAGACAATCGTTAGATCAAATCCTGGAGTTTTAAGTCTCAAAAAAGGAACAGTAATGCAAAAAGTTCATTGGGAAGATATTGAAGATTTAATTCTATAGTTTTGAAAAATTATATTTTAAAAAAAATAGTGAATTCTCTTGTTACTCTTTTCGGTGTTCTTTCAGTTGTTTTTATTTTATTTAATATTTTACCTGGTGATCCAGCTCGTATGATGTTAGGGCAGAACGAGGATATTGAGCAAATACGTAAAATTAATAAAAAATATGGGTTTGATAAGCCCTTAATTACCCAATACCTCTATTACATAAATGATATTTCTCCAATCTCATTTCATTCTCAAGCGGAAGGTCATTATACCAGCTTATCAACTGATAATTACAAGCACAAAATACTTTTTGATACAAACGGAGGATTAATAGTCTTAAAATACCCTTATTTAAGAAGATCTTTTACAAAACAAGGTAAAGAAGTATCTGATATTTTAAAGGAAACTTTCCCCAATACATTTGTATTAGCAATTGCATCAATAACTATAGCATTAATTTTTGGACTATTGTTAGGCATAATTTCAGCAATTTACAAGGATACATTATTGGATAGATTAATAGTTGTTATAAGTACATTAGGAATGAGTTTACCATCATTCTTCAGTGCAATTATTTTTGCGTGGATTTTTGGATTTTTACTAAATGAATACACAGGACTTGAAATGACCGGTAGCTTATATGAATTGGATGATTTTGGTGTGGGTAACCAGCTAAAACTAAAAAATCTGATTTTACCAGCAATAGTTCTTGGAATTCGTCCTTTAGCTGTCATTTCTCAACTTATGAGAAATTCATTACTTGAAGTTTACACAAACGAATATATAAAAACCGCCCGATCGAAAGGCTTAAGTCAAAATAAAGTATTGTTTAATCACGCTTTAAAAAATGCTATGAGTCCAGTAGTCACTGCTATTTCAGGTTGGTTTGCATCAATGTTGGCAGGTGCTGTATTTGTTGAATATGTCTTTGGATGGAATGGCTTGGGTAAAGAAATTGTAAACGCTTTAAATAACTTAGATCTTCCAGTAATAATGGGAGCTGTGTTAATAATTGCTAGTATTTTTGTAATCATAAATACTATAGTAGATGTAATATATACTTTTTTAAATCCTAAAATTAAAATTATTTGATATGAGAAAAATATTATTAGTTTTTTTATGTGTAAATACTTTAATTAATTGTCAGTCAGTTTCAAAAGATACTTTTTCTAAAGAGGCCCTTGATGATCAATTCATAAATATCAATGGTGATAGCATTTCATTTAAATCAATCTTAGATAAACATGCTGGCAAAGATATACTTATTGACGTATGGGCTTCTTGGTGTAAAGATTGCATAGAAAGTCTTCCCAAATTAAAAGAACTTCAAAAATCATATCCAAAATTGGATTATATATTTCTATCTCTTGATAAGTCAAAAAGTAAATGGCTAAGAGGAATTGATCACTATAAACTAACAGGAGAACATTATTTTATGAGCTCTGGTCGGAAAGGCCCAATGGGTGAATTTCTAAATTTGAATTGGATACCACGTTTTTTATTGGTTAATTCCAAGGGTCAAATAGTGGTTTTTAATGCCATAAAGCCAAACGACAAAAATTTATTAATAAATTTAAAATGAGAAAAAAGATTGTTGCAGGGAACTGGAAAATGAATAAAAATATTCATGAATCCAAAGAATTAGTTTTACAACTATTAAATATTTATAATTCTTCAAAAGCAGAAGTTATAATTGCTCCTCCCTATTTAAGTTTATTATCATCAATTAAAATACTTAAGAATAGTTCAATTGAAGTTGCAGCACAAAATATGCATTACGCAGAAAGTGGGGCATTTACAGGTGAAATTAGTGGTTCTATGCTAAAAAGTATTGGAGTTGATACTGTAATACTTGGCCATAGTGAGCGACGCGCACATTTTAATGAAACTGACGAAATATTAGCTAAAAAAGTTGATTTAGCTCTATCTAAAGAGTTAAGAATTATCTTTTGTTTTGGAGAAGAATTAAGTGATAGAAAAGCTGGCTTGGAAAATTCAGTTGTTAAGAGTCAAATTAAAAATGTACTTTTTCATTTGCCTGCAACAGCATGGGATCAAATCGTTTTAGCTTACGAACCTGTTTGGGCAATAGGAACTGGAGAAACTGCATCTCCTGATCAAGCTCAAGATATGCATGCTTTTGTACGCAGTTTGATATCTTTATCATATACAAAGGATCTGGCAAACAAAATTTCGATATTATATGGTGGTAGTGTCAAATCATCAAATGCTATAGAAATTTTTTCTAAGCCGGATGTTGATGGAGGTCTGATAGGAGGTGCTTCTTTGGATGCTGATCATTTTGGAATGATTATCAATGCAATTTAGATAATGTCAAAACCTTATTATGTTGCCTATGATTTTTGTATATCTCCAATAATTCCAGGAAGAGAAATTTTAATTGCACAACTTGCATTTGCAGGTTTTGAGAGTTTTACTGAAACCCCAAAAGGTCTTACGGCTTATGTACATCATAATGATCATAAGATGTCTATTTTAGATGGTGTCAATTTGTTGGACAATGATTCATTTTCTATTAAATATAAAATCGATAATATTAAGTTCGAAAATTGGAATGAAAAATGGGAATCTAATTTTAAGCCAATTTTTATTGATGGAATTTGTCAAGTAAGAGCTCCTTTTCACAATTCTTTAAAAATTGAATATGATATTATTATTCAACCCAAAATGAGCTTTGGTACTGGTCATCACGCTACAACACGTATGATGATAAAACATATTCTTAAGACTGATTTTAACAATAAGTTGGTTCTAGATATGGGGTGTGGTACAGGTGTTCTTGCTATTTTAGCTGAAAAGCGAGGAGCGAATAAAGTAACAGCAATTGACATAGATAGTTCGTGTTATGAAAATTCATTGGAAAACATATCCCTAAATTCATGTAAAAACATATCAGTTTTTAAAGGGGATGCATGTAAAATAGTCAATAAAAAATTTGATATAATTCTAGCAAATATTAATAGAAATATTCTTTTGGCTGATATTCCTACATATTTCACTTGTTTAAATTCTAACGGTTTATTATTTTTAAGTGGTTTTTATAAAAATGATATTCCTCAAATTGAGCAACTATGTTTAAAATATGAATTGGAGCTTAAAGAAGGTTTTTTTGAAAATCAGTGGGCTGCATTAAAATTTAAAAAAGATTATGGCAATTAAAGAAAAGTTTGAAAGTGAACTTAAAATTCATGAAAATTATGACGATTTAAACAAGATTATTTTATTTAATGATGATGTTAACACTTTTGATCATGTAATTGAAACTTTAATTTCTACTTGTGAGCATACTTATACCCAGGCAGAACAATGCTCAATCTTAGTTCATTACAAAGGAAAATGTGTGGTGAAAACAGGCTTACATAAAGATTTAGTGCCTAGATGGAAAAAGTTACTTCAAGCTGGCTTGAGTGCTGAAATTGTATAATAAGTTTTATGACTATATTAAGCATTGCATAGCTTACTGACAATTTTCAGATTTGTTTTTTTCAAAGCTGCAAAACCACCAGCTATATCAATAATTTTATTATACCCATTAGCTTTCAAAATTGAGGCAGCAATTACAGAACGGTAGCCACCACCACAATAAATATGGTAATTTATTTGATTTTCGATTTCATCTATTTTTTTGTTAATGCTCTCAAGCGAGATATGATGAACATTATTTCCAAATAAATGCTCGCTGTTGAATTCTACATCTTTTCGGACATCTAAAATCGTAACCGCTTTAGTCTTGAACTTTTGTTCAAATTCTTTGGCTGAAATAGATTTTATTTGAGAGGTTGTTTTTCCAGCTTTGATCCAAGACGTCATTCCACCCTCAAGATAACCGAGGCTGTTCTCATAACCCACACGGGCTAGTCTTGTAACCGCTTCTTTTGAGCGTCCTTCTTCAGTGACTAATATTATAGGCTGCTTGATGTCTGTTATAAGTGCTCCAACCCAAGGCGCAAAGCTACCATTGAGACCAATAAAAATTGCACCTGGAATGTGTCCCTTAATAAATTCTTGTTGAGTTCTTACGTCTAAAACTAAAGTTTCTTTTTTTTGTGCTAATTTCTCAAATAATTGAACGGAAAGGGGAGTGTTGCTCTTTGATAAAATTACATCAAGGTCCTTATACCCTGTTTTATTTAGTAAAATATTTTTTATAAAATAGGGAGGTGGTGAACCAATACCCTTTATAACTTCACTGACAAATTCTTCTTTAGTCATATCAGAGCGAAGCGCATAATTAGAGCTCTTTTGATCTCCAAGTGTTCCAATGGTTTCTTTACTCATATTTTTGCCACAGGCAGAACCAGCACCATGTGCAGGGTATAAAATAATATTGTCTTCTAAAGGCATAATTTTAGAACGTAAGGACTCAAATAGTAATTCTGCTAACTTCTCTTTACTAAGGTTCTTGTATTGTTGGGCTACATCGGGAATTCCAACATCCCCAAGGAAAAGCGTATCTCCAGAGAAAAGTGCATGATTTTTTCCGGCGGCATCTATCAATAAATAGCTGACAGATTCTAGCGTATGACCTGGGGTGTGCATCACCTTCAGGGTCAAGCTTCCAATTTTAAAGGTCTCTCCGTCTACCGCATTGTAGCAATCGTAATGGGTGTTTGCGTTAGGGCCAAAAACAATGGTCGCTGCTGTTTTTTTTGCCAAATCTAAGTGCCCAGAAACAAAATCGGCGTGGATGTGAGTTTCAAAAATATATTTGATTTTGGCTTTGTTTTTTTTGGCGCGTTCAATGTAGGGGGTTGGCTCCCTTAAAGGATCTATCACTGCGGCCTCTCCATCAGATTCGATGTAGTAAGCGCCTTGTGCAAGACATTTGGTATAAATTTGTTCAATTATCATTGAAGATGGGTTTAGACCTACAAATCTAAGATTTTTGAATTTGAAGTGAAATTCTTTTGCTGAAAAAATTAATGAGCTATATTTGCACCTCTTTGAAGGCCTCGTAGCATAACTGAATAGTGCACTTGATTACGGCTCAAGAGGTTGCAGGTTTGAATCCTGCCGAGGTCACGAAGGGAATAGCAGAAATGTTGTTCCCTTTTTTATTTATTGTATTCAATCCTTTGAATAATAATTATATATTTTATATATTTAAATTGAATTTTTGTTAAATAATATAATTAAAACAAAATATGAAAAAAACAATTTTTTTTATCACTTTAATCACTGGTTTATCTTTTTTATCAGCCCTCTCAAATGATGCTAATCTAGAGGGGAAATCAATTAAAAATCCTAATATGTTGCAACAGCAACAAACTGCTAGTGCATATCGAATGGCTGGTGGTAATTGGCAGAGAGGATCAGTAAATTACCAAATAACTCAACAAGGTTATAAACCAATAAGTTATGATTTTAGTGCATATCGAAGTGGTGGACGTGGTTCTTTTTATCAGGATTCAAGATTTATACCTTTAAATCCAAATAATAAATTAGCAATTCAAAATAATTGGACACATATGGTTAGGTCCAGTATTGGTACGCTTTATCTAACACTTTACTAAGAAAATATGATTCTTACTGCTTATTAATAAAAAATTAAATTTTTTTTACTTCAGAAATATATTATTCAGAATTGTTTTATTAGTTTCTTTTAATACATTTAGTCAATCACCTCATTCTATTAATTCTGCTTTATTTGAAAATAATAAGGAATCATTTGGCAAATTTTATATTACAAATTCACTTGAAAATCAGCACGACACAACTGAAATAGTGCCAAGGAAAATTAATTACATTTCCAGGCCAACAAATTTAATTAAAATTATAATTATGGAAAATCAAAATCAATAAACTGAACAAAAAAGTGAAAAAGGATATGTACCAATGATACTCCTTTGTTTCTTTTTAGGAGGACTCGGTATTCATAGATTTTATGCAGGAAAAGTAGGTACAGGTATTTTAATGCTTCTAACTTTAGGTGCTTAGGAATTTGGACTATTATTGATTTTATCATTATAGTTCTTGGCAATTTCAAGGATAGTGATGGATTAAAAATTAAGAACTAAATATTTTCAAGTCAGATAATAAGTTCGAACTTTTGTAAGTTTGGGTCACAAAGGGAATTACTGAAAAGTAGTCCCTTTTTTTGTTTTCACTTAACGCTTCTATTAACGCTATTGTTATACTTCTAGACTTTTAGACGTATTTTATTACCCTAATTCCGTTCAGGGTCACAATATTTTTGTATAAAATTGGACGATTATAACTGTGTATTATAGCTTGTCTGGGATTGCATATTTTAAAAACATTATATTTGGTTTATGCGAAGATTGATACTCCTTTTATTGTTTATTCCTTTAATGTCTATTGGACAGATTAAAACACCACCACCACCTCCGGTCCAAGAAATAAGTGAAATTAGTGAGGAAAAGTTTGAAAAAATTTCTAATTCAACAGTAACAATAGTAGTTGATGGCGGGATGGGTAGTGGATTTATTTTTGAGGAAGGAAAAGTATTAACAAATCTACATGTCATTGAACCTTCATCTAAAGGTTTTGTCATTGTTAATAGCACCCAAGAAAAATATAATATTGAGGGTTACTATTTAGTTAATGATAAATATGACTTAACGTTACTTTCAGTACCTGAACTTAAACAAAAACCATTAACAATATCCAAAATCAAACCAAAAAAAGGAGATAGTCTATTTTTAATAGACAATCGATTGAAAAGTGATAAGTTTATTTTGGAAGGTTCCCTAAATTATGATAGTAATCCCACTGGCAAGGGAATAATCAAAACTAGCATTCCTGCTGATTTTGGTAATAGCGGTGCTGGAATATTAAATTCAAGTGGCGAAATTGTTGGTATTATGCTTGCGAAAAGCGTTACAGACATTACAAATTATGAGGGTAGCTATGGATATAACTTAAGTGTTATTAATGAGATAAAGTTATTAGCTAGTAATTCAATTCAGACTTTCAATAATTACAAAAACGAGCACTACTATAATTTAAAAGGATTAGAAAAAGTATTGCAAAAAGATTACTCATCAGCTATTATAGATTTAAATAAATCAATAGACATAAACCCTAAACTATTTATTTCATATTTAAACAGAGGACAAGCTAAAATGAAATTAAGACAAGCTAATAATGCTATTAAAGATTTTGATAATGTCCTTAAACTAATTCCAAACTTCCTTGATGCGATCTATTATAAAGGTCTCAGCTTGGCGTTTCTTAAAAATTATGATGACGCAATTGCTCAATTTGATAGATGTATTAATATTGACGATAAATTTGCAATGGCGTATTACTATAGAGGAACAGCAAAAGGATCTAAGGAAAATTTAAAAGGTGCTATTATAGATTTTAACAAAGCAATTGAGTTAGATAAATCAAATCCAGATTTTTATTTTGCCAGAGCAGCATTTAGGAAGTTTTCAAATGATACAATTGGAAGTTGCGAAGATTTAGAAAAGGCTAAAAATCTTGGATTTGATAAAGTACAAACATTAATTGAGGAGTTATGTTACGAAATAAAAAAAGTTGAAGAAGATATTGAGGTTCCATTTGCCGTTATTGAAAGCGTACCGGAATATCCTGGCTGCGAGCGAGGCTCTAATGCTGAAAAGAGAAAATGCATGTCAGATAAAATTGCAAAGTTTATACAACGCAGGTTTAATACAGATTTGGCCCTAGGTTTAGGGTTATATGGAAAGCAACGAATTAGTGTGATTTTCAAAATTGATAAAAAAGGTGATATAAATGACATAAAGGTAAGGGCTCCTCATCCTACCTTAGAGGAAGAAACAATTAGGGTAATTAAGATGTTGCCAAAATTAAAACCTGGAATCCAAAAAGGTAAACCAGTGATAGTTCCTTATTCATTACCAATAACATTTACTATCGCTGATTACGGACCACCACCACCAAAAACTGAAGATTATGAAATAATTATTAGAAAAACTTTTCTAGGGACCGAAATAGATTCTGTATTAACAAAAAAATATGGTATAGAATTAGTTAAAGACGTCATAAGAAAAGATACTTTAGGTTATTTTTATAATTCTGGAATTGCAAACAAAAAATTTGAAAACTTTTATGTTCAAAAACTTGAAGACTTTAGAGGCATCTATGGTAATGATGAGAGTTTTAATTCATTAAAATCTGATTTGGATAATATTAGAGAAAATTTGAGATATGCAATTTCTCATATTCGATCAGAATCATTTGAAGATGCTTTTTCAATATTGGATTCCCTATTTTCAAAAATGAATTTATTAAAATCAAAATATTCACTCGATTATTACCCATTTGAAAGTGGGATTTATTATTGGAGTGGAGTCTATTATAGAGAAATCAAAAAAGATATATTATCTGAGATAATGTTTGAAGATGCATTCAAAATTGATCCAGGGCGATTATAGACAGAAGGTTGTAATTGTAGCCTGCCAATAAGTTCGAACTTTCAAAAGTTTGGGTCACTTCTTTAAGGCTGTCTTTTTTAGACAGTCTTTTTTTATTTTACTTCCACCCTTACTTCCACCCTTACTTCCACCCTTACTTGCACCTATGCCTATGGATTATTACCCCACACCTTACTAACGGTTTTGTTTTTAATTAAAAATTAAAAACTTTTTTCACTAAATTACTTATATTAACTGCACGTAAAAAAACTTAATTATGAATCCAATTTTAAATCAAAACTTGTTTTTTATAAAGGAGCAAGTAGGAATATTCAAGGCTTCAAATAATTACGATATATATAATCCAAAAAATCAAGAAATGATAATGACCTGTCGTGAAGAAAAGCTTGGTTTTTTTAATAAGCTATTGAGGTTCTCAAAATTTAAAAGGAATGTTCCTTTTAATGTAGTAATAAAAACTCATAATGGAGATAAAGTATTAACTGTCAAAAGAGGTATATCTATCATTCTTTCAACAGTAGACGTTTTTGATGAACACGATAAGTTGGTTGGAAGATTTAAACAGAAATTATTTTCAATTGGCGGTAAGTTTGATGTTATTGATGCTAACAAAAATATTCTTTGTAAACTAAAGGGCAAGTGGACGAGTTGGGATTTTAAATTTGTAAAAGAAAGTACTGAGTATGGTCACGTTAGTAAAAAATGGGCTGGATTAGGAAAGGAAATGTTTACGAGTGCCGATAATTACATGCTTGAAATTAAAGACAGGGTTCCTAAAGACGATAATATGAGGATTTTAATTCTTGCAGCAGTAGTCTGTATTGATATGGTATTGAAAGAATAATGATTTATTATTATCAATTTTGAAAGAAGCTCGATGTTTCACGAAAAGTTCTAAATTACATATTTCTAAGTCACTAAATCCTAGAATTGACTGTCAAGAATTTGTTCATATACTTTATTACATTTAGGATTAGAATACAACTTACTTGAGATATTTATTTATCTATTTTTTTTCCATAAATATTTTAAGGTAAACCCAATGTAGACCAACGATGCTAAAGCAAAAATGAATATTCCATATTCTGGATCAATTCTAGCACTCCCAGATGCTCTACCAAAGGATACACTTGAACCTCTACTATCAAAATCTATTATAGCAGCTATCACCAACAGAAGATTGAGAATTCCTAGCAGAGCAGAAAATTTCATCCTCTTATAAACCATAATAATACATCCAATGGAAATAATAAAACCTAATATACCCCAAGTAGTATTTAAGCCTGATAGACCACCGGTCGAAAAACTAGCTGTCTTACCCATAAAACTACCACTACTTCTTGCGCTAGCCCATGGTAAAATTGGTGAAATTATCATTAACGCAGCTGAAATTATGGCAACAATATTTATTGGTTTATTATAATTATGTTCATAATTAACTATCATTTACAAAAAAATAAAGAAGCGATGATAGAACTAAAAATTAATAAAAAAATACCCTAAATTAATTATAATCAATTAATATGTTTATAATGTGGATAGGTATTTTCTATTTTCTTTACTTAATTTTCTATTGAATCTTAAATGATAATTTAAACCAATAACCAAATTTGTATAACTCAAATCCTTCATATCAGATATAAGATTTACACCTCCGTACAGGTTAAAATAATTCTTTTTACCCTTGGGTGATCCATCAGTTGTTATAATAGATAAATTAACTGAGGCAGTGTTAAAATCTACCTCATTGTCATTTACATTCATTTTATTTAAGATTTTACCAAAAGAAAAATCAAAGGGGCCGGCGGAAAAACCTACTTGAGCCTCATTAAAATTATTAGTAAAAGGAAATTCATAATCTGAATCCGTATCAGAACTTAACTGAATAAATTTATTACTGTTTGATTTGTACTGAAAGAAAATACCCAATCGTTTTTTTGGATTGAAATAATATCTATATCCAATCTTAAAAGCAGGCAGAAATTTATCAAAATTGAAATTACTGGTTTCAGGATCTAATAATAATACATCATTTGAAGATAAAATATTACCATAGCTAGTGGTAGCGTTTATTCCGAAATAAAGTTCCTGGTTTTTGGGGCTTTTAATTAATAGTTGATTTTTCTCAAATTTACGTCTAGCTACTCTAAATTCACTCACAAAAATATCATACTTTGAATTATAACTTCCATTAATAACTAATTTATTTAATTTATTTAAATTATTTTGAGCAGCATTAATCTTCTTTAATCTAATGTTATCATTAAATGATTTGGAATAATACTTCCACTCTTGAGATATTTTGAATTTTAACCCATTAATTATTGACAACACCTCAGTTCCTTCGCTAGAATTCCTTCCGTAAGCATTTAACAACATATTCAAATCAACATAAGCACTCTTGAGTTTATTATCTTTTATTTTGTTATTGATTGATCTTTTTTGATCATCAAAAATGTAACTTCGTTTAGTAAAATCATAAGTTAAATTTCCTAAAGATGCCAAATCATTATTTAAAGATTTAATTCTTTCTATGGTAAAATTCTTTTGATTAGCAACCAGTTCGTGCATTGACTGAAGTTGTTGGAATTTTAAATTATATCTTTTAGCTTCTTGCATGTTGAAAGTTTCCTTTGATTTATCAAAATTAGAAAGTGAAAATCTAATATTGTCTAAAGAAATCTCCAATTGTTTCACAAGCTGATCAGCAGTTTGAAGAGTAAAGTCTCTTTTATTTATACTTAATACTACAAAATAATTTTTATTTCTTTTGCAATAAACTATTTCCGGATCGTTTAAAAAACCATAAGAAACGTCTGATACATCAGTTCCAAAAAATTCATAACTTTCCTTATCATCATATCCATAAAAGAGCTTTGATTGAGAAGTAACAGAAGAACTGATTTTTGAAATTAGTTCTTCCTTGAGACTTGATAAATCTTTATTTGATAAATTATAAAGATCTTTTTTATCAATCAGCTTTTCAATGAAGTAATTCTCTTCAGAACTATTAGTGCAATTAGTATTATCTAATTTTGTTGAAGAACAAGACACAAAACAGATGAAATAAATTATTGCATGTAAATGTAAATTTTTCATTAAAAATTTACATTTGTAAGAGATACCCGATATACAGCCCAATATTCGTAATCCTCTCTACCTTGAAAATCCTTGCCATATGATAATAATTCACTGTCAACTAACTCCATTTTCTTTGTTGCAGTACTGATTCTATCAGTAATAGTTGCATTAAAGCTATCACCATTACCTAGCGATTGACTACTAGTTGATTCTAAATAAGTTTTTAGTTTTTGGTATAGAGTATTTTTAGCTTTTGTTCTAGTTGAGGCCTTTAGCGCAGTAATAGATTCACCAGCTTTACGAGTATTTTCTATTGCATAATAATAACGTTCATTGTCTGGATAATCTTCAGCTTTAAAAACCAGATTAACTTTCTTAGCACCTCCGCTTTTTTTGTAATTTATAGAACCACAGTTAATTAACATTAAAAAAGCTGGTAATAATAATAAGAGTTTAAATATATTTTTCATAATACTTTTTTTTCAAATATATCAAAAAATAAAACGAATTGCAGTATTTTTTTTTAGTCTATAAGATTGACAGTTAATTGGCTTTTTTCTGTCTTCCAATTTAGTTCATTTGGCTCAATGTGCTTTGCATCAACCTTACCATTTACTAAAATTTTGTATGAATTACATCCTAATCTAAACAAAAAATCTTTTACACTATTTCCCCTTTTAAATGATAATTCAAAATTACTTTTAGATTCGCCAACATTACCATTATAACCATTCAGGTCGACCTTTAAATTGTTTTTTTAATTATGGACCTCAACCTTTATAATCCATATTGTTTATTGGAGCGACCTCCAATAATCCCAGTCACCACTGGAGATATACAAATCAATAATTGTTGAAAAAGTTAATTTTTTATTTGTTTTGTGTTTGATTAAATAGGAGATTATAACACTAGATACAATTTTTTTAATTTCGTCTTTCATGTTTTCTATTTTTAAGTAATTAATATTATTCTCATGAAATTGCTGTAATAAATTTTTTATTTTTTGTTCATTTCCTAGATAGATACTAAAGTGAAAAGTTCTATATTTTATAACGCAATTATAACTTGACCAACGCTTATCATATCCAATTGATACAATTAATTGATCATTTTTATTAATTTTCTTTAGTTCTTTTCTTAATTCTTTTTCTTTGACAATTAACTCGGTGATTGTTTTTGAAATTTTTATTTTCCTTTTTTTTAATGACTTCTTTTTTTTATTAATTAAATTTATACTTTCTATAATGGATTCTTTTTCATTTTTCATAATTTATATTTTCTATACTAATATATTTAATAAATTATATTTATATAGTGTTTTTTTATGATATTTTTTAAATTTTTTTATAAAATCTTCAGTATTTAAATTTTATATTTCATTTATTTTTAACATCTTTATTCAAATGACTTAAAAATTAATTTTTTTTTTTTTAAAGTCTATATATCTTAATAATATTTAACTAAGTTGTTTATAAATAATATTTAAAATGCCTTCTTTACTTCCATCAAATTCAATTCTTGGTTTAAGAAAAGCCAAACACCTCTTGAGAAGAGCATGTTTTCATTACGATAAATCAACAGTTGAATATTTTTCAACTTTAACTCCACAACAGGCAGTTGAACAATTATCTTTAAGTTCATCAAATTTATGGCAAGACCCATATGATACATCTACAAACCCTCAAGACGGTCTTGTTGACGGTTTTTGGATACATAGTGGTAATCCTCCCAGCTCTTATCCCTATGGCCAAAGTAGGAAAAGAGGTATAATTTCAGGTTGGTGGTGGTATAATATGTTGAAGCAAAATTCATTAAAACATAAACTAATGTTTTTTTTGCATACATGTTTTACTATATCTAAGGATGATGGTTCTGGTAAATCTGCTTATTATTATGATTATTTACAACTGATTAAATTCTATTCAAACGGTAGTATAAAAACGTTAGCCAAAAAAATCACTTTTGATAACGCTATGTTATTGTATTTAGATAACAATACTAACAATAGAAATAATCCAAATGAGAACTATGCAAGAGAATTTTTAGAACTTTTCACAATTTTGAAGGGTCCTCAAATAGGGGAAGGTGATTACACTAATTATACAGAACATGATATTCAACAAACTGCAAGAGTTTTTTCTGGAATAAAAACAAAACCACTTAGGGATACCATTGATATTGACACAGGCATTCCAATGGGCTATGTAAATGTAAATCAGCATGATTCAGATTCTAAAATGTTTAGTGCTGCATTTAATTACCAAACAATTCAAGGGGGATCAACTGAATCAGGAGTTTTTCAAGAAGTTGATGATTTTGTGGAGATGATTTTTTCAAACTCAGAAACAGCAAAGTCATACTGCAGAAAGCTTTATAGATTCTTTGTCAGACGAGAATGGGGAGATGATGTTGAAAATGATATTATTATCCCTTTATCTGAACAGCTTATTGATTTAGATTATAACTTAGAATCTGTTCTTAAAACATTATTAACATCTCAGCACTTTTATGATGAAGATAATTCTGATACAACTAACGAAATTATTGGTGGTATGATAAAATCTCCTGTACAATTTCTGACTGAGATTATTTCGTTTTTGGATATTAATATTCCAAATCCAGAAGCCTCAAGTGATAATCCACCTGATACATGGACAACTGATCAAGAGGATTTTTACCATTTTTATTGGAAATTTTGCCATAACACCTTTTTTCCTGGCTCAGGGATTAATATTTTTTCTCCTGACTCAGTTGCAGGCTACCCTGCTGATTATCAAGGACCTGATTATGACCGCAGTTGGTTTAGTTCAAATACAATTGTAGCAAGGTATAAAACAATCGAATCGTTTATTACTGGAAAAAATAAAATTCTTGGAATACTAACAAATGCTAATGGAGTTCAATATTATCAAAATATTAGAGTACAATTCAATACAGTTGATTTTGTAGCTAATCCTGAAAACATTTCTGATCCGTATAACTCAATGACAATTGTTACAGAACTTTCTCAACTGTTTTATTGCGAGACACTAAGCCCAGCTAGATTAGATTATTTTTTACAAACTTTAAATGATTTAGATCCAGGCTATTGGTCTGGGGCTTGGAGTGAATATATAGTCAATGGTAATGATGTACAGGTTAAAACACGCCTAGACTCACTTTTCACTAAATTAATTAATGCAGCTGAATTTCAGTTGATGTAAAATATAAATATGAAAAGAAGACAATTTGTAAAACTTACAACGACTGCATCTGCAGCCGGTTTATTACCTACACAACTTAACGCATCGTTTAAATTTTTAAATAATAATTTTAATTGTGATTTTTCAAATCGAAAAATAGTTTTGATTGATCTAAAGGGTGGTAACGATGGTTTAAATACAATTATTCCACTTGATGTTTATTCAGATTATGTTAATATGCGTCCTACAATTCATATTCCCTCATCACTTGCATTACCACTAAATAATATTGATTCGTCGCTGCTTGGTACAAATCAGGATATAGCCCTCCATCCAGCCTTATCTGGTGTCTATAATTTGTTTAATCAAGATCAGCTTAGAATAATACAATCAGTTGGTTATCCATCTGCAAATAAAAGTCATTTTGCTTCAATTGACATTTATAATACTGGTAATGATGGAAATAACTGGAATAATGGGCAAGACAATGGTTGGATTGGACGTTTTATGGAAAATCATTATACAGAACTAATTCCATCTTCATTTCCGCTTGGAATACAGATTGGGTCTAGAAATACTTCTTTGGGTTTTCATGGTGAGAATGAGCATGGTCTAGCAATGAATTTAAGTGGTCAAGATTCTGAAAATTTTTATTCAGTACTTTCGGGTCTATCAGGAGAGTATCCAGTAAGTTTTCCAGATTCACATTATGGTAATGAATTACAATATATTGTTGATACTGATGCTTTCTCTAATACTTATGCGCAGGCAATATCTAATTCATTTAATAATGGGAATAACTTTTCTGGAGCTAATTACCCAGATTCAGATTTATCAAATCAACTCAAAACTGTAGCAAGATTAATAAGAGGAGGAATTCAAACTAAAGTTTACCTAGTTAGAATTGGGGGCTTTGACACTCATAACAATCAGGTTCAAGGCTCAGGTGATATTCTAGGAACTCATTATAATTTATTAAATGAGTTATCTTCTTCGATTGATGCTTTCATGACTGATATTAATTCTGATAGTATTGGTGATGACATAGTAGGTATTACAATTTCTGAATTTGGAAGAAAAGTCCAAGAAAATGGAAGTTTTGGAACAGATCATGGTGAGGTTGCCCCAGTTTTTATTTTTGGTAAACCAATCAATAGCGGAATTAGTGGAGTAAACGTAGATTTAAGTGAAGCAAGCGATGATAATAACTATCAAATTGAAACAGTTCAATTTGATTATAGACAAGCCATCGCGACCTTAATGCAAGACTTTTTAGCTGCTGACGATCAAGATATAAATAATACGTTTGTTGAAAATACAACAAATGCTAGTTTTGTGGATTCTAAAGTTGAAAATTTACTTAAATCATCATATGTTGTTCCAGAATCATGTTTAAATCAAAATTTAGGATTAAATGAAAGCGGTAAAAATAATTGGATCATTTTTCCAAATCCAGTTAAAGATTTCGTTAATATCAAATCTATTGTCGCTGATTATGAAGGCGATATCATATATCAAATTACAAATCAGTTTGGGCAAATTATTTTTAAAGGAAAATTGAATTTTGATAATTTTCATACCAAATTAAATTTAACTAGCCTAAATACTGGACTTTATATTTTAACAATTAAATCAGCTAAACAAACTCAAAGCTTTAAATTAATTAAAGCAGCCATATAAACTATATTTTAATCTAAGGATTTTAAAGTTACAAAAGTTCTCCACCATATTATTGCTAATTGTATCTTATTTGCTTCACCCAAATCAAGACGATTTTTAGTGTAAGAAGGGAGGATTTTTTTATTTAAAAATGCGACTATTTTGAATATTAATTTCATTATATAAAATTATAAATTCTTTGTGATATATTTATATGTTTTAAAATCTTAGATTATATTAGATTAAAAATCACCAAATGGAAGTTTTTTTTATGTTACTTGGTTTAGCCCTTCTAGTAATTGGTGGAGAATATATTGTACGTGCATCTGTAGGGCTTTCTTTTAAATTAAATCTTCCCAAGATGGTTATTGGATTGACAGTAGTTTCATTTGCTACTTCTACTCCTGAACTTCTGGTAAGTTTAAATGCTGCTTTACAAGGTGCTTCAGCAATAGCTGTAAACAATGTTATTGGATCTAATATAGCTAATATTGGATTAATTTTAGCTATTACAGCCATTTGTACGACAATTGAGGTTGACGAGCTATTTTATAAATTTAATTGGCCTTGTCTACTGTTTTTCTCATTGCTTCTTTATTTTTTCATTTGGAATGATTATAGTATAAGTAATTATGAAGGTTTCATTTTATTTATTTTTTTAATATTATTTGTTGTAGTACTTCTAAAAAAATCTAAAAATCATTACTATGAGAATAATTCCAATAATTTCGAAATAGTTTCAATTTTTAAAATTATATTTTGGTTTACAATTGGAAGTGTTTCTCTTTATTTTGGTGCTGAATGGTTAGTTGATGGAGCAATTTACTTGGCAAAAACTATTGGAATAAGTGAAGCCGTTGTTTCAGTCTCTTTAGTTGCTTTTGGAACAAGCGTTCCAGAGCTTTCAGCTTCAATAGCAGCTATTTTGAAAAAAGAGAAAGCTATTTCCCTTGGGAATATAATAGGTTCTAATATATTCAATATTGGCTCAGTATTAGGCTTAACTTCAATTATTGACACTATTGAGATTCATGACAAATTTATTTTGTCCAGGGATGTGATATGGATGTTAGTTTTTGCAATTATTCTTCTTCCTTTAGTTTTATTGCAAAAAAGAAATAAATTAGAAATTAAAGAAGGTTTTTTACTAATTTTTCTTTATGGTATATTTATAATCATAGTTTTTAAATAAAACTAATTCGAACTAAATTCTATTAATTGTTCAATATTTTCAGAACTAAATGAGGTTGGAAATCCTGTTGGAATACCCAATAAATCTAATATTGTGCTTAGTTCAGAAGATAATTCAAATCCTTGACTGGATTCGGCTCTAACCAATCCAATAGATTCTGCGTAATAATATGTAGTAAAAATTATATCTTGTGGTTCAATAATTGAAACTGTTTGAGTAAATCCAAAAATTGAGAATGTTCCAGTTACTGATAGTGAAAAAGAAAGTTTACCTTCAAAGACATTTAAATATTCAATTTCATTAATATTTATTGAACTGTGGAAATCAATTTTAGAAGTTTTAACTTCATAATTTAAATCAATAGGTATTTCGGTTTCTTGTATGTTTAATGTGTTTGATATTAATTCCTCTTGCAAAAACATATCCTCTCCATTTTCCGCATCTAAATCTAAAAGAGTAACATTATCTAAAGTAAAATCATCTAACCCCAATGAAGCTATATTTTCTGGTAAGCTGATAATTCCATCAAAAGTTAACTTTCTTGCAGAATTATATAAATTACCATTGGTTAATATCATATTCATTGAGCCGTTAGCAAATCCATCTTCATTAGCTGATAGCGAAAAATAATCATTAAACTCCTCAAACACATAGATAGAATCTGTAGCTGTAAAATTCATTTCAGGGTCAATTTCGCTTTCATTTGAAATATCATAAATCCAATATCCTGATCCTGGGATAAAATTATCAATAGTTCCAGAATTGTTATTATCAGTTAATGAACCAACAGGTTCATTGTCACAACTTACTATGGTGCAAAATGCAAAAAAAGTTAAAAATTTTAATTTCATAATTTATTAAAAATACAAAAACCAGCTAATTGAAAAATAAAAAATGATGTCTTATTTTTTATTCATTTTTTTTATATAACGCTTCAATGCCATGCTCATGGATGGATTTTCCTTTGTTGGTGCCATAATATCAACTCTTAATCCTTTATTTTCAACAGCTTTTACTGTAGAATTACCAAATACAGCTATTCGGGTATTATTTTGTTTGAAATCAGGAAAATTATGAAATAGTGAATCGATACCAGACGGACTAAAAAATACTAGAATATCATAACGGACATCTGCCAAATCGGATAGGTCGCTAATAACAGTTTTGTAAAAAACCGCTTGTTTCCAACTGACTTCTAAATCCTCCATTGCCTTTGGAATAGAAGGCTTTAATTTATCAGAAGAGGGTAGTAAAAAAGTTTCATTTTTGTGTTTAGCGATAACCGGTGTAAGGTCTGAAAAGGTACGTTTACCAACATAAATTTTACGTTTCCTGTATACTACATATTTTTGAAGATAATAGGCTACAGCTTCTGATTGACAAAAGTATTTCATTGTATCTGGAACCTTAAATCGCATTGATGCAGCAACTCTAAAAAAATGGTCAATAGAATTTCTGCTGGTTAAAATTACAGCAGTGTATTTTGAAAAGTTAACCTTCTGCAACCTAATTTCTTTAGTTGTAACATTTTCAACATGAATGAAGGGACGAAAATCAATTTTAACTTTTTGATTTTGCTTTAAATCAAAATAAGGTGAATTTTCTACCTTTGGTTCTGGTTGAGAAACAAGTATCGTTTTCACTTTCATAGGATATTAGTGCTATAATATATTATAGTCTTTTAGTTGATCGTAAATTATAATGTAAGGGCCAATTTCCAGTGTGCAAATATATAAAATAAAATATAAGAAATTACTTAAAACAAGATTTAGATTTGTATAAACAGTTTTAAGCATTCCTGCAGTAGCTATTATAATAACAAAAGAAACACTTATAATCAACCATTCTATTTGATAATTAAGTCCAAAAGCTAACAAAAGATTCACAGGCAATAACATAATTCCAATAAAATTTAGTGTGCTGATTTGCTGAAAGATTAAAACGCTAATAGTCTTGTAAATATCAAATACATAACCAACAAATAGTCCTGTTAATACTTTCACTAATATAAACAACAAAATAACTAAAAAGATAGTTGAAAATGTTTTAAAATTAATTTCAATAAGATCTATTAGACAGCAATAAATAACATAAGAATATGTAGTAATGTTAATACAAAAGTTTAAAAAAAGTAAGAAGTCAAAGCTATCTAAAAAACTATGTTCTTTTAAATATATTCTAAAATAATTTGAATTACTAAAAACTCTCGTTAAGTCAGAAAATCTACGGCTATTAATTGTTTTCGCAATTATAATAATTGACAAACTAATCAGACCGGAAATAACATAACCATCATTTGAAATTACATCACGAATCATATGTAAAATTATAAAGAAAATTTGTAATATTATATTCTTTAAAATATCTAATTTTCCAATTATTTAATTGCTAGTGAAAAAAGCATTAATTATAATCCCTACTTTCAATGAAATCGATAATATCGGAATTCTAATTCGTTCAATATTTTCGATACATAAGAATTCACATATTTTAGTAGTTGATGATAATTCGCCTGATAAAACATCTAAATTAGTTAAGTCACTTCAAATAGAGTTTAAAGAAAATTTATTCTTGCTTAATCGATCATTAAAAGAAGGTTTAGGTAAAGCATATATTGATGGATTTAAATGGGGACTTGAAAGGGATTATCATTATTTTATCCAAATGGATGCTGATTTTTCTCATGATCCTAAATCTTTAATTGATTTATATTTGTCATGTAGCGAAATAAATAATGATTTAGTTATTGGATCTAGGTACATAAATGGGATAAACGTTGTTAATTGGCCCATATCTAGAATATTATTATCTTATTTTGCGTCTTTTTATGTGAGAATTATTACTGGTATGAAAGTCAAAGATCCAACGTCTGGATTTGTTTGCTACAGAAGGAAGGTTTTAGAAGTGTTGAATTTGAATGATATTAAATTTATTGGTTATGCTTTTCAAATTGAAATGAAATTTAAAGCATTTAACAAAAAGTTTAAAATCAAAGAAATACCTATTATCTTTACAGACAGAGAAAGAGGTGAGTCAAAGCTAACTAAAGGGATTATTTCTGAAGCTGTTAGGGGAGTAATTTGGATGAAATTACAACAAATTTTAGGTAGGTTATAAAATGCAAAACAATTCGATTTTAATCAAAAATGCACGTATTGTTAATGAAGGGTCTATTTTTGATGGAGACTTGTTGATTGAGGGTAAAAAAATATCTAAAATTGCGTCATCTATCAGCGTGAAAAAAAATATTACTAAAATAATTGAAGCTGATAATAATTTCCTAATGCCAGGCATGATAGATGATCAAGTTCATTTCAGAGAACCTGGCTTAACCTACAAAGCTGACATTGCTTCAGAATCTAAAGCTGCAATTGCTGGTGGAATTACATCATTTATTGAAATGCCAAATACAATTCCAAATGCAACGACAATAGATGAGTTAAATAACAAATTTGATATAGCTTTAAATTCTTCATTTGCGAATTATTCATTTATGTTTGGTGGCACTAATGATAATTTAGATGAAATTTTAAAAGTTGATTCTAAAAGTGTTGCTGCATTAAAATTATTTTTAGGATCTTCGACTGGTAATATGCTGGTTGATAACCAAGAAGTTTTAGAGAAAATTTTTTCAAACACTGATTTGTTAATTGCGGTACATTGTGAAGATGAACAAACCATTCGAAACAATACAAAAAAATTAAAGCAAAAATATGGAAATGATATTCCCATCAAAATGCATCCTATTATAAGAAGTGAAGAGTCGTGCTATTTATCATCATCTAGAGCAATAGAATTAGCTAAAAAAACTGGGGCAAGACTACACGTTTTTCACCTTTCAACTGCTAAGGAAATATCTTTATTTTCAAATAAAAAAGACTTAAAAGATAAAAGAATTACTTCTGAAGTATGTATTCATCATCTTTGGTTTTCTGATAAAGATTATGATAAAAAAGGAACTTTGATTAAATGGAACCCAGCAATAAAAAAATCATCTGATCGTGATGCACTCTGGGATGCACTTTTGAATGATAAAATTGATGTTATTGCTACAGATCATGCACCTCACACTCTTGAAGAAAAATCAAATCCATATACTGCAGCTCCATCCGGTGGACCTTTAGTACAACACGCAGTAGTTGCACTTATGGAAGCTTATCATAAAGAAAAAATTTCTTTAGAGAAATTAGTTCAAAAGATGGCACATAATCCAGCAATTTTATTTCAAATTAAAAAAAGAGGTTTTATCCGTGAAGGTTATTATGCTGATTTAATTTTAGTTGATCCAAACAATCCATGGACCGTTAATAAAAATAATATTTTATACAAGTGTGGCTGGTCACCCTTTGAAGGAACAACCTTTAAATCTAGAATTTCCCATACGATTCTAAATGGGTCTTTAGTATATCATAATAATAAGTTTAACAACGCTAGAACAGCAATGCGATTAACTTTTGATAGATGAGAGTTTTATTGTATTTAATATTTACATTTTTTTTGTTTTCTTGTTTTAATAATAAGTCAGTTAAAGAGCCATTTGATTTAATACCTCAAGATAAAATGGTGGATATATTATGTGAATTTATTGTAATCAATTCTGCACAAGGTTCAAACAAAAAATTTCTCGAAAGTAAAATAAAGAATCCTGTAGATTATATATATAATAAATATTCTATAGATAGTTTGCAATTTGAAAATAGTAATGCTTATTATTCAGCAAATATTGAAATTTATAGCTCAATATATGATAGTATTAAAATGAAACTAGAAGCTAGGAAAGAAGAAATTCAATATCAAATTGATGAAAAAATAAGATTGGATGATTCAAGAAAAAAACAAACAAAAGATAAGCGCAAAAAGTCACGAATAAATAAATTTATTTCGAGGAAAACTTTTCCTGGGAATAATATTGATACGACTTTTCAAAAGACTCAATAATTGGAGTAAATTCAAATTCATGCATGATTTTTTTAATTTTATCAGAACTATAATTATAATTTTTTGTCAGTGTGTTGCAAAGAGCTTTACTAAGTTTTCTTTCTCTTCTTAGAATTTTTGAAATTAACAAATCAAAGAATAAGATGAAATAAAGTTTAAATTTTGAAACGTATGTTGATTTATTATCAATTTTCATAGAATTAGAAATAATATTATTCACTTTTTTGTAACTCAAATTTTCATTTACCAAAATATATTTTTCATTATTAATTTTTGAATTCATCAAGTATATCATTGAATTTACAACATCAAACACATCAATATATCCAGTTTTACCCTTTGTGTGAAATCTTCTTTTATTTTTCACCATATTATACATAACTCCATAAGCAGATCCCGAAAAGCCAGGACCAATTATAACTCCGGGATTTACTATAATTGAATTAACCCCTTCCTGTATTCCACGCCATACTTCCATTTCTGCACCATATTTTGATATTGAGTACTCGCTTTTATTTTTATTTCCATCCCAATGGTTTTCCTCATTTATTTTTTCACAATTAAAACCAATAGTAGCTACACTACTTACATGGCACAACTTTTTAATTTTATTAGTTACACATAAGTTAACAATATTTGCTGTTCCTTTAATATTAATTCTTCTTAATTTTTTATTTCTAGATGGATCAAAACTAATGTATGCAGCACAATGATAGACATGTGAAACTCCTTCAAATGCTATTTGAAGTTTCGGTAAATTATTTAGATCAGCCTCGATCCATTTAATTTTATTGAAAAGTTTTGTTGATATTTTGGAGTAATATTCAAACAAAGATCTCACATGTTCAACATCTGAGTTGCTTCTGTATGTTGCTTTTATTATATTATCTTTCAACGTAAGTTGATAGAGAAGATGACTACCAACTAGTCCAGTTCCACCAGTAACTAATATCATAACGCGAAATTACTGATTTTTCTTTTTTCATCAATATGTAATCATTTATCTTTGTTAATGAAAACTTATTTAACAGTGGATAATTTTATTGATGTATTAAAATGGCGAGGAATGATTCATGACTCAATGCCTGGTATTGAAGAGCATTTGAAAGGTAAAATGAGAAATGCATATATTGGTTTTGATCCAACAGCAAATTCTTTACACATTGGTAATTTAGTTCCTATAATGCTTTTAGCTCATTTTCAAAAGTGTGGGCACAAACCCATTATTCTTATTGGAGGTGCTACAGGAATGATAGGTGATCCGTCAGGGAAGTCAACTGAGAGAAATTTATTAGATGAATCAACTCTTATTCATAATCAAGAAGCTATTAAAATCCAATTAGCCCATTTTTTAGATTTTGATAGTCATAAACCAAATTCTGCAATAATTTTGAATAACTATGATTGGATGAAAAATTTTAATTTTTTAGACTTCACTCGAGACATTGGGAAATACATTTCAGTTAATTACATGATTGCTAAAGATTCAGTTAAGTCTAGAATATCTTCTGAAAATAGTGAAGGCATGAGCTTTACGGAATTTACGTATCAACTTTTGCAAGGATATGATTTCTTTCATTTATATGAGTCTTATAATTGTACAATTCAAATGGGGGGTAGTGACCAATGGGGTAACATTACAACAGGTACTGAATTAATTAGAAGAATTGGAAATGGAAAGGGTTTTGCTATTACATGTCCTTTAGTTACAAAATCAGATGGTTCAAAATTTGGCAAAAGTGAGGGCGGAAATATTTGGCTTGATGTAAACCAAACTTCAACTTATAAATTTTATCAATATTGGCTAAACTCAAGTGATGAAGATGCTGAAAAATATATTAAGATTTTCACTTTTTTAGAACAAAATGAAATATCTGATCTAATTAACGAACATAATATAAATCCACACTTACGAAAATTGCAAGATAAGCTTGCAAGAGAGATCACTACAATTGTGCACGGGTCTTCAAATTGTAAAAATGCAGTAAAGGCGTCACGTATTTTATATAGTAAAGAATTCAAAAATGACATTAAATCTGTTGATGAAGCAACATTTTTAGATATTTTTGAAGGTGTACCACAAGCTAATATACCAAAAGCAAAAATTGAGAAGGGATTAGATATGATTGCTGCTTTATCTTCTGAAACAGGATTCTTATCTTCTAATGGAGAAGCTAGACGATCATTGAAAGAAAAATCAATTTATGTTAATAAAAATAAAGTTGATCAAGATTATATATTGAATAATTCAGATCTGATAAATGGCTCCTACATTGTTATTAATCGTGGTAAACGAAGTACTTTTATTATAAGAGCTGACTGATTTAGGAGACCATTAAATTACATCCTCTTATATCTGAATGATCAAATCTTCCCATAATCTCAAATTGCCCATTTTTATGTAATTTTCCTAGATCCATTGTTGCGATAAATGAACACGAATTTATATTTGCTAAATCAATTATATTTATACCGCCAGTTTTAGTTAAAGGTAATATGGATTGTGCGTCTTCAGTATCTCTAATCAATATATTCATCCACGGTGGAGTTGAAAACAGTCCGTTTTTTTTCGAGTAAGCCTGCGACAATATCTCAGTCATTCCATATTCACTGTGAACATTATTTACTCCAAAACCATTTCTTAATAATTTGTGAAGTTCAGATTTAATTAATTCTTTGCGCTGACCTTTCATGCCTCCAGTTTCCATAACTACCGTATACTTTAGATTAAATTTATGGTATTCAATTAAGTCTAAAAGTGCATAAGAAACTCCAATTAAAATCGTTTTTCGTTTTGATTTTTCGAGTTTTAAAATAGTTTCTTTTAATTCATCAATTTCATCCAAATAAAATCTACTTTCACTAAATTTAGATTTTTCAATCATTTTACTTACCATATAAACTAATGATGAATTATTTCTTTCAAGGTAGCTCGGTAAAAGCCCTAAGACTGTATATTCTTTAATATTTCCATAGAAAATTTTAAAACAATTCATAAAACTCATGTCATATAAATTTAAGTCTGTAACGAAATGTCTACTTAGATTAGATCCTGTTGTGCCACTACTGGTGAAGATTTTACTTGTTTTTTTTGAACTTATTTTGATTTCATGCGACTTAAAAAAGTCAATAGGTAAAAAAGGAATATCTTTTATTTTTTTTACATCACAGGGATGTTTATAAAGTAAGTCGCAAAAAGAACGATAAACCAAATTATTTTCAAACTGATATTTGAAAACTTCAATTGCTTTATTTTCAAACTCCAGTGAAGATTTAATATCAAATATAAACTCTGATTTCATTTACATTATTTAATACATTTATAAAATTATATATAAAATTCAAAGAGCGCTACTATTGTAGCGCTCTTTGAATTGAGTTCTATGTTGTAAATTAATTTATTATTAGTTTTTTAGTATTTGTTAAATTATTTTGTGTAACTTTTATAATATACATACCAGCTTTTAATTTACTTAAATTCAATCGGCCATTATTCACATTTGAACTAATAACTACTTTGCCAAGTATGTCATAAACTTCAGCAGAAATCAAACCAGATTTATTAGTCGAAATATTAACAAACCCAAGACTTGTTGGATTTGGATAAAGCCCAATATTAAAGTTTGAACTTAATGTTTGATTATCAGATAATGTTCCGTTGAAAGTCTGGGATATTGATAAGTTATCAACCAAAATTCCTTCATTTTGAGAAGAGTCAGACTGTCTTAAACCAAATTGCGTAATCGTAGTTCCTGGGTCAGATTCATCTTCTCCTAAAATTGAGGTATCGGTTTCTGAACTTGCATTTATCCATAATTGTGCAATATTAAGGTTCTGATCATATTTTACAGTTACTCTATAGTTGGTTTCAAAACTTAAGTCATCAGGCCAAACCGCATCAGCCGTAGATCCTACCGATGATATTCCAATGGAGAAGTCATTTCCCTGATTATTAGCTTCTACTATGTCAATTCTTGCTCTGTAAGAAAATCCATCGTCTTTAAACATTGCAAAATACTCGTAATCGCCACCAAAAATCGACTCTCCAGGATTATTGACAGAAAAGTCAAAGGCATAATATAATACACCTTCAACAGCACCGAATGATACTCCTGCATCTTCACTTGGTGTACCATGCTGAACTAGAGCTTTACCATCAGCTACTAATAAATCTCCTTCTGTTCCACTAAAATTATTCCAATTTGAGGATGAAACTAGAGGACCGTCTGGGTAATCAAAAGAGTCATTGTAAGGTAAACCTAAAGATGGATTACAATTAGGGCTACTTATTGATCTGGTAAAATCACACGAGCTGTTTGATGAATCACCGGTAAAAGTAACAACAAAATCTGTATTTTCAGCTACACCACTCACTACAATTGTGCCTTCTGCTACAGATGATGGATCATCTCCAGAAACAGTTCCCACACCACCAGTATCAATTGTGTAATTAGTAGTTCCTCCACCAGTGTAATCAAAAGTTGTTGTATATGTGTCAGTATCATCGGATGTATTTGAATCGCATGTTGAAGAAATTGTACCAACATTTAAATCACAAGGATAGATTACTGAGAAGGTTACAGTTTGGTTTATAGCAGGGCTAATAGGTTGGTGATCCGGGCCAACTAATTCAACATATACTGTATATGATTCACCATCTGTAACATCAATGGATTCATCTTCTAAATCATATTTCATTGCTTGAGCTTGACCATTTACACTCCAATGTATATGCCCATCAGCACTAGAGTCTGTTGTTCCAATACTAAAGTTGTCAACTGAAATAGATAAAGTAACAGATGTAGTTCCAGATTCAAATTCTTGATTATCAGACGGTGAAGTAATTGTTAATACTGGACCAGAGACACAACCGTCATATGATCCAATTGTATCCCAACCAGAATTCTGTGCACCTACTATCCACTCTGAGTCATTAGCATTTGTACCAAAAGAACCCAATTCATTTGGATTTGGTCCACAAACTGTAGTTTTTCTTATTAATGTATGATCTTGTGTACCGTTTGATACTCCAGCAACATCCCATCCAGAGCCTGGATCAGGCCCCATATCTCCAAGAGCATCAATAATTGTGTATGAAGATGCGGTTGCTCCAGCAACAGTAAGTGCAAAGAAATCGTCTCCATTTGATAAGTACGTAAATGTTTGATCTGCAACAATTGCTGGATCGGCAGATCCATGAGCAATAACATAAACATCGCCGCTAGCTATAATAGTTCCAGCTTCAAAAGTTACATTATCTGGATAGTCGAATTCTCCAGTTACATCACAACCATTACTACAACTAGATAGTGAATAGCCAGAAAGATCAACATCTGATTCGGTACCATTGTATATTTCAATAAACTTGTTGTTCGAACTTCCTTCACCAAACTTACTGATGTAAAGCTCATTCACCTGAGAAAAAGAAAGATTTGAAATAAAAAGTAAAATAAAGAGTGTGTAAAAGTGTTTCATTAGCTAAAGATTTAATTTAAAACAAATATAGTTTTTTTTAATGGTTTTTATTTAAATTAAGCTCAATTACCAATAAAAATTGAAGCTCTATATTACCGTAACGTTACCAAATTATCAAAACTTGATTTTGTTGTAAAAAAATAATAATAATTAATATATTTATGAAAATTCTATTATTTAATAAATGAGTGATAGTAAATTTAAAATATTATTAGTCGATGATGAGCCTGATATTTTAGAAATAATTAGTTATAATTTAAAGTCAAATGGATTTGAAGTTTTTACTGCATCAAACGGAGTAAAAGCTTTAAAAAAAGCTAAAGCAGTTCTTCCTAACCTAATTATTTTAGATGTTATGATGCCTGAAATGGATGGAATAGAAACTTGTGAAGAAATCAGGAAAATACCTGAGCTTAATAATACCATTGTTACTTTTTTGACTGCTAGATCTGAAGATTATTCACAACTAGCAGGTTTTGATGCAGGTGCTGATGACTATATTAATAAGCCTATCAAACCTAAGCTTCTAGTTGGGAAAGTAAAATCCTTATTGCGTCGTTTAAACTCTGGTAAATCTGTAGAAGATCAAAATATGATTACTGTTGGGAATCTAATAATTGATCGTGAAGAATATAAAATTACATATTGTAATCAAGAAATGGTTTTACCTAAAAAAGAATTTGAATTGTTATATTTGTTAGCATCTAAACCTGGTAAAGTTTTTAAGCGTGATTACATTCTTGAAAAAATTTGGGGTCAAGAAGTTGTTGTTGGTAATAGGACAATTGATGTTCATATTAGAAAACTAAGATCAAAATTAGGAGATTCCAAATTTAAAACAATTAAAGGCGTAGGATACAAGTTTAAAATAAATGAGTAATTCATCCAAAAAAAACCATCATCAATCATTACTAACAGCATTTGTTTTTACAATTATTTTGACACTCACTATGAGTGTTTTTTTATATTATCAAAATATTTTTAATTTTAAAATTATTGCCTTGTTTTCTGCTTTAGTTTTTATTGTATTCTATTTGATAATGAATTTTTATATTGAAAAAAACATATACAAGAGAGTCGATAAAATTTATAAAAATATTATGATTTTAGAATCAAAATCTAATCCAGTTCAAAATATTACAATCTCAAAAGATTTGGATTTTTTAGAAAATGAAATAAACAAGTATGCGAAATTAAAAAAACTTGAAGTTCAGTCATTTAAAGATAAAGCGGAGTTTCGAAAAGAGTTTATTGGAAATGTAGCACATGAACTTAAGACTCCCTTATTTACGGTTCAAGGATACATTTCTACACTATTAGATGGTGCAATGGATAATCCAGAAATTTTAAAAAAATATCTACAAAGAGCTGAAAAGGGGGTCGATAGGCTTATATATATTGTTCAAGATCTTGATATGATAACAAAAATAGAATTTGGAGAAAATAAGTTGTCAAAATCAAACTTTGATATATTGATTTTAATTAAAAATATTTTTGAAGATCTTGAAATGAAAGCAGAAAATAAAAACATTTCATTATTAATTAATGATTCAGATAAGAGTTCAATTATGGTTTATGCTGATAAGGAAAGAATTCAACAAGTTATTACAAATTTGATTGTCAACTCTATTAAGTATGGAGATACAAATGGAACAACTGAAGTTAGTATTGAACCTTTTGAAACTAAGAAGATTGTTATTAGAATAGCTGATAATGGTGAGGGAATAGAAGCAGAGCACATTCCTAGGTTGTTTGAGCGTTTTTATAGGGTAGATAAAAGTGGTTCAAGATCTGAAGGAGGTTCTGGTTTGGGTCTTTCGATTGTTAAACATATTATTGATGCTCATAATGAAAGTATTTTTGTTGAAAGCAAATATGGGATAGGTAGCGAGTTTTCATTTACTTTACCAATAGCAATTTAGTAATATTCAAAACCATTGGAAATTGGGTAGTAAAAACAAACTTAAACGATTTAAAGAAAACGAAACCTTCTCAAATGTTTTTCAGCCAAGCAGAGAATTTTTATTAAAAGATCTTTTTCCTTTGAAAGGTAAATGGAATTCAGATTTTTTTAAAAATCAAAATCCGATAGTTGTCGAACTGGGTTGTGGAAAAGGAGAGTATTCTATTGAGCTTGCCAAACGTAGTCCTGAAAAGAATTTTGTAGGTATAGATATAAAAGGGGCTAGATTTTGGCGAGGTGCTAAGACTGCTAATGAAAATAGTATTTCGAATGTAGCTTTTGTTCGTGCTCAAATTGAACTAATTTGTAAAATTTTTAACGAAAATGAAATTGAAGAAATTTGGATTACTTTTCCAGACCCCCAAATCCAATTTAAACGAACAAAGCATAGGTTAATCAACTTAACTTTTTTGAAATATTACAAACATATTTTAAAAAGTAATGGTTTAATACATTTGAAAACTGATAGTGAATTTATGCACGGATACACATTAGGTTTACTAAATGGATTAGGTAAAAATATAGAATATTCAAATCATGATATCTATAATCGTGGTGGTAGTCCAGAAGAAGTTATTTCAATCAAGACATTTTATGAAAATATTTTTTTGGGTGAAGAAAAGGCAATTACATACATTAGATTTAAAATTGATTAGATTTGGATATAACATTTATTTTTTTTCTTGGTTTAATTATTTCCTTTTTGGGAGTTATCCCTCCGGGAATGCTAAATATGTCTGCTGCAAAAATTAGCCTAAAAGAAGGTCATAACCGAAGTTTTATGTTTTCTATCGGGGTTTGTATTATTGTTGCATTACAGACATATGTAGCTACCCTATTTGCCAAGTATTTGAATCAAAACACAGATGTAACAGATATATTAAAACGAGTTGCTATGGTAATTTTTATTTTAATATCAATATATTTCTTCGTTACTGCCAAAACAAAATCAAAAGCAATTGATGTTGATTATGAAATAAAAAGTAGACAAAGCCGTTTTTTTCAGGGTATATTTTTATCATCACTAAATATATTTCCAATTCCATATCAAGCTTATGTTTTGACCTCACTTTTCTCGGTCCAATGGATCGATATGCAAGGAACCAGCATTGGGTCATATGTAGCAGGTGCATCAATGGGAACTTTTATTGCCTTATATATTTATATTTTATTTTTTGACAATTTAAAAAATAACAGATTAGTATCCCCAAAAAACATTAATTACCTTATATCATTAGTAACTTTAATTGTTGCAATAATTACTTTTTTTAATCTACTATAGTTTTGGAAATTAAATCACAAAAACTAAATTTTTTTGATCTTTGTTACGTTATTGTTAGGCAGATACCTTTCGGACGTGTTACAACTTATGGGGCAATTGCCAAATATATTGGATCTGTTAAAAGTGCTCGCACAGTAGGTTATGCAATGATAGCATCACATGGGAAAGATATTCCGTCTCACAGAGTTGTAAATCGAAACGGTTTACTGACAGGAAAACATCATTTTGAGGGCGTTAACTTGATGCAGCAATTACTTGAAAATGAAGGTATTATTGTAATTAATAATCAGATTCAAAATTTTCATCATGTTTTTTGGGATCCAAATAAAGAACTTTAGTTTTTTTATTAAATCAGGCGTATATTTGCACTAATAGTTTATCTATAAAAGTTTTTTTTGAAATTCACTAAGAAAGACATATCTGAGGCTTTAAAAACAATTACTGTTCCAGGTGAAGGTAACAATATGATTGATGGTAATGCAGTTAAGAATATTGTGGTTTTTGGAGACGAAGCTATAATAGACATTACAACATCAAATCCTACACTTCAAGCTAGGAAACGAATTGAGGTAGATATAATTAAAACAATTCATGATTTGGTTAATTCCAAAATTAAAGTTAAAGTCAACATAAAAGTAGAAAAATCAGTAGGTAATACCCAAAATTTAATTAAGGGTAAGCCAATTGAAGGAATACGAAATATTATTGCTGTTGCGTCAGGAAAAGGTGGAGTGGGAAAATCTACGGTTTCATCAAATATTGCTGTCACTTTATCAAAAATGGGATTTAATGTTGGTATACTTGATGCAGATATTTATGGTCCCTCAATTCCAATAATGTTTGATGTTGACCAAGAGAAGCCTCTTGCAATTAATGTAGACGGAGTATCCAAAATGAAACCGGTAGAAAATTATGGGGTTAAGATATTATCAATAGGATTTTTTACCAAAACTAACCAAGCTGTTGTGTGGCGTGGGCCAATGGCAGCTAAAGCTTTAAATCAAATGATTTTTGATGCTGCTTGGGGTGAGTTAGACTTTTTAATTATTGATTTACCACCTGGTACAGGAGATATTCATTTAAGTATTATGCAATCGCTTCCAATAACAGGGGCAGTAGTTGTTAGTACCCCACAAAATGTAGCACTTGCAGATGCAAAAAAAGGGGTTGCTATGTTCCAACAACAAAGCATTAATGTACCTGTACTAGGCATAGTAGAAAATATGGCTTATTTCATTCCAAAGGAACTTCCTGACAATAAATACTATATATTTGGACAAGAAGGAGCTAAAAACTTGGCTTTTGATCTAGGTGTTCCCATGCTGGGAGAAATTCCTATTGTTCAAAGTATAAGAGAAGCTGGAGATTTTGGAAGACCAGCTGCTTTACAGCAAAACACATTAATTGAAGAGACTTTTAAATTACTAACTCAAGAAATAGTGAAACAAATTATAGAAAGAAATAAAACTCTACCACCATCAGAGGTTATCAAAATAACAACAATGGCAGGTTGCAGTGCAGTTAAAAAATAAAAAAATGATTATGAATTCAAATGAACTTCGTGAAAATGTAGAAAAAGCGCTTGATGAAATTAGGCCATTTCTTGAAAATGATGGTGGTAATATTAATCTGGTTGAAATTGAAAATGATCAAGTTGTAAAAGTTCAATTAATTGGAGCTTGCTCATCTTGCTCGGTGAATCAAATGACCTTGAAATCTGGGGTTGAAATGACTATCAAAAAACATGCTCCTCAAATTCAGTCTGTTATTAATATTGAGGCCTGACATGATTAAAACTGACATTATTATTATTGGAGCTGGCCCCACTGGCTTATTTGCAGTATTTGAAGCGGGCCTTCTTAAATTAAAATGTCATTTAATTGACGCACTTGCAGTTCCTGGAGGTCAATGTAGCGAAATTTATCCCAAAAAGCCCATTTACGATATTCCTGCTTATCCTGAAATCTTAGCAGGAGAATTAACTGAAAAATTATTAGAACAATCAAAACAATTTAATCCTGGCTTTACCCTAGGCGAAAGAGCTGAGACTATTGAAAAACATAAAGATGGTTTGTTTACAGTTACAACCAATAAAGGAACAATCCACAAAGCACCAGTTGTGGCTATTGCTGGTGGACTAGGAAGTTTTGAACCACGAAAACCAAATATTCAAAATTTAAGTGATTTCGAAGATAAAGGAGTTGCTTACATTGTAAAAGATCCTGAAATTTATCGAAATAAAAAGGTTGTTATTGCTGGTGGTGGTGATTCCGCGTTAGATTGGACTATTTTTTTAAGTGACATTGCCAAGCATGTAACTTTAATACACAGAAGAAATGAATTTAGAGGAGCTTTGGACTCAGTTGACAAAGTTCAAGAACTCAAAGATAAAGGAATTATACAATTAATAACCCCTGCTGAGGTTACAGCTTTACAAGGGAATGGTGGTCAATTGAGTTCAATTACATACTCACTAAATGACAGTAAAAATAATATTATCGAAACAGATGCATTTATTCCATTATTTGGATTATCTCCAAAATTGGGCCCAATTGCTAATTGGGGTCTTGAAATTGAAAAAAATGCAATAAAAGTTAATAATGCTTTAGATTATCAAACAAATATACCTGGAGTTTTTGCTATTGGAGATATAAATACTTACCCAGGAAAATTAAAGTTAATTTTATGTGGTTTTCATGAAGCAACTCTAATGTGTCAAGCTGCTTACAAAATAATAAATCCTGGCAAACGTTTCGTTTTGAAATATACTACAGTCAGTGGTATTGATGGTTTTGATGGATCAAGAAAACAAGCTACAAAAAGTGTTGTCAAATCAATTGAATAATGTCACAACCAATAGATATTTCAATAAAAGTGACTGACCGTGATGGAAATATTCATATTGTTGATTCCCCGATTGATATGGCGCTAAATCTTATGGAAGTTATTCGTATGCATGAACTTGCTCCTGAGGGAACAATTGGTATTTGTGGAGGTATGGCAATGTGTGCATCATGTCAATGTTATGTTAATAGCTCTCACGATCTTCCTGAAAAATCTGACGATGAGAGGGCAATGCTAAGCGAAGCTTTTAATGTTAAGGCAAATAGTCGATTAGGTTGTCAAATTCAAATTAATTCGAAAATGGAAGGTCTTGAAATTGAACTAGCTCCTGAAGAATAACAATTATTGGATTTTTTCAATTGCTAGGGGTAATATGCGCTCTACAAATCTTGAATAAGCTAATTCAGAAGGATGTAAATCGTCGCTTGCCACAAGATCAGGATTTTCAATTCCTTCACGTGTTATGTCTGTTATATAGACATATGATAAATTATTTTCAATGCAGTAATTTTCAGCATATGAGTTATATGTATCTATTTGTCCAGAAATATATCCAGCTACAGATCCTTGGCCGAAAGGAGTGAAATAATAGTCTGGGATTGAAACTACAATTAATCTTGAAGAGTCATCTCCAACTAAAGATATAGCAACTTCAACCAACTCATTAAATTCAGATTCGTAAGTTGAAAATGGTTTATTTTGATATTGATTATTTACTCCAATGAGTAGCGTTACTAGGTCGTGGTCTGTACTCGGGTTATATGCTTCAATTGCTGTTAATAAATTAGTAGTTGTCCACCCTGTTTGAGCAATTATATCTAGTTGAAATGAGTCCTGTTCATCAAAATTTGCAATCAAACTGTCTTTTAATTGCTCAGGAAAACTACAACTTTCACAAACATTTTGACCTATTGTATAGCTATCTCCTAGAGAAATAACTTTAAAATTTTTTGGATTATTATTTTCAATAATCTCTTGAGGAGAATTATTCTCTAAACTATTACTTGTTATAACATTACTACGGTTGTAACAACTAATATATGTACTACTTAAAGTTATAATAGCAGAATAGAAAAAAATATTAGAATATATTTTATTTAAATGCATTTAAGCCGGTGATATCAAGTCCAGTGATAAGCAAGTGAATATCATGTGTTCCTTCATATGTAATTACACTCTCAAGGTTCATCATATGACGCATTATACTATACTCACCAGTGATGCCCATTCCACCTAAAATTTGTCTAGATTCACGAGCAATTTTTACTGCCATTTCAACATTATTTCTTTTAGCCATTGATATTTGAGCTGAACTTGCCTTACCTTCATTTTTCAACTGGCCTAAACGGAATGCAAGTAATTGGGCTTTAGTAATTTCAGTAATCATTTCTGCAAGCTTTTTTTGTTGTAGTTGAAAACCTGCAATAGGTTTACCAAATTGAATTCGCTCTTTTGCATATCTAAGAGCAGTATCATAGCAATCCATAGCAGCTCCAATCGCACCCCAGGCTATTCCATATCGAGCAGAATCCAAACATCCTAAAGGAGCTCCAAGACCAGATTTATTTGGAAGTAGATTTTCTTTCGGGACTTTTACATCTTGAAAGATAAGTTCTCCAGTAGCACTGGCTCTTAATGACCATTTATTGTGTGTTTCAGGAGTAGAAAATCCTTTCATATTTCGTTCAACAATTAATCCATGTATACGGCCTTCTTCGTTTTTTGCCCACACAACAGCAATATCACAAAATGGTGCATTTGAAATCCAGAGTTTTGCCCCATTTAATAAGTAATGATCACCCATATCTTTGAAGTTTGTGGTCATACCTCCTGGATTGCTACCATGATCTGGTTCTGTGAGTCCAAAAGCACCCATAAATTCACCAGATGCTAGTTTTGATAAGTATTTTTCACGTTGTTCTTGGTTACCATATTTCCAAATGGGATACATTACCAAAGATGATTGAACAGAGGCAGTACTTCTAACTCCAGAATCACCACGCTCAATTTCTTGCATTATGAGTCCATATGAAATCTGGTCTAATCCTGCACCTCCAAATTCTTCTGGAATATACGGGCCGAATGCACCTATTTCAGCTAGTCCACTAATAATTTGTTTAGGAAATTTTCCATTTTGTGCATATGATTCAATTATTGGTGAAATATCTCTTTTCACCCAATCACGAGCTGCTTCTCTAACAAGCTTGTGCTCTTCATTTAATAAATCATCTAAATTGAAATAATCTGGTGCTTCAAATAAGTCAGGTTTCATAATAAAATATTTGGGTTATTTGAAAGGTGTTCTAAAACAAAATATATACTGATCAATTGTTTGACAAATTTATTAATAAATTTGATTATTCTTTGATTTTTGTGTAAAATTCTTTTGTTATACTTTTGTAATATTTACTGTGAATATGTCTTTTTTAAAGCGTTTGAAATTAGAGGTTTTTGAGATTATTGACCGATATATAGATCTATAAGACCGGGAGGAGTTATTACAGTAATTGTTTTAGAATCACGATTAACATGTTTAATAAATTCATCATTTATAGGAATCAATATTTCTTTACCATCATTGTCAATTTCAAAAAAGGCTTGTGAAGATTGATCGTTAACACTTTTAAGTACACCAATTTTTCCATAATTATGATCTGATATTTCAAAACCTAATACTTCATGAAAATAAAAGCGATTTCCTTCAAGCTTTGGTAATGAGTTTAATGGTAGATACATATCTTTTTTAATTAGCTCATTTGCCTCTGCTTCATTGTTTATATCCTCAAATTTCAATCTAAGTAAATCAGATTTATGTAATTTTAAATCGACTATAAAGTATGGAACTAAATTATTATTAAGATCTAAAAAGACTGTTTTTAGATCTTTGTAGATATCAGATTCATCAGTGTCAAGTTTTGCTAGAACTTCTCCTTTAAAGCTATACTTTTTTATAATTTTTCCTAGAAAATAGCAATCTTTCTTTTTCATTATATTTCAAAAAAAAAACCTGACAATGGTCAGGTTTAAATATATAAAACAAAAATTTTTATTCTTCTTCGCTTTCAGAATCACTAATTTCATCAACAATTTTTTGTGATGTTTCAGCTGCTCCTGTTTCAGCTGCTTCTGTTTCAGCCACTTCTGTTTCAGCTACTTGTGTTTCAGCTACTTGTGTTTCAGCTGCTTGTGTTTCAGCTGCTTCTGCTTCAGTTACCTCTATTTTTGCTACTTCTACTTGAGTTGCAGCCTTAATTCTCGCTTCATTAGCTGCTTTTTCTGCGGCAAATGCTTTGGCTTCAAGTGCATCTTTTTCCTTTCTTAAACTGGATTTCTTTGCATCTATTTTAGCTCTCTTTTCAGTAATCCAGTCTTGATATTTTTTTTCAGCTTCTTCATCAGTTAAGGCCCCTTTTTTTACTCCCCCAGTAAGATGTTTTTTTAAAAAAACTCCTTCGTTTGATAAGATTGCACGAGTAGTATCAGTAGGTTGAGCACCTTTTTCAAGCCATTTTAGGGCATTGTCAACATTTAATTCAATTTGTGCTGGATTAAAATTAGGATTATATGATCCTAATTTTTCAATAAACTTTCCATCTCTTTTAGCACGCGTGTCTGCGGCAACAATCCAGTAAAAAGGTTTACCTTTTTTACCATGTCTTTGTAATCTAAGTTTTACAGGCATATAAATTAATTTGTGAGATACACGATCTCGATTATTAATGAGCGGCAAATATAGTATAATTTTTCTTTTCAAAAACATTAGTTTATTTTTTATATTTTTGAAGAATATATTTTTAATTCTTTTATCAACATATGAAGCGCTTTTTCTTAATTATTATATTTTTTTCATTATTAAGCTGCCAAAACGATATTCAAAGTAGCTCTCCAACTTTACAGGGGTTAAGACATGGGGATTATGTATGGCGATCTACTGCACGCTCGGCTACGATAAATCCAGATGGATCTCTAAAAATATTAGGCTCAGATGGATACGGATCTATGATAATAAATCTTCCAGAAGCAATAGTTGGTTCATATGATTTAGGTCAAGCCAAACCATCAACAATAACTTATTCAGAAGGGAATAATACTTATTCAACTCAAAATAACGGAAATGAATACCCTGTTTACTTAGGAGATGGAAAGGTGTTCTTAGAAATTGTTGATGTAGAAAGTAAAACCATCAGAGGGTCCTTTTACTTTAATTCGTATGATAGTTCTGGTAATAATTATATGAATTTTTCTGAGGGGGTTTTTTATAATTTATCATACACAGAAGAATAAAAAAAATCAAGTTTTTTTATCACGAATTTTGAATTCTAAACTTTTATGTTTGTTCATAATTTGAAATAAATATTTTATTCTTAAACATAAAATAACTTTATATTTATTGATCTATAATTTAGATTTCAATTTTCATGTTTTTAATATTTGACACTGAAACTACAGGCCTTCCAAAAAAATGGAATTCACCTATAACCGATCATGAAAATTGGCCAAGATGTGTGCAAATTGCTTGGCAATTACATGACGAAATGGGTAATTGTTTAGAGTACCAAGATTTTCTCATAAAACCTGAAGGGTTTAACATTCCTTATGATGCAGAAAGAATTCATGGTATTTCAACCCAATTAGCATCCACAAAAGGTTTACCATTAGTTGATGTTCTAGCTAAATTCAACGATGTTTTAGGAAGAAGTAAATTTGTTGTAGGCCAAAATGTTGGGTTTGATATTAATATTTTGGGATGCGAATATGATCGTTTTAAAATTAAAACTTTATTAAATGACCTTCCAGTATTAGATACGTGCACTGAGAAAACAGCAAGTTTATGTAAATTACCTGGTGGGCGTGGAGGTAAATTTAAGTTACCGACACTTACTGAATTACATCAATATTTATTCAATGAATCATTTGCCGAAGCTCATAACGCAACTGCGGATGTAGAAGCTACTTCTCGATGTTTTTTAGAATTAATAAGATTAGGGTTTTATTCATCTGAAGAGTTACAATCTTCTGCAGAATATTTAGAAAAGTTTAAGATTGAGAATATTAATCCTGTAGTTTCACTTGGGTTAACTCACATAAATCTTAAAAATGAAGCTAATTTGCTTTCGCAATTACTCAAAGATGAAGATCAAGATGTAAATTTACATCAGTCAGATAAAGTACTGGAGAACTTCAAAAATTCCTCTGTAGTTCAATTACATAACCATTCTCAATTTTCTATTTTACAATCTACAATCAGCATAAAAAAACTGGTTGATGCAACTTCAAAAGCAGGAATGAGTGCTGTAGCTTTAACTGATCATGGAAATTTGATGGGTGCATTTCATTTTGTTAAGGAAGTAAAAAAACATAATCAAAGTATTTTAAACAACTCTGTTAAAACTATCACAGATGATCAAACTTTTCAATCCAAGCCCATAAAACCAATTATTGGATGTGAATTTTTTGTTTGCGAAGATCATACTAATAAATCCCATAAAGATAATGGATACCAAATAGTTTTCTTGGCAAAAAATAAAAAGGGCTATGAAAATTTAGTTAAAATGAGTTCTTTAGCATTCACAAAAGGTTTTTATTATGTACCCAGGATTGATCGCAGTATTATAGAGAATTTTAAGGACGATTTAATAGTTTTATCAGGGAATTTAAATGGTGAAGTTTCTTCAAAATTATTAAATGTTGGAGAAATTCAAGCAGAAGAAGCATTATTGTGGTGGAAGAACCTATTTGGAGACGATTTTTATTTAGAATTGATGCGCCATGGTCAAGAAAACGAAGATCGTATTAATCCTGTTCTATTAAAATTTTCAAAGAAGCATAATGTTTCTGTGGTGGCTACAAATAACACTTACTATATAGATAAGAGTGAAGCTAACGCTCATGATATCTTATTGTGTGTTAAGGATGGAGAGAAACAGTCTACTCCGATTGGTCGTGGTAGGGGCTACAGGAATGGCTTGCAAAATCAAGAGTATTATTTTAAAAATTCTTCTGAAATGAAGGAATTATTTAAAGATATTCCAGAGTCAATAATAAACATGGAAAAAATTTCAGATAAAGTTGAATCTTTTGATCTTGCTAGAGATGTTCTACTGCCAAAATTTGATATTCCTAGTAAGTTTATAAATGCCGAAGATGAAATTAAAGGAACAAAGCACGGTGAAAATGCTTATTTACGATATCTTACATTTGAAGGTGCAAAGAAACGCTATAAAGTTTTAACAGACGAGCTTACTGAACGTATAAATTTTGAATTAAAAACAATTGAAAAAACTGGGTATCCTGGATATTTTCTTATTGTTGAAGATTTTATTAGAGAAGCACGAAAATTAGGTGTTTCTGTAGGACCTGGTAGAGGCTCTTCTGCAGGTTCAGTTGTTGCTTTTTGCTTGTGGATTACAAATATTGACCCTGTTAAGTACAATTTACTTTTTGAAAGATTTTTAAATCCTGATCGTGTTAGTATGCCTGATATTGATATAGATTTTGACGATGAAGGAAGAAGTAAGGTAATGGATTATGTCATTAAAAAATATGGTTCAAACCAAGTAGCACAAATAATCACATACGGTACAATGGCAGCAAAATCTTCAATTCGTGATACTGCAAGAGTTTTAGATTTACCATTGATGGATGCAGATAGGTTGGCAAAATTAATTCCCAATATGACTAAGCTTAAAAATATTTTTGATGTAGAAGAAAAAATATTGAGACAAAATTTTAAAGCTGAAGATATGGAACTTATTAATCAACTTTTGAATATATCTCAAGGAGATGATTTAGAGGCTGAAACTGTAAATCAAGCTAAAGTTTTGGAAGGCTCTTTGAGAAATACAGGGATACATGCTTGCGGGGTTATAATTACACCTAGTGATATTACAAACTATGTTCCAATTGCAACAGCCAAAGACTCAGATTTATATGTAACACAATTTGACAATGCCGTAGTAGAAGATGCTGGGCTTTTGAAAATGGATTTTTTAGGTCTTAAGACATTAACTTTAATAAAGGATACAGTAAAAATTATTAAGGCTAAACATGGATTGTTAATTGATCCTGAGAATTTTCCCTTAGATGATAAATTAACCTACGAATTGTTTCAAAGAGGAGAGACAGTTGGAATTTTTCAATACGAATCTCCAGGAATGCAGAAACATATGCGTGATTTAAAGCCAACGGTATTTGCTGATTTGATAGCTATGAATGCTTTGTACCGTCCAGGACCACTAGAGTATATTCCAAGTTTTATTAAAAGAAAACACGGTGAGGAGCCAATTAGTTATGACCTGCCAGAAATGGAAATGTTTTTAAAGGAAACATACGGCATAACTGTATATCAAGAGCAAGTAATGTTGTTATCGCAAAAACTAGCTAATTTTACTAAAGGTGAGGCTGATATTTTAAGGAAGGCTATGGGTAAAAAACAAAAATCTGTTTTGGATAAAATGAAACCTAAATTTATTAACCAAGCAAGTGCAAAAGGATTGAATACAGATAAATTAGAAAAAATTTGGACTGACTGGGAGAAATTTGCAAGCTATGCATTTAATAAATCTCATTCAACGTGTTACGCTTGGATTGCATATCAAACTGCTTATTTGAAAGCTCATTATCCAGCTGAATACATGGCATCAGTTTTATCAAATAATATGAATGACATCAAACAGGTAACTTTTTTTATGGAAGAGGCTAAAAGAATGAAAATAAATGTTTTAGGGCCAGACATTAATGAGAGTTATTATAAATTTTCAGTAAATAAGGGAAATGCTATTCGTTTTGGTATGGGTGCAGTAAAAGGAGTAGGATATGGAGCAGTAAAGACAATAGTTAATGAACGTAAAAACAATGGTCAATTCAAATCAATCTTTGATCTTGCTAAGAGAATTGACTTGCGTGCTGCTAATAAAAAGGCATTTGAGAATCTCGCTAATTCAGGTAGTTTTGATTGTTTTACAAACACTCATAGAGCCCAGTATTTTCATCATGATGGCGATGGAGTTTCATTTTTAGAAAAAACATTAAAATACGCTCACAGGTTTCAAGATAACCAAAATTCTGCGCAGGTGAGTTTATTTGGTGAATCAAGTTCAATTCAATTTCCTGAGCCTGAAATTCCTCCATGTGAAAACTGGGGAACAATGGAAAAACTAGCACGTGAAAGGGAAGTTGTTGGTATTTATATTTCTGGCCATCCTCTTGACGATTTTAAAATTGAAATGGAAAATTTTTGTAATGGAACTGTTTCTTCTTTTTTAAACTTAGAACAATTAATTAATAAAGAAACAACTTTTGGAGGCGTTATAACAGGTGTTGAGCATAGAGTAAGTCGTCAAGGTAAGGGTTGGGCTAGCTTCACTATCGAGGATTATACAAATAATTATGAATTTAAAATTTTTGGTGAAGAATACTTGAAGTTTAGACATTTTTTGATGATTAATAATTTTGTTTATGTTCGCTCTGTTGTCAGGGATGGCTGGATTAATAGAGATACAGGTAAAAAAAGCGCACCAAGACTACAATTTAATAGTTTTCAATTATTACATGATGTTATTAATGCATATGCAAAAAAATTATCCGTTCAGTTAAATATTAAATCTATTAACAAAGAAAAAATTACTGAACTCAAAGAATTATTTAAAGTACACAAAGGTAGTCAACCCTTAAATTTTGTGATTTACGATGATGAGGAAAGTATTAAGCTGAATTTAATGAGTAGAAAAGAAAAGATTAAAATAACTCAAGAACTTTTAGCTGATTTAGACAGTAAACAAGTTTTTTACAAGCTTAATTAGGGTTATTTATATAATTTTACATTAAAAAAAATTAAAACTAAATAAGTTTTATCAATCAAATTTTATTTAATTTTGTTAAACAATTAATAAGATATTATGGCAATAGAGATTACAGATTCAAATTTTGAAGAAAAGGTATTAAAAAGTTCAAAGCCTGTTATGGTTGATTTTTGGGCTCCCTGGTGTGGGCCTTGTAGAATGGTTGGCCCTATCATGGATGAAATAAGTGACGAATACGCTGATACAGCAGTTGTTGGCAAAGTTGATGTTGATTCAAACCAAGAATTTGCTGCAAAATATGGGGTTAGAAATATTCCAACAGTCTTGTTCTTTAAAAACGGAGAGGTAGCTAATCGTCAAGTTGGAGTTGCTTCTAAGGCAACTTATGCAGAGGCTATTGATTCATTAATTTAATTAATATTCACAAATTATCAAAAAAGGTTTGTCTAAAAAGCAAACCTTTTTTATTTAATTAATATGAAATTAACAAATAAACTTCAATACAACTCTTATTTTAATAATTTTGAGTTATTAGCAAAATCAATTGTCGAAGGTTATATTTCAGGAATTCATAAAAGCCCTTTTCATGGATTTTCGTCCGAGTTTGCTGAGCACAAGATTTATAATAGTGGTGATAGCACTAGACATATTGATTGGAAATTATTTGCAAAAACTGATAAATTATACACAAGGCGTTATCAAGAAGAGACAAATTTGAGATGTCATATAATTGTAGATCAAAGCATGTCAATGCATTATCCAATCTCAAATTCTAGTTCAGAATTTGGATTTAATAAAATTGAGTTTTCATCATTAGCATCAGCAGTAGTCTTAAATGTTTTAAAAAAGCAAAGAGATGCAGTAGGATTAAGTTTATATGACGAAAAGTGTAATTTTTATTGTACTGAAAAAGGAGGTGAATTACATATTCGTATGCTTCTAGATCAATTAGAGAAATCTTCTAGTATTAAACCCAAAAAAGTAACTACCCAAACTTACGAAGTTCTACATCAAATTGCTGAAAAATTGCACAGGCGGTCACTAATTTTACTTTTTACAGATTTATTTCAATATGATGTAAATTCATCAGATTTGTTTGATGCACTTCGTCATTTAAAGCATAATAAACATGAATTAATATTATTTCATGTTTATGATAAGAAAACAGAATTAGACTTTAATTTTAAAAATAGACCAAGAAGGTTTTTAGATATTGAATCAGATTCACATGTAGACATTTTTCCACAAAATTTTCAAAAAGAGTATAATATAGCGGTAAGTAAATATTTTGATTTTTTTAAATCTAAATGTCTACAATATAAAATTGATTATGTAGATGTTGATATACGCCAAGGTTTTGATAAAATTCTCTCAAATTTTTTTGAAAAGCGCTACAATTTCTTATAAAAAAAATAAAAAACATTTGTCGTATAAAAAATGCAATGTATATTTGCATTCGCTGTAAAGCAACGGTTTGGTAGTTCAGTTGGTTAGAATACCTGCCTGTCACGCAGGGGGTCGCGGGTTCGAGTCCCGTCCAGACCGCACATAGCTCGCAAGAGTTAATTCAAACGATGTGTTGAGGTAATCATTGATTACCCGTGGTTTGACAAAACCAGTGAGAAGCTTTCCTTTAAAAAGGAGGGCTTTTTTTTTAACTCTGTTTAACTGCTTTCTTAATATTCTCTTATTTTCTTTTTGAACCAATGGATGTTTTCTATGACCCCATATTTTTTTTCTAGCATTTCTTGAGCTTTCTACTAAATCGATAATTGGGTTGGGATAATTTATTCCTATAGTTACTTCACTTAAATTTTGTTCCATCAGGCCCATTTTCCAGGGTTCGTGTATGTATTTGTTTGGAACTTTTTTAAGTACTGGTAACCATTTTTTTATAAAAATTCCCTTTGGATCGAGTTCTTTAGAATTTTTAATTGGATTATATAGTCTAATGGTATTTATTCCAGTGGTACCAGCCTGCATTTGAAATTGGGGAAAATGTATTCCTGGGTCATAATCTAAAAAGAGTCTAGCTAGGTGGTAAACCCCATCTCTCCAATCTTGATCTAAGTTAAGTGTTAAAAAAGAAACTAAAAGGGCACGCATTCTGAAATTAATCCAACCTGTTTGATCTAAAGCATGCATACAAGCGTCAATAAGAGGATATCCTGTGTTTCCTGTTTTCCAAGCTTTTAAATAATTTTCGTTCATTGAATGTTCAAGTAATTCAAAACCGGAATTAATACATTTCGTTTCATAGTCACATTCCATTTCAAATTTTTGAATAAAATGACAATGCCAATGTAAACGAGTTAACATTGAAGAAAAAACTCTATTATGATTTTTAGTTTTTGGATGATTTTTTATGAAATTATGTGCTTGTTTTACACTTAAATTACCCCAACTTATAAATGGAGATATCCTACTACAACTTTTTCTGCTTTCTGTCGGCTTTGATATATTAATTTGATAATTTTTACCTCTATCAATTACAAAAGAATTTAAATATCTCCAAGCATTTGTTTCACCAGCTAATTGATAAGGCTCAGGATATTTTTCTAGGATATTTTTTATTTTTTTTGGAATCTTAAAGTCATGATCAATAGAAATTTTGCTACTTTTTTTGTAATTGTTTATAACTATTGGTTTTTTAATATAAGTATTCCAAAGTTTTAACCAATTTTTTCTATTCTTCAACCCTCTTACCACACCATTTTGCTGAAATTCTTTCCAATTTATTTTATTTTTTTCTAAAAAGTTTAGTATAAGTTTGTCCCTATTCCATGATTCTCTTACTCCACTTTCTTTATGGCTAAATATTGATTCAATTTCATATTTATGTATTAAATATTTCATTATTTCTAATGAAGACCCATAAAATATTTCTACGTTTTTATTAAAACTATTCAACTTAATATTCAAATCTAAAATTGAGTGATATATAAACTGTAAGTGCCTTGTGCTGGAATCAGGGTGATTTAATAATTTAGTGTCGTATATGTAAATTATTATGTATGGTATGTCTGCTTTTTCTGCGACATATAATGGCATGTGATCCTGAGATCTGAGATCTCTTTTTAACCATACTATATTTATCTTTTCTTTGCTGTTCAATTTGAAAATAAATAACAAAATTATAAAATACAGATATTTATAAATCTATTTTTAAGATAGTTTTATAATAAAAAAAGCGACCATAATGATCGCTTTTTATGAACAATAAATCTTATCTAATTTTTAATTACTCTAGCTGTATGGGTACTATTTTCATTACTTATTTTCAATAAATAAACTCCATTATTTAGTAAGCTCATATCAATTTTACTGCTATTAGTTTTAGTTAATAATTTTTGCCCCAGAATAGAATAAAGTTCGATATTATAAAATTGTAAATTTCCACTGATATATAATACATCCTTGACTGGGTTGGGAAATATCTTAATTGAATCAATAGTTGTTTCAACATAAGATAAGTTTCCGCTATTAATAGCATTAGGACTACCATTATCATTTATACAATCCCAATTTTCTGGTAATGAATTGTCTAAATCTGGACTAATTAATTCCAATGTATTTCCTGTACCATCTGCACATGTAGGCCAATCTGAAGTGAAGTCTGGTTCACAATTAGCCAAAACCCCATCATCTTCTAATGTATCTCCCCATTCTCCAGAAACAAGTAATTCACCAGTTCCATCAAGAATTTCCCATGAAACTTCAGAGGACCACGGTCCATCAATCCACTCTAAAGTAATTATATCACCAATTGTAACTTCAAATGTTACGCTATCAAAATCACCATCATCAATCGTTGCCTCTGAAATTACAAGTTCACCATTAACAAAGACATTAACTGCATTTCCGTTCCATCCATCACCATAGGAGTCTATCATATTTAGGGTGTGGATACATGACGGAGATGCATCTTCAATATTATAATGAACCTCGTCCATAAGCTTACTTTCATTGTTAAATAGTCTAATTGCATCAGATCTGCCCAATCCAAAGCCTAATTCACCTATAAAGGGTATTTCAGGGTATACATTACTAAAATCATTACCATCTTTTACTATAACTAAGAAACCGTTGCCTAATATCTGAGTTCCGTTTGGAATAACAAAAACATGATTATCGTTATCATCTTTAATTATCCAATTTGAAATGTCAATATTTATAGATTTTGGATTGTAAAGCTCAATCCAATCATCAGAATTAAAATCATCACTTGAATTATGGTTAAACTCATTTATTATTACAGATTCAACTTCTACTCTTATACTTTGCTCATATCGACATATATTTTGACTGTCTTTAACCACAATATTATATAATCCTGACGGCAAATTTTCAAATACATTAGTATCAACGAAGTTCTGACCACCATCATTACTATATTGGTATGGAGCAGTTCCAGAGTTTGGTGTAATTGTTATGCTACCTTCATTTGATGTAACAGATGATACCCCAGACGATTCTACATCTACTTCAGTAAAAGTACATGCTTCAATTGATACAGATTCGCTGTAACTACAAAGACCATTAGCGCCTTCAACAACTATTTCATATACACCTGGTGATAAATTTTTAAAATTGTTTTCATCAGAAAAGTTCTGACCACCGTCAATACTATATTGATACGGGCTGATACCAGAACTTACATAAATTGTTATGCTACCGTCATTGGCAGAAACTGTTGTTGCATTGGTTGTGTTTACATCAGCAGTAATATTGCAACCGTCAGCATCAAGACAAAATATTTCTTGAGCAAAATTATCAAAATCTCCATTGTTTGATACAATTACGTCCCCTGACGAATTAAGAACTTTAAAGTTTCCTTCTCCATGTGCACAACAAATTCCATCTCCATAAGAATCAAAAAAGTCTAGAGTGAAACATGATTCATAATTTACGCATATATCTTCACTGTAAAACTCAGTGCCTGAGTCTAAAGATCCAGTATTAATAATCTCGTTAGTCTGATTATCATATAGTTTCCAAGAGGTTTCTTGAGGATAATTATCTGCATTTATTTCTAATGTAATAAAATTATAATTTGATTCAAGATTTGAATAAGCAGTATCTGAATTATTATTAACGTTTTCATCAGATTGATTATTTACACTAATTATATTTAATGTAATTTCATTATACTCTTGTATATTTTGGTCAACATTCAAAGAAATCATTTCTTGCTCAGTATATGGTATGTTAACTGTTTTATTTTCAGAACCAATTGATACTCCGTTAGCGATTATTTCAATTTCAACTTCAGTGAGTGTCGTATCACCTTGATTGGTAACAATGGCGTTTATTTCAATAACATCTGAACATATAACGTTTAGTTCTTCAATTGAAATTGACCCATCAAATTCTAAAGTTTTACTAAGAACAACACTCAAAGAATTATTGTTTTCGTATTCATCATCTTCATGACTGACACTAACAGTGATATTATAGTCTCCAACATTTGAAAAATCTTGAGGTATTGTAAAAGAATAATTCAACTCTTCAAAAGGTTGAATTGGATCACTAATATTAAGCGTTTCAATTGACTGATCATCAATAAATAATTCAATTTCAAAATTACTCATATCATATAAGCCATCATTAACAATTGATACAGTTACAATCTCATCAGTACCTAAACTTGAAGAAGAAACGGGCTCCAGAATAGCTTCAACTCCAAGATCATAATCACCGTTTATATCTGCCCAAAATGACACCCAAGGCCTAGCCTGTTTTATAGCTAATTGATCTTGAGCAGTTACTTTATATTCTATATCCATTCCAAAGCCTTCTGCTCCAACAACTCCGTATAGATTTGCGAATTCATCATGAATAACAGTTAAAAAATCTCTCATCTGATCAAGATATATTTGATCCATTACCAGTTCCCCCGGATTTACTAAATTTGATAGTCTTAAAACTAAATATCCACCTCCTTGATTAGCATCTCGGTAAAGAAGAATTTCTTCTGGCACAGAATTTGGATCAGGGTTTGTTATCAATGATTCACCAACCTGTGTATTTAAATAAAATGTATCTTCTGTTTCATATATTGGATCAATACTTATGCCAACTCCATTGGACTGTTCTCCCTGGAAATTTGGATGACATAATAACCCCATTGCAGCCATAAAATGATCAATTCTATAAAAATCTCTTTCTTCATAGGCTCTAAAATTCCACATGCTTGCATAAACCTGCTTTACAGATTTTGAAATATGCCCTTCATCAGGATATTGGGTCTTTGATGTGTAAAGACCTGCTCCACTAAAACCTGGTAAATCTTCATTATTAGTACTTGATCTTACGCGTATGGGAGTTTCAAGAGGAAAGGCTTCTTGCATAGCTTGTAATTCATCAAGCATCCATTGTGGCATTGGAGCATCTTTAATTGATCTTCGAAAATCTTCAAGACGCTCGTTTCTAAAATTAATGTCATTTTGAAATGCTGGATTATCCATTATTACCTGAGCTTCTTCATAAAAGTTGTTGAACTGCATGAATTGGTCATAGAAGTAAAATGGAATTCCAAATCCATTTGGAATTGTTCCTTCAGGAAACCCAAATGTTCTCATTGTAGCAAGATTAGAACACTTTGCTCCAAACGATGATGACATTTCAAATGTAACCTCATCAAGTGGTTTAATTTCAGTAATACTTAAATCTCTTATTGGAGTTTGAGTTTCTGTGGGTCTTAAATCTTCATACCATTCATTAACTTCTGCCAAAGTAGCTTCTCTAATTTCATATTGGTCGCTTTCTACCTTGTAATAAATATAACCATTAAGTAAACTTGCAATTGCATCATTGGATAAGGGGTCAGCTATATACGCATTAGGAACATTGTCTTGAATTGCTCGTAAATTAACATGAGATAAAGGCGTTTGTACAACTGAGGTAATAATTCCCCCTACTCTGGGTAATGAGTTTGGCAATGCATCATATAGAACAATATCTCTACTACCAGGTGTCTCATTCAAATCTTCCATGTGCCTGAAAAAGCCATAACCCTCAGCTAAATGCAAGGGGATATAATTAACCTCAGCAAAAACATCAGATTCCAATCGCACTTCAATTCTAGACCCCTCAAATTCGTCAGCATAATTATTTAAATGGTTGTCCTCATCATTTTGACCAATAAAGTGATTCATATTATTTTGGAGAAATGGCATATTAGCCACTAAAAATTCGTAAGCTCTCTGTGTTTTTTCAAAATTATATGCGTCACCAAAAGAAAAATTAAATGAATAAGTTCCAATTACTCCACTTGGTAAAATATCATTTGGATTGAAAACAATTTCGCCAGAGCCATCATCTCCAGAAACAGTAGCATCAATGCCATTCCAAAAGCTTGCGTGAATGGTATATGTGTTGCTATTTATAAAATATACTTTGGGTTCTTCAGTATCCAGGTCTAATATTCCAAATTTTACATATAATTGATCGTCAAGAAATGGTGCCCATCCTACATTATTGACTGTAGCTAATTGCATAAAAGTTTCCTCGTTAGGAACAGAGGTTGCACCATCAACAATATCAATTGCATAAGCACTATTAAATGGGGCATCCGTTGGCATGTTGTTAAATTCTGTAATATCATCGATTCCGTCCTCATCATAATCATCAGGATTTTCAATATCGTGTTCAGTGATGGAGTACTTTTCCAAAGGATAGGCACCAGCAGGTTCCGAAATAATCATTGTACCATCAACTCCAATTGTTAGTGAAGTGGCCCAGTTGAAATCTTCGTTATGTTGTGCATGTAAAATATAATACTTTCCTTCTTCACCTTGAATTGATAGTTGAACTTGACCAAAAGTATTTATAGAATAGTTTTCAATTTCAACCGGTTGTCCAAAACATAACGTATGAAACAAAAAAATCAAAAATGGGATTATGTATTTTTTTTTCATAAAAATTAATTAAAGTTGTAATATACGAATGTTTATATAGATAGATAATTGATAAAGAAATTATTTTAATTATTTACATTCAAACATTGAATGAAATATATTTAATGAGGATTTATCTTTATAAACAACTACTTGATAAATTCTATCATATACATCATTTTCAAAAGCTCCCAAATTTAATCCAGCCAAAAGGCCAGCTAAAACCGCAGTTGTATCACTATGACCTACAACAAGAGCATCTTGTTTTAAATCTAATAAATACTCAGAGAATTTTTTTAGATTTTCTGGACTGTACTCTCTAATTTTTAGTTTTTTTGAGTTTGCTGTAGGTAGTGCTGTGCTATTTGTTCTAAGGAAATTTGTACTGTAAACAGCATCAATTTTAATATCTGATAAAAATTCACTCAGTTTTTCGGATCTTATTTTACCACATTTAGACAATGGTAAATTAGAATAATTTTTTGATTTATAGTCTTTTTCAGAATGTCTTACTAAATAAATTGTAAATGCTTCATCTTTTGGTTGAGCGTAAATATTACATGTACAGTAATAGTTTAAAATGAGTAAAACAATTATTGATATAATTTTATTCATTATTTTGGATTATAAGTTTATATATTTACAAGCATGGCAAATAGTTTAGTCTTTACTGTTTAATTTTTTGAATTCAAAAATTTGTCCACTAATATTCATTTCAAAACCAGACTTTTCTGAGTTAAATTGAATTTCTAAACCTGCTTCTTCAAAAATGAATTTACCACTTCCCTCATTGCTTAGAGGTAATTTAGGTTGACCCTCTGCTATTGCAACAAGTTCTCCGTTTTCATCAGCTATATTCACAGTCATTGGAAATGCTTGAGATTTGTATTCGCCAACATAGATTGTTAAATCTTCTTTGTTCTCAGCAGCAATTTCAGGCGTCCATTCGTTATTATCTGAGTTTATATCAGGGAAAACATAATCAGGATCAATTATAATTCTTTTTAATGGTTCATTAGAATTATACTTAAAAGTCCATTTTTTATTCCTTTTCCATATTTCAACTGGAAGTTCATACCTAGAATTTTTTCCACTTTCAGTTGTTATTTCCATGACAACTGGCATTGGCATTTTCTGAAGATTATTTATAGTAATTAATGAACCATTTGAGGGATCATTACCTACATACTTTACCCTAGTTACAGCCTGGTCTAATTTCCAATTATATTTAAACCAACCTCTCCAAAACCAGTTTAGTTCCTCACCGCTAACATTTTCAATTGTTCTAAAAAAATCGTCAGGAGTAGGGTGTTTGTATGCCCACCTATCTATGTATGCTTTGAAAGCATCGTCAAAGCGCTTTTTACCTAAAATATGCTCACGAAGCATTATCAGTCCTGCACTGGGTTTATAATAAGCCAATAAGCCAAGATTTCGTTCTTTTAAATTATCAGGTGGAGTAGCTACTGGTTCTATTCTATCATTTACTAAGTAGCTTGAATACCGATGCATATTAGCTTTCATATCCTTGTATTCACCGCTGTTGAATTCATCTGTACTTAATGAGTTGATAAACGTATTAAAACCTTCATCCATCCATGCATGTAAACGTTCATTGGATCCTACAATCATTGGAAACCAAATATGACCAAATTCGTGATCTGTTACACCCCATAAACTTTTATTTTTACTTTTCCAACTACAGAAAACAATACCAGGATATTCCATCCCACCTTGATTTCCAGCTACATTGATTGCTGCAGGATATGGATATTCAAGCCATTTTTTTGAATAATGTTCAATAGATGCTTTTGTGTATTCTGTGGAACGAGCCCATGAATCAATAGTATTACTTTCTGCAGGATAAACAGATATAGCAATAGATTTTTTTCCGCTGGGTAAGTTGATTCGAGCGGCATCCATTATGAATGCTTTTGATGAGGACCAAGCCACATCTCTAGAATTTTTAATTCTAAATTTCCAGGTCAATCTATCATTATTTTGAGGCCTTGAATTGGGATCATTTATTTCTTTTTCAGATCTTATAATAATGGTTTCATCACTAGATTTAGCTTCTTTAAATCTTTTTTGTTGAATTTCAGTATATACTTCATCAGGGTTTAAAAGTTCTCCAGAGCATACTACTAAATGATCATTGGGAACATTAATATTAACATTGAAAGTACCGTATTCCAAGTAAAATTCTCCGGCTCCAAGGTAAGGCAACGTATTCCACCCTGAGACGTCATCATAGACACACATTCTGGGGTACCATTGAGCCAAATTAAAAATCTTTCCGTTCTTAGTTTCTAAAACTCCCATTCTATCTGAGCCGTAGTCTGGAGATGTAAAAGAAAAATTAATGTCAATATATATTTTCCCTCCATTTGCTTTTAACGCCTTGGGAAGTATAATTTTCATTCGAGTATCATGAATTTCATAAATAGCAGTAATTTTACGATCTGTATTTTTGCGTTTAGACTTCCTATCTCCAAAGTAAAGTATTTTCACATTTCCAATATAATAACCACCATCAAAGTCTTGTCCTTTTGCACCATTTCTGCTACCGTTAACTGGAATTATTGCATTACCCCTAGAATCTTTTTTAAATAAATTTTGATCAACTTGTAACCATAAAAAATCCAAATCGTCAGGGCTGTTATTTGTATATGTGATAGTTTCGTTACCGCTAACACTCTTGTTTTTGTCATCTAAACTCACATTAATTGTATAATCAGCACTATTTTGCCAGTATAAATGGCCGGGTTTTCCGCTAGCTGACCTTGTTTCAGTACCATTTTTTGTGTAGAATCCATGACCAAATGCATCATTATAATTGTATGTTGATTCATTGTTATTTTGTGAAAACGCAATTAGACAAAAAAGTGATAATATTAAAGTCAAGAAATTTGATTGTTTATACATTATTATGTTTATTAAAAATTAGTGTGAAATTAATGATTTTTTATTGTTTTAAACAAAAATATATGTTAAGACCTTTTTAATGAAAATCCCAAAATATACCAGTGAAACAATAAATTTTATAAAAGATGATGCCAAAAAACCTAGAAATGATCCAAAAGCTGCTTTAATAGCTTGATTACTTTTACTTTCATTTATCAATTCTCCAGCCAATGCTCCTAAAAAAGGTCCGATTAGTATCCCAAACGGAATTGGAAATATAACTCCAATAATGAGCCCTATTGTTGTACCAATTACCCCATACTTGGATCCTCCAAATTTTTTTGTTCCAATAGCAGGAATGAAAAAATCTAAAACCCAAATGATTAATGCAATAACAAAAGTTATAATTAGTAAAGTAATACTAAAATCAGTTACATCCGACAAGTAGAGTATTAAAAAACCAAACCAACTTGTAATGGGTCCAGGTAATATTGGTAAGAAACTTCCAATTATCCCAAGAATTAAAAATAATGATGCTAAAAGAATTAAAAATATATCCATTTAACAAAATTCTAAAAAAAAATAATTAAAAAAAATCAAATACGAATTAATTTATTACAATAACTATAAGTAATGATATCATTATTTTATATTTGCTGAAAATTTATTATCGTTGGAAAACGTTGATTTATTTAAAGCCTATAAACAGTCTTTGAAAATTCAAAAACTGCGTACCTCTATTGAAAAATTTCAAGTTAAGTCATATTATAAAGGTTCTATTGGTTCTGATTTGTCATTGACTATTTCAGAGATATTTAAAGATCTTAAAAGACCATTTTTAATTATTTTTGAAACAAAAGAATCGGCAGCATTTCACCTAAACGATCTAGAGTTTTTATTGCCTAGAGAATCAGTTCTTTTTTTTCCTGCTAGCTATAGAAGACCTTACGAAATTGATGAAGTTGATAATGCTAATGTATTACTTAGATCAGAAGTTCTCAGCAGAATTAATTCCCAAAAGAAATCATCTATTATAGTTACATACAACGATGCTATTTTTGAAAAGGTGTTATCAAAGAAAGAAATTAAAAAAAATACATTAAAGATTAGCACAGGGGATAGTTTGAGTCTAGATTTTGTTAATGATATTTTATTTGAATATGAGTTTAATAAGGTTGATTTTGTAACAGAACCAGGTGAGTTTTCCATCAGAGGAGGTATTGTTGATGTTTTTTCATTTTCTAACGAAAGGCCTTACAGAGTCGAATTCTTCGGGGATCAAATTGAAAGCATTCGAACTTTTGATATTGAAACTCAACTTTCCATTGAATCACCAACCAATATTCATATAATTCCAAACATAGAACAAAAATTAAAAAATGAAATACGAGTCTGTTTTTTAAATTATATCAAAGGAGAAACTAAGGTTTGGGTGCAAAATATTAACTCTTTGCTAGAATCAACTAATTTACTTAATCAAAAAGCAGCTATTGCTTATAAAAACCTTTCAAGCCCTTTGAATTACTCAAATCCGAAAGACCTTTTTTGTACATCAGATGATTTTATAAAACATTTTGAACTACTTTCTGTAATTGAATTTGGCTCAGACACATTTTTTTGTGAGGGTTCAGACGATCAAGAGGTAAATGTTAGTCCTCATCCATCTTTCAATAAGCAGTTTAATTTATTAATTAAAGAATTAAATTTAAATCATTCAAGAGGTTACAAGAATTATATTTGTTGTTCTAGCTCACAACAAGCTAAACGTTTTTTAAATGTATTTGAAGATCATGATTCAGTAGTTCATTATAAGACCATTCTTCTGTCTCTTCACGAGGGTTTCATTAATCATGATCTAAAGATTGCATGTTATACTGATCATCAGATTTTCGAGCGTTACAACAAGTTTAGTATAAAAAATGGTTTTGCAAAAAAACAAGCAATTAGCTTAAAAGAAATAAATAGCTTGGAGATAGGCGATTATGTAACTCATATTGATCATGGAATTGGAAAGTTTGGAGGGTTAAAAAAGATTGTTATTGAGGGTAAAAAGCAGGAGGCTATTAAGTTATTTTATGGGGATAGAGACATCCTTTATTTAAGCATTCATTCTTTGCACAAAATAACCAAATTTACTGGAAAAGATGGTAAGCCTCCAAAGATTTACAAACTTGGGAGTAAGGCTTGGAAATTACTAAAGCAAAAGACAAAGACAAGAGTAAAGCAAATAGCTTTTAATTTAATTAATCTATATGCAAAAAGAAAATTAAAAAAGGGATTTCAGTATCAACCTGACAGTACAATGCAATTTGAATTAGAATCATCTTTTGTTTATGAAGACACGCCTGACCAAATTACTGCAACAGCTGATTTTAAAGCTGATATGCAAAGTACTCAACCTATGGATCGTTTAATTTGCGGAGATGTTGGTTTTGGAAAGACTGAGATTGCAATAAGAGCTGCATTTAAAGCTGTAGATAATGGTAAACAAGTGGCTGTTTTGGTACCAACCACAATTTTAGCTTTCCAGCATACAAAAACATTTACAGATAGACTTAAGGGTTTTCCTGTTACAATCGATTATTTGAATCGATTTAAAACTCAAAAGGAAAAGCGAGAAACTTTAGAAAACCTCAGCTCCGGTAAATTAGATATTATAATTGGTACACATCAACTGGTAAACAGCTCAGTTAGTTTTAAAAACTTAGGCCTTTTAATTATTGATGAGGAACAAAAATTTGGAGTTTCTGTAAAGGATAAACTGAAAACTATAAAAGAAAATGTAGATGTTCTAACTTTGACAGCAACTCCAATTCCAAGAACTTTACAGTTTAGTTTAATGGCTGCTAGAGATTTATCAATAATAAATACACCACCGCCAAATCGTTATCCAATTGAAAGTCAAGTTATAAGGATGAACGAGAAAATTATTCGCGATGCTATAATTTATGAAATTCAGCGCGCTGGTCAGGTTTTTTTTATTCATAACCGAATTGATAACATAAATGAAGTTTCTGGTATGATTCAGCGCCTTGTTCCAGGCTTAAAAATAGCCGTTGGACATGGTCAACTTCAGGGTAAAAAATTAGAAAAACTCATGCTAGACTTCATGGACGGAGAGTTTGATGTTTTGGTTAGCACAACAATTGTAGAAAGTGGTTTAGATGTTCCTAATGCCAACACTATTTTTATTAACAATGCTAATAACTTTGGTTTGAGTGACCTTCACCAAATGAGGGGTAGAGTAGGTAGAAGTAATAAAAAAGCATTTTGCTATTTCATAACACCAGACTATCATGTAATGACAAATGATGCAAGAAAAAGAATAACAGCTTTAGAACAATACACTGCTCTTGGAAGTGGATTCAATATTGCAATGAAAGATTTAGAAATTAGAGGAGCAGGTGATTTACTAGGAGGTGAGCAAAGTGGCTTTATTAATGATATTGGTTTTGAAACCTATCAAAAGATTTTAAATGAAGCAATAAATGAACTAAAAGAAAATGAATTTGAAACATTATTTGTAAATGAAACTAAAGGTAATATTTCAAAAATAGAACTAACAATTGATACAGATTTTTCCCTTTTATTTCCAGATGACTATGTAAATAGTATATCGGAAAGATTAAGATTATATAGTGCATTAAATTCTATAAAAACAACCGAAAAATTAAATCAATTTAAGTCAGAGATTAAAGATCGTTTTGGAGCTTTGCCATGTGAAGTTGTCGATTTATTTGATAGCGTAGAATTGAAATGGTTTGGCATTGAGCTTGGCTTACAAAAAATTATTATGAAGAAAGGGCAACTAGTTGGTTATTTTATTACAGATCAAAATAGTTCTTTTTTTGAATCAATTCAATTTTTAAAAATTTTAGAATATGCCAAAATAAATCCCAAGATATTTAAGATAAGAGAAAAGCAAACTCGAAATGGGTTGCGTTTATTGATGTCAATTGATAATATTAAAACTCTTCAGGAAGGACTAAGTTTATTTAAGATTATTTTAAATAGCTAATTATATTTTATTTAAAATTTAATAATCGTTTTTGATCTTTTTACTTCAAATTCTATGTTTCTTCCAAAAATAAGAGATTTATTAAGTTTAGAATGTCCAGCTTCTACGCCAAAAGATATTGGAAATTTATAGGGTTTTAATATTTTAGATATTAATTCACGAATGTTACTTCCCCAAGAAGGAGAATTAGCTTTAATATCTTTCATATCACCAACTAAAACTCCATTACATTTATCAAAGTAACCAGCTCTTTTTAAACTTTGAAGCATTCTGTCAATGTGATATTTATATTCCCCAATTTCTTCGAAAAATAAAATTTTTCCATTAGTATCAATTTGAGTTTTGCTACCAAGTTGAGATGCTAAAAGTGTAAGATTGCCTCCAACTAATATTCCATTGGATTTTCCAATTTGGTTCAATTCACTTCCTGAGAAACGAAAGTACTTAAGTTTTCCAAATAAACAGTCTTTGAGTGACTTTATTGATTCACTTATTTCATCAAGGTTTTCTTCCATATTAATGGCCATCATTCCATGTATTGATTCAAAGCCTAGATTATTTAGTTTGTTGTGAAGTACTGTAATGTCTGAATATCCAATTATCCATTTTGGGTTTTTTATAAATTCATTAAAATTTATTTGGTCAACTATTCTAACACAACCATATCCACCTCTTGCACACCAAATTGCTTTAATATTTTTATTATCTATTGCCCACTGAAGGTCATCAAGTCTTTCTTTGTCATTTCCTGCAAAGTGATTATTTTTTTTGAAAATATTTTCACCAAGAACAGGTATTAATCCCCATTTTAAAATTAATTTTTCAGCATCCTCAATAGCTTGATTTTTATTATTCAATATTCCTGATGGTGCAACAATCGCAATTGTATCTCCACGATTTAGGTAATTAGGCCGAATTATAGTTTTTGTTTTTTTTATTATCATTGAAGATATTTTATTTGTGCCGCAACTCATAAAAATAAGCACTAACAATAAGATTCTAAGATACATTTTGAAGTGCTTTGAGTAAAGATATAAAATTCTAATAGGTAATGTTCTGAAAGCTACTATCATTTGCTTATTTTTGTTTTAATAATCTAAAAAATGTCCAAAAGGTATACCTTAACGGCTGCTTTACCATATACTAATGGACCAATACATATTGGTCATTTAGCTGGAGTATATATCCCTGCTGATATATATGCAAGATTTAAAAGACTCAAGGGTGATGATGTTGTTTTTATATGTGGAAGTGATGAACACGGAGTTCCGATAACATTGAAAGCAAAAAAGGAAGGAGTTAGTCCACAAATTATTGTAGATCGTTACCATAAAATTATAAAAGATTCTTTTAAAGAGTTTGGTATTTCTTTTGATAATTATTCAAGAACATCATCAGAGATACACCATCAAACAGCCTCTTCATTTTTTAAATGTTTAAGTGATAAAGGTGAATTTATTGTTGAAACATCAGATCAATTGTATGATCCTCAAGAAAACCAATTTTTAGCTGATCGTTTTGTTATTGGCACATGTCCAAAATGTGGCAATAATGAAAGCTATGGCGATCAGTGTGAAGCATGTGGAGTTAGTCACAATGCTACTGATTTGATTTCTCCTAGATCTTCAGTAACTGGAAATAAACCAGTTTTAAAGTCAACAAAACATTGGTATCTTCCTCTGGAAAGACATCAACAATTTTTGTCAAATTGGATTGGTAATGAGCATAAGCATGATTGGAAATCAAATGTATATGGACAATGTATGTCATGGATAAATGAAGGGCTAAGATCGAGGGCAGTAACAAGAGATTTAGATTGGGGTGTGCCAGTTCCATTAAATGAAGCAAAAGGTAAAGTTCTTTATGTTTGGTTTGATGCGCCAATAGGGTATATATCATCTACAAAAGAGTGGGCCGAATCCAATGGCAAAGATTGGGAATTGTATTGGAAAGATAAGAACACTAAACTCATTCATTTCATAGGAAAAGATAATATAGTTTTCCATTGTATAATCTTTCCCTCAATGTTAAAAGCTGAGGGTAGTTATATTCTTCCAACTAATGTTCCGGCCAACGAGTTCTTGAATCTTGAGGGCAGTAAGCTTTCAACTTCAAAAAACTGGGCTGTCTGGCTTCACGAATATTTGATCGACTTTCCTGATCAACAAGATGTTTTGAGATATGTTTTAACAGCTACAGCCCCCGAAACAAAAGACAATGATTTTACTTGGAAAGATTTTCAGTCAAGAAATAATAATGAGTTAGTAGCTATATTTGGCAACTTTGTCAATAGGGTTTTAGTTTTAACTCACAAATATTATGATGGTAAGGTGCCTGATTGTAAAATGATTAAAAGTCAAGATTTAAAAATATTAGATACTATTAAATCTACCTTTTTAGAAATAGAATCTTCACTCGATCGATTTAGATTTCGAGAGGCAAGTCAGCACCTTATGAATTTGGCTCGAACAGGTAATAAATATCTTGCTGATCAGGAACCTTGGAAGTTAATTAAATCAGATCCAACACGGGTCAAAGTAGTAATGAATACGGCTTTACAGATAGTTGCCTCATTGGCTGTAATTTCTGAACCTTTCATACCATTTACTTCAAAAAAATTATGTAAAATGTTAAATTTTAAAATTAAACCTGATTGGAACGATATTTTGAATTCAGAAAAACTACTAATTAGCGGGCATGTTATTGAAAAACCGTCTTTGTTGTTTTTCAGAATTGATGATGATAAAATCCAGAATCAAATTTCAAAGTTAGTCCCTACCAAGGAAAATATAATTAATGATCTTAATTTTGAGGCTCAAAAGGAATCTATTCCATTTGAAGATTTTTCAAAAATGGATTTAAGGGTTGGAACTATATTGAAAGCTGAAAAAATCCCCAAAGCAAATAAATTATTAGCTCTCAAGGTTGACACGGGGTCTGAGATTAGATCTATTGTCTCGGGAATAGCTATGAACTATTCTCCAGAATCTGTTGTTGGTGTTAAGGTTGTTGTTTTGTGTAATTTAAAACCACGATTGTTACGCGGGGTTGAAAGTCAAGGGATGATATTAATGACCAAAAACGATAAAGGTAAACCGATATTTGTTAGTCCTGACTCTTTTCACCAAGTTTCACCGGGTTCCATAATCCATTAGTTATAGAGCTAATGGAATTATTAAAATTAAATATCTCTATAATAAAATTGTAAATTTGTAATTGATTTTTTTAAATCTTAAAAAAATAATTTTGGCAGGCAGTAGGACAACATTAAAGGAATTATCATCAATATTAGGCGTATCAATTTCAACTATATCAAAAGCACTTAATGATAGTCATGAAATTAGTGAATCTACAAAAAATCGCATAGTAGAAACTGCAAAACTATACAATTATCGGCCTAACAAAATCGCTCTTGGGCTAAAATCTGGTACGACTAATACAATTGCTGTAATTATACCATCAGTTCAGAATAGTTTTTTTGCACGAGCGTTATATGGTATAGAAAGTGTTATTTCTAAAACTAATTACAGTACAATAATTTGTTTGACTAAAGAATCTTACACAAAAGAGGTAGATAATTTTGATATGCTTAGTAATGGGGTAGTTGATGGATTTATAGTTGCTGTTTCAGAAGAAACTCAAACTTTAAATAATTATAGTCATTTTGGAGATGCCATTAATGATGGAAAAAGTATTGTTATGTTTGATCGAGTAATTGATTCAATCCCATGTGTCAAAGTAAAGACAAATGACTATAGTGCCATTTCTGAAGCAACACAAAAACTTATTCAATCTAGACGAAAAAATATTGTTTTGTTATCTGCTATAAATAATCTTAATGTTGGTAAACAAAGAACAAAAGGATACCTAAAAGCCATGAATCAAGCAGGATTATCATCAACTGTTTTAAAATCAAATCTAAATAATATTGAAAAAAAATTAAAAGATTATGTTTGTAACAACCAAACGGATGCTATCATAGCACTTGATACTGACGCCTCATTTGCTGCCTATAAAGTTGCTAGAGAACTAAAAAAAGATATACCTGGCGATATTGCGGTAGTTGGATATGTTAGTGAAAGAATGGCTCCATATTTAGCTCCAGAGCTGACTACAATTAATCAGCACAGTTTTACCATGGGTAAAACTGCAGCGAATCTTTTAATAGAACAATTGGAAAATAAAGAAAATATAAATCAAACTATTGTCATAAATTCAACACTATCTCAAAGGTCTTCGTCTTAAATATATTTTTAATTTATGGAATATAATCAAAGACTTAACATACATCATATCTAAATACTGCAAATAAAAAAAATATTTTATTTTTGATTTTTAAAATTTAATAAAATGATAAACAAAATATCTTTAACTATAATTCTTCTAATATTTGTTTCAAATATTATATCATCTCAGGAAAACACAAAATTGATTGATCATTATAAATCATACTATTCTCAAATGCAAAAACAGGGTGATGTTCAGGGGATAATTAATGCTATGACCCATCTGTTAGTTTTGGAGCCTAATATATCCCGTAAAGATACCTTAGCTGCCCTCTATATGAACGAAGGGAAATACGTTCAATCATTAAATCTTTTAGGGATTAAAAGCGAAGAATTTGATTCAGATATGGCAATTGAAGTTAGAGCTGTGTCTTTAAAATCTTTAAATGAGCCTTTAAGAGCAATTGAGCATTACGAGATGTTATTTAAACGATTTCCAAGCCCAAGTTTAGCATACGAATTGGCAGATTTAAAAATACAAACTAATGATTTGGTTGGTGCTAATTTAAATATTACATATGGTATTGCAAATAGTTCAGACGACATGATGAAGCCATATTATGAAACACAAAATCCATATCAAGTGCCATTGAAAGCAGGATTTATGTATTTAAAAGGAATAGCTAAGTTCAGAGAAAACCCAGAAATCAATCACGACGTTTCTATAAAAATTCTTGATGAATCTCTTTCAATAGCTCCAAACTTTAACCTTGCAAATTTAGCTAAAGATGCAATTATCAATCAGAAAAAGGTTAAAGGAGAAAATTAAAAAATAATTTACCAAATTCTAACTCGATCAGCAGGATCCAGAAACATTCCATCACCTTCGACAATACCGAATGCTTCGTAGAAAGCATCTACATTTTTTAAAGGCTGTGTAGCTCTATAGATTCCCGGTGAATGTGGATCAGTTTTTATTTGAGTTCTCAATGCATCTTCACGTGTTAATGTCCTCCATACTGTTGCCCAAGATATAAAAAACCTTTGTTCTGCTGTAAAACCGTCAATATCAGCTGGTCTACCGTTTTCTTTGAATTGTAGTTGTAACCCATCAAAAGCACCCAGTACACCACCTAAATCACCAATATTTTCACCAAGAGTAAATTCGCCGTTAATAAATACATCGTCAATTACCTCTATGTTACTATATTGATCTGCAAGCGCTTTACCTCTTTTTTCAAATTCTTTTAAATCTTCTTCTGTCCACCAATTATTAACATTACCGTCCCCATCAAATCTTGCACCAGAATCATCAAATGCATGTGATATCTCATGTCCAATTACAGCACCAATTCCACCATAATTAACAGCATCGTCAGCAGTAAAATTATAAAAGGGAGGTTGTAAAATTGCTGCAGGAAAAACAATTTCATTATTAAGTGGGTTAAAATAAGCATTAACAGTTTGAGGAGGCATACCCCAATCAGATTTATCTACAGGTTTGCCAATTTCAGATAAGTTTTTTTTCCTACTCCAATTTGATACTGCAAGCATATTTTCAGCAAAATCATTTTCTTCTTCAATTCTTAGTTCAGAGTAGTCTTCCCACTCGTCTGGATATGCGATTTTAACTGTAAATTTATCAAGTTTTTCAATAGCTTTGGACTTTGTTTCTTGCCCCATCCAATCTAATTTTTCAATTCTAATTTGAAATGCTTTAATTACATTAGAAATCATTTTTTCAGCATTTTCTTTTGCTTCCGGCGGAAATTTTGCTTCTACATATAATCTTCCAATTGCTTCACCAACACTACTACTAACTGTCCCTAATGCACGTTCTTCAGCTTCTCGTTGCTTTTTTGCTCCACTTAGTGTTTTACTAAAAAACTCCCAGTTAGCTTTTTCAATTTCAGTAGATAAATATCTTGCTGAATTATCTAATGTACTCCATTTCATCAATGTCTTCAAATCTTCAATATCAGTTGATGAGAGAAATTCATTGAGCGCAACCATGTAATTGGGTTGCATAACAATTAGTTCCTTACATATGTTAATTTTACCCTTACATTTAATTCCCATGTCCTCTAAAAACTTGTTCCAATCTAAAACTGGTGTAAGATCACTAAGTTCTTCTATACTTTTGGGGTTATTAAAGTTTCTAATATCCCTACTTTGAACCTTATCTAACCTTGGAACTGCTAATTTTGTTTCAAGTTCTAATATCTTCAAAGCGGCAATATCTGCATCAGTGGGTGAAAAATCAATAAACTGAAGCATTTTCGATACGTGTTTAACATATTTTTCTCTAATTTCCTTAGTTTTTTGATCATTATCAACATAATAATCACGTTGTAATCCTAGTCCACCTGGATATACCCATCCAATATTTACGCTACTGTTGTTTAAATCAGGGTTGGATCCAATACCAACAAATGGTGCTGAAATCCCAACATTTCTACAGTAAACTTCTTGTAATTCATCCAAAGATTTAATTTTATCAATTTTCTTTAAAAAAGGTTTTATTGGGTTGACTCCTGATTTATTTCTTTTTAAAGTGTCAAGCTCAGATTCGAAAACTAAAAGTGCTTTTTTTTGGTCACTACCTTCACTGTATGTGCCGAGCTCCTTTGAAGTTTTAATTATTTCTAGTACATCCTCTCTTGTAGATTTTCTTAAAACTCCAAATCCACCCCAGCGAGTTTCTTCATCAGGAATTTTAGTGGTTTTTGCCCAATTACCATTAACATAGTCATAGAAATTATCTCTTGGATTTATATTACGATCCATATTTTCTAAGATAATCCCTGGCACACTCACATTTGTTGAATCTTTTTTACTTTGTTTATTACATGATAAAGTAATAAAAAAGCAAAGGAATAACGAAATATTAATCTTATCTAATTTCATAGTTTATTTATTCAAAATTAATTTTTTAGTGAAAAGTTTATTTTTTGTTACAATCTTAAGCATATAAATACCATTTGCAAATTTATTTAGATTAAGTATATAATTTGTTATGCCATCCGTATTGTTATCACTATATAAAATTTTTCCAGTGACGTCATATAAATTTACGCTATAATCAGTAATATTATTCAAATTGATATTGAAAATATCATTTGATGGATTTGGATAGATTGAAATTGTATCAAGTTCATATTCATATGTACTTAGGGTCGTACCCTCAATAACTAAATCATCAATTATAACACCTTCTTCATTGACATATTCGTCAGTATGAAAAACATATCTAAAAATGATATTATCACTGTTACTAAAACTTGATAAATTATATGAGTATTCTTGCATTTCAATTTCACTTCCAGTCCATTGTGAACCCACGCAATTGTAACAATTATTATTTACACCATCTCCAGCGATTCTTGAACTATTATACCAATTAGGGTCATCAGAGCTACCCAATATAGTCCAATTATTACCCTGATCTAATGAGTATTCCATGTATAAAAGGTCCCAATCGAATTCTATATCAAATGCCATGTCAAATTTCAATATTGGATCTGAAACTGTAGTTAAATCAAAACACGGGGTATATAGATAAGTTTTACTATTATCAAAATAATTACCCTCAAGATTGGTTCCATAAACCTTAGTCCCTGAACTAGTTGTATTTAGGTTTTCACCATTTGGTATTCCAAATTCCCAATTTTTTGAACCATATTCAGCAACTTCAAGTAATCTATCTGATGAGGTTTCAAAAGTCATTGTTGATTGTGTATCTCTGTTGTCATTAACTTGGAAAATAACTGATTTAAAATTATTAGATTCGAAAGTGTCGTTATCAATCGATACTAACACTTCCATTAATCTTGATCCTTGGTCTAAGTCTAATGTCTCAAGATCAATTACTTGTGTATCTAAGGATGTTAATTCTCCATTCCATATTAATTCAAAGTTTTGATTGCCAAATGGGCTATTATCAGATATAGAATAAGTAATTAAAATTTCATTAATTGTATTTTGACCGTTATTTTTTACTACAATCTGAGTATCTACAAGTCCGCAGTTAATCTTGTTTGAAGTTGGATTTATAATTTCTACAATTTTAATATCATCGCTTGCAAGAGCTGAAACAGTCATTTCGCTTTGCCAAACTCCTCTTCCGTAGGTTGAAGCAATAATTTTGTTGTCTGGTAAATTAATACTAAGGTCAGTTATTGAAACATTTGGAAGACCATTGTTATATGCTCTCCAAGTATTTAAGCTCTCGTCATACCTATAAACACCTAGGCTTGTCCCTAAATACAAAACATTATCTGGGGTATCAGCTTGGTGTTTAATAATATTTTTTACTACCCCAGGTAAAGTTCCAGTAATATCCGTAAAATTAGAACCTTGGTCTATTGACTTATAAACTCTACCTCCACTACCTCTAGTTGTGATATATATGATATTATTGTCATTATTATTTACCTCAATGGAAGTAATATTATTTGAAAAGTTTTGAATATTTGTAAAGGTTACACCACGATCAACACTTTTCTTTAAACTAGCGTTTATTGCAACATAAATAATATCTGAGTTTATTGGATCTAAGTCTAAAACATCTATATTTCCACCAATTAGATTTGTAGAGGTTTCATAAAACTCACCATTCTCAAACTGATAAAGGCTATTGTAACCCGCATAGACCTCACTGTCAGAATTTATTGATAGTGGAGTAATCCAATTACCATTCTCAGGACCACTATATCCCTGGGTGCCTGACATACCAGATGTATTACTAACAAAAAGTGTTTGACCCGATTGCATAAATCCGTAAAGTAAGTTATCATTGTTAGGATCTATAACACTTTCCATACCATCTCCACCGTGATAATTATTCCAATTATTAAAAAAGGCAAACCCACCATTGTCTTGCGTACCACCAGCAACTTTATTTGAAGTTTGTTTTGATACACTGACTCTGTAAAATTGACCAATTGCCATATTTCCAGTAAAATCATTAAACGTACTACCTTCATCATTAGATTTAAAGAACCCACCATCAGACCCCACATATAATTCATTGTTATAAAATTTTAAAAAGTGAATATCAGCGTGTGTATAAGCTTCATCTCTTACTCCCCAATTATTTAACTGAGAAAAACTATCACCACCATCACTTGACTTCCAAATATTAAGAACCCCAACGTATAATTCATTTTCATTAGTATCAGAAACCGCTAGTGCCAAATCAAACCAGGCTTGACTGCTTTGATAAATATTTACAGTATTTGCCATTTTGATAAAATTATTTCCACTATCAGATGACCTGTAGACTCCTTCAAAACTATAATTACTTGTACTTGCAACAACATAAACTAAATTCTCATTTGCCGGGGTAACATCGAGAACTAGCCTTGCAGATTCGGAGTAAAGACCTGTTCCACTTAACGAAAAACTGTCTCCACCGTTAGTTGATTTATAAAATTCTGAAGCAGTTATGGCATATATAATATTGGAGTTATTAGGCTTTTGCTTGACTCCTTGAAATGCTCCATTTTGTGTTTGATTCCAGTTTTGACCACCATCAACAGTCTTATATAATCCGCCATTAGTAGCAGCCCACATTATTTCGGGGTTAACCGAGTGCATTTCTATTTCATAAATGCTTGATGGTGAGTTTGATGGATTTAACCCTGTTGGATTCCAGCTATCACCTCCATCAACTGATTTCCAAATACCAACACTATATGAATCCCCTGCATCATCATCTCCAGTCGCTATATACATAATATTTGGATCATTATAATCTATAGCAATGCTTGAAACACCAATTTGTGGTAATTCATCAGATAATGGTATGTAAGTTAATCCTCCATCAATTGATTTCCATATACCTCCGGATGGGGCTCCAGCAAATACAATATTTGAATCATTCGGATGTGGAGTAACACAGTTAATCCGACCTAAATTTAAATATGAAGTTGGTCGATTTAAAAAGTCTGTTGGCCCCAAAGATATCCAATCACTTTGATCAGTAGAAGACTGATTTGACAATCTACTTTCATTTACTTTTTTTGACCAAACCTCAAATAACTCATTTGCAGTTGGAAGAAAACCCTGCTCATCAACATAGTTATGCCAGTAGGTTTGCCATCTTTTAAAAGGCTTATAACCACTACCTTTTAAATTTTTATCTCTGCTTTCCCAATATTTTTCTCCTTCAGAAATAATTTTGTTGTAATTCAATTTTTCTCCATCCTTAATTTTATAATTTTTCAACCAAGGTGAATTATAATTTATTTGTGCGGTTGATACAAAAGATGAAATTAATAAAAATTTAAAAAAATATTTTTTCATTTTAATTAAGCTTATTTATTTGATATTATTTGAGAATTTTTCTTGTAGTATTATTTGAGAATTTTTTTCTTGTGTTAAGTCAATTTGTTTCATTAGGTTTAAAAATGCTATTGACATATTATTTTCTAAATTTATGACATATTCATCTTCCAAAGAAAAGTTATTTATTGCGTCATGTAATATGAGTGTTGTTGACTCTAGAACATTAATCCTTGAAAAAATTTTTATGGAATTAATTATGGTTGGTAAATTTTTTTCAAGATTTTTAAAAATTTCTTTAATTTCAGTTTTTGTTAAAGTCTTTAAATTATGTTTAATCCCATTAGAATTTAATAATTTTTCATTCAGGATTTTGAAACCGGTCCATTCGGAAATAATTTTTTCTAATTTATAATCCATTTTATAGTTGAAATTCTCCTTTTGTAATGAGTCAATAACCGCTACGGAAAATTTGTAATCTTCCGAAGTTATCCCAGTTAAATTATTTTGCTTAGAGGTGCAATTAAGTAGAACAGGTAGGATAGTAACACCAATAATTAATATTTTTAACTTATTACACATTGAATTAGAATTTAAGGCGGCTGGTGTTATACAAATATCATAATATTTTCAATATATTACTAAAAATATTTGTTAATTTCACAAAAATTTGTTGCGTTTTTTATGAATTATAAAGACCAATTATTAAATAAAAAATCCAGAATATTAATTCTTGGAGCATTAGGACAAATAGGGACTGTACTAACCAAACACTTACGCGAAATTTATGGAGAGACGAATGTTGTTGCTAGCGACATTAAGTTAGATAGTTTATCTAAATTAGGATCAGGTCCTTTTGAAATTATTGACGCAACTGACTACGACTCTATTTTATTTGCATCAAAAAAATATTCTGTTAAAACTATTTATTTAATGGCTGCAGTTTTAAGTGCAAATGCTGAAAAAGAGCCAAACAACGCATGGAATTTGAACATGCAATCGTTGTTTAATGTTCTAGATTTAGCAAAATTTGGTATAATTAATAAAATTTTTTGGCCATCAAGTATTGCTGTTTTTGGTCCATCAACTCCAAAAGTTAATGTAGCTCAAACAACAATAATGGAGCCCACAACTATTTATGGAATTTCTAAATTAGCGGGTGAAAGATTATGCGAATATTACATTAATAATTATAACATTGATGTTAGAAGTTTGAGATATCCTGGAATCATAGGCTGGGAATCTGACCCTGGAGGAGGTACAACCGACTATGCAGTTGATATTTTTCATAAGGCTATTAATAATGAAGTTTATGATTGTTTTTTGAGTCCAAATACTATGCTTCCAATGATATATATGGAAGATGCAATTCGTGCAACTATTAAAATCATGAATGCAGATTTAGATAACTTATCAATTAAATCGTCATATAATTTGTCAGGATTATCATTTACACCAAACGATATATCAAAAATTATTAGTCAATTTTATCCTAATTTTTCAATTCATTATAAACCCGATTTTAGACAACGAATCGCTGATAGTTGGCCTGACAGTATTGATGATTCTAAAGCTCAAATTGATTTTAAATGGAACTCACTTTATGATTTAGAAATGATATGTGAACAGATGATCAAAAATTTAAGAGCAAAAAAAAATCCCATTTATTAAAATGGGATTAAAGTGGTACCTCCAGGAATCGAACCAGGGACACACGGATTTTCAGTCCGTTGCTCTACCAACTGAGCTAAGGTACCTGCGTTTATGCAGCGACAAATATAATGCAATTTTAGTTTTCCCAAACTAAATTTTTAAAAAAATGGTTTCGTAAATTTACACTTTAATAAACGTATGAAATTAGTTATTGATATAGGAAATACTAACATTAAATTAGCTGTTTATAGCTTATTTAAACAAGTTCATTTTTCTATAATTTCTAGTTCTAAATTTGAGAAAACTATAAAACAAATATTGTGTAAATATCGTGATATTGATAAAATAATATTAGTTTCAGTATCTAACTTAGACACTAGTTTTTTAAAACGAATTGGATTAGATAAACAGGTCATGATCCTTGATCATAATTTTGAGTTTCCTTTCGTAAATAATTATGAATCCCTAAATACTGTTGGTCTAGATAGATTAGTTCTGATTTCGGCTGCGTACAACAAATTCCCAAATAAAAATGTTTTAGTTATTGACGCGGGAACATGTATAACTTTTGATTTTATTGATTCATATCATAATTATAGTGGAGGATCAATTTCTCCAGGGCTTAAGATGAGATATATATCACTTAATCAACATACAAATAAATTACCATTATTGAATCCTGAACTACCAAAAAATTTAAAAGGTGTTAATACCAATGAATCAATTCATTCTGGTATTGTATTCGGAATTATTAGTGAAATTGATGGTGTTATTGAACTATACAAAAAAAAATATAAAGACCTTACAGTAGTTTTAACAGGTGGTGATGCAGATTTTTTGTCTAAACAATTAAAAAGTACCATATTTGTTTTCTCAAATTTTCTATTAGAAGGATTAAACTTTTTATTAGAATCTAATTCAAAAAAATGATAAAAAAGTTATTGTCCTTTACAATCTTTGCTATTTCAATTGTAGCTACTGCTCAACAAAGTACAAGTTCACCCTATTCGTTTTATGGTCTTGGAAGTTTGAAATTTAAAGGAACAGTTGAAAACCAGTCTATGGGAGGGATAAGTGTTTACTCCGATAGTATTCATGTAAATTTGAGAAACCCAGCATCTTATGCTGGATCAAATCTATCATTTTACAACAATGAAGCACGACCAGTTAAATTTTCAATTGGAACAACTTTTTCAAGTACTAAAATTGAAACTTCGTCTGCATCTGATCAATATGGAAATTTTTCAATAGATTATTTAGCATTAGCTCTTCCAATTAATAAATTTGGTTTTGGCTTTGGTATCTTACCATATTCATCTGTTGGTTACAGTTTACAGTCAAAAAATGAAAATGAAGATTTAGCGTACAGATACAGAGGAAATGGAGGAATTAATCGTGTTTTTTTTGGTTTTGGTTATCAATTATTTAAAGGTCTAAAAATAGGAATTGATACCCATTATAATTTTGGTAATATTTCTAATACCAGTATTGCATATGGATATAATGATCAAGGACAACTATTACAATACCAAAGTCGGGACGAAAGAAGATCTGATTTAGGAGGATTTTCATATAATTTAGGAATAATATTAAATCAAAAGCTTTCAAAATCTTATGAACTAATGGCTTCCTTCACATATACTCCAGAGTCGAGGATTAATTCAGAAAATAAAAACCAATTTTCTACAATCTCAATAGATGCAAATCAGGTTGAATTTGTTCAATCAACAACTGAAATAGATTTAGAAGCTTTGAATCTTGCCAGAACTAAATTAATATTACCATCAAAAATTTCTGTTGGTGCAGGGTTTGGTAAATCAAGAAAATGGTTTTTAGGTTTTGATTACACATTATTAGAAGCTTCAAAATTTTCACACAGATTTGTTGAAATTGAGAATTCTTCATTTGAAGATGCTTCTTCTTTATCAGTAGGTGGTTTTTTTATACCTAAATACGATTCATTCAGCAGCTATTGGAAACGAATAGTTTTTAGATCTGGTATTCGATTTGAAAATACTGGTCTTGTTGTTAATAATGAATCTATTGATGAATTTGGCATATCTTTTGGGGTAGGTTTACCAGTAGGAAGATTTTTTTCAAATGCTAATGTAGGATTTGAATGGGGTAATAGAGGTACAACTAATGCAAATCTTGTCAAAGAGAATTTTTTTAATATAAATATTAGCCTTTCATTAAATGAACGCTGGTTTGAAAAAAGAAAATTCAATTAAATTAAATTTATAAATTATGAAAATAAAGTTTACATCTATAATCACTTTAATTTTGATCTTTTCAAATGTAATATCGTCTCAAAATGAAGAAGATATCCAAACATTATCAATATTTAGTGAGTATGTGAAGTCTAAGAATTACGATTCAGCATATTCCCCTTGGATGAAACTGCGAAGCAGAAATCCAAGATTTAATAAGGCTATTTTTATTTACGGAGAACGAATTTTAAACCACAAAATAAAGTCAACATCTGATCTGGAGAAAATTAAGTATATAAATGATATGTTGAAACTTTGGGAAGAACGTAAAAGTTATTTTCCATCATCAACTCCTTTGGGTACTTATGCAGCCAAAGCTTGTCAATTAAAGTATGATTATCGTAATGAATTAGGTTTCACAAAAAATGATCTTTTAGATTGTTTCTCTGACAGTTACGAACTTGACTCAAAAACCTTTACAAATCCTAAAAGTCTATACACTTATTTTTCATTAGTAGTTGACATGTATGATTTAAAAAAAATACCTGCTAAAGAACTTTTTAATATGTATGATTTAATAACAGAGAAAGTTGAAAGTGAGTTGAAAAATTATACAAATAAAAGAAATTCCTTCTTAGATGATAACGGAGAACCTAAAGCACTTACTAGAAAGGAAACTTCTAGACTTAATTCATACAATAGTTACCTTCGAGCTTATGAAAAAATATCATCAAGCATAGATACAAAATTAGGTTCTCGTGCTAATTGTGAAAATTTAATTCCGCTTTACCAAAAAGATTTTGAAAATTTCAAAAATGATGGTATTTGGTTACAACGTGCTATGAACAGAATGTATTCAAAAGGATGTAATAATGATCCGTTATTTGTAAGTATTGTTGAACAAAAAAATAAATTGGAACCTAATGCTGATACATCTTTTTATCTTGCTTTATTAAAAGAAAAAGCTGGCTTAAGACAAGAAGCATTCTCATTTTATAATCAGGCGATTGAACTTGAGACAGATAATTTTGCAAAAGCTAAAATACTTTTTAAAATTGCCACAAGTTTTAAAAATATGGGGCGATTTAGTCAAGCAAGAAGCTATTATTTAAAGGCACTTAAATTTAATCCAAGTATGGGTAAAGTATACTTAGCAATTGCTTCAATGTACGCAAAAAGCGCAAATAATTGTGGCAATGATAACTTTTCAAAAAGAGCTGTCTATTGGTTAGCAGCTAAGGAAGCATCCAAGGCAAGTCGTGTTGATCCCAATATGAAAAAAAATGCTTCAAAATCAATTGCCAATTATAAAGCTAAAGCTCCTCAGAAAAGTGAAATATTTTCTTCGGGAAGAGCAGGTGAGACCATAACTATAGCTTGCTGGATCAATAGGACTGTAAATGTTCCCGAATTGTAATAATCATATTATTTTGAATAGAGTTTTTTTCTTTATTTTTTTGTACGTTTTTTTTGTTTCCTGTAAAGATAGACTCAATGAATTACGAGAAAAAACCAAGACTTCATTTTTGCCAATTTCTGTTGCTGAATCAATCAATACTAAGTATGTTGATTCTGGAAGATTAAAGTCGATTTTGACTAGTTCAAAAATGATTAATTTTTCAAATCAAAATTTTCCTTTTTATGAATTTCCTAATGGACTTTATTTAACGTTGTTAAGTAAAAAAAATGATACCAGTAAAGTTAAATCAAATACTGCAGTAGTCTTCACTGAGACAGATATTATTGACTTAAGAGGGGATGTTGTTCTTATCACATCAAATCAAGATACACTTTTTACAGACCAGTTATATTATGATCAAAAACAAGAGTGGTTATTCACAGATTTTCCTGTCAGATTCAGAACTAAAAATTATATAACTGATGGTAAAGGTTTTGACTCTAATCAAGATTTTACTAATGCACAAGTAATTGAAGTTACTGGGCGTATTTTTATTGAAGATTAAATATGTATATTTACTAATCGTTTAATTAATAATATTAATGAAATTTTTAAAATATTTTAAATTTTTTTATCTGATTTTCGCCTGTTTATTTTTTATTGATACAATAATTAATTGGAGTGTTAACAGAAGTAGAGCATATCTGTCTTTATTTTTCGTGATATTTGCTGTTTTTATTTTTTTCTTTAGAAGTAAATATCAAAAACGCTTTGAAGAGAGAGGAAAATTATAATTAAATGAGCTTTCAAGCCACAATTATAGTAATAAGTCTTATTTTTTCTGCCTTTTTTTCTGGTATGGAGATTGCTTTTATTTCATCAAATAAAATTCATTTAGAAATTGAAAAAAAGCAAAAAGGGTTTTTATCTAGTTTACTTAAAAAGATCACAAAAAACCCCTCAAAGTTTATAGCCACAATGCTTATTGGTAACAATATAGCATTGGTAGTGTATGGATTATATATGGGTGATTTTTTAATGAATTTTTTTTCATCTTTTTTACCTTCAAAATATGCTACTGTAAATTATTTATTTAATGAATTAAACTTATTATCACAGACTATTTTATCATCTCTTGTAATTCTAATAACTGCAGAGTTCTTGCCAAAAGTATTTTTCCAAATTTATGCAAATAGATTAATTAAGTTATTCACAATTCCAGCCTATTTTTTTTATTTAATATTTTCAATTTTATCGGATCTTATTATTTGGATTTCTAATTATGTTTTAAGGGAATTTTTTAAAACCGATAGTGCTCAAGAGCAATTAGTGTTTTCTAAGGTTGACTTAGGAAATTATATTGATGAACAAATGGAAAATATTAATGAAAATGATGAAATTGATAATGAAATTGCAATTTTTCAAAATGCATTAGATTTTTCTGAAATAAGAGCCAAAGAAGCAATGGTGCCTAGAACTGAGCTTACATCCATTGAAATACATGACTCTTTAGAAAATTTGAGTAAATTATTTATTAAAACTGGCCATTCAAAAATTGTTGTTTACAAAAACACAATTGATGATATTCTTGGATATGTACACGCATTTGATTTGTTTAAAAACCCTAAATCAATCAAATCAATTATGATGCCTATCAAGTTTGTACCTGAGACTATGTTTGCCAAAGATGTTTTGAACACATTAACAAAAAAACGTAAAAGCTTAGCTGTAGTTTTGGATGAATACGGCGGAACATCAGGTATTTTAACAATCGAGGATATTGTAGAAGAGTTGTTTGGTGAAATTGAAGATGAGCACGATAATGCTGATTTAATTGAGCAAGTTTTAGACGATGATTTATTTCTTTTTTCTGCAAGATTTGAAGTGGATTACATAAACGAAAATTATAAATTAAAATTACCCTTGAACGAAAACTATGAAACGATCGGAGGTTTAATTGTTTATCACACAGAAACTATTCCTTCTCAAAACGATATTATTAACTTGGAAGGTTATGAATTTGTTATTAATAAAGTCTCCAATACAAAAATTGAGCTTGTAACAATAAAAAAGGTCAAATGATATACGTATTTTCAAGTCAATAAAAACAAAATTCTAAACCATTTTTAATAATTCAAATTAAATTGGTATTTTCGTCCACTATATTTCAACAACCTATCATAAAATTATGGCAGTATTAAACAAAATTAGACAAAGATCAATATTTTTAATAATCATTATTGCAATGGCATTATTTGCATTTGTTGCTGGTGATATTTTTAATAATTTAGGTTCAAGTTCCGAATCTGAATCGGTTATTGCGATTATTAATGGTGTAGAAATAGAAAGAAGCTATTTTATGAATCAAGTTGAAAATATCCAGCGCCGATCATCAGGAAAGTTAACCAATACTCAGGCTATGAATAGAGTATGGGAAAACGAAGTGCAATCAAAAGTCTTTAAATACCAGTACGATTTACTTGGGATTTCAGTTGAACGAGATTACATGCGTAATTTATTAGAAAAAAATCTTGGTTCGTATGATGAATTTAAGAATGAAGCTGGTTTATTTGACGAATATAAATTGAATGAATTTATTTTAAACTTAAAAGCAATTTCACCTGAAACTACTACTTTAGGGGGAACTCCAATAAATTATAAATCATGGACTGATTTTGAGCAAAATATAGCTATTTCAGGAATTCAACAAACCTATTTTAATATGGTTAAAGCTGGAATAACCGGAACTTTAACTGAAGGCGAAATCGAGTACCAACTCGAAAATGATAAAGTTGATTTAAAGTATATTCAAATTCCATATTCATCAATTTCTGATAGTACAATAAATGTAAAGCCTTCAGAAATTAAATCTTACATGAAAAGATTTCCTTCCAAGTATGAGGTTGATGCATCACGTGATTTAGTTTTTATTGAGTTTAAAGAAGAGGCTTCATTAAATGATGAGGAGTCGATAAAAGAATATTTATTATCCCTAATTGATGACAGAGAAGAGTTTAATGAAGCCGCTGAATCCACTGAAAATATCATAGGCTTTAAAAATACAACGGATAACAAATCATTTGTCAACTCCTATTCTGATGATAAATTTTATGATAATTATTTATTTCGTTCATCTTTTCCTTCAAAAATTGTTGAAAATATCACTAGTCTAAGTGTAAATGGTATATTTGGTCCCTACAAAGACGGTACATCATACAAATTAACTAAAATGCTTTCAATAAAAAGCATTCCTGATTCAGTAAAGGTTCGACATATATTAATTCCCTTTATAGGATCTTTACGAGCCGACGAGTCAGTAACTAGTTCCTTAGAAGAAGCAAAGTTTACAGCTGATAGTATTTATAGTGTATTGAAAAAGTCACCTTCAAAATTTAAATCTCTTTTATCTTTTTCATCAGATAAAGGAAGCAATGAAAATGATGGAATTATCGAATTTGCATACAATGATCCCTTTGCTCCTGAATTTAAATCCTTTTCATTTGAAAATCCTAAGGGCACTATCGGGGTAGTTCTTACAGATTTTGGTTATCATATAATTGAAGTTTTGAATCAAGGTAATAAACAAAAAGCTTTTAAAGTAGCTACAATTACAAAGCCAATTGAGCCATCTGAAGAAACAAGAAATGAAGTTTTCAAAAACAAATCAAATTTTGAAATTGCTTTAGCTAATGGAGATTTTCAATCTTTAGCTGAGGAAAAAAAATATACTGTGAGAAATGTGAACAGTGTTAAAGAATTAGATGAAAACATTCCTGGTTTAGGATCTCAGCGGTCCATAGTTCGCTGGGCATTTGATGATGATACTGATGAAGGAGATTTTAAAAGTTTTACAACAACAAATGGTTTTGTAGTTGTCAAGTTAGTTAATCGCAACTCTGCTGGATTTATGTCCGTTGAGAGTGCTTCTGCAACTGCTATACCTGAAGTTCGTAAAGAGAAGAAGGCTGAAATCATCAAAGCTCGAATAAACAGCATAGACATAGATGATATAGCTGATAATGAAAATCAATCTATCAAATCTGCGGTTGCTTTAAACATGAAAAATCCTACACTCGCTGGAGCAGGCCAAGAGCCCTTAGTGGTAGGTACAGCTTTTGGATTGGATAAGGAAAATACTTCTGAACCAATTTCAGGAAATCAAGGAGTTTATATAGTTCAAGTAACTAAAATAACCCCCGCAACTGAACTAAAAAGTTATCAAGCTACTGCTAATAGAGTTGGTAAAGCCAAAGAAAATACGGTTAGTACCCAGTTATTAAATGCCTTAAAAGAGGCTGCCGAGATTGAGGACAACAGAGCAATATTTTATTAACCATAGATGAATTTATTTATTGTAAAAAGACTGAATTCTCATTTCATCTTCATAAAATCATGTCTTTATAATTAATGATTGTCTCGTAACCCTTATCTTTAAAATACGAACGGTTTGTTCCAGTAGCCAAAAAGAAATCTCCACCCCAAGCCCCTAAACTTTTAATGGCTCCCTTATAGTCTGGAAAGTGAGAATTTTTTAAAGGTGTTTGTTCGATTAGCTTGGAAATCAGATGTTCGTGTTTGGTAATGATACTTTCAAAATCTTGCAAATTTTGAGTCTTTAAAAGGGCTTCTGTCATTGCATTCAAAGATTTAAAATCTAAATTTTTGAAGGACTTAGAAACTTTGTAATTGGCAATGGCCTTCCGACTATCTTGTTTATGATTTCTATGTACAAAAAACAGCTCGTCTTTAAAAGATGGATTAAACACTACTTTTTCAATCTTTTGAGATTTTAAGTTTTTTTGGAAAGTAATCGCGTATGGGTGTTGCGCACAAGCAATGTCATAGCCACTTCCACCAAAGGTTGCGGCAAGCAGCTTGTAGGCATCAACTTTACCCCATTGTGCTAAATTATTAATTAGCGTAGAGGATGATCCCAAACCCCAATTTAATGGGAATTCTAAATAGCTTTTAAATTCTAGCTGTTTTTGGTCTTCAAACAATTTTGGTTGAAGTTCTTTTATAACCTGAAAGCATTTGGATAACCTTTGCGCAATTGGGTTTGCAGCTGATGGTTTGAAGTGAGGTATTGAAAGATTTGTTTCAAACCATAGATTATTTTGGTAATCAAAACTTTTCCAATTAATATTTTTTTTATTTGACTTTCTGACCTCTAAGTACTGACCAAATTTAGTAGGTAGGGCAAAAGCTTTTGCTCCATCTAAAACAGCATATTCAGAAGATATTAGAAGTTTTCCGTGGCTGTAATAACTTGGCATTAGGCACGCAGATTTTTAAGGGCTTCGGCTACTGCACGTTGAGAAACACTTTTAGTTTTAAAATATGTAATCAGTTGTTCTTTTTCAGCCATATTGACTTGCAATTGATTTAAAATATTGAGTAAGTGCATTTTCATATGTCCTTTTTGAATACCAGTGGTGGTAAGTGAACGTAATGCAGCAAAATTTTGCGCCAGTCCCGCAACAGCGACAATTTGCATTAGATCCTTAGCAGAAGGTTTGCCTAATAATTCCAAAGCAAATTTAACCATGGGATGTAAGGCCGTTAGTCCTCCAACAGTTCCAAGCGCAAGGGGAAGGTCTACCCAAAATCTAAAAATATTATTTTTTATAGTAGCATGGGATAAACTTGTATATTGACCTGATTTAGCCGCGTAAGCATGAACCCCAGCTTCAACCGCTCTAAAATCATTTCCAGTTGCAATAACCAGCGCATCAACTCCGTTCATAATTCCCTTGTTATGGGTTACAGCACGAAAAGGGTCAACTTCTGCAATACGCACTGCTTGTATGAACTTTTTTGCAAATTCACTGCCTGTAAAATGACCTTCAAGAGTTAAATCATCCACTGCACAGCTTACTTCGGCACGAACAACACAATTAGGGACATAGTTAGATAATATACTCATTACAATTTCTGGTAAAACACCATTTAAATTAGAAGCTTCTTTGGACAAATTTTCAAAAGTTACAGCGATTTGTTCTAAACATGAATTGATAAAATTGGCACCCATAGCATCAACGGTTTCAAAAGTTACTTCGAGTTGGTAATAATGTGGCATTTTTGATCTACAATCATTGAGCTGAAAATTTAAAATACCGCCTCCGCGTTTTTCCATATTCTTTGTCAAAGTAGCAGTAGCCTTTAAAAGTTTAGGTTTTAAAGCTTCAAAAAAGTTAAATAAAGCATTTTTTTCTCCCTTAAATATAAAGTGAATATGTCCGGTTTTTTCTGTGGATATTAGAATTGTTTTGAAACCGCCTCGGGTCAACCAAAACTTAGCGGCGTTACTAGCTGCAGCGACTACAGAGCTTTCTTCAATAGTCATTGGTAAGGAGTAAAGTCTTTTATTGATTAAAAAATTGGGTGCAACTCCAAATGGCATATAAAAGTTTGAAATAGTATTTTCAATGAACTCATCATGCAATTGCTGCAGTTTTTTATTATCATTCCAATAGGATTCCAAAACAGTTTTAGCCTGTTTTTTATTTCCAAAGTGATTAGCAATCAGCCAATCGATTTTTTCAACTTTAGATAACTTAGAAAACCCCGAGATTGATTTTTGCATGCCTATTTATTAATGTACAAAGATACTATTCTATACATTATATGAAAAGGTAATTGTTAAATTGAGGATTAATTGCTTTGTTAAAGTGGAAATCTGATTTTTTTTTAGTAAAATTGGTATTATTTTATACTTAGCATATGTTACAAAAACCCCTAATTTCAATTCTTATTGTATCATTTTCACTTATTTCTTTCGCCCAAGGAAAAACGATTTCTCTAAATGAGATCTGGAATGGATCATTCAGAACTGAGCGAATGGAAGTGTTGCATTCAATGAAGAATGGACGACAATACTCCGTCTTAAATTTCAACCGTTCTACTCGCTCTACATCTGTTGACCTCTACGATTACAAAACCCAGTCAAAAGTTATGGCTTTAGTAGATTCTAAAGATCTGGAAGCAATTCCTTATTTTACAAACTATTTCTTTAGTACTGATGAATCAAAAATTATTTTAGCGACTGAAGTTGAATCTATTTATAGGCGCTCCACTTTGGGAGTATTTTTTGTATATGATATAGCATCGAAAAAACTTCAGAAAATTTCAGACTCTAAAATTCAAGAACCCACTTTATCACCAGACGGTTCACAAGCCGCTTATGTGTTTAATAATAATCTTTATCTTAAAGATTTAAAGAGTAATCGTAAAAAACAAATTACTTTTGATGGGCAAAAAAATAAAATTATTAATGGTATTGCTGATTGGGTTTACGAAGAGGAGTTTGCGTTTGTCCGCGCTTATGAGTGGAACTCTGACGGTAATAAAATCGCTTTTTTACGCTTTGACGAAACTTCAGTTCCTGAATTTTCAATGGATATTTATGGCCAAGATCTATATCAAACACAACAAGTTTTTAAATACCCAAAAGCAGGAGAACAAAATGCTATAGTGTCGCTTCATATATACGATGTAAGAAAAGGTTTAATCAATGAAGTCAAATTGGATAAACTTTATAATGATTTTTATATTCCTCGCATCAAATGGACTTCAGATGCTTCTATTTTAAGTGCACAATACATTAATCGTCATCAAAATGAATTGGATTTATGGGCCATTGACACTTCATCTAATACCAGTTCAATTCTTATTACTGAAACTGATGCGGCTTATGTGGATGTGACGGATAATTTAACTTTTTTAGATGATAATAGTTTTATTTGGACTTCCGAAAAAGATGGTTATAATCATCTCTATCATTATAATAAAAAAGGCAAACTCATTAAACAATTGACTAATGGTAATTGGGAAGTGACCGCTTATTACGGTTGTGATGAAAAAAATAAACGCATCTATTACCAGTCAGTTGAAAATGGGTCTATTAATAGAGATATTTATGCGGTTGATTTGGATGGAAAAAACAAGCGTCGCCTATCTACAACTACCGGTACTAATGCCGCTGCTTTTAGTGCTGATTTCAGTTATTACATCAATACTTTTTCAAGTGCTATTACCCCTCCAATTTACACTCTGAACAGTAGTTTGGATGGCCAGGTTTTAAAAACCATCAAAACCAATCATAGACTGCTTAAAAAATTAGCAGACTATACCATTTCTGATAAGGTTTTTAGCACTCTTTCAGTCAATGGAAACGATCTAAATATGTGGACGATCAAACCCATAGGTTTTGACCCCAGTAAATCCTATCCAATGCTGATGTATCAATATTCTGGGCCCGGCTCCCAAGAAGTAGCTAATCGATGGAATGACTCTAATGACTATTGGTATCAAATGTTGGCCCAGCAAGGTTATTATGTGGTTTGTATTGATGGCCGTGGGACTGGTTTTAAAGGTTCTGATTTTAAAAAAGTAACTTATATGAATTTAGTTAAATACGAAACAGAGGACCAAATTGCTGCCGCTGAGAAATTATCAAAATTACCTTATATAGACAAAAGTCGTATTGGGATTTGGGGATGGAGTTTTGGTGGTCAAATGAGTACGAATTGTTTGTTAAAGGGCAGTTCCATTTTTAAAATGGCTATTGCCGTAGCTCCTGTAACCAATTGGCGTTTTTATGATACGATTTATACAGAGCGTTATATGCGAACTCCTCAAGAAAATGCGGCTGGGTATGACGATAACTCGCCTTTTAATTATCCTGAAAAATTACAAGGTGATTATTTATTGGTTCATGGCTCTGGGGATGACAATGTTCATTTGCAAAATACAATGAGAATGGTCGAGGCGCTTGTACAGGTTGACAAACAATTTGAGTGGGCTATTTATCCTGATAAAAACCATGGAATTTATGGTGGAAATACCCGCTTACATTTATATAGTAAAATGACCCATTTCCTTTCAAAAACATTAGGCGATAAAATTTTAAGTAAACAAAATTAAAGCGTAAATTAACCATCTCAATAAAAATCATGGCTACAGAAAAAACATTAGAAAATCAGAAACAAATATTTGGACAACCTGTAGGGTTATACATTTTGTTTTTTACAGAAATGTGGGAGCGTTTTTCATTTTATGGGATGAAAGCTCTTCTTATTTTTTATTTGACTAAATATCACTTATTTTCTGATGAATCAGGAAATTTATTAATAGGAAGTTATGCAGCATTGGTTTACGCTGTACCTGTTATAGGCGGCTTTATAGCAGACCGATATTTAGGATTTCGTAAGGCTATTGTATTTGGTGGAGTTCTTTTAGTCTTGGGGCATTTAGGTATGGCTTACGAAGGAAATGCTGCTACAAAATCAATGACAGGTGAAATTTTACGAGATGAATTTGCGCTGCAGTTTTTCTATTTTTCTTTAGCATTAATTATACTCGGTGTAGGTTTTCTTAAAGCAAATATTTCATCTCTTGTTGGAGAATTATATGAGTTAGGGGACAAACGCAGAGATTCTGGTTTTACAATTTTCTATATGGGAATCAATTTGGGATCATTTTTGGCAACTATAATTTGTGTTTGGCTTGGTGAAGAATATGGTTGGAGTTATGGATTTGGTTCAGCAGGAGTCGGGATGTTGTTAGGATTAGTAACTTTCGTCTACGGAAAAAATTATTTAAATGGTAAAGGCGAGTCAAAAAATTCAGAACTACTTAACAAAAAAATAATTGGTTTAAAAACGGAATGGCTTATTTACCTAGTTAGTTTACTGTCTGTTTTCGTATTTTGGCAAATGGTTCAAAGCCATGAAATCGTTTCATTTTCATTAATGCTAGCAGGATCCTTATCAGTTGTATACATATTATACTATTCCATAACTCAAGTTGACAAAAAAGCCAGGGAACAATTATTTGCATTAACAATTTTGATTGTGTTTACAATCATATTTTGGGCTTTATTTGAACAAGCCTATACATCTTTAAATCTCTTTGCAGACAGAGTTTTGGATCGAGGCGATATTCCAGCTGGTAACTTTTTGAGTTTAAATGCATTATTTATTATTTTACTGGCTCCTATATTTGCGTGGTTATGGGTAAAACTTGGAAAATATAATCCTAATACTGCAGTGAAGTTTTCTCTTGCATTAATGTTAGTTGGTTTAGGGTTTGGTTCTTTAGTATTGGGTATTAATTTGTCTGATATGGGAAAAGTTGGCATGATTTGGTTAATTATTACATATTTTCTTCATACCTGCGGCGAGTTATGTCTTTCACCTGTCGGGCTTTCAGCTGTTACTAAGCTGTCTCCTCCAAAAATAGTTGGATTTATGATGGGTGTCTGGTTTTTAGCAACTGCCAGCTCAGAATTTATAGCATCTGTTCTAGCCAATATAGCATCAGTAGATACATCAAATGGAACTGCTCATGATTTAAACATTGCAAAAGAGTCGTATTTAGTTCTATTTGAATATTTATTTTACACTGGACTAATATTTGGAGTTATATTATTAGCTCTTTCCCCATTAATTAAAAAGCTCATGCACGGAGTTGATAAAGAATTAAATAATTAAAAAAGCAAACAACAATGAGTACAACAATTGATAAAATATTTAAAGATAAAGTCCTTGGGCACCCGGCAGGGCTTTTTGTGTTATTTTTCACGGAAATGTGGGAACGTTTTTCTTATTATGGCATGCGGGCTTTGCTTGTCATGTTTTTCACGGCTTCATTAATGGATGAGGGTTGGGGATGGCCTAGAGAATACGCTTACGCTATTTTTGGAACTTACACGTCTCTTGTGTATTTATCTACACTTTTAGGTGGTTATTTTGCAGATAAAATTATTGGATACCGCTACGCTGTTGTTATTGGTGCACTACTTATGACACTTGGACATGGTTCAATGGCATTAGAAACTCCATTTTTTATATACACAGGACTTACTTTTTTAGTTTTTGGTAGTGGTTTTTTTAAGCCAAATATGACTTCTATAATTTCACAAATGTATAAAGGTAAAGATGATCAAAAAGATGGGGCTTATACTATTTTTTACATGGGTGTTAACGCCGGTGCATTTCTAGGAATTTTATTATGCGGTTATTTAGGAGAAAAAGTAGGATGGCAATGGGGCTTTGGACTCGCAGGGATTTTTATGTTTTTTGGTTTATTACAATTTTGGTTTGCTCAAAACATTTTTGGGGATATTGGGAAAAAACCAATTCATTCAGAAAATAATAATCAATCAGTTTTGGATAGTGAGCCTAAATTTAATCCTTTTACAAACCTTCAATTAACGATTATTGGTATTGCGTCTGTCTTGGGACTGGCATGGATTTTAAATGACCCTGTATCTAAAATTTCAGAAGGAACCTATAATTTATTTGATTTTGAAGTATTTGGGTCTTCAGGATCTAATGCGGCAATAATTACTGCTCTAGTTTTGTTTGTTTTATTATTACTGATACGTATTCCACGTTATGATAAGATCACTAGAGATAGAATGTTGGCTGTCATTTTTTTTGCTTTTATAACAATTTTCTTTTGGGCTATTTTTGAGCAAGCTCCGAGCAGTCTAACAATATTTGCTAAAGACTATACTCAGCGAATTCTTGAAGGGAATGCCGCAAATATTTTTAAGATAATAAATTCCTTAATGACTATAATACCTCTTGGAATTATAACTTGGGTTTTAATTTTATTATTTCAAAAAACATTTTCCAAATATTCCCTTTCTAATGTAATATTGGCTTTCAGTTTTGTTATTATTTGGGGAATCGCAATTTGGATGTTGAATAACGAATTTGATAAAGAAATTGCTGAGGTACCTGCATCATGGTTTGGCGTTTTAAATTCATTATTTATTATTGCTTTTGCCCCTTTATTTTCTAAATGGTGGGGAAGTAAATACAATCCTAACGCAAATATGAAATATGCTATTGGAATGGTTCTTTTAGGAGTTGGGATGGCATGTGTAGCTATTGGAGCTTCAGATATTCCTGTTGGAGCTAAGACTGCATCGGTTAGCATGATTTGGTTAATAATGGTTTACTTTTTTCACACTATGGGAGAGCTCTGTGTATCTCCAGTTGCATTATCATATGTTAGTAAATTAGTTCCTGGTAGAATGATAGCAATGATGTTTAGTATATGGTACCTTGCTGTTGCGATAGGGATGAAACTAGCTGGTGTCTTTGGCGAGGCCTCAGAAGGGATTGCTAAAGAGCACGGTTTAAGTTATTTTTTCTGGATATTAACAGCTGTAGCGATTGGACTTGGTGTTCTATCTGCAATTTTATATCCGGTTATAAAAAAATTAATGCATGGTGTTAAATAATTAAAATTTGATTTAAAGTGATTTTTCAAAAAGAAATAATCTTACCACAATTTTCAAGAGGTTTTCATTTGATAACGAATTATGTTTTGAATGAAATACCAATAAAAAGTGGTATTGTTCATGTTTTTATTAAACATACATCAGCAAGTTTAACAATAAATGAAAATGCTGATCCTAGTGTTAGGGCAGATTTCGAGACACATTTTAATAAATTAGTTTCTGAATATGATCAACATTACACTCACACTCATGAAGGCCCTGATGATATGACTTCTCATATAAAGAGTAGTCTTCTAGGGTCATCAGTTAGTTTTCCAATAAAGGGTGGAGTTCCACAATTAGGTGCTTGGCAAGGAATTTACCTTTGTGAACATAGGAACAGAGCTAATTCAAGGAAAATATTTATTACACTCATAGGGGATTAAATTTTGGTCATGAGAAAATTAGTAGTCTTTTTATTTTTATCAACTGTTTCATATGGGCAAGAGATTAATTGGATTACCATGGATGAGGCAGTTGAACGTCAAATAAAAAATCCAAAGAAAATTATTATTGACATGTACACCAACTGGTGTGGTCCCTGTCGTATGTTGGATAGAAATACTTTTTCAAACAAAAAGTTAGCGGAGTATGTTAATGCTAATTTCTATGCTGTAAAATTCAATGCTGAAGGTAATGAAATTGTCAATTTTAAAGATCAGAAGTTATCAAACCCCAATTATGATCCAGCAAAATCTAGACGTAGAAATAGTCAGCACCAACTCGCTCAATATTTTGGTGTGAGATCATATCCTACAATTCTATTTTTAGATGAAGAAGGGCAATTTTTAGCTCCGATTCCAGGTTACAAGCCGCCCAGTAAATTAGAGTTATTTTTAAAGCTTTTTGGAGAAGACCTTTACAAAACCTTAGATAGTCAAGAGGCTTTTAATTCATATAAGAGATCATTTAAGCCAAGTTTTTATCCTTAAACTAGCGATTTAAATACTAAACTTGCAACTTTTTCGCTTGCACCTTTACCTCCCAATTTATTTTGTAATTTTTCATAATCAGATTTTAATTCACTTTCTCTAAATGGAACTAATATTTTTTTTAATTCTTTAGTGAGGTTTTTTTGATTTAGCTTATTTTGAATTAACTCACAAACAACTTCACGATCCATTATTAGGTTTACTAATGAAATGAAATTTAGTTTAATTAGTCTTTTCCCAATTTGGTAAGATATCCAACTAGATTTGTAACAAACAACTTGAGGAACTTTAAATAGAGCAGTTTCTAAAGTAGCAGTACCAGACGCGACTAAAGCTGCTTTTGAGAAGTTAAGTAAATCATAAGTGCCATTATTTACAAATTTGACAGATTTTGATTTCATGAAAGATTTATAAAAAATATCATTTTGACTAGGTGCTCCAGCGATTACAAATTGATATTGAGGAAAATCATCAATAATTGAAAGCATAATTTTTAACATTTTTCTTATTTCTTGCTTTCTGCTTCCAGGTAACAATGCAATAATTGGTCTTTTTGAAAGGTTATGGTCACTAATAAAATCTTGTTTTTTCAACTTTTTCCTGGACGATATGGCATCAATAAGCGGGTGTCCAACAAAGTTAACAGGCATTTTATGTTTTTTTTGATAAAATGCTTGTTCAAAAGGAAGAATTACGTGCATATGATCAATATCACGCTTAATTTTTTTAATTCTGTTTTCTTTCCATGCCCATATTTGAGGAGAAATGTAGTAGTGGGTTTTTATTTTTTTAGTTTTTGCCCATTTGGCAATTCGTAAATTAAATCCAGGATAATCAATAAAAATAATGCAATCCGGCATGAAGTTTATTATATCTTTTTTACAAAATGATAGGTTTTTATAAATAGTTCTTAGATTTAGGACTACTTCAAGAAACCCCATAAATGCTAGCTTTTTATAATGCTTTACAAGATCACCCCCAGCAGCTTTCATAAGTTCACCTCCCCATACCCTAAATTCAGCACTTGAATCTAATTTACGCAACTCTTTGATTAAATTTGATCCATGTAAATCACCTGAAGCTTCACCCGCAATAACGTAATATTTCATTTAGAGTTTAATTAAAAATGTTAATAGAGCAATAAAAATTGTAGCAAACAGAACACCTGCGGCTTTATTGTCATTATTTTTTTTCAACAAATAAAAAAAACATAAAAGGTTCATTATGGCGCCTAAACTTATTAGTTTTCCTATAAAATTTTCAGAGATTGCACCATTTATTATTTTATATAATCCATTATTATTTTCTGATTGAGACCCTATAATAAGGCAAACTATAAAAAGTCCTATAGTATTTGAAATTAATCCCAAGACAAATCCGATTAAGATATCTTTTTTAATCATTTAAATCCCATTTTTTTAATTCGTTTATGTGATGATGAGCAGTTAAGTCAAATTGTACAGGAACGACTGAAATAAATCCTTTTTTTAGAGCCCATTCATCAGTGTCTTTTCCTTCATCTTGATTTACAAACTCTCCAGTAAGCCAATAATAATCTCTACCCATAGGACTTTTTCTCTTGTCAAATTTCTCTATCCAGTTGGCCTTTGCTTGTCTACAAATTTTAATTCCTTTTACAGAACTCATCTTCGGATCCGGAAAGTTTACATTTAATACTAAGTTTTTTTTAATTCTACTTTTCAAAACCATTAAACAAATTTTCATAATGTATTTTTCAAGAGAACTAAAATCAGCATTCCAATTATAGTCTAAGAGTGAGAAACCTATAGCTGGAATTCCTTCCATCCCAGCTTCAATAGCCGCACTCATTGTTCCAGAATATATTACATTTATAGATGAATTTGATCCGTGATTTATCCCGGAGACACAAAGATCAGGTTTTCTTTTTAAAAGTTCATGAACAGCTAGTTTAATACAATCTGCAGGGGTACCAGAACAACTGTATTCTTTTTGAGGACCATCATTAATTTTTTCTTCCTTGCAATAAAGGGATTCGTTTATAGTTATTGCGTGACCCATCCCACTTTGTGGACTGTCAGGAGCTACAACAACAACATCTCCAATTAAATTCATTACTTTTATTAAGGTTCGAATCCCTGGAGCAGTAATACCATCATCATTTGTGACAAGGATAAGTGGTTTTTTTGACATTTATGATTGTTTTCATCAACAAAAGTAAGTAATTTGTAGCTCTTGGCTTATTTTTATTGGCTTTAACAAAAAATTATCATGCTAGCAGTATTTTGATTGATAATTTCTTTTATTTTTAGCGTTCATTTATTTCTTTTAATGATAATATTTATGAAGAGGAACTTTAATATACTATTACTTGCAGTATTCGTTGCTATTGCATCATGCAGTTTCACAACTAAGACTTTTGAAAACCCTAACAAGGATAAGCTTTTGATGCAACTAATAACTTATTTGCTTGAACAAGGCCATTTTCAACCAAAAGATTTCAACGATGAATTTTCAGCAGATGTATTCAAGCGTTTTTTGAATAGGGTTGACCCTTATAAACATTATTTTTATAAATCAGATATTGAAACATTCAAACAATATGAATATGATCTTGATAATCAAATTCAAAACTATGAAGTAATGTTTTTTAATATCGTTTATGAGAAATTAACTCAAAGAATTGATGAATCAGTTGATATATATAATGAAATTTTAAGTAAGCCTTTTGATTATGAAATTGATGAAAATTTTAGGTCAGATTCTGAAAATATAGATTATGTCAGTTCAAGGACTAAAATGGCTGAGCGTTGGCGGAAACAGCTTAAATATATTTCTCTTTCAAATTATTATGATTTAATAACTAACCAAGAATCTAATATTGACAACTCAGATTATATATATAAAACAAATGAACAGTTAGAGTCAGATTCACGTTCTTCTACACTAAGTAATTTAGAGCAAACAGCTGTTTATTTTAATGATTTGAGGCGAGAAGATTGGTTGTCAATTTATATAAATTCTATCGCAGAATCCTTTGACCCACATACCTATTACTTTGCTCCTCAAGACAAAGACCGTTTTGATGCCTCAATGTCTGGTAAATATGAAGGCATTGGTGCACGCTTAGAGAAAAAAATGAATGAGATTAGAATTACTGAATTAATTTCTGGTGGTTCTGCTTGGCGTCAAAATAAATTACGGGTTGGAGATATTATTTTAAAAGTTCGCCAAGAAGATGAAAAGGAGCCAGTTAGCGTTTTAGGTAAACGCTTGGATGATGCTGTCAAGCTCATAAAAGGTCCTAAAGGTACTAACGTAATTTTAACTTTAAGAAGAGTTGATGGCACCATTGAAGATTTAAAAATTCCCAGAGACGAAATCGAATTAGAAGAAACCTACGTGAAATCTAGTATTTTAAAAAAGAATAATTACATTTTTGGAGTTATTAATTTACCAAAATTCTACATTGATTTTAAAGATCTCAATAGTCGCAATGCAGCTACTGACATGAAAAAGGAAATTGAAAGGCTAAAAAAGCAGGGAATGGATGGTTTAGTTATTGATTTAAGAAACAATGGAGGCGGTTCCTTAAAAACAGTGGTAGACATTGGAGGTTTATTTATTAACAAAGGACCAATAGTCCAAGTTCGATCAACTGGATACGATAGTGAGGTTTTGCGTGATCGTAATCCAGAAATATCTTGGGACGGCGCATTAGTAGTTTTGGTTAACGAATTTTCTGCATCTGCCTCAGAAATATTAGCTGCAGCATTGCAAGACTATAAACGCGCTGTGATTATTGGTAGTAAACAAACATATGGTAAAGGAACAGTTCAAAATATTATTGATTTAAATAAAATGGTTAAGAATAATACTAATGGTGATATAGGAGCCCTCAAATTCACAACTCAAAAGTATTATAGAATTAATGGAGGGTCTACACAATTGGAGGGAGTTAAAAGTGATATTATTTTACCAAATCGTTATGCTTATGTTGATATGGGGGAAAAAGACCAAGAAAATCCCTTACCATGGGACGAAATTCAGCCTGCTTCGTATGAAGTTTGGAGGAATTCAATTGATTATGAAAAAATTACTGACAGAAGTAGAAATAGAATTAAAGATAATTTAGCAATGATGCTAATTGATGGAAATGCAAAATGGATTGAGAAAACCAGATCAAAAGAGTTCTTTACATTAAATTATGATAAATATTATAATGAAATGAGTGTAATTGAAAAAGAGGCAAAAAAACTTGATTCAATTTCTAATTATAAAACAAATTTAACTTTTGATTCTCCTCCATATGAAATTCCGTTAATGGAAAAAGACTCAGTGCTTAGGCTTAATCGTAAACGTTGGCATGAATCTTTAAGTAAGGACGTATATATGGAGGAAGCTATAAATATTCTTGAAGACTTGATATTAATTCAAGATGATAATGATTTTTCATTAATTAGAGATTAACTATTCTGTATGTCAGAGCTTTTAACATCTGCAATCAAAAAGTTAAAAAATAATTTGACGGCTCTAGTTAGTTTATACTTTATTGCTTTTGTTGCTTTTGTTGCAGTGTTTGCTTATGCTTTGGCCCCGGATTCTTCAAATAATGCTAATCAAATGCACTTAAGTATTCACTCTAAGTCACCAGGTTTTAAAGTTTTGATGCTTATTCAAAAAGATGAGTTTACAAAAACCCAATCAATTTTTAATAAATTTTTTTTTGGTAACAGATATCCTGATAAAGAAATACCGATTTTAAACTATCGAGTAGTGGATAATAAGATTTTTTATAAAGTCTACAATTCTTCAAAAATTAATGAACAAGAGGAATTTATCTATTTATCGCCGAAAAAATCTGTATTTGTAACTGAAAAAACTTTCTTATTGGGAACTGACAAATTTGGAAGAGATTTCCTAAGTCGTATTATTATTGGGTCTAGGATTTCATTTTTTATTGGATTCGTTGCTGTTGCTATTTCACTGTTATTGGGTTTATTTTTAGGAAGCCTTTCAGGCTATTTTGGTGGAAAGGTAGATTCTTTGATAATGTGGCTTATTAACGTTACTTGGTCAATTCCAACATTACTTCTAGTTATTGCAATCACATTGGCTCTTGGAAAAGGTTTTTGGCAGGTTTTTATTGCTGTTGGTTTAACTATGTGGGTTGAGGTTGCCAGGGTAGTAAGAGGAGAAGTAATGAATATAAAAGAGAAACAATATGTTACTGCAGCTAAAGCCCTAGGTTTTACAGATTCTAGAATAATTTTAAGGCATATTTTGCCTAATATTATGGCCCCTGTTATTGTAATTTCTGCAGCGAATTTTGCTGGAGCTATTTTAATTGAAAGTGGATTAAGTTTTCTTGGAATTGGTGCCCAACCTCCAATTTCAAGTTGGGGTGCAATGATCAAAGCTCATTACAATGATATAATTTTAGGGAAAGCATATTTAGCTGTAATACCAGGTATTTGTATAATGTCTTTAGTCATGGCTTTTATGCTTATTGGTAATTTTCTCCGAGATGTATTAGATGTAAAGTCTTAATTTACTCTGTATCTGGAGGATAATTAGACAGGATTGAAGTTACAAACTCTTTGATACGATTTTCTTTACGATCAATTCGATTAGTTAAATATCCCTCACCTATACCTTGCCAAACTAGCTCTTTTCTTTTATTGTCTATAAAATCTATGAATAATGTACCACTTGTTGAATTTGAAACATTTGTTTGATTCCAACCGAACGATGGACCCCAACCCCAACCCAGGCCCCACATACCGAAGTTTTGGTTATACACATTTATTTCTTGTCTTTCTTTAGTAATTATATTAACAAGAATATCAGGTTTGTTAGATTTCTTTAATCCTTTTAGGATTAATTCATCTTCTATCGCATTTAGTATTCTTCTCTTGTCTAAATCACTGATCTTTACTTTTTTTATACCTTCATTAAAAAAACCAAAACTCTTGTAAGATGAAAAATTTACTGATCGGTCATAGTCAGCAGCTACTTGGACTGAATTACATGAGTATGTAATTAAAAAAAATATTAGGTAAAATAGGTATTTTTTATTCATGTTTTTTATTCATTTGTTTTAAGAAGATCGTCGTCAACAAAATTGGGTATGGTGATATTTAAATTTGGTTCAATTTCCATAGCTCTTTTTATTGCAAATATTGCACCTTCGTTTCGAGCCCAATTACGTCTTGCAATACCATTATTTACATCCCAAAAAAGCATTGATCTCAATTTTATTTGTGACTCTTTAGATCCATCAATAACCATACCAAATCCACCGTTAATAACTTCACCCCAACCAACTCCTCCGCCATTGTGTATACTAACCCATGTAGCACCTCTGAAACTATCTCCAATTACATTTTGTATGGCCATATCAGCTGTAAACTTCGATCCGTCATATATGTTGCTGGTTTCTCTGTATGGTGAGTCTGTTCCTGAAACATCATGATGATCACGACCTAAAATAATTGGCCCAATATCTCCTTTATTAATTGCTTTATTAAAAGCCTCAGCGATTTTTATTCTTCCATTGGCATCAGCATATAATATTCTTGCTTGTGAGCCAACAACTAAATTATTTTTTTGGGCACCTTTAATCCATTGAATATTATCTTTCATTTGTTGTTGAATTTCAATTGGAGAATCAATAATTAATTTTTCTAAAACATCACAGGCAATTTTGTCTGTCTTAGCTAAATCTTCTTCTGATCCTGAAGCACAAACCCATCTAAAAGGTCCAAAACCAAAATCAAAACACATCGGACCCATTATATCTTGTACATAACTAGGATATATAAAATCAACACCATTACTTTTCATGATATCTGCACCAGCTCGAAAGGCCTCAAGAAGAAATGCATTACCATAATCAAAAAAATAGGTTCCTTTTTCAGTATGTTTTTTAATAATTTGTGCATGACGAATTAAACTTTTTTTAACTAGGACTTTAAATTCTTTTGGATTTTCGCTCATCATTTTATTAGCCTCGTCAATTGTAATTCCAATGGGATAATAACCTCCAGCCCATGGGTTGTGTAAAGATGTTTGGTCACTTCCAATTTCCACAAAAATATTTGCATCATAAAATGCTTCCCAAACATCAATCACATTACCAGCATAGGCAATTGATACGATTTCATTATTTTTTTTCGCATTTTTAGTCCTTTTCACCAATTCATCTATGTTGTTGATGACTTCATCTACCCATCCTTGCTCGTGTCTTGTTTTTATTGCTTTGGAATTTACTTCTGCACATATTGTAATACAACCAGCAATATTTCCAGCCTTTGGTTGAGCACCGCTCATACCTCCAAGACCTGCAGTTAAAAAAATATGACCACTAGGATTTTTTTTAATTTTTCTAAAAGCATTTAACACTGTAATTGTTGTGCCATGCACAATACCTTGCGGACCAATATACATATAACTTCCTGCGGTCATTTGTCCAAATTGAGTAACTCCTAGTGTGTTAAATTTTTCCCAGTCATCTGGCTTTGAGTAATTAGGAATCATCATGCCATTTGTGATTACAACTCTGGGAGCATTTTTATTTGAAGGAAAAAGCCCCATTGGATGACCAGAATACATAACCAATGTTTGATTATCATTCATTTGGGATAAATACTTCATTGTCAATCTATATTGAGCCCAATTTGAAAACACACCTCCATTACCTCCATACGTGATTAGTTCGTGAGGGTGTTGTGCAACATTATCATCAAGATTGTTTTGAATCATCAGCATTATAGCTGCAGCTTCTTTGCTTTTTGCAGGGTAATCATCAATAGGACGAGCATAAATTTTGTGGTCAGGACGAAAGCGATACATATATATCCTTCCATATTTACTTAATTCATTTTTAAATTCTTTGATTAAAATTTTGTGAAATTTATTATCAAAATATCTTAAAGCATTTTTTAATGCTAATTTTTGTTCTTCAATATTTAAAATTGGTTTTCTTTTCGGAGCGTGATTAAATTTATTATCATAAACTTTT
>Ga0209503_10000028_pt1 | contig 108167 bp, 125 predicted proteins | sample SouAtlMetagenome_2_FD_187448 | JGI IMG/M metagenome (GOLD analysis project Ga0209503, IMG submission 187448) | Marine eukaryotic phytoplankton communities from Atlantic Ocean - South Atlantic ANT15 Metagenome (SPAdes) (version 2) | ecosystem: Environmental > Aquatic > Marine > Oceanic...
ATATTTTTTAATTTTGAATCTTCCCAAGTTTGTTACTTGTTAAAAGTAATTATAAGGCAGGCAGGGAAAACTAACCAGAAATTTAAAAAACTTATTATTACTTGGCTGAAGTTAGTTTAAAAAATTCGAGTTCAAACTCGAATTTTGCCCTTGTTGTATTCCCACCAATGAGCAATTTACGCTTTCTCTGACTTTGAATAATCCAAATCTGCGAATATGTTATGTAGCTAATCAAAGTACTAACCATTAAAAAACCAAACCCACTATAAATAATCGGAATGCCTGGATCGTTTTTTATTTGCAAACCAGTGGAACTTATAATGTCAATCAATTTAATAGTAGGTTGTGAATTAGTAAATTCGTTTAGTTCTAAGTTACCTGAGAAAGAGCCAAATTTATCATAAATCGACGCATATCCTTGAAGATTATTTAACAATATTGTGTAACCATCTGACAATTCTAAGTTAAATGATATCCATGAGAACCATATTTTATTTGAGTCATTATTAATGTTTATGATTGAAGTTTGATTAATTTCCGGATTATTAAATTTAAATCTTAAGCCTGTTAAGTTCCAATCAGTTTGATAAAAATAAGTTCCTTTATAAACTGCAGGTGAATTAACAAAAATTGTTTTTCTATAAGTTTCATGTCCATTGTCTTTTAAAAAAGAGATATCAGAATAAAATTGAGATATAGTATTTTTTTTATTATACGTTATCCAAAAATCATTAATTCTTACTACAGTTTTCGGAATGGAAAATATTTTCCCATTTGTTAAAAAATTTTGGATATGAAAGCTTTCCGTTTTTGGAATAAGTTCTTGAGCTTTAAACCCATTTATAGATCCAATTATTGAACCAAATAAAATTAAGATTAGACTAAAATGAACAATTATAGGTGCGAGTCTACCAACTAAACCCTTATAACAATAAACTATATCTTTTTGCTGAAAAATCGAATATTTATTTTCTTTTAATCTAAATAAAAACTGGTTTAAAGAAGTATTTTTCGTTTGTTTAAAAATTTTTAATTTCGAGAACTGCTGATTTGTACGAAAAAATTGACAACGGCGAGCAATTTTTAAAGATGGAACTTGTTGAAGAAATGTGCAAGTTAATAAACTAATCCCAAATAAAAAAATAAAAAAAAGAAACCACCATGTCTTGTAAACATGATCAAAACCGAGTTTTAAAATAGTATCCCAAGAAAGGATTCCAAATAGTTTGTTAGTTAAAGGATAGTTTAATTTATAAATTTCAATAGATTGATCTTGTTCAATAATTGTACCAATTATGCTAGTAAGTGCAATTATCAATAAAATTCCAATAGCAAAACGAAGATCTGCTAGTAATTTTAAAAATCTTTGTTTCATAAAAAAAATTAATTTCTATAAATATTTTTAGAAGATGCTGATCGAATACGACCTGATGAGGCCCACTTTTGTAATTTTAATGTTTGATTGTTTTCTAATTGAGCTAAAGGAACTAATTCTTCTAATGCAAAACAAATATCGTCTGTTGTAAATTCTCTGTTTTCATAAAAAGCATGATACATTCCTTCAATGATACTTTGTCGAATTTCCGCGCCTGAAAAACATTCTGATAACAAAGCCAATTTAGGATAATCAAACATATCCCAAGTTTTTGGTCTAAATTCTTGTATATGAATTTTAAAAATCTGTTCCCGTTCTATTTTCTTTGGTAAATCTAGAAAGAAAATTTCATCAAACCGACCCTTTCTAATAAGTTCTAAAGGTAATAGATCAATATTATTAGCTGTTGCAACAACAAAAACTGGTTTTGTCTTTTCTGAAAGCCAACTTATAAACGTACCTAGGACTCGATTACTTGTACCACTATCTCCTTTATTATCATTGTTTGTAAATGCCTTATCAATTTCATCAATCCATAAAATACAAGGTGAAATAGCTTCAGCTACTTCAATCATTTGTCGAAGTCGCGATTCAGATTCCCCGATTATCCCGCCAAAAAGTTTTCCAACATCTAACTTTAATAATGGCAGCTGCCATTCTGTTGCGATTGCTTTAGATGTCAAAGATTTCCCAGTTCCTTGAATTCCAATTAATAATAATCCGCGTGGTGTTGGTAAACCATAATTTAAGGCTTGAAGACTGAATGAAGTTTTTCTTTTATTTAACCAATCTTTTAAATTATCAACTCCACCTATATTATCAATTTTTTCATTCGTTGACCAGTAATCTAAAATTTCAGTTTGACTTATAATTTGTCTTTTTTCACTTAATAGAACTGAAATACTACTTTCATCGATAGTTTTATAACTAGCAATAATTTTTGACAAAACCCTTCTAATTCTTTCAAGTGATAAACCTTGGCATGCTCGCGTTAAATTTTCAATTAATTTAGAATCAATTTTAAGATTCAAAGAATCAATTAGTCGATTTAATTCTTGATTAATTTCATTTTCCGTGGGTAATTGAAACTTGAGAACGGTTATTAGATCCCTTAGCTCTTTAGGTACATTAAGTTCTGAACCAACGATTATGATCGTTTTAGGTTGTAATTTTAAAACCCGACTTAAATTTCTTAATTTTCGAGAAATTGAAATGTCATTTAAAAACTTATTAAAATCTTTTAATAAAAAAAGTGCAGGTGTTTCAAAAGTTAGTCGTTCAATCAATTCAAGAGCCTGTAATGGATTCCGTTTTGCAAACCCTTCATTATTTGGATTATTTGTATAACCGTCTACAAAATCCCAACTATAAATACTTCGATTAAAAGAAAGTTTAATAGTCTTTCTTATAACATATTCAGCTCTATCCTCTTCAATGGTATTTATAAAAACAATAGGATAACGAGCTTTTAGTAAAAGAGTCAATTCATTATTAAAATTCATAAACAAAGAATCATATAAAATTACTACTATCTTAATTTGAAATAAAAAAAATTTACTATTAGAGTTTTTTAATCACTCTAATAGTAAAATTTTAACGTCTAATCGTTATTTGTTTTCGACCTTTTCGACGGCGATTTCGAATAATTTTTCGACCTTGAGGTGTTAGCATTCTAGCACGAAATCCAGATACTTTAAGTACTGAATATCGAGTTTTATTTGACAAAGTTTTTTTTGACATAGTGATTTAAAAAAAATAGGTAAAATAAATAATAAGTTTAATGTTATTTTTAATCACAAAATTGATGATCGTATGAGATCATAAATAACTAAGTGTCTTGTTATTTGGCTTCGATTCTGAAAAAGTTCATAAGCATCATCTTTATATTCAAATAATGGATTTCTCTGCCCATAACCACGCCAACCAACAGAATCGCGTAATAAAGACATCTTTTGCAAATGTTCTTTCCAAGCAATATCAATATATAATAAAATTAGAGTTCTTTCTAAGGCTAAAATAATACCAGGTTGTTTTACTTCTAATTCTATTATTTTTGACTGATAACATAACCAAAATTCTTGAAATAAGTAAGTTTTAAGTTCAATTATATCTACATTTAAAAGTTTTATATTAAATTTTGCAAATAAATTTAAAATCAAATTTGTCCCGAAAAAATTTTCAACCAGAAAGAGAGCTTGATTTGTTTGTACTTTTTTGTTCTTTATTTCATTAAATATTTCTGAGATTACCTGTTCTCCATAAGCTAAGACTTTATCTCGAACAGAGTTACTTTGCAAGATTTGTTTTCTTTCATAATAAACGACATTTCGTTGTTTATTTAAAATCTCATCATAATCAAATAAATATTTCCGACCATCATAGTCAGCTTCTTCAACGCGTTTTTGGGCCGAGTCTAAACTTTTTGTTAAAAATTTTGACTCTAATGGAGAATCATCTAAAAACTGACTTTGTATAAATTTTTGAATTTTAGGTCCACCAAAAAGACGTAATAATTTATCATCTAAACTTAAAAAAAATCTTGATAAACCTGGATCTCCTTGTCGCCCACATCGCCCACGTAATTGATTATCAATACGACGCGAATCATTCCTTTCAGTTCCTATTATGTATAAACCTCCTAAATTCTTGACAATCTCATTATCTAACTTTTGATTTTTTTTCCGAAGAACAAATAATTGACTTAGTAAAAATTTAATACAACATTCGTATCTATATTTTGGAGTTCTGATCTGATCATTTTCATTTAAAATTCTTAAAATATCTGTATCTGATAGGGATATGAATTTTGGATCAATGATTAAAGAATCAATGACACTTAAAAACTTATGAGGAAGCTGATAAAAGTCTTTTAAAAATAATGAAATAGATTTCGAGGAATTCAATATTTTTTGATTTTTATAATAGACTAGAATCGTGTATAATTGTTTTCGAATTTGAAACTCAATATTTCCACCTAAAATAATATCTGTCCCTCTTCCCGCCATATTAGTTGCGATTGTTATATTTCCCTTCTTACCTGCTTGGGCGACAATTTCCGATTCTCTGCGAACATTTTCTGGTTTTGCATTAAGCAATTGATATGATAGGTTATATTCTTTAAGTAATTGAGCTAACATTTCTGATTTTTCAACAGTTGTTGTCCCGATAAGAATTGGTTGTCCAGTTAATGACGTCGCTTTACACTGCTTTGCAATAGCAGTCCACTTTGAAAGTTGATCTTTGTAAATTAGATCAGGTAAATCTTTTCTGCAACTAGGTTTATCCGTTAAAATCTCTTTTACTGGCAAATTATAAATTTTTTCAAATTCTAATTCAGCTGTTTTCGCAGTTCCAGTCATACCCGATAGTTTCGGGTATAGCAAGAAAAAATTCTGATAAGTTATTGAGGCAACTGTTTCAGTATTTTCGCGAATCGGTAAATTTTCCTTAGCTTCAATAGCTTGATGCAATCCATCACTCCATCGTCGATCAGCCATGATACGTCCAGTAAACTCATCAACGATTATTATTTGTTGATTTTGAACAATATAATGGACATTACGGAAAAATAAAGTATCTGCTTTTATCGAATTAATAATATACGAAATCCAAGGATTTTCTAAATTATATAAGTCTTCAATACCCAAAATTTTTTCAATTTGTAATGTTCCTTGCTCAGTTAAAATTATATTTTTATTTTTCTCATCGACTTTAAAATGAATGTTTACTTCTAAATACTGAGTAATTTCGGCCGCGATTACAAATTTATCAAGAAATGTTTCAACAACACTTGATAATATTAAAGGTGTCTGAGCTTCATCAATTAAAATTGAATCTACCTCATCGACAATACAATAATTAAAAGGGCGTAAAACGATATCTTTTATATTTAATGCCATATTATCTCGAAGATAATCAAAACCAAGTTCGTTATTCGTGACATATGTAATGTCGGCTAAATAATTTTCTTGTCGTTCTTTGACATTCATATTCTCTTGAATTAGACCAGTATCTAAACCTAAGAATCGATAAATTTGACCCATTGAAATTTGATCTCGACTTGCTAAATAATCATTAACTGTAACAACATGAACACCTTTCTGAGTCAAAGCGTTTAAAAAGGCTGGTAAAGTTGCAACTAATGTTTTTCCTTCACCAGTTCGCATTTCAGCAATTTGCCCATTATTCAAAACTAATCCACCAACTAATTGAACATCGAAATGTCTTAATCCTAAAGTACGTAAACTAGCTTCTCTTGTAATTGCAAAGCATTCAGAAATTACCGACGATAAACTTTTTTCTATTTGATATTTTTTTTTTAGTTGAAATGTTTTAGCTCTTAATTCAGAATCAGACAGGACCGTCAAATCTTTTTCGAACAAGTTTATTTGATTTATGAGACTTTGATATTCATTTTCTATTGAATTTTTATTAAATAAATTTTTTATCATTTTAATGCGATAAATATCTACTGTAAAGTAAAATTAAAGTTGTGCTTTTTAATTAAAGAATGACATTTATTCGTTTATGTTTAGCATTTTTATAATCAAATTTAACAATTCCAGAATCCAGTGCAAATAACGTAAAATCTTTCCCACATCCTACATTTAAACCTGGTTTAATTTTCATACCTCTTTGACGAATTAGTATATTACCTGCTTTAACAGATTCCCCTCCAAATTTTTTAACTCCCAGTCGTTTTGAGTTCGAGTCACGACCGTTTTTTGTACTCCCAGCACCCTTTTTATGAGCCATAAAAATTGTCCTAATTTTTAATTAATATTCATATCTTCAATTAAAATTCTTGTCATTTCTTGGCGATGACCTTGTTTTTTTCGGGTCTTTTTCTTCGATCGCATTTTATAAATGAGAGTCTTTTTGCCTCGCAAATGTTTTAGAACTTTCCCTTTTATTTTTACATTATTTAAATAAGGCTTACCTACAAGTAAATTACTATCATTGTTAAATAGTAATACTCGGTTAAAAACTATTTCTTTTCCTAATTCAATTGGAATTCGATTAAATTCATAATATTTACCAGTCTCAATCCAAAATTGTCTTCCACTAATCTCGACAATTGCATATTTCATATTATAAAAATATTCTTAAAATACTAATTCTATAATACATAAAAAACCTGGTCAAAGTCAAAAATTTTAAAACTATATATATATATATATCTGTTTAAACTTTTAATTGACATAAATCCCGATAAAAAAATTGAAAGGTTTTCGACTTGTCTGATTGTAGATTTATTAAAATCGAAATAGATGTTGCAAGTTTTATACCCTCAATTACTGATATTGTGTTTAATTGAATCTCTTTTTCAAGAGCTGATGAAGAAATAAAAGCTGCTCCGAGACCTAGACTCACGGCTGTTTTTAGAGCTTCAATTGAATTTAGTTCCATAATAACATTGAACTGTTGTGTTTGAATATCATTTTGATTTAAAAAAGTATTAATAAATTTCTGAATTGTAGAAGTAGATTTTAAAGTTATAAAATTTAAATGATATAAGTCGTTTTTTTTAATGATTTTTTCTTTATTCAAAGCAACAGGATGAAATTTTGGCAAAATTAAATTTAAATCATCTTTGACAAAATCTTCAATTTGTAATTTATCGGTTAAATTTTCAGGAATAAATCCTTCAACAATAGCTATATCGATCTGGTTATCTATAATACTTTTTGCAATTTTTCTAGTAGAATCAACATAAGTTTTAAATACTATTTGCGGGTGATTTTGGGCAAATAAAGAAATTATTCGAGGCAATAAATATGTTCCAACTGTTTGACTTGCGCCTATTTTTAGACTGCCACGATCACCTTTTTTTAAATCATTTAGCGATCTACAACTTTCTTCACACAAAGTTAGAATACGCTCAGAATATCGAAGAAACATTTTCCCAGCTTCAGTTAAAGAAAACTTAGTATTTTGTCGGTCAATAAGTGAAATCCCCAAACGACTTTCTAACATTTTCAACTGCTTACTCAATGTTGGTTGTGAGACATATAATATCTCTGCTGCTCGTGTGAAGTTTTTTTCTGATGCAATTGCTTTTAACATTCGCAATTGTTGTAGAGTAAAAGGAAGAGTCATTAGTTTTAAGTTTTCCTTAAAAAGCAATAAAAATTTTCATTATTAATTATAAAAATAGATATAATTGAAAATGCGGATGGAGAGACTCGAACTCTCAAAACAAAAGTTACTAGGACCTAAATCTAGCGCGTCTACCAATTTCGCCACATCCGCTTTTTACTCTAAATTAAAAATTTAAGACTTTTTTCATAGATTAGAAAAAGTCTTAAATTTTTAAAGGGTAACGATTCGCTATTTAACTATATGCTGTTTAAATCTTATCCTTTTTTAAGGATTATCCATAACTCTAGTAAAATTAGAAAACGACTACTTTTCAAAATTTTATCGATCCAACTTTTCAAAATAATATTAATCGTAAGGAGTTAACGTTAAATCCTCGATAAATTGTTTTGGATTAGACTTTAAGACCGATTTTGCATTGGATAATGCTTTATCTGCAATTTTTTTAGCCTTACGTTTCCAAACAGATTTTCTAGAAGCTGTTTTGGATTTTGATGTACGTTTTTTAGGTACAGCCATTTCAAATTTCCTAAATCTAAAGAATACCTTAAAGTTTACTAATAAAACATTATACAGATATAATAAAAAAATACAAGATAAAAATTCAAACTTTAAGAAATTTTTCTTGCAGTTATATTTATAGAAACCTAATTAATTAACGTGTAAGACGTTGAATCTGTTGAATTGCTAGACGACCAATATTAAACAAAGCCCAAGAAGCTGCAATTAACACGGGTGCAGCAATTACTAATAAACGAGTATCCATTTTTAACAATCCTTTTATGATTATTTATGTGTTATAAACTAACAATAGAAAAAATAATATTAATAAATAATATTATAGTTAATAAATTACAAAATAAAAAATATTTTGTTCTATAATGTTGTTAGAATAAATAGAATAAAATCCAAGCAAATTATATGTCACATTTTACGAATATCAAAACTCGATTTCAAAATCTATTTTATTTAGAGAAAGCTTTGAATAAATTAAACATAAATCATCAGAAACGAGAAGAAATGATTTCAAAATCAAACACTAAGCTAGATTACGCTGATTTAATAATTTCTCAATCAAATGGGTCGGATATTAAATTTTGTTGGAATGGTGAAGAGTATCAACTTGTTGTTGACATGAGTTATTGGGCACAACCATATCCAATTGAAAGTTTCATGGATAAAATTGCCCAGCAATATGCAGGCGAAGTTATTGTTGGTGAAAGTAAGAAATCAGGATTCCAACCTGTTAAATATAAAAAGAACGTAGATGGATCTAATACTCTTGTATTAGAAAGATGGAATACAAATAAAATATAATTCAAGATTAAATTTAATTTAATCTTGAATTATGTTAGCGTTTTTTAATAACCTAAAAACTGTTTCAGTTGGTTTAACTCCATATTTTAGCCATTTTGTGATTTTAGTATTATCAAAATGCAATTGCTTTGTAATCGAATTATAATATCCAACTTCGTCAATAGGACGCCCATCTCTTCGGGTTGTTGATTTCATTATTACTAAACGATATGCAGGTTGTCGTTTTCTTCCAACTCGTTTTAGTCGCAATTTTAACATTATATTTATAAAAGTATTTTTTAATAATAGTTTATTTGAAAATATGAATTTAGTTTAGACTCGTAATTTTAAAGTTCTAACGTCGCGAATAGTATTCAATTACAAGTAATTCATCCAATTCTAATAATAAATCTTTTCTATCGCAATAATTAATTACCTTTGCTTCTAAGTTTGAGTTATTAAAAGTTAAATAAGAAGGCGACTTAAGTAAATTGTTGTTTTTTAAATTGTTTTCAATTAAAGTTTTTGAACTTGATTTTTGTTTGACTCCAATTATGTCATTGATCTGACATTGAAAACTTGGAATATTCACACGTTCATTATTTACTAAAATATGACCATGATTGACTAGTTGTCTTGCACCAGCTATTGTTGAAGCAAACCCTAAATTGAAACAAATAGTATCTAATCGCATTTCCAATAATTGCAATAAAATTAATCCAGTAATACCTTTACGTCTTCTAGCTTCCTTAACATAACGATATAGCTGACTTTCAGTTAGTCCATAATTAAATTTTAGCTTTTGTTTTTCTTCTAATCTAAGACCATATTCGGTTGTTTTTTTTCCTTCACTACTTTTTCCATGTTGACCAGGACGATCTTTTTTTTTCGACTGTTTCTGCGTTAATCCAGGTAAAATTCCTAATCTTCTAGTAATGCGTAATTTAGGACCTCGATATCTTGACATAAAAAGTTTAATAAGTTATTTCAATTAAATTATATACGGGCGAACGACCGGACTTGAACCGGCGAATGGCGGAACCACAACCCGCTGCCTTAACCACTTGGCTACGCTCGCCAAAAAGATTAATCTATAGTAGTAATTTAACATGTTAAATTATTTTAAGTCTAGATAATTTATTATCAAATATAATATTTAAGTCCTTACTAAAGTATAAAAGATAATTATGAGAACTTTTTTTTTAAATGGTCAGGAATATTGGAGTGAAGATACTTTTACGCTACTAGATTTATTAAAATATTTTGATTATGAAACAGATATTTTTATTTTAGAACATAATAAGCAAATAAGAAAAAAACGAAAATGGTATCAACTAGAAATTGAAAATCAAGATACAATTGAATTAATAACAATTGTGGGAGGAGGATAATTCTATAAAGTTTTTATAGAATTATTCTATAAATATATATCTATAGTTTGAGTTTTAAATCAAATTTTTTTATTAGCAACAATTTAGTATTGTACACAATGTCTTCAATTTCTTTTCGAGTTAAACTTTTTTCGGTTAGCTAAAATATAAGTTGGCCACATAAACTCGCAAACAAATATGAGGACTATTAATCCTTATATTTATCTAAAAATTCAACTTAAACGTAACAAGCTCTTTCTTCATCCATAATCGTCTACTTTATATCTTTAAAAGAAATATTAGAACTCGCGATAAGTAACAACGAATTTGTCATATTTTAACTTAATAATTACCAGATTCAAGTTAAATTTAAATAAATCAAGATTAACAAACAAATTTAACTTTTTTATTAGAACCTGAAGAATTTGATTAAAGACGTTCAAGTAATTTGTAGTATATAATAACAGATCAACTTAGTTACAAGGATAAATTATTTATTCATTAATGTTTAAAGCTCGAATTTTCTAAGCGACCAATAAAATTAATCTTATGAGTATTTTTTCAATTTTACTTGTTGCTTTAAATCGTAATAAACTATTTAACTTTCTAGACCGTCTTGTTTTTATCGAAATCTTTCTAAAAATAACATTAACAAACTCTGTTTTATTGTTTTTTGAAAAGAACATGACCAAGTTTAAGTTCTTCAATATTAGTATTTATTTATTCTAAGTAAAGAAGTTCTGATTTTATTAAACTCATAAAATCTAATAACTTATTTAATAAGTATAATCGTCTGATCGAGAATTAGGTATTTTTTTCTGTTTTTTTATATTCTTTTATTAATTTTAGAATCAAGTTTGAATCTTTAGCTCTTAATAAATATATTTATTAGTCAAAAGATTATATAAGATTGAAATTACTTAAATTTTATTGAAATATATATGAACGATTAGTTCATATATTTAAAATCCGTGAAATTTTTCTTACTTATCTAGAGTTATAAATTATTCTTTTTTCATCAGAGGCTTTTTTATCTAAAAATATTCTAGCAATCTAATATCTGTTCGTTTTGTTTTTGGAATCAATATTTGTTGATCCGATCTGAATGATAATATGTTTTTTCCTGCAAATTTATCTCGAGGTTCTAGATGTTCTAAAGTTAAATTAAATTTATAGGTTTTTGATTTATCTTTTATTTTTGTTAGAACAGAAATATTATTTCCGGTAAGATCTAGCTTCCACAATCAAGTCAATCATTTTGTGACAAAACAAGGATTAATTTTAGTCATTGGTTTAATGAGTTTAAAACATTAAAATTAGGTAGATTTTCAATTGTTATTTCAAAAAAATAGAATAGTTTGTAATGCTTTTTATCGACGAAAAATTTTTTACTAAGGTCTTAAAAAATTCAAATTTCCTTATATGATTCTAAATGAAAAAACTACCTATTTAATAACTTATTTCATATAAGCACGGTTTACTGTTACGAAGGTATTGAGTATAGTTTTTTATTCACCGTTAAATATTTATTTTTTAAAATAAATTAAAATTTTATTATTAATTTGCCTTAGTAAAAATTAATCCATTACTTTCGCTATACCGTTTCATAAATCGCATAAACCTTTCCCAGGCTTCTGGACTTTTTATGATATAAATTGATTCAATCGATTCTGGTTTTCCATTAATAAACTTCGCATTTACATCTCGTGTCTTAAGAACACCTTCCTCATCAATTAAAAACATTCCTATAATTTCCCCTTCTTGTACAGTACTCTTATCTAGTATGTTTGGATTTTTAAACCTAAATGTGGCAGTCCCTGTACTACCATCTCTTGAACGAGTTAATTTTACATCTGGTAATACTTTTTCATCCAAACCTTTTATAAATTGAATTTTTGCTTTCATATGATTCTAATGTTGAATAAAAACTGGGGTGGCAGGATTCGAACCTACGAATGGCGGAGTCAAAGTCCACAGCCTTACCACTTGGCGACACCCCAATATTGTAATATAGTTAAAACATTTAGAAAAAAGGTTAGCGATCAAATCTTAATTTGTAGATCGCTATATTTTATAAATTGGGCAAGAAGGGATTCGAACCCCTGACACCGTAGTTCGTAGCCACGTGCTCTAGTCCACTGAGCTACAAGCCCAAACTATATTACTAGTAATTATGATAATAATAAATGTAATTTTTAGTAAAGCTTTTACAAAAAATTTTGAACTAGAAATAAAATTAATCTTGCAAAATTTTTATAAATTGACATAATGTAATACTTTAAAGAATTTCTGTAAAATTAGGAATAAAATTTTTTAACTTTTATACTATGGCAAAAAAAATATTATATCAAGATAATGCTCGCCGAGCATTAGAACGTGGTATGGAAATAATGGTTGAAGCAGTCTCAGTTACATTAGGACCAAAAGGTCGTAACGTTGTTTTAGAAAAATCTTATGGATCACCACAAATAATTAACGATGGTGTAACAATTGCAAAGGAAATAAATCTAGAAGATCGTATTGAAAATACAGGAGTATCGTTAATCAGGCAAGCAGCTTCGAAAACTAATGATGTTGCTGGTGATGGTACTACAACAGCGACAGTTCTAGCTTATGCAATGGTGAAAGAAGGATTAAAAAATGTTGCTGCAGGTGCTAACCCAATTTCTATTAAACTAGGGATGGAGAAGGCATCTCAATATTTAGTAACTCAAATTAATGAATTTGCACAACCAGTTGAAAATATTCAATCCATTCAGCAAGTGGCAGCAATTTCTTCAGGAAATGATGAAATCATTGGACATTTAATAGCCAATGCCTTGGATAAGGTTGGAAAAGAAGGTTTAATATCGTTAGAGGAAGGAAAAGGAGTCGTAACAGAATTAGAATTTACTGAAGGAATGAAAATAGAAAAAGGATTTATTTCACCTTATTTTATTACAAATCCAGAAAAAATGGAAGTATCTTATGAAAATCCTCTTATTTTATTGACTGATAAAAAACTTACTTTAATACAACAAGATCTATTGCCAGTTTTAGAACAGGTAACTAAAACAAAACGTCCTTTGTTAATCATAGCTGAGAATGTTGAAAAAGAAGCTCTCGCAACACTGATTTTAAATAAATTAAGAGGTAATATTAATGTTGTTGCAATTCGTGCTCCCGGATTTGGCGAACTTCGTAAATTAATGCTAGAAGACATTGCTATTTTAACTGGTGGAACGGTTATAACTCAAGATGCTGGATTAAATCTCGAAAATATTCAATTAAATTTATTTGGACAAGCTAGACGTATCATAGTAAACAAAGATACTACTACAATTGTTGCTGAAAGAGCTGAGAAAGAAATTAAAGTACGTTGTGAACAATTAAAAAAACAAATAAATCTTGTCACAACAGCTTATGAAAGAGAGAAACTTCAAGATCGCATTGCTAAATTATCAGGCGGTATTGCTGTAATTAAAGTGGGAGCTATCACTGAAACAGAAATGAAAGATAAGAAATTAAGATTAGAAGATGCAATAAATGCTACTCGTGCCGCTGTTGAAGAAGGAATTGTCCCCGGTGGTGGAACAACTTTAACTCATTTGTCAGAAAATTTGATCCACTGGGCAAAAAATAACTTAAAAGAAGACGAATTGGTCGGATCAATGATTATTTCAAGAGCAGTTTTAGCCCCCTTAAAACGAATAAGTGAAAATGCAGGCATGAATGGAGCTGTAATTACGGAAAGTGTTCAACAGAAAGATTTTGAAGTTGGATATGATGCTGCAAGAAATGAATTTGTTAATATGTATAAACAAGGAATTGTTGATCCGGCAAAGGTTACTCGATCTGGATTACAAAACGCTACCTCAATCGCTAGCATGATCTTAACTACTGAGTGTATAATTGTTGATCAACAAAAAAATGAGAAATAACTTGGATAAATTTAAAAATTTATTCAAGTTATTTTTAATAAAATCTAAATATCATTTAAATTTGACATTGGATCAACATTAGATTGATCTTCTTTTGTAGAATTCAAATTTAATAGTTCTTTTATAGATAATTTTAATTTTTCAATGTTTTTACTTAGTTCTTCAAAATTCTCAGCCTTTATATTTGATTTAATGTTATCAATAAGATTGGTTATTTCAGTTTTATTCTCTTCTGATATTTTATCTTTTACTAGATCAACTTGCTTAATTGCCTCATAGCAAAGAGCTTCAGCACTATTTTTTAAATCAATATTTTTTCGTTTTTCTTGATCAATCATCGAATATTCTTCAGCTTTTTTAATCATTTCATCAACTTCTTTTTGATCTAAAGTTGATGCTCCTTGAATTGTGACTGATTGCTCCATGCCAGTCCCAAGTTCTTTTGCTTTAACAGATAAAAGACCATCAACATCAATATCAAATGTTACCTCAATTTGTGGCACACCGCGTTCAGCTTTTGGAATTCCGTCTAAACGGAAATTTCCAAGACTTTTATTATCAGAAACTAATTCTCTTTCTCCCTGTAAAACATGAATTTCAACATTTGTTTGATTTTCAACCGCTGTTGAGAACATTTCTGACTTTTTAGTAGGAATAGTTGTATTTCGAGCTATAATTTTAGTCATAACACCACCTAATGTTTCAACTCCTAGGGATAAAGGAGTAACATCAAGTAATAAAACATCTTTTATTTCACCAGCAAGAATTCCAGCTTGTATTGCAGCACCAATTGCGACAACTTCGTCTGGATTTACATTTTTATTTGGTTTCTTGTTTGTTATTGATTCTACAAGTCTTTGAATAGCAGGGATTCTAGTCGACCCACCAACAAGCACAACTTCACTTATATCTGATTTATCTAATCTTGCATCATTAATTGATTTTTCAACAGGAATTCGACAACGGTCAATTAATTCTTGACATAGCTCTTCAAAAATTTCACGACTTAACTCTTTTTCAATATGTTTTGGACCTGTCTTATCAGCCGTAATAAAGGGTAAATGAAGAGTTGTTTTTTCAACTGTCGATAATTCCATTTTAGCCTTTTCAGCTGCTTCTGTTAATCTCTGTAATGCTTGGATATCTTCAAGTAAGTTAATTCCTTCTTGTTTTTTAAAATCTTCAACAATCCAGTTTACTAAAACCTTATCAAAATCGTCACCACCTAAATTTGTATCACCAGCTGTTGCCAACACTTCAAAAATTCCATCTCCAACTTCTAAAACTGAAACATCAAAAGTTCCTCCACCTAGATCAAAAACCAATATGGTTTCATTTTGTTTTTGATCCAACCCATAAGCTAAAGAAGCAGCCGTTGGTTCATTTATAATTCTCAAAACTTCAACACCTGCAATTTTACCTGCGTCAATAGTCGCCTGTCGTTGCGAATCATTAAAATAAGCTGGGACAGTTATTACTGCTTGTGTAACTTCCTGACCTAAATAATTGCTGGCATCGTTGACTAATTTTCGCAATACTTGAGCTGATATTTCTTCAGGACTAAATTCTTTATTTAAAGATGGACACTTTATTTTAATATTACCAGTGTTATCTTTGCTTACCGTATAAGGCAAATTTTTAGCATCACTTGATAATTCGAATTCTTTTGAACCAATAAAACGTTTAACTGAAAAGAAAGTATTTTCTGGGTTAATTACAGCTTGACGTTTTGCTATTTGACCAACTAGTAATTCTTGTTTTTTTGTATAAGCTACAATTGACGGCGTTGTTCGAAAACTTTCAGCATTAATAATAACACTTGGTTTTCCTCCTTCAATTGCAGCTACTACTGAATTTGTAGTCCCTAGATCGATTCCAACAACTTTTCCCATGGTATTTTTTATTTTCCATAATAAAACTAATATTTAGAGTAGATATAATTTATTAGCATTAAAACAAACTAACTATATTTTCCGTAAATATATTATTTATATAAAAGTATATTTGTTTTTTATATAGACAAAAGGATAGAAATTAGATAAGATAAATAAAAGTTAAAATTAAAGATTTTTATATGTTAGATCTCTGAAAGTAGTTCTCGATATCGAAACATTTTATATAAAACAAATACTATTATTACTTTTACTTGGAGAAATATTGTGTCTATAAGTTTATTAGGCAATAAAATTGGAATGACTCAAATTTTTGATGAGTTTGGAAATATTATTCCTGTAACTATTTTAAAAATTGGTCCTTGTGTTATTACGCAAATCAAGACAAACTTGAAACATGGTTATAATTCTATTCAGATCGGTTATGGAATTACTTCTAGTAAAAATTTAACACAACCTAATCTAGGTCACTTAGAGAAATCGAATATTCAACCTTTTAAATATCTTAAAGAATTCAGAGTTGATACACCAGAAAATTTTAAAATTGGTCAGACTTTAAATCTAGAATCATTTACAACTGGCCAATTTGTTGATATAACAGGAAAAAGTATAGGGAAAGGATTTTCAGGATTACAAAAACGTCATAAATTTTCACGTGGTCCAATAACCCATGGTTCTAAAAATCATCGACAGCCAGGATCAATTGGTCAAGGAACTACACCTGGTCGAGTTTTTCCTGGAAAAAGAATGGCTGGCCAACTAGGAAATAAAAAAACTAAGATAAAACAACTGAAAATTATTCAAGTTAATAAGGATACGAATACATTAGTAATTAAAGGTTCTGTTCCAGGTAAGCCTGGAAATTTAATAACTGTAACCAAATCAAAATAATTTAAGCCTTTATTTAAATATAAAAAATTGGGGAAGATCAATTTATGGTTGATAAAAAAAAATTTACCTTTGACGTAATCTTAGATATAAATGGTGAAGTAATTGAAAATTCAAAGCATGTATTATCTCTTTTAGTTCCTGAAAATTCTGGTAATTATCTGGTGCATAAAGATATAACAAGACAGTTAATAAAAATAAAAAATTCAACTTCATCAACTAAAACTCGTAGTGAGGTAAGAGGTGGTGGTCGAAAACCTTGGCGTCAAAAAGGGACTGGCCGTGCCAGAGCAGGTTCTAATCGTTCACCTCTTTGGAGAGGTGGTGGCTCAATTTTTGGACCGAAGCCAAAATTAATTAAGTATAAATCAAATAAAAAAGAGCGACAACTAGCTTTGAGAGCTATACTTGCAAGCAAATACTCATCTATGACAACAGTGATTAATGGTTTTGAAAACGCTTTAGAAGTACCGAGCACAAAAAATTTTCTACATATTTTAAAAAAATGTAACGTTGAATTAAATAAACAAACATTAGTTATTGTAAATGAAAAACCTGAACAATTAGTACTATCTACTAGAAATATTAAAAATGTACAGCTAAGTTCCGCATCAAATTTAAATACTTTTAATTTATTGGGAGCAGAACAAATAGTCTTAACACCATTTGCATTATCAAAAATACAGGAGGTTTATGGTGATTAATTATTTAGATTTCGATCATAAAATAATAGATATTGTAAAATACCCAATAATTACGGATAAAGCAACAAGATTACTAGAAAATAATCAATATAGTTTTATTGTTGATCCGCATGCTAATAAAACTTTTATTAAAACTGCTATCGAATATCTTTTTAATGTAAAAGTAAAAAAGGTTAACACTAGTCATCTTCCAAGAAAAAAGAAACGTGTTGGAAAATATATTGGATACAAATCAAAAAATAAAAAAGCTGTTGTAACATTAGTAGAAAATTATACAATAAATTTATTTGCAGAAAATTAAAGTATTTAAAAATAAAAATTTATGGCTATTCGTCTATATAAATCATATACACCGGGTACAAGAAATCGAATACTTTCTTCGTTTAGTGAAATTACTAAAACTAAACCAGAAAAAAAATTAGTTCAAAAAAATCATAGACGTAAAGGACGGAATAACCAAGGAGTTATTACAGTTCGACACAGAGGAGGTGGACATAAGAAAAAATATCGAATAATCGATTTTCGACGAAATAAACTTGATCTTGAAGGCGTTGTTGTAGCAATTGAATATGATCCAAATCGGAATGCTCGAATTGCTTTGCTTCATTATAAAGACGGAGAAAAACGTTATATATTACATCCAAATAATTTAAAAATTGGAGATACGGTAAATTCAGGAGTTGAATCAACAATATCAATTGGTAATACATTACCATTAAGTGAAATTCCATTAGGAACATCTGTTCATAATGTTGAATTAATTCCTAAAAGAGGAGGACAAATTGTTCGTTCTGCAGGAACATCTGCAAAATTATTAGCAAAAGAAGGGAATTTTGTAACATTAAGATTACCTTCTAAAGAGATTCGTTTAGTTCGAAAAAACTGTTCAGCCACAATCGGAGAAGTTAGTAATAATGATGCCTTTTTAGTACAGAGTGGTAAGGCAGGACGTACTCGATGGTTAGGAAAACGTCCAACTGTTCGTGGTTCAGTCATGAATCCTTGTGATCATCCACATGGTGGTGGTGAAGGAAGAACACCAATTGGTCGAACTCGACCTTTAACACCTTGGGGTAAACCTGCGTTAGGTATGAAAACAAGAAAGAAGAAAAATTTGACAAATCCATATATTATTCGTCGATGTTCATAACTTATAAAAAATAAACATAAAAAATATGTCACGATCACTAAGAAAAGGACCATATGTAGCTTATCATTTATTAAAAAAAATTAACAAAATGAATTTGAACGGAAAGAAAGAAACGATAATAACTTGGTCAAGAAGTTCAACTATTGTGCCAAATATGATAGGACACACAATAGCTGTTTATAACGGTAGACAACATGTTCCAGTATTCATTTCTGACCAGTTTGTTGGTCATAAGTTAGGAGAATTTGTTTCAACCAGAACATTCAAATCTCATATTAAATCAGATCGTAAAATAAAACGTTAAATTAAAAGTTTTATGTCAAAAAATTTTCCTATTATTTCTCAAAACTCAACTTCTGTCGGATATTTAAAAGTTAGTTCTAAGTATAATTTCAAAATTACCCAAAATTTAAAAAAAATCTTAAAAAATCTTCGAAGATGTTCTTTTTATAAGTCAGTTGAAATACTATCAAATTTATCAAACATTACCGAACGAAATGCTATCCTACAAATGATATATTCTGTTGTAACGTATGCCGAAAATAATCACTATGCTAATCTAGTAAAAGTTTGGATTGATAATATTTTTATAAAAAAAGTTAATAAATCAAATAAATTTCTAGATAACGAATCTGAAAATTTGACAGATAGTTATTGCATTGTTCTAAATTTAGGTTTTGAATATAAAGCTTTTCCTGTTAAAAAAGAATCTATTTGGTAAAGAATTTTTAATAACATAAAAAATATTCAATTTTTTTAAATAACAAGGAAAAATTTATGTCTGAAAGTCAGTCTGTCAAAGCTGTTGCAAAATATATTCGAATGTCTCCAAATAAAGTCAGAAGAATTTTAGATCAAATTCGGGGTCGATCTTATCAAGAAGCTTTAATGATCTTACAATTTATACCATACAGAGCAGCTGGTCCAATTTGGCAAGTTCTATATTCTGCTGCTGCTAACGCACAAAATAATCATCGTTTAGATAAACGAAAACTAATTATTTCTGAAATATATGCAAATGAAGGACCTAAATTAAAACGGATACGACCACGTGCTCAGGGTCGAGCCTATTCAATTTTGAAGCCAACTTGTCATATCACTGTTATTATAAAATCAATCATTTAAATGATGTAATAATCAATTTAATTAAAATAAAAGGATTAATCTTGTGGGTCAAAAAACACATCCATTGGGATTTCGATTAGGTTTTACTCAAGAACAAAAATCGACTTGGTATGCTTATTTAAATCAATATGCCAATTTACTAAAAGAAGACGATATAATACGAACATATTTAGATAAAATTGCTAAATCTGCTAGCATATCAAATGTTAAAATTAACCGGAATAGCCTTAGTGACCAAATACAACTAATAATTGAAACTGGTAGACCAGGAGCTTTAGTTGGAAATAATGGTTTAGGAATTGAGACATTATTGGGAGATATTAAAAAAATTCTACCTGTTAATCGACAGCTTACAATCAATATAATTGAAGTTGATAAAATTAATCTAAATGCTTCGTTAATTGGAGATTTAGTTGTTAAACAGTTAGAAGAACGGATAGCATTTCGTCGAGCAATACGAGAGGCAATGCAAATTGCTCAGGAAGAACACGTTAGTGGTGTAAAAATTCAAGTATCAGGAAGATTAAACGGAGCAGAAATTGCCCGCACTGAATGGAGCAGAGAAGGACGTGTACCTTTACAAACTTTACGAGCGGAAATAGATTATTCTGTTAAAGAAGCAAATACCATTTATGGTATTTTAGGGATAAAAGTTTGGTTGTTTAAAAATGAAATTTTAAACAAATAGCTAATTATTTATTAAATTAATACTTTGTTATAGTTATTTATGATATTAAGTCCGAAAAGAACAAAATATAGAAAATATCATCGAGGGCATATGCGTGGAAAAGCTATTCGTGGAAACGAAATTTCTTTTGGAAACTATGCTTTGCAAGCCTTGGAGCCAAGTTGGATAACATCTCGTCAAATTGAATCTGCACGTCGTGCAATAACTCGGTATACAAAACGCGGTGCTTCATTATGGATTCGAATTTTTCCTGATAAACCAGTAACTGCAAGAGCTGCTGAATCACGTATGGGTTCAGGAAAGGGAACTGTAGATTATTGGGTAGCTGTAATAAAGCCAGGAACTATTTTATTTGAAATTAGTTCTGTGCCACAAGAAGTTGCTCGTACTGCGATGACTTTAGCAGCGTATAAATTACCAGTTAAAACAAAATTTATTACTAGAAATAAGACTAAATAAATTATGAGTATGTCTAAAATCACCGATGTTCTATCGTTTTCAAATGACGAACTTTCAGATGCAATTATTCAAACAGAAAAAGAATTGTTTGACTTACGATTTAAAAAAGCTACTCGTCAGTCTTTTAAATCACATGAAATAAAACAGAAAAAATGTCAATTAGTATATTTTAAAACTATTTTAACATTGCGATTGAAAAATAAAACAAAGCAGTATCTTATCTATTAATAAGCTTAGTTAGGGAAATTTCTTTTCTTTCATAAATTATGAGAAAATTAAAGTCTAAAAAATTTTAGGAGTCTGAAATGCCTGTAAAAGAAAAAATTGGTATTGTTATTAGCAACAAAATGCAAAAAACAATTGTAGTAAAAGTTGAAAATCGCTATTCTCATCCGGTATATTTAAAAACAATTAAAAAAACAAAAAAATATCTGGCTCACGATGAAAAAAATATTTGTAATATTGGTGATCAGGTTTTATTAGAAGAATCTCGACCATTAAGTAAGAGAAAACGCTGGACTATTATTAAAATTTTGTCAAAATCATCGTTAAATTAATAAAAAACAAATTTTTATTTTTATGATATATCCTCAAACTATTTTAACAGTAGCAGATAATACTGGTGCTAAAAAAATTATGTGTATTAGAGTTTTAGGTGGAAATAAAAAATACGCTAAAATTGGCGATACTATTGTTGCAGTTGTTAAAGAGGCTATTCCGAATATGCCAATTAAACGTTCAGATATAGTACGTGCAATCGTTGTAAGAACATCTAAATCAATTCGTCGCTCAGATGGAATGTATATTCGATTTGATGATAATGCTGCTGTGATCGTGAATATAGATAGTAACCCACGTGGAACTCGTGTGTTTGGTCCAGTTGCTCGTGAAATTCGTGATAAGAATTTTTCAAAAATTGTTTCATTAGCATCGGAGGTTTTATAAATGCCAAAATTTCAAAAAATACCTGTTAGAGTTGGTGATTCGGTAAAGGTTATTACTGGTTCAGATAAAAACAAAATAGGAAAAGTTTTAAAAATATCTCCTAGAAACGGGAAAATTCTAGTTAGCGGTATAAATTTAAAGTTTAAACATTTGAAACCTAGTAAGGAAAACGAAATTGGTGAAATTAAGCAAATTGAAGCTCCAATTCATCATTCAAACGTAAAATTAAATTAAAAAAATTACGATATTATGACTAAACAGCATTCATTGGAAAATATCTCTGAAATGCATTATTTACTTGAAAATATTAATAATGAGTATATCAAAGGTATAAGACCGAATCTAATTAAGAACAACTCAAAATTATTCGGTAATCCACATAAAATTCCAAAATTAAAGAAAATTCAAATTAACCGTGGATTAGGATTAGCAGCACAAAATACAACTATACTAAAAAAAAACATTCAAGAATTTCGAGCGATTACAGGACAAAAACCAGTAATTACTAGAGCAAAAAAATCTATTGCTGGTTTCAAAGTTCGAGAAGAAATGGAATTAGGTTTATCTGTTACTTTACGTGGAGAAAAGATGTATTCATTTTTAACAAAATTAATTTTTTTTACGTTTCCACAAATTCGTGATTTTCGCGGTTTATCATTAAGAAGTTTCGATAAAGCTGGCAATTATACGTTTGGTCTTAAAGAACAATTAGTATTTCCAGAAATTGATTATGATGATGTTGATCAAGTTCAGGGACTAAATGTTACAATTGTTCTACATTCATCATTACCAAAAAAGAATACATTTTTTAAGTTATTAAATGGTCTCATACTATTTAAGTTTTTACGATTCCCGTTAAACGATTATGGATATTATGAAAAATATTCTTCTTCGTCTGAAATAAGTCAATTATGGGATAGGAAGAAACATTTACGGAATAAGAGAAAAAGATGGTCACAAGAATAACCTAAAAATAAAAAGGAAAGAATAAATGGTTACAGATACAATTTCAGATATGTTAACAAGAATAAGGAATGCTACGTTAGTTAAGCATCAAATTGTTCAAATTCCAACAACCAAAATGGCATTAGCTATCACTTTGATCTTGAAAAACGAAGGTTTCATTAAAGATTTTAAAGAATTTACTGAAGGTTCTTTTAATTATATACTTATTTTTTTAAAATATAAAGGGGAAAAAAGTCAACCTGTTATTAATAAAATTATGCGAATAAGTACATCAGGTTCACGTGTTTATGCTGATTCAAAAAACTTACCAAAAGTTTTAGGCGATTTAGGAATTGCCATTATTTCAACTTCAAAAGGGGTAATGACAAACTTGAGAGCTAGAGAACTTGGTATCGGTGGTGAAGTTTTATGTTATATTTGGTAATCGGAGATTTTATATGTCACGTATTGGAAAATTACCTATTAAAATACCAGAAAATGTTGAGTTCATTTCAAGTGAAAATATAGTCACAGTTAAAGGAAAATTTGGAATATTAAAAAAAACAATTCCTGATGTTATTGAAATCAAAAAAAATGATAACGTTCTAAATATTTGTTTAAAAACTCAAACACGAACAAACCGTGCTCTACATGGATTGTATCGAACATTAATAAATAATATGGTTATTGGAGTTTCTGAACAATTTAAATTAGTTTTAAATTTAAAGGGTGTTGGTTATCGAGCATCTGTTCAGAATCAGATTCTAATTTTAAATTTAGGATATAGTCATACAGTTGAAATACCAATACCTGAAAGTATTTCAGTTGAAATTAGACAGAATACAACATTAAATTTAAAAGGATGTGACAAAGAGAATTTAGGTTTGTTTGCGTCCAATATTCGATCTTGGAGGCCACCAGAACCATATAAAGGAAAAGGTATAATATACGAGAATGAGATAATAAAACGAAAAGCTGGTAAATCAGGTAAAAAATAATATTCGAAAAAGTTTCAAAACATATTTACTCTAAAGACTAAAGAAATAATTTATGAAATTTTCAAAATCAGTTCTCTTAAAATTAAAAAATAAAAATAAAAAACTAAGACCTGAAAAATATAAAAGATTGAAAAGTGAAAGTTTACGAGGATTATTAAAAGGTGATAACAAGAGACCTCGATTATCTGTATATCGTTCAAATCAAAACTTATATGCTCAAGTTATTGACGATACAACTTCACATACTCTTGTTTCTTGTTCCACATTAGATAGAGATATAAAACTTTCTAGTTTAAACGGCCGAACATGTCAAGCGTCAAAGTTGATTGGAGAAAAGATAGCAAAATTAAGTCTAGAAAAAAATATAACACAAATTGTATTTGATCGAGGTCGTTATCTTTACCATGGAAGGATCCAGGCTTTAGCAGATGGTGCTCGTTCCGGCGGATTACAATTTTAGTAAAAGATGTGAAATAAATACAAAAGATTTTTATGATTACTACTGATATCAAACATGTAAATAAACTGAAAAGAAACTTTCGAAATAATGATAGTTTAAATGATACAAAATTAGTTGAACGATTAATAAAAATTAGTCGAGTTTCAAAAGTAACAAAAGGTGGAAAAAAGTTAAGCTTCCGTGCAATTATCGTTATTGGTGATGAAAAAGGACAAGTTGGAGTCGGTGTTGCTAAAGCTGACGATGTTGTTAATGCATTTAAAAAAGCAAAAACTGATGGAAAGAAAAATTTGATCAAAATTCCTTTGACAAAAACTTTAAGTATACCTCATGAAATAGTCGGAAGTTTTGGTGCTTGTAAAATAATAATGCGTCCCTCAATCGAAGGTTCTGGTGTGATTGCGGGGGGAGCTGTACGTACGGTCTTGGAAGTTGCAGGAATAAAGAATGTTATAGCTAAGCAATTAGGATCCGATAATTTATTAAATAATGCTCGAGCTTCAATCTCTACATTAAAAAATTTAACAACGAAATCAGAAGTTTCTATAAAACGTGATCTTTTTTAAACTTAATTACTTTCTATATTATAAAAATTAAAAAACATGAACTTAAAAAGGACTCAATCTGATGACAAAAATTTAATCCTGAAACGACTGTTTTTAACTCTAGGATTATTAATATTTATTCGGATAGGAACTTTTTTACCTGTCCCCGGAATAAACCATGGACATTTAGCTTTTTATATTCAAAGACATTCTATTACAAAAAGTTTAGTAAGTACATTTTCTGGAAACGATATTTTCGTAATTGGACTATTCACATTAAATATTTTCCCTTATATTAATGCATCAATTCTAATTCAACTATTAGTTAACATAGTCCCAGGACTTACTAAATTACAAAAAGAATCTGGTAGTGAAGGGCGCCGCACAATAACCCGTATAACTCGAATAATTACCTTAGGTTGGGCGATTATTCAAAGCACTAGTATTGCTTTTTACTTGAAAAGAGCTTTATTTAACTGGGATTTCTTTCTTGCATTTGAAATTATTTTTTGGTTAACAACCGGTGCGATGATAGTTTTATGGATTAGTGAACTAATTACTGAATATGGTTTAGGAAATGGTGCATCATTATTAATTTATACAAACGTAATAGCCAGTTTACCAAATTTGGGTAAAAAACTAATCCAGGAAAATAACACGACTTATAATTTCACATCATGGATTTTAGTTAGTATTTTTTTCTTTTTAGCCGTATATGGAATTGTATTATTGCAAGAGGGAATAAGAATTGTGCCTTTAATATCATCAAAACAATTAACGCAAGTAACTCCAGTTTTTTCTGAGTTACCAAAAAATAATTATATCCCTTTAAGATTTAATCAAGCTGGCGTTATGCCAATTATTTTAACTACTGCTGTGTTAGTTATTCCAAATTATATAACTAGTTTAGGGTTATTACCAATAATAACGCTGCCATCTTTGCCCGGATCATCTAAAATTATTTATTGGATTAGTTATTTTAGTTTAATAATACTATTTAGTTCATTTTATTCGAACATTATCCTTAATCCAAAGGATATTTCAAGCGAATTACAAAAAATGTCTGTTAGTATACCCGGAATACGGCCAGGCGTAGCGACAACTTATTACTTGAAACAAGTCATGAAACGAGTTACGTTTTTAGGTGCAATAATGTTAGCTTTTTTAGCTACATTCCCAAATATAATTGAAATTATTTTACAAGTTTCAAGTTTTAATGGTTTAGGAGCAACATCTTTATTAATTTCAGTCGGAGTAATATTGGATTTATCAAGAGAAATTCGAAGTATTTTACTTTCGAATATATATAATGATATGTTTAATTAAATAACAATCAATTTATTTTTTAATCAATTAACTTTTATGAAAGTTCGTCCATCTGTAAAAAAAATGTGTGATAAATGTCGTATTATTAAACGGCATGGAAAAGTTATGGTAATTTGTGAAAACTCGAAACATAAACAACGTCAAGGTTAATAATTACAAGGAGTTATTTAAATGGTAAGATTTGTTGGTATTGATTTACCTAGAAAAAAAAAGATTCTTTATGCACTTACTTACATACATGGTATTGGTTTAACATCTGCAAATAAAATAATAAAATTAGCAAAAATAGATCCGGAAATAAGAACAGAAAACTTAACAACAGAACAAATTATTGTTATACGTGATATCCTAAGTCAAATGAATTTAAAATTAGAAGGAGATTTACGTAGATTTAATGGTTTAAATATAAAGCGTTTAATCGAAATTAACTGCTTCAGAGGAAAACGACATCGGACAAGTTTGCCAGTCAGGGGTCAGAGAACAAGAACAAATGCTCGAACAAGACGCGGCAGCAAAAAGACTGTTTCTGGAAAGAAAAAATAATATTACTTTTTAGTGATAAATTATTAATAATTTATATTTATGATACAAAAAAATCGAAAAACAATATCAAAAAGAGAAAAAAATAATTTTGCATTAGGTGTAGTTCATATACAGTCAACTTTTAATAACACAATAGTTACTATTACAAATTTGACTGGTGATACTATTTCATGGGCATCCGCAGGAAGTTCAGGTTTTAAAGGAGCACGTAAAGGAACGCCATTTGCAGCACAAACTGCTGCAGAGAACGCAGCACTTCAAGCTATTACGTATGGATTAAAAGGTGTAGACGTCTTAGTCAAAGGTCAGGGTTCAGGACGTGAAACAGCTATTCGATCGATACAAGGAGCTGGTTTTGAAATAAATTCGATACAAGATATTACACCAGTGTCACACAATGGGTGTCGTCCTCCAAAACGCCGTCGAGTTTAATTTATCTTTGAAATATTATAACTAAGTTAAAAGTATGTTATTTCCGTATATTAAATGTCTAAAGTCAGAAAAAACTGAATCGAGTCTTTTATATGGACAATTTTTGATTAATTCTTTACGTGTTGGGCAAGGTATAACAATTGGAAATTTATTACGTCGTGTTTTATTGAGTGATTTAGGAGGAATAAGTATTACAGCGATTCGTATTGCTGGTATCAAGGACGAATTTTCAATAATTACAGGTGTCAGAGAAGATATTCTTGAAATACTGTTAAACTTAAAAGGAATTATTTTTAAAAGTAAAAAACAAGATTGCAACTATGGTCGACTGAAAATTCAAGGTCCAGCTGTTATAACTGCAAATTTGATAGATTTACCTTCTGATCTAGAAATAGTTAATCCGAATCATTATATTGCAACCATTGCAACAAATAATTTTCTTGAAATTGAATTGAAAATTGAATATGGTATTGGTTATAAGTTAGCAAGTCAAACTTTTCAATGTAATTCCAGAGATTTTTTACAAATTGATGCAGTTTTTATGCCTATTCAAAAGGTTGACTTTAAAATAGAGAACGTTTATGAAAATTCTAGTTTTGTAACAGAACGATTAATAATTGATATTTGGACTAATGGGAGCATTACACCAAAAGATGCAATTCAAGAGGCATCCAATTTTATTTGTAATTTCTTTGACTCTATATTAGAAAATAAATTAACAGATAATGTAAATAACGTAACTGGTGATATGTTATCGATCCCAAGAGATCCTTATACAAATATTGCTATTGAAGAATTACAATTATCAGTTCGAGCGTACAATTGTCTAAAACGGGCCCAAATCAATACAATCGGGGATTTATTAAATTATTCCCCTGAAAAACTACAGAAGCTTAAAAATTTTGGTAAAAAATCGGCCGATGAGGTTTTTATGAAACTTAAAAATAAATTAGGAATAGTCTTAAAATAATTAATTTAATATTTTAATTAATAATAAAATCATGAATAATACTTTTATACCAAACTCAAATTATAGCTCAAAAAATTGGTATATAATTGATGCAACAAATAAGCCTGTAGGTAGAATTGCAACTATTATTTCTACATTGATGCAAGGAAAGCATAAATCTAATTATTATCCTTCTAGAAATGTTGGAGACTCAATAATCATAATAAACGCAGAAAAAGTGATTGCTGACTCTTCGAAAATAAAATACCACGTATATTCACCAGGAAGACCAGGGAGCTCTTTAAAAAAACTTGTAAATCGTAGTTCAGAGAAAATTATCGAAGACACTGTGAAAAATATGTTGCCTAAAGGTTTACGTTCTACAATTCCAAAACGATTACGCATTTATAGTTCGTCAAAACATCCGCATTTAGCACAAAATCCAATTCTATTTGAGGATTAATTGAAACAAATTTTCTTTCATTAAAGAATTATATAAAATTTAAAAAGAAATATATTATGGAAAAAGAAAAAATAGGAATTGGAAGAAGAAAACAAGCAATCGCTAGAGTTCTATTATATCCTGGTAACGGTAATCTTATAATTAATAAAGTTTCTGGTGAAAAATATTTACAATCTAATACTAACTATTTAAATAATGTCTGGGCTCCCCTAAAAAAATTGAAATTAGATAAACAATTTGACATAGTAGTACTTGTTAAAGGTGGTGGTCTTACAGGACAATCAGATGCAATCAAATTGGGAGTTTCTAGATTAATATGTAAAATGGAGAAAGAAAGTCGTTCTATACTAAAACCATACGGGTTTTTAACTAGAGATTCAAGAATTAAAGAACGTAAGAAATATGGATTAAGAAAAGCTAGAAAAGCACCGCAATATTCAAAACGATAAAGAAATAAAAACAAAAAGACATATGCCAAAATCTGAAATTCATCCGACCTGGTTTTCTAACACTCCTGTATTTTGCGATGGAAAACTTATTTGTTATGTAGGCTCAACTAAAAAAGAATTAAATGTCGATGTATGGTTAAAAAAGCACCCATTTTATACAGACTCACAAACACTTATTGATAGCGAAGGACGTGTAGAGAGATTTATTAAAAAATATGGATTAAATTTAATCGAAGAATAAAAACTAAATATTTAAATATTCAAAACTTTTTAAAAATATGCCAACTATTCAACAATTGATTCGTTCAAAAAGAATTAAAATGAATAAAAAAACTAAATGTCCAGCTTTAGTAAGTTGCCCACAAAGAAGAGGTGTATGTACTCGCGTTTATACAACAACACCTAAAAAACCAAACTCTGCAATTAGAAAAGTTGCGCGAGTTCGATTAACATCAGGCTTTGAAGTTACAGCTTATATTCCAGGAATTGGACATAATTTGCAAGAACATTCAGTAGTTCTAATTCGTGGAGGTCGTGTAAAAGATTTACCAGGAGTTCGTTACCATATTGTTAGAGGAGCTTTGGATAGTGGCGGTGTTAAAAACCGGACTCAGGGCCGTTCTAAATATGGTGTCAAAAAACCAAAAAGTGATAACTAAATAAAAAGTTCATCTATTTAACTTTTTTAAAAACAATTTTTATTCATTTATAAAGTTTTATATTATGTCTCGTCGTAATGTTGCAAAGAAAAGATTTCCTGAAGCTGATCCTGTTTACAACAGTTATTTAGTTAGTCTTTTAATTACAAGAATCTTAAAATCAGGCAAAAAAAACTTAGCACAAAATATCGTTATTAGTGCATTTGATATTATTCGTACAAAAACAAATCAAGACCCGTTGTTCATATTTGAAAAAGCTATTAAAAATGCCAGCCCTGTTGTTGAAGTAAAAGCTCGAAGAATTGGAGGATCAACGTATCAAATACCTGTTGAAGTAAGTGGCTTTAGAGCAACGAATTTATCGCTAAGATGGATAATCCAATATGCTCGTCAAAGAGTTGGTCGAACAATGGCTATAAAACTTGCAAGTGAAATAATTGACACTGCAAATGAGATCGGTAATACTATAAAGAAAAAAGAGGAAACTCATAGAATGGCAGAAGCCAATAAAGCATTTGCTCATTTTAAATATTAAAGAAGATAAATTCTCGCTAAAAGCTTTAAAAATTAAGATATATATAACTAATAATTTCAAGGAGTTTTAAAAATGGCACGCGAAAAATTTGAACGTACAAAACCACATGTTAACATTGGCACTATTGGACACGTAGATCATGGAAAAACAACTTTGACAGCCGCAATTACTGCTACTTTAGCTTTATCAGGAAAAGCTATTTCTAAAAGTTACGCTGATATTGATGCTGCGCCGGAAGAACGTGCTCGTGGTATTACAATTAATACAGCACATGTAGAATACGAAACAGAAAAACGTCATTATGCCCATGTTGATTGTCCAGGCCATGCTGATTATGTTAAAAATATGATTACAGGTGCTGCACAAATGGATGGTGCTATTTTAGTGGTATCTGCTGCAGATGGACCTATGCCACAAACTCGTGAACATATCTTATTATCGAAGCAAGTGGGAGTTCCTGATATTGTAGTATTTCTTAATAAAGAAGATCAAGTTGACGATCCTGAATTGTTAGAATTAGTGGAATTAGAGGTTCGAGAATTATTATCAGCTTATGATTTCCCGGGTGAAGATATTCCAATCTGTCCAGGTTCTGCTTTACAAGCTCTTGAAGCTATTTCTGCAAATCCTGGTATTCAACGTGGAGAAAATCCATGGGTTGATAAAATTTTTGCATTGATGGATGCGGTTGATGAATATATTCCAACACCCGAGCGTGATGTTGAAAAGACTTTTTTAATGGCTATAGAAGATGTTTTTTCAATAACAGGTCGTGGGACAGTTGCAACTGGGAGAATTGAGAGAGGTGTTATTAAAGTTGGAGAAAATGTTGAAATTGTAGGTTTATCAGAAGAAACAAAAACAACTACCATTACCGGTATTGAAATGTTTCAAAAAACTTTAGACGAAGGTTATGCAGGTGATAATGTCGGTATTTTATTACGTGGTGTTACTCGCGAAGAAATCGAGCGTGGTATGGTTTTATCTCAGCCTGGTACAATAACCCCACATACGAATTTTGAAGCGGAAGTATACGTTTTAACAAAAGAAGAAGGCGGCAGACATACACCATTTTTTACAGGATATCGACCACAATTCTACTTACGAACAACAGATGTTACAGGAGCTATAACACAATTTACATCTGATGATGGTGAGATTGTAGAAATGGTGATGCCTGGAGATCGAATTAAAATGACTGCAGAATTAATTTATCCAGTAGCAATTGAAGAAGGGATGAGATTTGCTGTTCGAGAAGGAGGTAGGACTATTGGAGCAGGGGTTGTATCAAAAATTATTAAATAATGTATTATAATATATGGTAGTAAAAATGAAAGAAAAAATTTGTGTTAAATTAGAATCTTTCAATCATGAACTTTTGACCTCATCATGCCAAAAGATAATTAATCTTATTCAAAATATTGAATTTAATAATCTAGGAATTATTGCATTACCAACTGATAAACGAATATACTGTGTCTTAAGATCTCCGCATGTTGATAAGGATTCCAGGGAACATTTTGAAATCAGAATTCATAAAAGAATATTAGAAATTTATTATGACTCAAGAATAGATATTTTCGATGTATTAACACAGTCAGATTTACCATCAGGTGTGTTATATAAAATTTGTATTTCCTAATAAAAAACTAATAAAATAAACATTTTTATAAACCGACGTCTATATATTGGTTTATAAAAATGTTTATCGAATGATATAAAGCATTAATCAATATGAAATTTAAACTTTTATGTGAGTCAAATGAAAACAGAATTTTATTCGAACAAACTAAAGACAAAATCAGTTTTTTATATATAATGGGGACAGAGGGACTTGAACCCTCACGCACTATCACTAGGCAACGGATTTTAAGTCCGTCGTGTCTACCAATTCCACCATGTCCCCTATAATATTCGTTCATGTATAGTATGTAATTGTAATGAATCAGGATAATCTAGTCAACGTTTTAATGAAATTTTTCTAGGCGGCACCCAGATTCGAACTGGGGATCGAGGATTTGCAATCCACTGCCTTACCACTTGGCCATACCGCCATATATCATTTAACAAGTTAGATGATAATAAACTTAGAAATTAAAAACAATGATTAATAAATTTGTTTTTGTTTTCCATAAAAAATCTTAAGAAGATCTTAGAATCTGTGAATAGAATATTAAATTTACTATATGAAATTAAATTTATAGATGTTTGAAAAATTTACTGAAGGTGCAATTAAAGTAATAATGTTATCACAAGAAGAAGCAAGAAGAATGGGCCACAATTTTGTTGGGACTGAACAACTCTTTTTAGGTATTGTTGGTCAAAGACAAGGAGTCGGTGCTAAAGCTTTACGATCTTTAGGTGTTACTTTAAAAAAAGCACGAAAGGAAGTTGAAACCTATATAGGTCGTGGTACAGGGTTTGTTGCATCAGAAATTCCGTTTACTCCTAGAGCAAAAAGAGTTTTAGAAATGGCTGTTCAAGAAGGAAAAGATATTGGTCAAAATTATGTTGGGACTGAACATATTCTCTTAGCATTAATTGGAGAAGAAGATGGAGTTGCAATTCGAACTATTGAAAAACTAGGTGTTGATATAACTCAATTACGAAGCAAAACTTTAGCTCTTATTAAAGAAAATCAGGAAGAGCATTTACGACCATTATCTGATTCAGAAAAGAAAATTTTGGACCGAGATGGTGAAACTAGTTCAACTCCAACATTAGATGAATATGCAGATAATATTACAAAAGAAGCTGTGGAAGGACGTTTAGATCCAATTATAGGAAGGGATAAAGAAATTTTCGAGGTAATTAAAGTATTAGCAAGACGAAGTAAAAATAATCCTGTTCTCATAGGCGAACCTGGTGTAGGAAAAACTGCTGTTGCAGAAGGTCTTGCACAACTGATATTAACACAAGATATTCCAAACTTTTTAGAAGGCAATGTTTTAATGTCCTTAGATTTAGGTTCAATATTAGCTGGTACCAAATATCGTGGCGAATTTGAAGAAAGAATAAAAAGAATTGTAGAAGAAGTTCAATTCGATTCAACAATAATTTTAGTAATAGATGAGATTCATACGTTAGTTGGTGCTGGAGCTGCAGAAGGTGCTGTTGATGCTGCTAATATTTTAAAACCTGCTTTGGCACGAGGTGGTTTTAGATGTATTGGAGCAACGACTGTCGAAGAATATAGAAAATACATTGAGAGAGATGCGGCCTTAGAACGTCGATTTCAACCAGTACATGTAAAAGAACCCAGTATCGGTGTTACAATTGATATACTACGTGGACTAAGATCGAAGTTTGAGCGTCATCATACTTTAACTTATCACGATACTGCAATTGAACAAGCAGCAATACTTGCCGATAAATACATAGCGGATCGTTATTTGCCAGATAAAGCTATTGATGTTTTAGATGAAGCAGGATCACGTGTTAGATTAGAAAATAAACGATTACCTGAGGGTATTTTATTATTACTAAATGAATTGCAGGAGACTCTTACAGAAAAAGATATTGCAGTTCGAGAACAAGATTTTGAGACCGCATCTCAGCTGTTAGATTATGAAATGGAAGTAAGAATTCAAATTCAGGTAATGAAGCAAGCTCTTCAAATTAATGAAAAAGCAGGTTTGAAAAGAACACATGTTGATATGGTTATGGAGGAAGACATAGCAGAAGTAATTGCTGGTTGGACTGGCATTCCAATTACTAAAATTTCTGAAACAGAATCTAAAAAACTATTAAACATGGAGGATACGCTTCATGAACGAATTATTGGTCAACATCAAGCTATCGAAGCTGTTTCTAAAGCCATTCGACGTGCTCGGGTTGGGTTAAGAAATCCTAATAGACCAATTGCGAGTTTTATTTTTGCAGGACCAACTGGGGTCGGAAAAACAGAATTAACGAAAGCACTAGCTTCATATATGTTTGGAAGTGAGGAAACAATGATTAGACTAGATATGTCTGAATATATGGAAAAACATACTGTTGCTAAATTGATCGGTTCACCACCAGGTTATGTTGGTTACAGTGAAGGAGGACAATTAACTGAGGCTGTTAGAAGTAAACCTTATACTGTCGTTTTATTTGATGAAGTTGAAAAGGCGCATCCTGATGTTTTTAATTTATTGTTACAAATACTAGATGATGGTAGATTAACAGATTCAAAAGGTCGAACAATTGATTTTAAAAATACTCTAATAATAATGACATCAAATGTTGGGGCAAAAATTATTGAAAAAGAAAGCGGGATTCAATCTCGAAAATCAGCTAAAAGTAGCTTAGATATTAATTCAGATTTTTTGTCTTATTCTTCTGATCCAGTTATGGATCCGAATGTTTATAAACGAATATCTTTTTTAGTAAACGAAGAATTGAAAAAATATTTCAGGCCTGAATTTTTAAATCGTTTAGATGAAATTATTGTTTTCAGTCACTTAACTAAAAATGACGTTAAACAAATTTCGGAAATTATGATCAAACAATTACAAGATAGAATGAAAGAAAAAGAAATTGAACTAGATGTAAGAAATGTTGTCAAAGAAATATTAGTTGAACAAGGTTTTGATCCAATTTATGGTGCTCGTCCCTTACGTCGAGCAGTAATGCGATTACTAGAAGATAATTTGGCTCAAGAATTTTTGTCAAAGGCTTTATATCCGAAAACGAAAATTATAATTGATGCTGATTTGGAAGATAATATTCTTGTAAATGTTGATTATAGTCGTGTAGATCCAAAAATTCGTAAAGATGAAGAAAAAACTGGAACAATAAGTGAAGATTAATATTTAAAAATGACTTTAAAAATTTAAAGTCATTTTATTAAAAAGTAAAGTTCGATAATTTACTAATCTGGTCTGACGGAGAGGTTGGAGTTGCATATTGCTTTTTTTTCATTAATCCTGATAAATAACCTAAACGACCAGATTCTACTGCTAACTTCATCGCATATGCCATTTTTTCCGGAATTTTAGATTGTGCTACCGCTGTATTTAATAGAATTGCGTCTGCTCCTAATTCCATGGATAAAGACGCATCACTAGGTGTTCTAATACCTGCATCGATTATTACAGGAATATTCGAATTTTCAATTATAATTTGAATATTAGTTAAATTTTTTAAACCTTGTCCAGATCCAATTGGTGAGGCTAATGGCATTATCGTCGCACAACCGAGATCTTCTAAATGCAAGGCTAAAATTGGATCAGCGTTGATATAAGGCAAGACAGTGAATCCTTTTTTTACAAGAAATTCTGCTGCTTTTAAAGTTCCGATTGGATCTGGTAATAAATATTTTGGATCAGAAATTACTTCTAGTTTAACGAAAAAATTATTTTCTTGACCTAACTGACAGGCTAGCTCATGTCCTAAAAAAGCCATTCGAATAGCTTCTTCTGCAGTTTGAGATCCTGCAGTATTTGGTAATAACCACAAGTCTTTCCAGTTTAAACTAGTTAGAAAATTTACGTTGTCAAAGTTTAAATTAGTTGGTAATCGTCGAACTGCCACTGTAACCATCTCACATTTGCTAAATAGTATACTATTTATTGTTGTTTCAATTGTTTTATATTTTCCGGTTCCTAAGATTAGTCGGGAATTAAATTCTTTGTTTCCAATTGTTAATTTATCCAAAATGTCTTTCATTTTTTTAGTTCTTAGTAAATACTCCCCAGGTAGGACTTGAACCTACGACCAATCGGTTAACAGCCGATTGCTCTACCACTGAGCTACTGAGGATGTATTATCTACCTGAATATTATCATATAATAGCCAAAAATTCAAATATTTTAAGTTGAAGAATTCTTATTAAGGATAAAAAATCGTAAAACATTAGTATCTAATTTTAGATCTTTTGAAAAATTTTTCATTAAATACGGCATACCCAAAAAATTAATTTGAATAAAGTTACCTTTCTTCTGTTTATTAATTAAGTAAGCTAAATTTCTTTTACCTCTTGAAATTACTGATATTTGTGATGCACTTAAATTTTGCAATACTTTGGCATAATTAAATGCCCAAACTTTTAAATCACTATCATTAAATTCTTCTTGTAGAAGAATCATCATTTCGTACTTTTTTGTTCCTGACATAAAATAATAAATTATTAAAAATAATTAATAAATCTGAATACATTATTTGTTGCTTTTTTTAAAAATTTGAGAATTTTCTTAAAAGAACAACAGTTAATTGATACAGTCGTATAAAATGTACTTACTAACTAATTATATCAGAAAAACAACACTTATTCTACAAACAACATTATCATTTCTAATTAAATGTTAAACTTCAAGTTTTCTTCAAAAAATAATAAAAAATACTTTTTATTTATCAAAAAATTCTTAATTACTACCTTTCAAAATTAAGTTCGTTAAAAAAGTGAATTTCTAGTAGAATAATATAATGTAAATTGTTCTTTATAGGAGATAGTTGATGGACTGGAATATTATTCAAAATTTTTTATCTAATATAGTTTTTGGTATTCTGTTACTTGCAATGATTATTTATTGGGTTAATTTATCATTTTTAAATTCAACAAATTTTTTATCTAATATTGGTAATTATTGTTCTTTTATAGCCAATGTTCTACTATTCTTTATTCTTTGTTCGCGATGGATTGTAGCAGGTTATTTTCCATTAAGCAATTTATACGAATCGTTACTTTTCTTAACGTGGATGTTATTAACAATATATTTATATATTGAATTTCGAACTAGAAGTAAATTAATTGGAGCAATTTTAATTCCTGTTGCCTTATTAATAAATGGATTTGCAAACCTAACATTATCAACTGAAATGCAAAAATCGAGTCCTTTAGTACCTGCTTTACAATCAAATTGGCTAATGATGCACGTTAGTATGATGATGTTAAGTTATGCTACCTTAATAATAGGATCACTATTATGTATTCTATTTTTAATAATTTCAAATTACCAAGAAGTTAATTTCAAATTAATGGAAAATTCATCTCTACCATTATCAAATATATTACTAGATTATTATGAAGTTAAACTTTTTTCTTCATCTAATGAAGTTTCTGAGTTGGGTAAATTAAAACTATTGTACAGTTTAGATAATTGGAGTTATCGAATTATTGGACTTGGGTTTCCGTTTTTAACAGTTGGAATTATAGCAGGCGGTGTTTGGGCCAATGAGGCTTGGGGATCTTATTGGAGTTGGGATCCAAAAGAAACTTGGGCATTGATCACTTGGCTCATTTTTGCAACATATTTACATTCTCGTTTTACAAAAGGTTGGGAAGGTAAAAAAACTGCTATTCTTGGCTCTTTAGGATTTTTTGTAATTTGGATTTGTTATTTAGGAGTTAATTTTTTAGGAAAAGGGTTACATAGCTATGGATGGTTATCATAAAGGGTAATAGCGCTTTTAATGCACTATTCCCTTTGCATCATAATTCATTAATAAGCTAACCCCAAACTTCTTGTTGTCTCTGCTCCCAAATAAACGCGGACACTTAAAAAGTCTGTAGGACATGCTGTTTCGCATCGCTTACAACCAACACAATCTTCAACACGTGGAGAAGAAGCAATTTGACCTGATTTACAACCATCCCAAGGAACCATTTCTAGAACATCAGTAGGACATGCTCGTACACATTGAGTACAACCAATACAAGTATCATAAATCTTAACTGTATGAGACATAAATCTTATTTAATTTTACTATATAACTATTTTAAATTATAATATAAAGTATAGGTTTTTTTTTGAATTTTTTAAACTAACTTCAGCCAAGTAATAATAAGTTTTTTAAATTTCTGGTTAGTTTTCCCTGCCTGCCTTATAATTACTTTTAACAAGTAACAAACTTGGGAAGATTCAAAATTAAAAAATATTATGACAGCAACTTTAGAAAGACGCGAAGGCGTATCATTATGGGAGCGCTTCTGCGCTTGGATTACAAGTACTGAAAACCGTTTATACATCGGTTGGTTTGGTTGTTTAATGTTCCCTACATTATTAACAGCTACATCTTGTTTCATTATCGGTTTCATTGCAGCTCCTCCAGTAGATATCGATGGTATCCGTGAACCAGTAGCAGGTTCTTTATTATACGGAAACAACATTATCACAGGTTCAATCATTCCTAGTTCAAATGCAATTGGTATGCACTTCTACCCAATTTGGGAAGCAGCTTCAATTGATGAGTGGTTATACAACGGTGGTCCTTACCAATTAATCGTTTGTCACTTCTTATTAGGCGTTGCAGCTTACATGGGTCGTGAGTGGGAATTAAGCTACCGTTTAGGTATGCGTCCATGGATCTTCGTAGCATTCTCTGCTCCTGTAGCAGCAGCTAGTGCAGTATTCTTAGTATACCCAATTGGACAAGGTTCTTTCTCTGATGGTATGCCTTTAGGTATTTCTGGTACTTTTAACTTCATGTTAGTATTCCAAGCTGAGCACAACATTTTAATGCACCCATTCCATATGGCTGGTGTTGCAGGTGTATTCGGTGGTTCTTTATTCAGTGCAATGCACGGTTCATTAGTAACTTCTAGTTTAATCCGTGAAACTACTGAGAACGAATCAACTAACTACGGTTACAAATTTGGTCAAGAAGAAGAAACTTACAACATCGTAGCAGCACATGGTTACTTTGGTCGTTTAATCTTCCAATATGCTTCATTTAACAACTCTCGTGCTTTACACTTCTTCTTAGCTTTATGGCCAGTTTTAGGTATTTGGTTAACTGCTATGGGTATTAGTACAATGGCATTCAACCTTAACGGTTTTAACTTCAACCAATCAGTTGTTGACTCTCAAGGTCGTGTAATTAACACATGGGCTGATATCATCAACCGTGCTGATTTAGGTATCGAAGTAATGCATGAACGTAATGCTCACAACTTCCCATTAGATTTAGCTTCAGGTGATGTATTACCAGTAGCTTTAACAGCTCCATCTATCAATGGTTAGTTTTTTTATGATTTAAACCTTTAATAAAATTAAAGGTTTAAATTATGTTACAAAATTTTTTAGTTTATTTTACAGGTAAGTATTTAGTATTCGATTGTAGAGTCATAATAATTTGATAAAACTTTGGCATTGAACTATCTTCCCAGGAGGTCCCCCTCCAAGTATTGTCGCCGATTTATAACGTTTCACAACTGAGTTCGAGATGGATCAGAGTGGTTCCGCATATTACACTAAAAACACCAAAGCCTAAAAAAATGAAACTCTTAGCTCCATTTTTCTTTATGGAACTAAGAGTTTCTAGAAATGTTTAAAAAATTCAAGTCCTCGGTCTATTAGAACATCTTAGCACATACATTACTGTATTTACACTTAATGCCTATCAAACGGTTAGTCTTACCGTGACCTTACTCACTTACGTGATGAGAATACTCATCTTGAGGTGGGCTTCCCACTTAGATGCTTTCAGCGGTTATCCACTCCATACATAGCTACCCAGCGTTTACCGTTGGCACGATAACTGGTACACCAGCGGTATGTCCTTCTCGGTCCTCTCGTACTAAAGAAGGCTCCTCTCAATATTCTAACGCCTACACCGGATATGGACCGAACTGTCTCACGACGTTCTGAACCCAGCTCGCGTACCGCTTTCATGGGCGAACAGCCCAACCCTTGGGACGTACTACCGCCCCAGGATGCGATGAGCCGACATCGAGGTGCCAAACCTCCCCGTCGATGTGAACTCTTGGGGGAGATCAGCCTGTTATCCCTAGAGTAACTTTTATCCGTTGAGTGACGGCCTTTCCACTCAGTACCGTCAGATCACTAAGACCGACTTTCGTCCCTGCTCGACTTGTAAGTCTCACAGTCAAGCTTCCTTTTGCCTTTACACTCTAGATACGATTTCTACCCGTTCAGAGGAAACCTTTGTGCGCCTCCGTTACCTTTTAGGAGGCGACCGCCCCAGTCAAACTGCCCGCCTGAAACTGTTCCTTTACCAGATAATGGTAAAAGTTAGAAATCTAACATTATAGGAGTGGTATCTCACTGATGGCTCCAGAATCCCCGCAAGAATCTTTCAAAGCCTCCCACCTATGCTGCGCAAATAAAGTCCAATTTCAATTTCAAGTTACAGTAAAGCTTCATAGGGTCTTTCTGTCCAGGTGCAGGTAGTCCGCATCTTCACAGACAAGTCTATTTCACCGAGCCCCTCTCCGAGACAGTATCCAAATCATTACGCCTTTCGTGCGGGTCGGAACTTACCCGACAAGGAATTTCGCTACCTTAGGACCGTTATAGTTACGGCCGCCGTTCACCAGGGCTTCAGTTATCAGCTTCGCGAATGCTAACCAACTTCTTTAACCTTCTGGCACTGGGCAGGCGTCAGCCCCCATACATCGTCTTACGACTTAGCGGAGACCTGTGTTTTTGGTAAACAGTTGCTTGGATCTTGTTATTGCAACCTTATAAATAAGGCACTCCTTCTCCCGAAGTTACGGAGTCATTTTGCCGAGTTCCTTAGAGAGAGTTATCTCGCGCCCCTTAGTATACTCTACCTACCCACCTGTGTCGGTTATGGTACAGGCATTATTTATTTATGACAGTGCAAGCTTTTCTTGGAAGTTTGACATAGGCTGCTTCAATGCCGTAGCATCTCGTCATCACGCCTCAACTCAAGCGTTTTCTCCGCTCTCATCGTCTTGAACGCTTAAACCGGTAACCAACATCCGGCCAACTTAGCCTCCTTCGTCCCTCGTTATCAATAAATAATGGTACGGGAATATTAACCCGTTGTCCATCGACTACGCTTTTCAGCCTCGCCTTAGGTCCTGACTTACCCTCCGCGGACGAGCCTTCCGGAGGAAACCTTGGGTTTTCGGGGTATAGGATTCTCACCTATATTTTCGTTACTCAAGCCGACATTCTCACTTCTGATTCGTCCATATCCGCTTACGCTAATACTTCGACCTACAACAGAACGCTCCCCTACCAATATATAGATAAATACATATTGCACAGTTTCGGCAAATTACTTAGTCCCGTACATTTTCGGCGCAGGCTTACTCGATCAGTGAGCTATTACGCACTCTTTAAAGGATTGCTGCTTCTAAGCAAACCTCCTGATTGTTTCTGCATTCCCACCTCCTTTGCCACTTAGTAAATATTTTGGGGCCTTAACTGGTGCTCTGGGCTGTTTCCCTCTTGACAATGAAGCTTATCCCCCACAGTCTTACTGGTAAACTATACATTTAGTATTCTTAGTTTGCAACGATTTGGTACCGAATTACCAGCCCGCATACGTAACAGTGCTTTACCCCTAAATTATAACATTTACCGCTGCGCCAAAACGCATTTCGGGGAGAACCAGCTAGCTCCGAATTCGATTGGCATTTCACCCCTAACCACAGCTCATCCGCTGATTTTTCAACATCAGTCGGTTCGGTCCTCCACTTAGTGTTATCTAAGCTTCAACCTGGCCATGGTTAGATCATCCGGGTTCGGGTCTATAACTAGTGACAAATGCCCTATTCAGACTCGCTTTCGCTATGGCTTCAGTATTTTATACCTTAACCTGCCACTAACTATAAGTCGCCGGCTCATTCTTCAACAGGAACGCAGTTAAACGATAAGTCGTCCTTCTACTGATTGTAAGTATATGGTTTCATGTTCTTTTCACTCCCCTTCCGGGGTTCTTTTCACCTTTCCCTCACGGTACTATTTCACTATCGGTCATTCAGGAATATTTAGCCTTACGAGGTGGTCCTCGCTGATTCACACGGGATTTCACGTGCCCCATGCTACTTGGGATACAATTTGATTGCTTTAATTTTCGAATACGAGACTATCACTCTCTACGGTTAAGTATTCCAAACTTATTGTTCTAATTTTTGCTTTTAATCATAATAATTGTCCCACTACCCTTAAAAGTTTAGGCTTCTCCCATTTCGCTCGCCGCTACTACGGGAATCGTTTTTACTTTCTTTTCCTCTAGATACTAAGATGTTTCAGTTCTCTAGGTTTGCTCTTTCTTATTTATATATTCAATAAGTAGTATTTATTAAAGTTGCCTCATTCGGAGACCTCCGGATCGTAGCTTGTTTCCAGCTCCCCGAAGCATTTCGTCGGTAACCACGTCCTTCTTCGCTTCTGAATGCCAAGGTATCCCCCATAAACTCTTGGTTCCTTGAATTTAACACAAAAATTAAAAATCTTTAATTTTTATAACAATTTTTTACAAAACTATAATTTTGCGTTAGTTGTGGAGGTAAGCGGATTCGAACCGCTGACAACCGCCGTGCAAAGGCGATGCTCTACCAACTGAGCTATACCCCCGTTGGGCCATTCTGGATTTGAACCAGAGACCTCGCCCTTATCAGGGGCGCGCTCTAACCAACTGAGCTAATAGCCCTTTTATACTTTATTTCGAATCTAATGATATAAAATCATTCCGTTAATCGACCAATCTATTAGAATAATATAACTTTAAAAAGGAGGTGATCCAACCGCACCTTCCAGTACGGTTACCTTGTTACGACTTCACCCCAGTCACTAATTCTACCTTAGGCGTCCTCTTCCAAGTGGTTAAAGTAACGACTTTGGGTATAACCAGCTTCCATGGTGTGACGGGCGGTGTGTACAAGGCCCGGGAACGGATTCACCGCTGTATAGCTGACCAGCGATTACTAGCGATTCCACCTTCATGTAGGCGAGTTGCAGCCTACAATCCGAACTTAGAACAAGTTTATAGATTAGCTAATCTTCACAGAGTTGCATCTCATTGTCTTGTCCAATGTAGCACGTGTGTAGCCCAGGATGTAAGGGGCATGCTGACTTGACGTCATCCCCGCCTTCCTCCGGTTTATAACCGGCGGTCTTTCTAGAGTTCCATAAAAGGCAACTAAAAACAAGGGTTGCGCTCGTTGCGGGACTTAACCCAACATCTCACGACACGAGCTGACGACAGCCATGCACCACCTGTGTATACGTTCCAAAAGGCACTTTCTTTTTTCAAAGAAATTCGTATCATGTCAAACCCTGGTAAGGTTCTTCGCGTTGCATCGAATTAAACCACATGCTCCACCGCTTGTGCGGGCCCCCGTCAATTCCTTTGAGTTTCACTCTTGCGAGCATACTTCCCAGGCGGGATACTTAACGCGTTAGCTTTAATACTGCACAGGTCGATCTGTTCAACATCTAGTATCCATTGTTTACGGCTAGGACTACTGGGGTATCTAATCCCATTTGCTACCCTAGCTTTCGTCTCTGAGTGTCAGTAATAGCCCAGTAAAGTGCCTTCGCCATCGGTGTTCTTTCCAATCTCTACGCATTTCACCGCTCCACTGGAAATTCCCTTTACCCCTACTATACTCTAGTCTAATAGTTTCGACTGCGATTTTGAAGTTGAGCCTCAAGATTTAACAGTTGACTTATTAAACCACCTACAGACGCTTTACGCCCAGTGATTCCGGATAACACTTGCATCCTCCGTCTTACCGCGGCTGCTGGCACGGAGTTAGCCGATGCTTATTCTTCAGGTACACGTCATGAATTCCTCCCTGAAAAAAGAGGTTTACAACCCATAGGCCTTCTTCCCTCACGCGGTATTGCTCCGTCAGGCTTTCGCCCATTGCGGAAAATTCCCCACTGCTGCCTCCCGTAGGAGTCTGGACCGTGTCTCAGTTCCAGTGTGTCTGATCGTCCTCTCAAACCAGATACTGATCGTCGCCTTGGTAAGCTATTACCTTACCAACTAGCTAATCAGCCGCGAGCTTTTCTTTAGGCAGATAAATCTATTTCACTCTCAAGCATATGGGGTATTAGCAATCATTTCTAATTGTTATCCCCCTCCTAAAGGCAAATTCTCACGTGTTACTCACCCGTCCGCCACTTGAGTAAAAATACTCTCGTACGACTTGCATGTGTTAGGCATACCGCCAGCGTTCATCCTGAGCCAGGATCAAACTCTCTTAATATTTCCTTAAAATTGAATACTTTTTAAGTTTTTGCTTAATTTACTAAATAACTTGTATTAGACTTAAAGATGTCAAATTATTTACTTTTTTATTTTTATATATTTCATTGATACTTATAACAAAATAAAAATTTTAAATATCTAGGAAATAAATTACAACATTCAATCATTTAATATATATATATATATATTAAAAGACTTCACTAAAAGAAAAAGGAATTTTACTCGAAACCTCCCCAACATGTTCAATCAAAGAAGTTAAAATAGTGGAATATTCGAGATGGTTTTCATATTCAGATTGTAATATTTGATTAGGTAGAAAGTCTATACCTAAATTTTCATAATTTTTTAGGAAATACTGAAGTATTTCGGGTTTCTTAATATACCAATATTCTCTCAGATTATCGGGAATTTGATATTTATACCATAAAGAAGGTAAATATCGAAATACCGTTACATCCTCACCAATTTTACTAACTAAATCTGCTAATGCAGGATTATCTAATTGAGCAAGATCATTTATAGTAAATTTTTCTCCTTCACTTGGAAGATACGGCATTGTAAATACTAATCTATTTAACAGGTCTAATAACACTCCTAATGCTGTAATAGCAATAGTCGGGCCAATATCAATCCCCATAATAATTGGAAATATTCCAGTTAAAGATGTTAAGTACCATTCAGTTAATATTCTTAATGTATTAAACGGCTGTTGATAAGGATTAAACATTAACCACCACCATAATGCTGCTCTTATTTCACATAATATTCTAAATTTGTTTAAAATACCAAATGTCCATTCTTGTATTGTAGATAAGAGTGTAGTATCTACATTTTGATTAGCAAAAATTTGAATTATTTCAGATAACCAATTTGGTAAAAAAATGGCATTTTTTTGTACGATAAAAAAGTTATAATATCCTTCGATATTATCTTGATAAAAGGTTAAGATAGGTGGGTTAAAGATTAAACCTTTTGGAAAAAAAATCTCAAGATAATTTTTTACTGAATCTGTACCAACTGTTGCAATAAGATTATTAGAAGAAAATAAAACATCGAATTCTATTGTCATCATTGATTATTACCTCCTTTCAGGAAATTGATTTAACTAAATAAAGAATGTATCAAAATCTGACATACCTAAATACTCATAAAATAAAATCTTTAAAATTCGGGATAATAGGATTTGAACCTATGACACCCTGCTCCCAAAGCAGGTACTCTACCAAACTGAGCTATATCCCGATAAGTTTAGTCTTATCTGAACACTTTTAACATTAAATAAATAATATTCTACTCTAGCACAACTTCATTAATTTTTGCAACCCCTTTTTAAAAATATCTCTGACTAAAATATAATTAACTTTCTGCATTAATTGTCAAACATATTAAGTCCTAGCTAATTTTATTATATCTCAAATTGAGACATAAAAAATCAAATAATAAGTATCCTAAAACATCTAGCAGGTTTAGAGATGAAATTTTTATTAGTTTTTGAACTCAAAACTTAAATAAAATTTAAATCTAGAAATAATTTAAAAATTTCTAAATTTAAATTTCATAAATAGAAAAGTCAAGTATATATATTCTTTATTTGAAAAAAGTTTATTTTTTATTATTTTCAATATAATTTAAAACATCTTGAACTGTAAAAATATTTCCAGCTGCTTCATCGTCAATATCCACTTCAAAAGCTTCCTCAATAGCCATAACTAATTCAACAACATCTAAAGAATCAGCACCGAGTTCCTTTGAGAAATCTGCTTCTGGTCGAACTTTACTTGGCTCTATACCTAATTGAAGTCCAACAATATTTTGTAATTTTGTAAGTGTATCTTCAGACATAGTAATATTCTCCTTTATCATTTTTTACATGTTATATAAAATACGGTATAACATAATATAATATGTATGTATAAATATTATATTAAATTGTAAGATAAAAATAAAAAATTCAATATTAAAAAAAATGATTAATAAATTAGAGATTGAAGAAGTTTTACTAATTGATAAACACTATTTCGATTTAAAGTAAAAACTGGAATATTTTGTCGTTTTGCTATTTTTTTTAAGTTAATGTTTTGTCGTAGATGTTTTTTAAAACCAATAATAATTGTTGCTTTTTTAATTTCTTTTGTTAATAAAAGTCTAAACCCCAATCTATAACCAGCTTCTTTAACTAAATTATTAGTAAGCGAATAATTATAGATTAATAAACTTTTCAGTCTCAAATTTTTTGACTGTATATGACTTTTTTGATTCAATATTGTCCAGGAATTTTGTTTTCGTAAAATTAGTTTCTTAAAATCAGTAGAATTTTTTATAAATGAAAGTGAATCTTTTTTAATTTTTTTATGTTTTATGATTGTTTTATTATTCGTTGATAAATGTCGAATCTGAGAGAATAAAAAATCTCTACAAAGAAGAAAGTCAATTGAGTTTTTGACATTTTCATGAATTGTCCAAGAATTTTGTTCATTAATTTCAATTACTACTTGAAAAGCAGGATATGCTTTTCGTTCTAAAATAGTTTTTTGAGTTCCACGTCTTTTAGCTTCTTCATCACTTAATGTAACATATTGAATACCACCAATTAAATCAAACAAAGAAGGATTTTTTATTAAGTTTTCTAAACGGTTTCCATGAGTTGTTCCAATAAGTTGAACACCCTTTTCTGCAATAGTCCGAGAAGTTAATGCTTCTAACTCAGTTCCAATTTCGTCGATAATAATTGCCTCAGGCATATGATTTTCAACCGCTTCAATCATAATTTGATGTTGAAACTCCGTTTTTGAAACTTGCATACGACGAGCTCGACCAATTCCTGAATGGGGTATATTACTATTGCCAGCAATTTCATTAGAGGTATCGACAACAATTACTCGTTTTTCCATCTCATCTGAAAGGACACGAGCAATTTCACGGATAATTGTTGTTTTACCAACTCCTGGTTTTCCTAATATTAAAATTGATTGACCAGATTCAAGTAAATCTCTTACTAGACTTATGGTACCAAAAATTGCCCGGCCAACACGACATGTCAATCCATTTATTAAATACTGACGATTTCGAATACAACTAATTCGATGAAGTGTTCGTTCAACTCCTGCTCGATTTTCTTCACTAAACTCGCTAATTCGTTTGGTGATATAATCAATATCTTGCCACGATATTAATTTTTGTGATAGATATTCTGGTCCAGTTATAAAACGAGCTTCTGGACGACGTCCTAAATCAATTACAATTTCAATAAGTTTATTTTTTTTTGAATGATTTTGTAATTTTTCTTGAATAAAAAACGGTAAGTTTTCAAGCAGTTTATCCAAATCTTGATCAATACACATAAATAAAATAATACTAACTTTCTAATTTATATTATAGTTAGAATACTTAACATAAATTTAAAAAGTTAGATTACATAAAATGTCAATAATTTTAAATTACGTTTCTGAAAGTTCTATTAGTTTTTTAAACGTTTGACTATCTAAAACAGCAATCTGTGATAACATTTTTCGATTTAGATCAATTTTCGATTTCTTAAAATTATGAATTAATTTACTATAAGATACACCGTTCAGTTTTGAAGCAGCGTTAATTCTAATAATCCAAAGTTTTCTAAAAGTGCGTTTCTTTTGTTTTCTTCCAACATATGAGTATTTTAATGCTTTCATTACCTGTTGATTTGCTACTCTAAATAGTCGAGAATGAGCACCACGGTAACCTTTTGCAAGTATTAATATTTTCTTTCGACGTTTTTTAGCAACGTTTCCTCGTTTAACTCGGACCATTTATTTTTAATAAGGTAACATTAATTTTATAGGTTGACTATCACTTATACTGACACAGAGTCTTTGTGATAATTTACGCTTCTGTTTATTAGATTTATGCATTAAAAGATGACCTTTATACGCATGACAACGTAAAAACTTTCCAGAACTTGTTTTTTTATAACGTTTTTGGGCTGATTTTCGAGTTTTTAATTTAAGCATAAAATTTAAAATTTCTCAGACGAGTACAATTTTTTAAAATAAAGTCTAGACTTTAACGGATGTGAATATAAGATTTTATCACCATAGTTCCAGTCAACAGGACATGCCTGACCTGGATTTTGTTTAACATATTGAACAGATTGTAAAATACGAAGTATTTCGTTGATATTCCTTCCACATAATAAATTATTAACACTATAATATTGAATTACTCCTTCTTTGTCAATAATAAATAGTCCAGGAAAAGCTATTCCATCATCTGTTAATAGTTTATAATCCTTAGTAATAGTTTTTGTTAAGTCAGAAATTAATGGATATTTCAAGTCTTGTAATCCACCTTCTTCATGACCAGAAAGAAGACAACGTAAATGAGAAAAAGGACTATCGTTCGAAATAGCTAAAATCTGAGTAGACAATTTTTTAAACTCGTTAATACGATTACTTAGTTCAATTAACTCGGTTGGAGACACCGGTGTAAAATTGGCTGGGTAAAAAAAAAGAATTACGTATTTTTTACCGCGATAATCTGAAAGACGAATTTTGCCAAGTTTTTTTTTGTAAACACCAACTGTTAAAAAATTTGGGGCTGACTTTCCAATTTGAGGTATATCTTTCATACATCATATTATAATAAACTTTTAGGAAAATCATTGGATAAAAACCAATGATTTTTATCCAATGATTTACATTGAGAATTTATTCAGATTTCAATTTGTTTACTTCAACCAATTCATGAAGTGCGAAATTATTTGTATTTGTTCCACTGTAATTTACATTTTCAAATCGAACTACTGCCGGATAACGAATTCCACTTTGATCTATAGTTGCAATTGTTCCAATTTGATTATACCAATAAGATTCTTTTCTAAGAATTCGAACTGTTGAACCTCGACTAATCATAAATTTATTTTCTTTTATTTTACAGTCAAACTAGCAAACAGCTTAACTTATGCATAAAATTATTGTACTATAAATATTATTTAATAATAATAAAATTTTAAATTTTAAATACTTTTTCTTTAAAACCACTTATAATATTATATTGAAAACTCATCTTTAATAAGTAAAGGATTTCACTGCTTATTTTTTTATTATGAGAGTTTCATAGATTTTTGTCTCCCTAAAGGAGAAACTAAATGGCAATAAGCTCAACGGAGCGTCGAACAAAAAATGTACAAGTTTTTGTAGAAAAAGACGCTGTAGAAACTAGTTTCGCAAAATGGGCACAACCGGGACATTTTTCAAGAACTTTAGCTAAAGGTCCAAAAACTACCACTTGGATTTGGAACTTACATGCAGATGCTCATGATTTTGATAGTCAGACAAGTTCATTAGAAGAAGTTTCTAGAAAAATTTTCAGTGCACACTTTGGTCAATTAGCAATTATTTTTCTATGGATAAGCGGAATGCACTTTCATGGAGCATATTTCTCTAACTATTCTGCTTGGCTATCAGATCCTATTAGTATAAAACAAAGTTCACAAGTAGTTTGGCCAATTGTCGGTCAAGAAATTCTAAATGCTGACGTTGGCGGAAATTTCCAAGGTGTTCAAACTACATCAGGATGGTTTCAAATGTGGCGAGCAGAAGGGATTACAAGTGAAGTTGAATTATACTGGACTGCATTAGGTGGTTTGTTCATGTCTGCAGTTATGTTATTTGCTGGTTGGTTCCACTATCACAAAGCAGCTCCAAAATTAGAATGGTTCCAAAATGCGGAATCCATGATGAATCATCACTTAGCTGGTCTATTAGGTTTAGGTTGTTTATCATGGTCAGGTCATCAAATTCATATTGCGCTACCAATTAACAAATTACTAGATGCTGGGGTGGCTCCACAGGAAATTCCACTGCCACATGAGTTTATAATTAACCGTGAATTAATGGGACAATTGTATCCAGGTTTTAATTACGGATTAGCTCCTTTTTTCACAGGTCATTGGAACCAATATTCAGACTTCTTAACATTTAAAGGAGGATTGAATCCAATAACAGGTGGTCTATGGCTAAGTGATATTGCTCATCATCATTTAGCATTATCCGTTCTATTCATTGTTGCTGGTCATATGTACCGAACAAATTGGGGTATTGGTCATAGTATGAAAGAAATTTTAGAAGCTCATAAAGGACCATTTACAGGCGAAGGACACAAAGGATTATATGAAATCCTAACAACATCATGGCATGCTCAACTAGCAATAAATCTGGCAATGATGGGATCATTAAGTATTATTGTAGCTCATCATATGTATGCAATGCCACCTTATCCTTTTTTAGCAACAGATTACGCAACACAATTATCACTTTTCACACATCATATGTGGATTGGTGGATTCTGTGTAGTTGGTGGAGCAGCCCATGGTGCAATTTTTATGGTTCGAGATTACACTCCGGCAAACAATTACAATAACTTACTGGATCGTGTATTAAGACATCGTGACGCAATAATTTCACATTTAAATTGGGTTTGCATATTTTTAGGCTGTCATGCATTCGGCTTTTACATTCATAATGATACGATGCGAGCATTAGGTCGACCTCAAGACATGTTTTCGGATAAAGCTATTCAATTACAACCAATATTTGCGCAATGGATTCAAAATATCCATCTACTAGCACCTGGAACAACTGCTCCTAATGCTTTAGCAACAACTAGTTATGCATTTGGAGGCGATGTTATTGGAGTGGGAGGAAAGATTGCTATTATGCCTATAAAACTAGGAACTGCAGATTTTATGGTTCATCATATTCATGCCTTTACAATCCATGTTACTGTTTTAATTTTGCTAAAAGGTGTTTTATATGCTCGTAGTTCAAAACTAATCCCAGATAAAGCAAATTTAGGTTTCAGATTCCCTTGTGATGGTCCTGGTCGAGGTGGAACTTGTCAAAGTTCAAGTTGGGATCACGTATTTTTAGGACTATTCTGGATGTATAACTCAATTTCAGTTGTAATCTTCCACTTTAGTTGGAAAATGCAATCTGATGTTTGGGGAAGTATTTCTCCAGATGGTAGCATTTCTCATATTACAGGTGGGAATTTTGCTCAAAGTGCAATTACCATTAATGGATGGTTACGTGATTTTTTATGGTCACAAGCATCACAAGTAATTCAATCTTACGGTTCAGCATTATCAGCATATGGTTTAATATTTTTAGGTGCTCATTTTATTTGGGCATTTAGCTTAATGTTTTTATTTAGTGGACGTGGTTATTGGCAAGAATTAATTGAATCAATTGTTTGGGCTCACAATAAGTTAAATTTCGCTCCGGCTATTCAGCCTCGGGCACTAAGTATTACACAAGGTCGTGCAGTAGGTTTAGCACATTATTTACTTGGAGGGATTGGAACAACTTGGTCTTTCTTCTTAGCACGTTCTCTTTCTATAAGTTAAAAAATAAAATTTTTTTAATTTAGAATTTTAACTTTATTTATAACTATTATTTATAAAATAGGCATCTAAAATTATGGCAACTAAATTTCCAAAGTTTAGCCAAGCCCTTGCACAAGATCCAGCAACGCGAAGAATTTGGTATGGAATAGCAACTGCTCATGATTTAGAGGCTCACGATGGTATGACAGAAGAAAATCTATATCAAAAGATTTTTGCATCTCATTTTGGACACCTAGCTATAATTTTCTTATGGACTTCAGGAAATTTATTTCATGTTGCATGGCAAGGTAATTTTGAACAATGGGTAAAAAATCCATTGAAAACAAGGCCAATTGCTCATTCTATTTGGGATCCTCATTTTGGTGAATCTGCAATTAAAGCATTTAGTAAAGGGAATAATTATCCAGTTGATATATCTTTTTCTGGTATTTATCAATGGTGGTATACAATCGGATTCCGAACAAATCAAGAGCTTTATCGTGGTTCGCTTGGATTATTAATATTTTCTTGCATTTTATTATTTGCGGGTTGGTTGCATTTACAACCTAAGTTCCGACCAAGTCTTGCTTGGTTTAAAAACAACGAATCTCGTTTGAATCATCATTTATCTGGTTTATTAGGTGTCAGTTCATTAGCATGGACTGGTCATTTAGTTCATGTTGCAATTCCAATTTCTCGTGGAGTACATGTTGGTTGGGATAATTTTTTAACAACACCTCCACATCCTGCAGGATTAACGCCATTTTTTACAGGCGATTGGACAGTTTATGCTAGTAATCCAGACAGTGTAAAACATATTTATGGAACAAGTGAAGGAGCAGGAACTGCAATATTAACATTCTTAGGCGGTTTTCATCCACAAACACAGTCATTATGGTTAAGTGATATGGCTCATCATCATTTAGCTATTGCTGTTGTATTTATTATTGCAGGACATATGTATCGAACAAATTTTGGTATTGGTCACAATATGAAAGAAATTTTAGATGCACATAGACCTCCGGGAGGTCGTTTGGGGGCAGGTCATGTGGGTTTATTTGAAACAATCACAAATTCTTTACATATTCAATTAGGTTTAGCATTAGCTTGTTTAGGAGTTGCGACATCATTAACAGCACAACATATGTATTCATTAACGCCATATGCTTTTTTATCAAAAGATTTTACTACAGAAGCAGCGTTATATACACATCATCAGTATATTGCTGGATTTTTGATGGTTGGTGCTTTCGCTCATGGTGCAATATTTTTTGTTCGTGATTACGATCCAGAAATAAATAAAAATAATGTTCTAGCTCGTATGTTAGAACATAAAGAAGCTATTATTTCACATTTGAGTTGGGCTTCATTGTTCTTAGGTTTTCATACATTAGGTTTATATATCCATAATGATACTGTTGTGGCATTTGGACAACCAGAAAAACAAATATTATTTGAACCATTATTTGCCGAATTTATTCAATCTGCATCAGGAAAAGCTGTTTATCAGATTAATGTCCTATTAGCGTCCCCTGAAAATCCAGCCACTATTGCCAGTAGTCAAGTTTGGTTACCTGGTTGGTTAGAGGCTATTAATAATAATAAAAATGACTTATTTTTACAAATTGGACCTGGTGACTTTTTAGTTCATCATGCAATTGCGCTTGGTTTACATGTAACAACACTGATTTTAGTCAAGGGTGCTTTAGATGCACGTGGATCAAAACTAATGCCTGATAAAAAAGACTTTGGTTATAGTTTCCCATGTGATGGTCCCGGACGTGGTGGAACATGTGATATTTCAGCATGGGATGCTTTTTATCTTGCAATGTTTTGGATGTTGAATACAATAGGATGGGTAACTTTTTATTGGCATTGGAAACATATGACAATTTGGGGTGGAAATCCTGGCCAATTTAATGAGTCGTCTAATTATATTATGGGTTGGTTAAGAGACTATTTATGGTTAAACTCTTCTCCATTAATCAATGGATATAATCCATTTGGTATGAATAATTTAGCAGTGTGGTCTTGGATGTTCTTATTTGCTCATTTAATTTGGGCAACTGGATTTATGTTCCTAATTTCTTGGCGAGGATATTGGCAAGAATTAATAGAAACATTAGTTTGGGCTCATGAACGCACACCATTAGCAAATCTAATTCGTTGGAGAGATAAACCGGTTGCTCTTTCAATTGTACAAGCACGTTTAGTAGGTTTAGTTCATTTTTCAGTTGGATTTATATTAACATATGCTGCTTTCGTTATTGCATCAACATCTGGTAAGTTTGCATAAACTAAATTTTTAACAAAATAATAAAAAGAGTAATTAAAAAATTACTCTTTTTATTATTTTGTTAAAAGTATAAACCTAACATATCTGGAAAAAACCGATTTGTCTCAATTATAAGACCAGCTGTAACTGTCATCCATAAAGTTAATAATACTGGAGCTGTTGATAAATATTTTTGAAAATCATTCATATAGATCAGATAAATTTTTTTAATTAAAAATATTAAATAAATAAAGTTAACGTGGTGAAACAGTAACTTCTTCTTTAGGAGCAATTAACTCTTTACTAACTAATTCTTGCCATGCCGAAATTGGCCATATATAGCCAGTAGTCATTATTTTCAAAGCTAAAGGAACGTTGATTATTATCTCACTTTCAGCAGGATTTTTTGTAGTGCTGACAGCACGTAAATACTTTCTTCCTACCCAACCAATCCAACCAGAAATATAGATAAAACCAAATCCAGGGAAAATAAACTCTTCAGCATGATTCCAATCTCCATCTGCGATTAAATGGGGATAACCATCTGTACCACATAACAATTTTGAACGACTATATTTGTCAAAACGTGCCTTTGTTCGTTCTATTTGCTGTTCTAAAGCTAAAGCTGCTGGTGATCCACTTTCATATTTTGCAAGTCTTTGTTCTAATTTTTTAACACTCGCTTTGAATCCTTTATTAAAAGCAGCAGATTCACTACATTTAGTCAATCCTCCTATTTCGGCAAAGGCTTGTTTCGGAGTAAAAATAACTAAAATTCCAATAAGTAAAGTAATTAGATTTAAACGTTTCATTAAAAAAAAATTAAGTTTAAAGTTTTTTAGTAAAAATTTTCATAAAAATAGGGTCAACTATATAATAGTTTAGTTTAAATTTTTTTTTAGTTCTTGTAAAAAAACATTAAAATCAACAAAATCCCATCAGTTAATAATAAAAAGTGATTTTTATTAACACGTTTTGAAAAATATAATAAAAAAATTTGTAATTCAGAAGAATTTTATAAGAACAAGTTAAACCATATTCGTTAAAAAATTAACGAATATGACTAATTTATTCAAGATCTTTACGATTAGGATTTCTTGACGGATCACTTGAAAGAAAACCAAAAATAAACAAAGAAACAAAAAAGATAACAGTTGTGTAAACTACAATTTTTAAAGTTAACATTAAAATTTTCCTAGAAACTTATCTTAATAATATTAATTATACTAAAATATTACAATTCTGAATTATTTAATTAAATAAATAAAAAATTTCAAAAAAGTATAGTTCAGTTTTTATATTAAAAAAAGGGGATAATGTTTAAAAACCGATATTTCAAGTTTCTTATCTATTTGAGAAGTTTGACTAGACATAAGAGAGTTTTTTCTTAATGAAATATACCCTTCAATAAAAATGTAATCATATAATCGGTAATATTTGATAGTTTCATATGATAAATTTTCCCAGATTGAGATTTCAAAAGTGTCTTTAATATTAATTTTTTTTTTTCGAGTTGGTACAAACTTAACAAGCATTTTTGTGACAACAGTATTTGTTTGAAAAAAACTTTGTTTAGGTTCTTCAATAATCTTTACAATAAAATTTGCATAATTCATAAAAATAATTAAATCACTAAATTCTTCTGTTTTTGAACGTCTTCAAAATTAATATCCTTTAATCGTTTTAGTAATCTAATAAAGTATTCTAGAAAATAGTCATCTAATTGAACAATTTCACTAGGGTCTATTTTAAACGTTTTATATAGATCAAACGTAGATTTAGAGAAGTTATTTTCAACATTTAATATTTCTGCAAAGGCTAATCGATCACTAATATTTTGTCCCCATTCAAAAAATCCCAAAAACTGACTTGAGAACTTCAAAATTGAAACTGATATTGTTTTTACTTTTGCAGATTGACCAGCGAGTTGCTCACATAATCCAACTATTTCTGAAGATAACCATCCTTTTGGACCACCTAGAAAGAAAATTTTATTTTTTGTTTTCGGAAGTTGTAATGCTTGCAAACAAAATTTAGCGATATCTTGTGTGTCCATATATGATACACAAGTTTTTTCATCTGTTATCCAAATAGGTAAGTTTTCTAAAATTGGAATCGCATATTGTTCAATTAAACCTTGATAAAAACCTGTCAATCTAAAAATAGTATAAGGAATTTTAGACTCAATTAATTTTATTTCAATACTTTGTTTCATTGCTAATAATGGAATAGTTGGAAATTGTTCTAAATTTAGAATAGAACAGAAAACAAAACGTTGAACATTTGCCACTTTTGAAGCTTCAATTAAAGCTAATTTTCCATTCCAGTCAACTTTTTTCATTGTTGATAAATCATATGGACGACTCGTAGAAGCATCTATAACAGCTGTTATACCTCGAAGGCACGATGGAATTGTTTCTGGTAAAGTCAAATCACCGTAAACCAATTCTGCTCCCCATTCTTTTAGAAAATTTGCTTTTCGTAAATTTCTTACTAAACAACGAACTTTATAACCTTTGGTTAATGCTTGTAATACAATTTGACGACCTAATGTACCAGTTCCACCAATAATAAGTAAACTCATAATAATATAATTTCATACAATTTTGTTTTAAAGTTCAGTTAAAAAAATAGATTTAGGTATCAAAAACTGTACTTTGTAAAATATCTTGTGCTTCAATATTAACTAGTTCTTTTTTCGTTAATACTTGTCCACGACTATCAAAAATTCGATTTGCTTGACGCATTCGAGCTCGATCTAATGCATTTTTTATACTTCTAGCATTAGCAAATAAAGGTTTTTCTTTGCGTTTGTTAATATATTCTTTTAAAGCGATTTCTGCATCCACAGTTAATTGATATTGTTGCTCTTCTAACATCATTTTAGCAATTTTTAATAATTCATCAGTAGTATAATCTGGAAAATCAATATGATTTGCAATTCGAGAGGATAAACCAGGATTAGATTCATAAAATTTATCCATAGGTTCTTTGTAACCAGCTAAAATTACAACCAGATCGTCACGTTGATTTTCCATAACTTGTAAAAGAATTTCAATTGCTTCAGATCCATAATCTCGTTCATTATCAGGCTTATATAAATAATAAGCTTCATCAATAAAAAGAACTCCACCCATAGCTTTCTTTAAAACTTCTTTTGTTTTAGGGGCAGTATGACCAATATATTGTCCAACTAAATCATCTCGAGTAACTGTTAATAAATGACCTTTTTTAACATATCCTAACTGATACAAGATATCAGCCATTTTTAATCCAACAGTTGTTTTTCCTGTACCAGGACTTCCGGTAAATGACATATGTAAACCGGGATTTCCAGATGTAATCCCTAAATTTTGTCTTAATTTATCTATTAACAATAAGGCAGCAATCTCACGGATCCTTGCCTTAACCGGTGCTAAACCAACTAGTTCCTCGTCTAATAAATTTAAAATTTTAGCAATCTCTGTTTTATTGTATTCTTCCTGCAAGTTTACGGAAGTTGTAATATCTATATTCATTTTAAAAATTTTTAATTAAATAATTCTAAATTCCTTATTGAATAGAAAATTTTAAAGCTCATATATTTAGATATGAGCTTTAAATTTTTAATTTAAAAGGATGGTTGGAATACTTGATAGACAAATAAATGCAAAGCCTGCACTACTACATGCTCCAACAAAAAATCCACCTTTAAATTGATCCCAAGCCTTTTTTGTTTGAAGATTATCTGAAGCTCCACTAATTTCATTTTTTGCTTGACCAAAAACAGATATACCATAAATTGTCAGACCTAATGTCAAAATAAGAATCAATCCTATTGTTGAAATAAACCCTGCCAATAAAGCAACATCAGAATTTCGTAATGGTCCTAATTTAAAAAAAGGTCCTATTAAAAAATAACCGTGTGCTAAACCAATTTCTAATCCACGTAATAAAGGTGTTAATCCAAAACGATATGCAGGTAAATTTTTTAAAATAGATCTTGTTACTGATGATGATGTAATAGGTGTCGCCAAATGTCCTACAAACGGATCATCATTATAAGGTTTTATAAAATTAGCCATAAAATTAACATAATTTTTAATATAATTAATAATAAAAGTTTTAGTTAGTTTATGATGAGAATAAATTGATCAAAATTTTTACTAACCAAAATTTTAATATATATTACTATATAATATATACTAATATATACAAAAATTTTTATAAATTTGAGTTTTATAATACAAAAAGGTAGTTATGGTACTTATTATTGATTATTTTTTATTGATAGGATTTTGTTTTACCCTTTCTTTAGGCTTATTCTTAGGATTGAAAGCAATTAAGTTAATTTAATTTTTTATTAAACCGGAGAAAAATGCAAGGAAAAATTCGTCAAGATAAAATTCTCGGATCTAGGCGTTTTAGTAATTACTTCTGGACCGTTTCTCTTTTTATTGGAGGAATTAGTTTTTTGTTAGCTGGGTGTTCAAGTTACATAAAAATAAATTTATTACCGTTTTCTAATTCTACTGAACTAATATTTATTCCTCAAGGAATTGTAATGATTTTTTATGGAACGCTTAGTTTTTCAGTAAGTATATATATTTTATTGACCTTAGTTTGGGATGTTGGTGGTGGTTACAACGAATATAATAAAAATGATAATCTAATAAAGATTGTACGAAAAGGATTTCCTGGTAAGAACAGAAATGTTCTTTTGACGTACCCGCTGAATAGTATAAAATCAATCGGAATTAAGATTTCAGAAGGTCTAAATCCTAAAAGAACTATCTATTTATGTTTAAAAGATGAGCGAAGAATTCCAATTACATCTGTTGAACAACCTACTGCTATTTCAAATTTAGAAGAAGAAGCTTCAGATTTAGCAAAATTTTTAGATTTAAAATTAGAAAATTTATAACATCTTATTGCTTATGATCCCCGCATAAATTTATAATAAATCTATGCGGGTATAGTTTAGTGGTAAAACCTTAGCCTTCCAAGCTAATGATGGGAGTTCGATTCTCCCTACTCGCTCTTGGATAAAATTGAAATTTTAGAATGAGTAACAATAATTTTTATAGATAGGAGAATACAAAATTATGTCTGGTGGATCTACAGGTGAACGACCGTTTTCAGATATTATAACTAGTGTACGATATTGGATTATTCATAGTATTACTATTCCATCTCTTTTTGTTTCTGGGTGGCTATTTGTAAGTACAGGATTAGCATATGACGTATTTGGTACACCCCGACCAAATGAATATTTTACACAAGATCGTCAACAAGTTCCATTAGTAAACGATCGTTTTAGTGCAAAACAAGAATTAGAAGATTTAACTAAAGGTTTATAAGAGGTAAATTTTATGTCAAAAAATATTAATCAACCTGTCGCATACCCAATTTTTACTTTTCGTTGGCTTGCAATTCATGGTTTAGCAATTCCAACTGTATTCTTCTTAGGTGGAATTACAGCAATGCAATTTATACAAAGATAAATTAATTAAACAGAAAAGAGGTAAATTTTATGACCGGTCCAAATCCTAATAAACAAGCAGTAGAATTAAATCGAACTTCTCTTTTTTGGGGACTTCTATTGATATTTGTTTTAGCTGTGTTATTTTCAAGTTATTTTTTCAATTAACGATTAGAACTAGGAGTTTTTTATGTCAAATACTGGTCGAATTCCTTTATGGCTTGTAGGTTTAGTTGGTGGTTTAGCAGTTATTACAATTATTAGTCTCTTTATCTATGGAGCATATTCAGGGTTAGGATCTTCACTATAAAAAATACATATATCTATATCAATAGATATTATTATAGAAATATTTACTGTGTCTGAACAAATATAATTACTTTTTCAGACATAGTAAATATAAATACATGTGTCGATCGTCAGATATTTATCAAAAATTAAACCATTATTTTCTTTCACATTTATTTTTCGCCCTCAATTTTTTGTACCTCTTCCTAAAAAGCCCCACCATAGACGCAAAGTATCTCTTAATCGAATATTAAAAAAATTAAAGTCGTCTTGCCAAGCCGTATATCCACCACTATATAAACTATTTTTTGGGCGTTTTCCTACATGTAGTTCTACACTATACGTTAAAAAAGGTAGATAAAAATATTGAGAGAATAAAGCATGAACCATTGCAATCATTAAAAAAGTGATATGAACAAAGACCCATGCTCCAATATATAATTCAATATGCTCGGCTTCTTCGAAACGTTGTTCAGGTATAAGAACACTGTATAAAAAATTTCGAGCTCTCATTGTACAGGAGAAAAGATAAGGTACAAAGGTATTATACAGAGTTATAAAAGTAAAATGCCATCTGATATGGTAGGGACAATATTTTTTTCCTACTCGAACACATCCAACGTATACAAAAATAGAAACTAAATGTCTTAAATTAGTTTTATAAAATCTTGTACAAGTTTCAAAAAGATCACGTTTTATGAATATAAAAATAGGATCGGTTAAATCTGAAATCGGAGATGGTACTCTTGCAAAAAATGATGTTATTATTTCAGGGATACTTAGATTACTATTACTATTTATAGTAGTTTGTTTTACTAAATCATCTAATAATCTATCTCCAGCGCTAGCTAATGCAATTTCTCGATAATTAATTTCTTCCTGATAAATGTTTTTAAGCAATGGATGAAATGCTAAACTTGGATAATAAACACCAATACAATCATTTAGAGCCATTGCCCAGAGAATACAAGATATAAAACCAATAGAGCATATTTTAATTGATGTAATTATATTATACTTAACTGAATATAGAATAAAACGAATAAAACATAAAATAACCATTGTTTGTTGAAACTCTTCAATTGTAAACCCCTGAGTTGTAATATACTGTACTTTATACCAAATAAAATCTATTATTGTTAATAATAGATTTTTTGTATTTTCTATATTTGTTGACATTTTTTAAGTTTAAATTTCAATAAACATTTCAAAATTTGAATTATAGTTTTTGTTATTATTTGTGAAATAATTGATAAGATAATAATAAAAATTTTATATATTTCTTGTCAATAAAACACATATGAGTAAAACTAATAAAAATTTAACTTATAGAATAATTATACCTATACGTACCCCCAAGGGAATTCGAATCCCTGTCTGCTCCGTGAAAGGGAGCTGTCCTAGGCCTCTAGACGATGGGGGCCTTTGTTACCGATTTTTAGTAATCAGTAAAGCGGGCAACGCGATTCGAACGCGCGACATCAACCTTGGCAAGGTTGCGCTCTACCACTGAGCTATGCCCGCAAAAACAGTATATTAATTCTTATATGTATATAAAATTCTTTTTAACATGTCAATAGTTTATATAAATTAACTTAGAAATTATAGTTTATACTATAATTTCTAAGTTAACTAAATTGATGATGTAATACCATCTGCAGCTGCGATTACAATGACAAGGCCAACCCAAGCTTGAAAAATCTTATTAAATGTACCTTTTGAACTTTCCCACTCTCCTGGAGTTGCTAAAGCTACTGGAACCGCTACAATTAAACCTAACGAAATTAGAACTAATAAACTAACTAAAGCTGTTATCATATATAGATATATTCCTTAAAACTTTTTATAATTATAAACTTAAATAAATAATAAGCAGTGAATTAAAGATTACCTTTTTTTAAAGCTAATAATACAATCACTGCTGGACCAGATAACATGATAGCACCAGTTGCTATTATTTGCCCTATTACTTGCCAATTAGTCATTTTTAAAATCCTTAATATTTAAACTTTTATTAAAATCTCAAATAACAAAATAATATATAATGTTATTAATCATTTTACTTTAAAAACAATAAAGTAAAATTATTATTTATATTAATATTTTAATTATTATTAGTATAGTTTATATATAAATTTTTTAATTAAATACTTTTATATTTGACTCCTTTCATGTTAATATAAGAGAAGGGTTGCTAACTCAATGGTAGAGTACTCGGCTTTTAACCGATTTGTTCTGGGTTCGAATCCCAGGTAACCCATTTTTCCAACTAAAATTTTTAGCAAAAATAAAAAAACTTGATTGGATTATTTTTATTCAGCCATTTTCGACTGAATAAAAATAATTTAAACATTAATCAATTGGACGCATAGAAAGAACAGGTTCATTTGCGCGATTAATCCCTTTTTCAAAACCTGCTGCTGCTGCCCTAGCTCGACCAGAGTGCCACCAGTGGCCAATTAAGAAGAAGAAAGCTAAAAAGAAATGAGAACAACATAACCATGAACGTGGAGAAACGTAGTTAACTGAGTTAATTTCTGTTGCAACACCACCTACTGAATTTAGTGAGCCTAAAGGAGCATGTGTCATATATTCAGCTGCACGACGTTCTTGCCATGGTTGAATATCATTTTTAATTTTATTAATATCTAATCCATTTGGACCACGTAAAGGTTCAACCCATGGAGCACGTAAGTCCCAAAAACGCATAGTTTCACCACCAAAAATAATTTCACCACTCGGTGAACGCATTAGGTATTTACCCAAACCAGTTGGACCTTGAGCAGAAGATACATTTGCACCAAGACGCTGATCTCGAACTAAAAATGTAAATGCTTGTGCTTGTGATGCTTCAGGACCAGTTGGACCATATAGTTCGCTTGGATAAGCAGTATTATTATACCAAGCGTATAAAGCTGCTGTAAATCCCATAAGCGAGATAGCAGCTAAACTATATGAAAGATATGCTTCTCCAGACCATACAAATGCGCGACGAGCCCATGCAAATGGTTTAGTAAATATGTGCCAAATACCACCTGTAATACACAAAATACCAACCCATATATGACCACCTACTACATCTTCCATATTATTAACTGCAACAACCCAACCATCTCCACCAAATGGCGAACGAAAAACATAACCAAAAATAACAATTGGATTTAATGTAGGAGTTGTTATAAAACGAACATCTCCTCCACCTGGTGCCCAAGTATCATAAACACCACCTAAGTACATTGCTTTAATAACTAATAGAAACGATCCAATTCCAAGTAAACATAAATGAATACCTAAAATTGTTGTCATTTTATTTTTATCTCGCCAATCGTAACCAAAGAATGGAAAAGATTCTTCCAATGTATCTGGACCTAACAAAGAATGGTATATTCCTCCAAACCCTAGAATTGCAGAAGAGATTAAATGAATAACACCAACTGCAAAATACGGAACAGTTGTTATTATTTCTCCACCAGGACCAATTCCGTATCCTAATGTTGCTAAATGTTGAATTAAAATAAACCCTTGTTCATATAAAGGTTTTTCTGGAACATAGTGTGATACTTCAAATAATACCATTGCACCAGCCCAAAAAACCATTAATCCGGCATGAGCAACATGTGCACCTAATAATTTACCTGAGACATTAATTAAACGAGCATTTCCACTCCACCAAGCGAAACCTGTTGATTCAATGTCACGGCCTGCTATACTACTATTAAAGGGCGTTTCCACGTGGTAATACCTCCTCAGGGAATACAAAATTTTCATGTGGTTGATCTTGTGCAGCCATCCATGAACGAATACCTTCATTTAACAAAATATTTTTTGTATAGAATGTTTCGAATTCTGGATCTTCTGCAGCTCGTAATTCTTGCGATACAAAATCATATGCGCGTAAGTTCAATGCTAAACCAACAATTCCTATTGAACTTGTCCATAATCCAGTAACCGGAACAAATAACATAAAGAAATGTAACCAACGTTTGTTTGAAAAAGCTACACCAAAAATTTGAGACCAGAAACGGTTAGCGGTAACCATTGAATATGTTTCTTCAGATTGAGTTGGAGTAAAAGCACGAAATGTATTAGCAGCATCTCCATCTTCAAATAACGTATTCTCTACAGTTGCGCCATGAATAGCACAAAGTAAAGCCCCACCTAATATACCAGCTACACCCATCATATGAAATGGATTTAATGTCCAGTTATGGAAACCTTGAATGAACAATAAGAATCTGAAAATAGCCGCTACACCAAAACTAGGAGCAAAAAACCAACTAGCTTGACCTAAAGGATATAACAAGAAAACAGAAACGAAAACTGAAATCGGTCCAGAAAAAGCTATTGCATTATATGGTCTAATACCAACTAACCGAGCAATTTCAAATTGACGTAAAGTAAATCCAATTAATCCAAATGAACCATGTAATGCAACAAATGTCCAAAGACCACCGATTTGACACCATCGAGTAAAATCACCCTGTGCTTCAGGACCCCATAGTAATAATAAAGAGTGTCCCATACTATTTGCTGGAGTAGAAACGGCAGAAGTTAAAAAATTACAACCTTCTAAATATGAACTCGCTAAACCATGTGTATACCATGAAGTAACAAAGGTAGTACCAGTAAACCAACCACCTGCAGCTAAATATGCAGTTGGAAATAATAATAATCCAGACCAACCAACGAAAACAAATCTATCTTTTTTTAGCCAATCATCTACAAGATCAAATAAGCCACGTTCTTGATTTTGTCCAATAACAATGGTCATATTTAATAATCCTTAAATAAAATTTTTTTACAAGTAAACCTTTTTACAAATTTTTACTTCATTCTTTTCAGCTTACATTTGTTATTATAATTGAATACTTTTATAAATTTTGAAATTAGATAAAATTTTCTTTAAATTTTTGAAATATTTAAAGAAAGATTTTCAGAATTTTAATAAATTCAGCTTTATTTTTTTAATTAAAAATTTAACTTATAATTTATTTTAGGGTATGATATTGAATCAATAGTATTAATTTTTGAAAAATATATTTATAAATTAGATAAAGTTATGAAAATTATGCTACAATCCATTTTAAAACGATACCTTAGACTTTTATAAAATAAAAAATATTATAAAATAGGATAAATATGATCAATGATTCTCAAGTCTATACAATGTTAGTTATAGCGTTAACATCAAGTATTTTAGCTATTCGTTTAGGTGCAACATTATATCAATAAAAATTTTTAATGATCTTTAAACAAACTTATGACAACAGATGACTTAAAAAAATATAATAAACCAGTTTTTCCTTTTACTGCAATTGTTGGACAAGAAGAAATGAAATTATCGTTACAATTAAACGTAATCGATCCAAAAATTGGTGGTGTTATGATTATGGGAGATAGAGGAACAGGAAAGTCAACAACAATTCGTGCACTAGCAGATTTGCTTCCAGAAATTGAAATCGTAAAAGACGATCCTTTTAATTCTCATAAATCAGATTTAGATTTAATGAGTGATGAAGTTAAGATGTCAATTAAAAATTCCAAAAGTATTCAGACAGAATTTATAAAAATTCCAATGGTTGACTTACCATTAGGAGCAACAGAAGATCGAGTTTGTGGAACTATTGATATTGAAAAAGCTTTGACTGAAGGGATAAAGGCATTTGAACCTGGCCTATTAGCAAAAGCAAATCGAGGAATTCTTTATGTTGATGAAGTTAACCTATTGGATGATCATTTAGTTGATATTTTACTAGATTCAGCTGCTTCTGGTTGGAACACAGTTGAAAGAGAAGGAATTTCTATTCGTCATCCAGCTCGGTTTGTTTTAGTAGGATCTGGAAACCCTGAAGAAGGGGAACTTAGGCCTCAATTATTAGATAGATTTGGTATGCATGCCGAAATTCGAACTGTTAAAGATCCAAAATTGAGAGTTAAAGTTGTTGAAGAACGAACATCGTTCGATCAAATGCCTGATATATGGGTTGGAAATTATGAAAAACAACAACAGGAATTGCGTGACAAGATAGTTTCGGCTCAGAATTTACTATCATCAGTTAAATTAGACTATAACTTGCGATTAAAAATTTCAGAAGTATGTAGTATTTTAGATGTTGATGGATTAAGAGGAGATATTGTAACGAATCGAGCAGCCAAAGCTTTTGCAGCCTATAATGAACGTACAACTGTTAGTACTGAAGATATTGCAAAAGTCATTACATTATGTTTACGTCATCGTTTAAGAAAAGATCCATTAGAATCAATTGATTCTGGCGATAAAGTTTCCAAAGTTTTCAAAGAAGTTTTTGAAATTGAAAATTAAAAAATATCTGAAAACCTTATTAAAAATAAAGTATGTTGTTTTTTATTGATGGAATAATATATGTTAAAATTTACTTGGCTAATCATAAATGTTTTATTAATCTTATTAATTTTAATTCGTATACCAAATAATGCTGGTTTGACAAGTTTTGCAGTAAAAAATGATTTTCTTGGATCACCGACCTCTGCAGAAAAATCTCTAAATGGTTTTACTTGGTTTCTTATTCTTTGCTATTTTTTATTAGCTATTAAATTTAATTTTTCAACATAACTGAGACATTATAATTTTCTAGACAAAACAGATTTTAATTAGTATAATTATATATAGCAGAATTAAGTCATGTTTTGTCACGCGGAGTAGAGCAGTCTGGTAGCTCGTTGGGCTCATAACCCGAAGGTCAATGGTTCAAATCCATTCTCCGCTAGATTATTTTATAAGTTAACAGAAAAATTCTAAAATTTTTATTAAAATAATATATTAAGCGTTAAATATTAATAAGGTTTTAGGTATGACATTAAATTTACAAACACCATTCCCTACGTTTGGTGGAAGCACTGGTGGTTGGTTACGTGCAGCTGAAGTTGAAGAAAAATATGCGATTACTTGGACTAGTAATAAAGAACAAATTTTCGAAATGCCTACTGGTGGTGCAGCAATAATGAGAAAAGGAGAGAATTTGTTGTATTTAGCAAGGAAAGAGCAATGTTTAGCATTAGGAACTCAGTTGCGGACTTTTAAAATAAACGATTATAAAATATATCGAATTTTTCCAAGTGGTGAAATCCAATATTTGCATCCAAAAGATGGAGTGTTCCCAGAAAAAGTTAATCCAGGCAGAACATCGGTAAACAGTAGAGATTTTTCTATTGGTAAGAACCCAAATCCTGCATCAGTTAAATTTACTGGAATCAGTACCTACGAAAGTTAAAAATTAAGATTAGTGAATTCGCTAATCTTTTGGCGAGATGGCAGAGTTGGTCTATTGCGTCTGATTTGAAATCAGATGAATCCTTACGGATTCCGTGGGTTCGAATCCCACTCTCGCCTTAGATAATTTTTTTATATTTTATAAGATTTCTCAGAAGATTTGCTTAGCTGCGTTTTAAAATTTTTATAAAAAGGTTTTATGAGTAAAGTTTATGATTGGTTCGAGGAAAGATTGGAAATTCAAGCAATTGCAGATGATATTACTAGTAAATACGTGCCACCACATGTGAATATTTTTTACTGTTTTGGTGGATTAGTGTTTACTTGTTTTTTAGTTCAAGTAGCCACTGGATTCGCAATGACATTTTATTATCGACCAAGTGTTGTCGATGCTTTTGCTTCTGTTGAATACATTATGACGAGCGTTAATTTTGGTTGGTTAATTCGTTCAATACACCGCTGGTCAGCTAGTATGATGGTATTATGTATGGTTCTACATATATTCCGAGTTTATTTAACAGGTGGGTTTAAAAAACCACGAGAATTAACTTGGGTTACTGGAGTTATACTGTCTGTTGTTACTGTTTCTTTTGGAGTAACAGGTTATTCTTTACCTTGGGATCAGGTAGGATTTTGGGCATGTAAAATTGTAACTGGCGTTCCAGCTGCTGTTCCAGTTGTTGGTCCTCCTTTAGTTCTAGTATTGCGTGGTGGAGAGAGTGTTGGTCAAAGTACTCTTACTCGTTTTTATAGTGCACATACGTTCGTATTACCTGTAGCTGCAGCAGTTCTTATTTTGACACATTTTTTAATGATTCGAAAACAAGGTATTTCAGGCCCACTTTAGTGTTAAAATATAGTTTAAATTTTTTAATTAAATAAGGAATAAATAATGTCAGTAATAAAAAAACCAGATTTAACAGATCCAAAATTAAGAGCAAAATTAGCAAAAGGAATGGGGCACAATTATTACGGAGAACCGGCGTGGCCTAATGATCTTTTATACGTTTTTCCAATATGTATTTTAGGAGTTTTTGTTTGTGTTATTGGTTTAGCAGTATTAGCTCCTACACAACTAGGAGAGCCTGCAGATCCATTTAATACACCATTGGAAATCTTACCAGAATGGTATTTTTTCCCTACTTTTAATTTGTTACGTGTATTACCAAATAAATTATTAGGTGTATTAGCGATGGCAGCTGTACCATTAGGATTAGTAACAGTGCCATTTATTGAGAATGTTAATAAATTTTCAAATCCATTTCGTCGACCAATTTCTAGTTCATTATTTATCATTGGATTTCTAACTGCTGTTTGGTTAGGTATTGGAGCATGCTTACCAATCGATAAGGCAGTTTCCTTAGGATTTTGGTAAAAATTCAAATATCTCTAACTTTACTAAGTTAGAGATATTTTAGCACCAGCTCCTTCTAATTGTTTTTTTACATCTTCCGCAGTCTCTTTAGTTAAAGCTTCTTGAACTTGCTTCGGAGCTGATTCAACTAATTCTTTAGCTTCTTTCAACCCTAAACCAGTTAATGTGCGGACTATTTTTAAAATAGCGATTTTCTTATCAGCTGGAACTTCTTCTAATATCACATTAAATTCCGTCTTTTCTTCGACTTCTGTATCAGCAGATGGAGCAGCCATCATCATTGCAGGGCCAGCACTTGCTGAAGCATCAACATTAAATGTCTCTTCAATTTTTGTAACTAATTCCGATGCTTCAAACAATGTTAACGTCTTTAATTGGTCTACAATCTGATCAATTTTTTCTGTCATAATATTAATTATATAAAATTTTCAATAAAATTTGATTATTAAAAAAGAGATAAATCTAACTGAATTGATGGACCCATACTAGTACAAATAAATAAACTTTTAAAATAGTTACCTTTGACACCGGAAGGTCGATTTTGTTCAATAGATTTATACAATGCTAATAAATTTTCAATCAGACTTGTCTCTGAAAAATTTGATTTCCCAAAGCTTACATGAACAATTCCTGTTTTATCTGCTTTGTATTCAAATTTTCCTTTTTTAAAATCAAATAGAGTTTGAGATAACTGAGTTGTTACTGTACCAGATTTAGGAGATGGCATTAAACCTTTAGGTCCCAGTACTCTACCAAGTCTAGCTAATTTGGGCATCATATTTGGTGTTGCAATTAATAAATCGAATTCAATTTTACCTTGATTTATATTTTCGATTAAACTATCACTTCCGACAATATCAGCACCACTATTTTGAGCTTCCTCAAAATTTTCTTCATTAGTCAATACGGCGATTTTGATAGTCTTTCCAATTTTATTTGGTAATGTTATCGTTGTCCGTAATTGTTGATCTGCATATTTTGGATTTATATTTAAATTTGCATGTAATTCAACTGTTTCAATAAATTTTGTATTAGCTGTTTCTTTTAGAACTGATATGGCTTGTTCAAGATTTGAAAAGACAATATTCTTCGTTTTATTCCTATTTTCTTTTTGACGCTGCGATACTTTCCGTTTAGATTTTTTCATGACTAAGATTATAAAATATAAGATTAATCTACAATTGAAATTCCCATATTTGATGCCGTCCCTTCAATAATTTTTATAGCACTAGCTACGTTGTTAGTATTTAAGTCAGGTAATTTAATAGTAGCAATATCTTCTAATTGAGTTTTAGTTATCGTTCCAACATTAATACGATTTGGGACCGCGGATCCTTTTTTGATTTGTGCAGCATTAATTAATAATATAGATGCTGGAGGCGTTTTTAAAATAAAGTTAAAACTTCTGTCTTCATATACAGATATCTCAACTGGGATAATTAAACCAGTTTTATCACTAGTTTTTGCATTATATTCTTTACAAAACGCTGCAATATTAATACCATGTTGACCTAATGCAGGACCAACTGGAGGTGCTGGTGTTGCTTTACCAGCTGGTAAAGCAAGTTTAATAAGTGCTGTTATCTTTTTCGGCATAAAATTTTAATAACTGTTATGTACATTTGTAATATTTTATATTATTTAAAATCTTTAATAAATTTTATTTTGCAGTTGTCACTTTCTTTTTTTCATATTAAAAAATCTCCCTTTTTTATACAGATCTGGAAAACCTCTTCATAGAAGAGAAACGCGTCCTGAAGGACTTGAACCCTCGACATCTAATTTTGGAGACTAGCGTTCTACCAACTGAACTAAGGACGCTTGTTAATCGCTACAATAATTATAACTATAAAAAATAAAAAGACAACAGTTTAGAAATTATTTTATTAAAAATTTAAGTATGCAACAATTTGAGAAAAATTCTAGCCGATTTTCCAATGGTAATAATTTACCACACAATTTTTTGGCTGAAAAAATTATTTTAAGTAGTTTATTATTAAGCACAGAGGCTATTGATATTGCTTTAAATCGTTTAACAGTTCAAACTTTTTATTTCAAAAATCATCAGGAAATTTACAAAGCAATAATAACCTTATATGAAAGAACAGCAACAATTGATCTAATTACACTGACTACTTTTTTACGTGATAATGGTATTTTAGATGATATTGGTGGAATAGAAGTATTAACAGAATTAGTAATTGAAGTTCCTAATTTAAAATATTTAGAAGAATATATTAGATTAGTACAAGATAAATTTATAAGACGAGTATTAATAAAACTAGGATATGGGATTATTAATTCTAGTTATATAACAAATATACCTCTAGAAAATATTTTTAACGATTTAGAAACTAAAATATTCGAATTAAAAACTCAGACTCAAAAAAAAGAAGCTTTTCGCAGTATTGATTTGTTTTCAGATATTTTCTCCGAATTAAAAACAAAATCATTAAGCCCTTCATTAGTTGGTGTAAGTTCAGGTTTTTATGATCTCGATTCAATAACTCAGGGTTTTCAACAATCAGATCTGATTATTATAGCTGGTAGACCTTCAATGGGAAAAACTGCTTTATCATTAAATATTGCTATTAACATTGTTAAAAATCAAAAACTCCCAGTTTTATTCTTCAATTTAGAAATGTCAAAGGAACAGTTAATCTATCGATTATTATCTAATGAAACAAAAATAAGTAATACCCGATTACGTTCTGGGACTATTCAAAAAAAAGATTGGTTAGAATTAAGTACCACTATTAAAAAGTTTTCTTGTCTACCATTTTTTATTGATGATCGAGCAACTCTTTCAATATCTGATATTCGATTAAAAATTAAAAAATTACTTTTTGACGAAACAAAAATCGGACTAGTTATTATTGATTACCTTCAATTAATGCAAAATTCTAATTTTTCTTCGGATAATCGCGTTCAAGAATTATCACAAATTACTCGATCACTAAAAATTATTGCAAGAGAATTTAAAATTCCTGTAATTGCATTATCTCAGTTAAGTCGAAATGTAGAAAACCGTTTAAATAAACGGCCAATCTTGTCTGACTTGAGAGAAAGTGGATCAATTGAACAAGATGCAGATCTTGTTTTGATGTTATATAGAGATAATTATTATAGTATAAATAAATCTCGAACTGATTTCACTGAACTAATTGTTTCAAAACATAGAAATGGTCCAACTGGAACAATAAAATTGAATTTTAATTCAGCTTGTACAAGATTCGAAAATTTTATAGAATGAATAAATTGCCCAGAACCAGATTCGAACTGGTGACACGAGGATCTTCAATCCACTGCTCTACCAACTGAGCTATCCGGGCTTAATTTAAATTGTAATCAAATTTCCCAAAAAAGCAAATATTTTGGAGTAAAATATTTGCTTTTTTAAAAATAATTTAGTATCCTGATGTTGGGTATAATTTTTGAAACTTTATAAATAAAATTTTACTATGTCAGATTTGTAAAGAAGCAGCATAAAGATTTAATTATAAATTAGTACTAAAACTATACCTAAAAATATGATTTTTTATTTTCATAAAATTTAATACCAGATAGGCCGAACTTTAAAAAAATTTTCGTGCGTTTTTTTAAAAAATTGATACAATAAGTATTAAAAATAATAGTTTGATCAATTTTATTATTTTTAATATTTATAAATATTAACAGGATTACAAATGACAACTTCATTAGCAAATTTTATTTCTAGTTTAATTTATGGCGGGATCGTTGTAGCAGTAATTGGTATTGCATTAATTGTTATTAGTAAGAGTGATCGTATTATACGTTCATAAGTTAAACGTTTATCAGCTATAGTTAATAGAAGGAAAATTTTATTTATGATAAACATCGGTTTTGGAGCAAATATTTTCTTAGGATTTATTCTAGGAATCGGGGTATTCTTACTTTATTTTCTTCGGATTATTAAACCAGAAATTGCAAGAGATGAAGATATCTTTTTTGCAACTATTATTTTACTTTATAGTTGTATTTTAATTGTACATGGTTGGCGTTTAGATCCAATTCTTTTATTTAGTCAAGTATTAATCATAGTTTCATTGGTTGTAACAGGTTGGGAAAATGTTAGATTACGAGGTCTTTTATCAAAGATCGCAAAATTAAAATATAAACAACAAGATCAAGAATTGTAAATAATTTTCTACTTTCTTGGTTTCCATTTTTTGAAAAAATTTACATAGTTATGTTAAAAAAATATTCGATAATAATTTCTTTACTTTTCTTTTCTATTTTTAATATTTTTGTTACAAATTCAAATGCAATTGATTTAGATGAAGCTACCCGAACAGTTACTGCTGATGCTCAAGGACGTACAATTGTATTAAGTCCAGAACAAGTCAAACGAGGTAAACGTTTATTCAATGCTACATGTGGTGCATGTCACGTAGGAGGTGTTACTAAAACTAATCCGAATGTTGGTTTAGAACCTGAAGCATTAAGTCTTGCAACACCACGTCGAGATAATATAGCGGGCTTAATAGATTTCATGAAAAATCCTACAACTTACGATGGTTTAGAATCGATTGCAGAAGTTCATCCGAGTATTAAAAGTGCAGATATTTATCCTCGAATGCGATCGTTAACGGATGACGATCTATATGCTATAGCGGGACATGTTATGTTACAACCTCGGATCGTAACTGAAAAGTGGGGTGGAGGAAAAATTTATTACTAATCGCAGATATAAGTTTTTTGAATCCAATTAACTGGATTCAAAAAAAGTATAACTAAAATGAGACTTTTTTACCTGTTTTTAATAAAAGTTTAAATATATCAAGCATGTAGCTCAGTGGATAGAGTATCAGATTCCGATTCTGGATGTCAGGGGTTCGATTCCCTTCATGCTTATATAAAATTAAAAAGATCTTGATTAGTTTTTAGGGGCTGTTTTGGTTTTGACATTTAAAATGATTTAGAATATGAGACAAGTCGAAGGAAATACTCTTCGTAAAAAAGTACAAATTTAAAATAAATGCTGCTAGCAATATAATCTCTTTTAACTGTAAATCATTATTTGTAAACAAATATAATTTTGTTTATTAATTTTTTTAGTTTTTTATTTCTTAAATTATTTTGTTAACTATAACTAGATTTTTGATTCTTTATAGTTTAGAATATCTCAGTAACTAACAACTGCTTTTATTAAAAGCTAAACTTGTGAACGAGTTTTCTAATAATTTTTAAATGGACGTGGGTTCAAGTCCCACCAGCTCCAGATAAGCATTCGTGGCCGAGTGGTTGAAGGCACCGGACTCATAATCCGTTTTCCTCTGGAACGTCACTGGTTCGAACCCAGTCGGATGCATTAAATAAACTTAAAACTATTTTTTTTTATAAAAATATATTACTCTTATTATTATTGTTTAAAGTTTATAAAAGTATGAATAAATTAAATTATCAAAAAATAATAAATGATGTTCAAGCAAATTTTCTAAAAGAAACTTATTCCAAAGTTGAAATTGGCGATAATATAAAAGTTGGATTAAAAATCATTGAAGGAAACAAAGAACGAGTTCAGTTTTTTGAAGGAGTTGTACTTTCAAAAAAAAATAATTCAATTAATACAACTCTTACAGTAAGAAAAGTATTAGATGGAATTGGAGTTGAGCGTGTTTTTCTTATCCATTCGCCAAAAATCGATTCTATAAAAATTGTACGATCAGCAAAAGTTAGAAGATCCAAATTATATTATTTAAGAAAGTTAAAAGGAAAAGCTAGTCGCTTAAAACAACGCTTTAATTGAAATTTTTTTTAAAATTCAAAAAAACTTTATATATAAGTAAATTAAGTATTATACTAGTCATAAGTAAAATAGAAATGGTGGAAATTTTACTTTATCCGTTTTAAAAAGAAGGAAATTTTATGATTTCATATAAAGTGACATTAACTAGTGAAGAACATAATATTGATACGACACTTGATTGTTCAGATGATGTTTTTGTATTAGATGCAGCTGAAGAACAGGGTATTGAATTGCCATATTCTTGTCGAGCTGGTGCTTGCTCAACTTGTGCAGGTAAAGTTGTCGATGGTACAATTGATCAATCAGAACAAACATTCTTAGATGATGAACAAATTGAAATAGGATTTGTTTTAACTTGTATTGCTTACCCAAAATCAGATTGTAAAATTTTAGTTCATCAAGAAGATGATTTATATTAGATCTTTAAAAAGGAATGACATTTTAAAAACAAGTCATTCCTTTTTATTTTAAAAATTAAGTTCAGCTGCTTGCACTTTTTCAAATTGTTTTTTCTTTAAAATTAATAAAATCTGAGTTAGTAAAACGCAGAAACAAAAAGCTAAATAACCTATTATTCGTAACGGATTTTGTAATACAAGCTCAGTTTCTTCTTGTCCGAATCCACCAACATTCGGATCAATATTTAATGCTTGATCAGTTTTTACTAAATCACCTTTTTTAACAAGTAAGACTAAACCTTTTGGTACATTTTGTGATGTTTTTATTCCATCAGAACTAACAATTGTGACTGTTGATTCTCCTTTTTCGGAAATCGTAATTTCTGAAATCTGACCAGATTGGATAGCTCCAAAAGAATTTATATTACTTTTTTCACCTGTCGGGTAAACTTGACCGCGTCCTCTATTTCCGCCTGCATAAACAGGGTAAGTTAAGTATTTAACATTCGAATCTTTCTCTGGATCAGGAGATACAACAGGAAAGAAAAGTTCTTGATGCTTTTTACCTGCAATTGGTCCAACTATCAAAATATTGTCATATTCTGTACTATACGGAGAAATAAAAACTCCTTTATTTTTTTCTTTTATTTCATTTGGTATTTGATTTTTGGCTGCTAATTTAAAACCTTTTGGTAAAATTAGAATTCCACCAACATTTAAATCGGCTGCTTTTCCATTTGCACCTATTTGTTTTTTATTTGTGTCATATGGTACTTTAATAGCTACTTCAAATACTGAATTGGGTAAAACAGATTGTGGTGCTTCAATTTCAATTGATTTTTGATTTAAATGACAATTTGCACAAGCAAGTTTTCCGTTTGCTGCACGTGGATTCGCGTAACCTTGTTGAGCAAAAACAGGATATGCATTGGAATTTTCACTACAAAAACCAAATAAACTAATAGCAATTGTCAAAGTAAATAAAAGAGTTTTAAAAAACTTGTTAGTTGCCATGAATTAAATACTTTTAAGTGTAGATAAATAGAATAAATTTATTTTTTTATTAAAAACAGGATGCTGGCTCCTGAAAAATACAATATTACTATTGCTAATGATAATAATAATTGCGTTAACGGATCTGTGGAGGGAGTTATTATTGCTCCTATAATTGTCGAAATTAATAAAACATAACGCCAAACACTAAACATTTGTTGAGCTGAGACTAAATTTAAAAATCCTAATAAAACTTGAACAATAGGAACTTGAAAAGCTAAACCTGTACTATAAAAAAGAACCAAAATAAATTCAAAATATTGATCAAAAGACCAGAACGGTTCAATGACATCACTGCTATAGTTTAAAAAAAAATTCAACGCGGCTGGAATTAAAACATAATAAGAAAAAAATAATCCAGCCCCAAATAAACAAAGAGAACTTAGAAGTAATGGTAGAATAATTTTTGTTTCTTTATCTGTCAATCCAGGTAATAAAAACAAAATTAATTGTCCAATAATAAAAGGACTTGCAAATAATAAACCCGTATAAAATGAAATTTTTACAGTCGAGACAAAATATTCACCTGGTGATAATTGAAAGAATTTTACATTATTGACAGGTAATTCTAATATCTGAACTATTATTTTTACTTCAAAAAAAGTAAGGCATGTTAAAAATAAAATTATCCAAACTATATGAAAAAGACGTTGTCTTAATTCTTCAATATGTTCAGAAAACGGTAATTCTAAGACTAAAGGATAATTCTCTTTAAAGTTAAAATTTGAATTTGTTATCATAAATTTTGTCTTTGCATCCACACAAAAAAATGAGTTTTAGGAAAATTTAAAATACTAAACGAAATCCAATTAAATATTTTATTTTTTAAAAGTTCTTCATTTTTATTTATGAAGAACTTTTAAATAGTTTATGGTAAATAGTTTAATGCTTCAACACGAGCTGTCGCTTTTTTTAACTCAATTGATGCATCTAATTTTGATTTACTGGTTTCAGCGTCTTCAACTGCAATTGTGGCTTTTTCTAATTCTTTTGTAACTTCGCTTAAGTCTAGAGTAACTAATTCTTCTACGTCATTTACTAATACAGTAACACGGTTCCGATCAATTTCAGCTAAGCCGCCACATAAAATTATGGGTGTCCATTTATTATCTAATTTTATTCTTAATAAACCTGTGTCTAAAGCTGTTATAAGTGATGCATGTCCTTCTAATATACCAATTTGACCGGTTAAGCCTGGTAAAACGACTTCGTCTGCTGTTGTCGAGCAAATAACTCTATCGGGAGTCAAAACTCGAATATTCATAGTCATAATTTTTTAATCCTTATTTTAGAGTTTCTGCTTTCGCAATAGCTTCATCAATATTACCAACAAGATAAAACGATTGTTCTGGTAAATCATCTAATTCACCTTTTAATACCATAGTAAAACCTTTAATAGTATCTTCTAAACTTACATATTTACCTGGAGAACCGGTAAATATCTCAGCAACGAAGAATGGTTGAGATAAAAATCGCTCAACTTTTCTTGCGCGAGCTACTGTTAATCGATCTTCTTCAGAGAGTTCGTCGATCCCAAGAATCGCAATAATATCTTGCAATTCTTTATATCGCTGTAAAGTCTCTTTAACATTTTCAGCAACTTCATAATGAGTAGCTGTTACGATTCCTGGTTGCAACATTGTTGAAGTTGAATCTAATGGGTCTACTGCTGGATAAATTCCTTTTGCAGCTAAATTTCGTGATAGTACTGTCGTTGCATCTAAATGAGCAAAAGTTGTTGCTGGAGCAGGATCTGTTAAGTCATCCGCTGGCACATATACTGCTTGAATTGATGTAATTGAACCTTGTGTTGTTGATGTAATCCGTTCTTGCAAAGCACCCATTTCTGTTGCTAGTGTTGGTTGATAACCTACAGCTGACGGCATTCTTCCTAATAATGCCGATACTTCTGAACCAGCTTGTGTGAAACGGAAAATATTGTCAATAAATAACAAAACGTCTTGTTTATTAACGTCTCGGAAGTATTCGGCCATTGTTAATGCAGTTAAACCTACTCTCATCCGTGCTCCTGGAGGTTCATTCATTTGACCATAAACTAAAGCCACTTTTGATTCTTTGAAGTTTTTTTCATTAATAACTCCAGATTCTTTCATTTCTTCATATAAATCATTACCTTCGCGTGTTCTTTCACCAACACCACCAAAAACAGAAACACCACCATGTGCTTTGGCGATATTATTAATTAATTCCATGATTAATACAGTTTTACCTACACCTGCACCACCAAATAAACCAATTTTACCACCTCGACGGTATGGTGCTAATAAATCAACAACTTTAATACCAGTTTCAAATATTGATGGTTTTGTTTCTAATTCTGTAAATGCAGGAGCATCTCTATGAATTGGTAAAGTTTCTTCAAATGAAACAGCTCCTTGATTATCTACAGGTTCACCGATTACGTTAAAAATTCGGCCTAATGTTGATATTCCAACAGGAACAGAAATTGGACCACCCAAATCGACCGCTTCTGAACCACGTTTCAATCCATCAGTAGAGCGCATTGATACTGCTCGAACTTTATTATCACCTAATAGTTGTTGAACCTCAACAATATTACCTAATCCGTCTTCTGTTTCAATTTTAATTGCACTATAAATTGGTGGTAAATTACCATCTGTGAACGCAATATCTAGTACAGGACCAATAATTTGAGTAACGTAACCTTTATTTAAACTAGTTTTTATCATTTTGACTTAACATATTAAAATATCTAAGAATAAATATACTTTCAGTATTTGATATACTATTCAAAATAATATCAAAATTGAAGGCTTTTAACTAAATTATATTGTACAACAAAATAGTATTGATTTTTGAATAAAATAGTTGATTTCTCTAGTTTTAATATATTAAAAAATATTATCGGATGTGACACGACCAGTTGTTTTTAACCAGTTTTGGGCTTCAATATAATTATTTGGCGCTAACTTAATAGCTTGACACCAATACTCTCCAGCTTTATCAAATAACCCTTTAGCAACTTCGAGATTCTGTTTTTTAGCCGCTTTAACTCCCTGATAATGATATATGACTGCGATATTATTCAAAGCCTGTGGAAGGTTTAAATTTAATTCTAAAGCTTGATGGTAATATTCTAAAGCTTGGAGATATTCACCATTACTTGAATAAATTAATCCAATATTATAAAGTATGTAACTTCTATCATAAGGATCTTCTTCTAGTTGAAGAGCCTCATAATAGTTTTCTAAGGCTTCGGCATATTCTCCTTCACATTGTGCAGACATACCATCACGATAATAAAAAAACGCCTGTTTTTCTTGTTTGCTTGCTGGTAAAACTTTTAAAAGAATATCAGCAACAATAGTAAATGTTTTATCTATAAAATTATCATTTCGTTGACTACGCCCCATAAATTTTTCCTTGAGCTAAATTTAATATAGGTTTTTTATAAAAATAAAAATACAAATTATCAATATTTTGAGTTTTCATGTCCTAATCTGTTAATAGAACCTATTTGGTTTTTAAATTATTTTTATATAGGATAATAGTTTAAAAACCAAATTAATTAAATTAGTTTGAATTAAGACCAATAAATGGCAATAATGATAAAATTCGAGCTCGCTTAATTGATTTTGCTATTTTACGTTGTTGTTGAGCTGTTACTCCTGTTGCTCGACGTGGAAGAATTTTTCCTTGTTCAGTAAGAAATAATTTTAGTAGATCAATATCTTTATAATCAATTTTTTGATTGTAACTAATAATTGATGTTCTTTGTTTTGATGTTAACATATTATTTAATTTCTTTATGTATAGTAGCTTTGTTACAAAATCGACAATATTTTTTTAATTCAAGACGTTCTGGATTATTACGTCTATTTTTTTGAGATAAATATCTAGAAACTCCGGATGAACGTTTATTCTCGTTAAAACGACATTCTGTACATTCTAATGTAATTAAAATACGAGTGCCTTTGTTCTTTGCCATATAAATTATTAGAGTTATATATTTTTTCTATATTTATATTGCCTAAAATTTTTTTTCTTAACAAGGTTTTAGTTATAGTTTTTTTAAGGTTTAAAAAAACTATAACTAAAACCTTCAAAAAAAATTTTGAATATAGTATAATTGTAACACTTTTATTGTTATTCTTAGTAATTTATTAGAAAAAATAAGAGAGGAAATTAATATCATATGGCTAATAGCAAATCTGCATTAAAACGTATTCAAATAAATGAAAGAAATCGACTTGAAAATCGTTTTTACAAAAGTTCGTCGCGAACATTAACTAAGAAATTTTTAATACAGTTAGAAAATTATAAAGTTTCGAAAGATCCTGATGATAAGATTCAAGCACAAATTTTGTTAAGTTTAGTTTACAGTTTAATTGATAAATCTTGCAAAAAAAATATTATCCACAAAAATACAGCTGCTCGGAAAAAATCTCAATTAGCCTTAAAACTGAAAATTGAATAATCACCGTTTTTAGAAAAAGATAATAAGAATAGTTAAAGAAATTCTCTTAACAATTCTTATTATTATTAAAAATAATTTTTATTTTTTTAAAATATAGATTGTGAAAAAAAATTTTAACTATATTACAACTCTTCCTGACTTGATTAAAATGCAACGGATTAGTTTCTGTTGGTTCATTTCGTATGGATTACCGAACGAACTTTTAAACTTTTCTTCTATTTTTGATTTCAGTGGCAATATTGAATATATTTTTTTTGGTCAAGAGTATAAATTAGTAAAGCCTATATATAATATTTTGAGTGCAAAACGTTTTACTAAAAATTATTTAACACAATTGTTAATGCCAATTGAAATTAGAAATAAAAAAACTAATCGTATTATGCGTCAGGGAAATTTAACCATTGCAAATCTTCCACTAATGACAAGTTCCGCAACATTTGTTATTAACGGGTGTGAACGTATAATTGTTAGTCAAATTATTCGAAGTCCAGGTATTTATTTTGAGAAAAATAAAAAGCAGAAAAGACGAAAATTCAATAAGTTAATTTTATCAAATGATTACAGTAAAGTAAGACCTTTTACTCAAACTGCAACTGGCCTTCTTAAAACTCCATATCTTTCATTTTTATCAATAGATTCAGACGAAGAATTTCAATTCTTTAAATTTTTATTAAAAAGTGAACATATTGAAACAAATTTAAAATTTTTAGATTTTTTTAAAAATTATACTATTGCTTCAAAAAGTTTAACTGTTATAAATAAAAGACAGAAATTATTAAATCTTTTTAAATGGATTAGTTTAAATGATTCTTTTTCAACCTTTTCTGAAAATTCTAAAGAAATAAAACTTTTCACTTTTCTAGAAGTCTTTAATTCATTTTTAAAATTTTTTAAAAAGTTTCAAATAATCGAAACAATAATAATCAAAAGCTTAACAGAAAAAAACGATCCAGTTTTGCATAAAAAATCTGAAAAGGTAACTAAATTGTATCATAAGGATGTAGTTTCGATTCTTGAAATAAATTCTCCTAAACTATTTGAATTTTATAAAATAGAACTGGTTAATAATTTTTGGAAAACTTGGAATCAAAGAATTAAAAATTATGAGATTGGAGTTTGTACTTACAAAGAAAAGACTCAAAAATTTTTGGAAAAAACAGATCTACTAATTTTTCGAGAAAATATTAGAAATCTTAACAAATCAGAAAGCTCACAATTAGCCAAATTAAACTTACGCCAAATTATTAAAAATTTTAAAACGCTTAATAAATTCGTAACGGAAACAAAAAAATTAAAATCTACCATTTTTTTTCCAACCATAAGGAATCATAAAAAAAGTGAGATTATCCGAAATAAAGAATACTTTGAAAAAAAAGATTTGTATGAAAAAAAATATAAAGAAAAAGATTTATATACAGCTACATTAATTCCAGAATACGGATCATGGATTCGATTCTTGTTTTATAGAGAAAAAAAAATTGATATATTAAAATATCCAATCACGAATCGATTTGAGGATGATATTTTTATACAAATTGATAAATTAACAAAAAAACCAATAGTTCAATTGCTTCGAGAAATCGGTTTATCTGATATAGAAATTGCTCGAAGTCTGCAACATTCTGATTTCTTTTATTTTAATTCTCCACTTTTAACGGCATCAATAAATTTAAAACATCCTTTACTGCGATTCAATATTGCTGAGTTTTATAAAAATATTTCTGAATTTTCAAGAATATTTGACTCGAAATACTTTCGACTAGGAAAAATTGGTCGTTACAAAATTAATAATCGTTTAAAATTGGAGATCCCAAACCAAATTTATACGATAACATACGAGGATATTTTTGGAATTTTAGATTTTCTAATTACTTTGTCAATTTCAAAAATAGCTAGCGATGATATTGATCATTTAAAAAATCGACGTGTTCGATCGGTCGGTGAACTCATACAACAACTATTTCGAATAGGTTTTCAAAGACTCTCGAGAAAAATTGTAAATCAAATTTATAAAGTTGATTCACCTCTGATTTTAAGTTCAAATATTGTTTCAGCAACTATAAAAGAATTTTTTGGATCAAGTCAACTTTCTCAGTATATGGATCAAACTAATCCTTTATCTGCTTTGACCCATAAACGTCGTATAAGTGGTTTGGGACCAGGTGGATTTGATCGTGATCGGATAAGTTTTACCGTTAGAGATATTCATCCAAGTCATTATGGAAGAATTTGCCCAATCGAAACACCTGAAGGGCAAAATGTTGGCTTAATTGCATCCTTAACAACTTGTGCTCATATAAATGAATCTGGTTTTCTTGAAACTCCATTTTGGCGTGTATTAAACGGAAAAGTTATTAAAACAAAAATCCCTATATACTTGACCGCGGACGTTGAGGATTTTTATAAGATTGCTCCTGCTGATATTAAAATAGATGATAGAAATTATTTAGTAAAAAATTCTATATCCGTTCGATACAAGCAAGATTTTATAAATGTTAACCCATCTGAAGTTGATTTTATTGCAATTTCACCTATTCAAATAGTTTCTGCTGCTGCTTCTTTAATACCTTTTTTTGAACATGATGATGCTAATCGTGCACTGATGGGATCAAATATGCAACGTCAATCTGTACCATTATTAATCCCTCAAAAACCAATTATTGGTACGGGGTTAGAAAATCAAATTGCCATTGATTCTGGTATGGCAATTATTTCAAAAAATCCAGGCATTATTAATTCTGTAACTTCTAAAAAAATCACTGTAATCGAGAATTCGGGTAAAAACGTAGAATATAAGCTACAAAAATATCAAAGATCAAATCAAGAAACATGTATTAATCAACGACCGATTATTTGGCCCGGTGAAAAAATTCAATCAGGTCAAGTTATTACTGACGGTCCCGGAATAAATGATGGTGAATTAACGTTAGGTCAAAATGTTTTGATTGCTTATATGCCATGGCAAGGATATAATTTTGAAGATGCTATATTGGTAAATGAACGTCTTATTTATGATGATGTTTTTACTTCAATTCATATTGAAAGATTTGAAATAGAAATTAATATGACAAATGAAGGTCGCGAAGAAACAACAAAATATATTCCAAACTTAAATCCAAGTGAACTCCAAAATTTGAACGAAGATGGTATTATTTCAATTGGAACGTTTGCTAAACCCGGTGACATTTTAGTTGGTAAAATAACTCCAAAAGATGATTCTGAACAATTACCTGAAGCAAAATTGCTCAGAGCAATCTTTGGGGCGAAAGCAAAAGGTGTTAAAGATAGTTCATTTAGAATGCCTTCTGGTGAATATGGACGAGTAATTCGAACAATTATCTTTCGTCGTAAAAATAAACTAATATATGAATTTGAGAAAATTCAAATTTTTATTGCTCAAATAAGAAAGATTCAAGTGGGCGATAAAATAGCTGGTAGGCATGGAAATAAAGGAATAATTTCAAAAATTTTACCTCGCCAAGATATGCCCTTTTTACCAGATGGTACCCCGATAGACATTATTTTAAATCCTCTAGGTGTTCCTTCGCGAATGAATGTTGGTCAATTGTATGAATGTTTATTAGGTCTAGCTGGTCACAAATTAAATCGTCGTTTCAAAATTTTGCCATTTGATGAAATGCATGGAAAAGAATTGTCTCGTGTTTTAATTAATAAAAAACTTCGGCAGGCTTCTGTTATTGGAAATAAATCTTGGATTTTTAATCCATATTGTCCTGGAAAAATAGTACTTTTTGATGGTCGAACAGGGAAAGAATTCGAGAATCCTATTACAGTTGGTAATGCTTATATGTTAAAACTAATTCATTTAGTAGATGATAAAATGCATGCTCGAGCGACCGGACCGTATTCATTAGTTACTCAGCAACCATTAGGTGGGAAAGCTCAACATGGAGGACAAAGATTTGGAGAAATGGAAGTCTGGGCTTTGGAAGGTTTTGGAGCTGGATATTCATTAAAAGAACTTTTAACTATAAAATCTGATGATATGCAGGGTAGGAATGATACTCTAAATGCAATTGTTAAAGGTCAAGAAATCCCAACCTCGGGAATACCTGAATCTTTTAAAGTATTATTACAAGAATTACGATCAATTGGATTAGACATTAGTACATATCAATTGGAAAATTTCAATACAATTCAAAACTGTGAAATTGAAGTTAATTTAATGGAAAATTATAATCCACTTACAAAAACTTTTCCTCCAACATCAAATTTTAACAATATTTTATTCTGATAGGTAAAAATGTTAAACGCTCAAAAAGAATTTGATTATATAAAAATAAAATTAGCTTCACCTTCTAGAATCAAACAATGGGGTCAAAGAGTTCTACCTAATGGTCAAATTATTGGTGAAATTCAAAAATCTGAAACGATCAATTATAGAACTTTCAAACCTGAAATGGACGGTCTTTTTTGCGAACGAATTTTCGGTCCAAGTAAAAATTTAGAATGTGCTTGTGGGAAATATAAACGAGTTCGTTATGAAGGATTGATCTGTGATCGATGTGGAGTTGAATTAACAGAATCAAGAGTCAGACGTCATCGTATGGGTTATATAGATTTGATTTATCCAGTAACTCATATTTGGTATATGAATAGTCGACCGAATTATATGGCTTTACTTTTAGAAGTTGAACAGTTCGAAAAAAGATTAGATACTGGTATTTCTGTCAAACAAAAAAACGTTTCAAAAATAAAACCGCTTAAATCTGGGCAATTAAATGCAACAGATGAACGAATTCAAAGAATAAAGTTATCTTCACTTGTTTACTTTATAGCAGATGATGAAATCAGCTTTTATGGGCTTCATTGGGATTTTCAATACTATCGTCGCAGTCGACGTTTAGGTTTTACCGGATATCCTAGAAAACCAGAACCAAGGCCAAAAAAACTGCTTTCTCACTATCATACGCCAAAGTACTTAATAAGAACTACGCCTAGTTCATTAATTGGTTCAGTTATTATTAAAAAAGAATTAGAAAATTTAAATTTAATTACAGAAGTCAATGATACAAGGAGTTTCATAAATTATTGCAGTCGAATATTGATTAAAGAAAATCCGTTTTATTTAAGTTCCCAATGGTTTAGAAAATGGGAACAATATAGAATTTATAAATTACGAGACTTAGCTATAAAACGAATTCGTATATTAGAAAACTTATTGGCTACTGGTTCGAGTCCTGCTTGGATGATCATATCTATTTTGCCTGTTATACCACCTGCTTTACGTCCAATGATTCAATTAGAGGGTGGTCGATTTGCAACATCTGATTTGAACGAATTATATCGTCGAGTTATTACAAGAAATAATAGACTTTTACGATTATTAGAAATCGATGCCCCTCAATTAATTATTCGAAATGAAAAACGTATGTTACAAGAAGCAGTAGATACATTAATTGATAATGGAAAACGTGGTAAATTAGCTCTTAGTGGTAATAATCGACCATTAAAATCTTTGTCAGATATTATAAAAGGAAAACATGGTCGTTTTCGTCAAAATCTTTTAGGAAAGCGTGTTGACTATTCTGGTCGATCTGTTATTGTAATCGGTCCTGAGTTAAAAATAAATCAATGTGGTCTGCCATATGAAATGGCAGTTGAATTATTTCAACCTTTTATAATTCGAGAATTAATTAATCAAGGTTTAGCTAGTAATATGAAAGTAGCAAAAAATCTAATTCAACAGAATGAATTGTTAATTGATGCAGTTCTAAAACAAGTTATATCAAATCATCCTATATTCTTAAATCGAGCACCTACATTACACAGGTTAGGAATTCAGGCTTTTGAACCAATACTAGTTTACGGCCGGGCAATAAAACTTCACCCTCTAGTTTGTTCAGCATTTAATGCTGATTTTGATGGTGATCAGATGGCAATACATTTACCTCTTTCTCTTGAAGCTCAAGCCGAATGCTATATGTTAATGTTATCTCCATATAACTTTTTATCACCAGCGAATGGTGAACCTATAATTATGCCAAGTCAAGATATGATTTTGGGATGTTATTATTTGACAGCAAATAATGTACAAAATTTGTCAGGTTCAAATCATTATTTTGTGAATTTGAATGATGTTTTATTAGCTTATAGACAAGAAAAATTAGATTTACATTCCTCTATCTGGGTTCGTTACAATAAAAGGTTAGAAAATCCAACAAATCTTTTTAAAACAATTAAATTGAAAGACAAAACATTTATTGAATACTATGATAATTTGCAGATTCGAAAAGATCAGAATGGAAAAATTTTATCTCAATATTTACAAACAACAACAGGAAGAGTAATTTTTAATTATGTTATACAAAAAGCGTTAAACTTATCGAGTAATTAAAAATTAAATGCTTTCTTAAATGTTTTGAAAAAAAGGAATTTTTATGGAAGATTATATTTATCAAAACGCTTTAATTAGTAAAAAACAATTAAAAAATCTATTATCATGGTGTTTTACAAAATATGGTTCAGTAAAGGCTTGTTTTTTAGCAGATGAATTGAAATATTTAGGTTTTAAATATGCTACCAAAGCAGGTATTTCTATAAGTATCGAGGATTTACAAGTTCCAGAAGTTAAAAATTATATTTTGAATAACGCTAATAGAGAGATTTTAAATACAGAAAATTTTTATCTTGAAGGAAAAATTACTCAAGTCGAACGATATCAGAAAATAATCGATACCTGGAATATAACAAGTGAATCATTAAAAAATGAAGTAGTAAATTATTTCAAAAATTATGATCCCTTAAATTCAGTTTTTATGATGGCTTTTTCTGGAGCTCGAGGTAATTTATCGCAGGTACGACAATTAGTTGGTATGAGGGGTTTAATGTCTGATCCTAGTGGCCAGATAATGAATTTACCCATTAGAAAAAATTTTAGGGAAGGATTAAGTATTACTGATTATCTAATGTCTAGCTATGGAGCGCGTAAAGGAATTGTCGATACAGCATTAAAAACTGCTAATTCAGGTTATTTAACGCGTCGTTTAATTGACGTTGCTCAAGATATTATAATACGTGAAAAAGATTGTCTGACAGAGCATTCATTTTTATTTTCTTTTAATAGTAGAAATAGAAACTCAGATAACTCATCGAACAAAATTATTGGTCGTATATTAAGTAGACCAGTTTATAATCCAATAACAAAAAAACTGCTTGGAGAAATAAATACTCAAATAACGTTAAAACTGCTAAATACTTTTATCCGAAATAGGGTTAAAAATCTATATATAAGATCACCTCTAACATGTCAATTATATCGTTCAATTTGTCAAACTTGTTATGGGTGGGATTTGGCTACAGAAAATTTAATCGATATGGGCGAAGCAGTGGGAATCATTGCTGGGCAATCGATTGGAGAGCCGGGAACTCAATTAACTATGAGAACCTTCCATACTGGAGGAATTTTTACATCAAAAGCTAATCAACAGATAATTAGTTCTATTGATGGAGTAATAAAATTTTCTAAATTATTAAAAACATCTATTCTTCGAACAAATCGTGGAGAAAATGTATTGCTTACTGAAAACTCAAGTTCGCTATCAATAGTTTCAGAAATTAAAAGTGAAAATCTAGTTCAAATTGATTTACCCCGTAATACGATTTTATTTATTTCAAACAATCAGTTTGTTAAAAAAGAAGCTATTATTGGACAGTTAGCAGAGAATGTTAAACAAATCCGAACTGAAACTAAACAAGTTATCAGTGATAATTCTGGTGAGATTTTTATGCCAGGAATAAAAAGTGAATATGAGTTAAGTACACGAAATAAACTATTATGGATTTTATCTGGAAAAGTTTATCAGGCTCCAATGAATTCTTTTCTAAATTTTCACTATGATTCAAAAATAAATAAAAATAGTTTTATTTTTAGAAGCAAAGTTATTAATCAACAATCTGGATTGGTTTATCAACTATCAGAAGATTTTAAAAATCATCAAAATAATATGGAAATAAGGCGAACTATTTTCCTATTAAACAAATCTAAAATTCAAAAACTCATATTTTCAAGATCAAACAGAGATTTTTTATTAAGTATTAATAAATTAAATTTTATTGTAAAACTTGATTTTTCAGAGTCGAAATTTCATATACAGAAATCTGTAAACAATAATTTTGGAAAACTAGTTTCAAAAAGTTTTACTACATTAACAGGTGGTTATGCTTTTTATAACTATAAAATCCAGCAAAGAAAATCGACTTGTTATGTATATAATATTCAAAAAATTTATATTCGCACATTAATTTGGTTACCCGAAGAAACTTATAAAATAACGTATGATACTAAAATTCTAGGAATTAAAAATAAAAGTTTTGTAAATTCAAATACTCAAATCCTTCCAAATTTACTCTCAAAAACATCTGGGATTTTTTGTATTAAAGAAAAAAAAAATAATATAAGAGAGATAATAATTAAATCCGGGTATTTACATGTAATTGAAAATCTTAATGTTATTAAAAATTTAGAAAATAAAATCTTTTTTCCGGGAGAATTTATTTTAGGTGAAATTGAAGTTAATCAAATATCATTGTGTCATATTAATAAGAACAATCTCTGTCTTCAGCTATTAGTTCGTCCAATTGATATTTATGAAGTTCCTTTTTTGCACTTACACAATAAAATAAATAAAAAAAATTACAAATCAAATAAACCAATTAATATAAGGAATAGTATAAAATATCCTTACAACTCTGGAGAAAAAATAAAAATACCTGAACAAGTAGAAATCCTAAATCACTTTTTAAATTTTCAAATAGAAAACTACTCAACTAAAAATAATCGTCTAGAGCTTGAAATATTAAAGAATCACCGAAAAAGTCATTTAAACTTGTATATTTCAGAAAAATGTTCCTTAAACCAGTATATACCTGCTGATTTAAAATATAAAAAAATTCAATCTTGCTTTATTATAAAAAAAAATCAATTTGTCGATTCATACACGACATTAGGATTTTTAGAAAATTTAACTTCATATTCTCTAGAAATAGTTAAATGGAAATACAAAAACGAAAAGAATAAACAATTATTTTTAATCTCCAATGAAGATTGTATAACAATTAAAAAAGATAAAATAAAACACCACTTAATTAGAGATCTCATATTTGATACTATCAATTTAAATAAACTCGGAAAAATTTTGATAGACAATAATCAATTTCTAACAATTCAGAAAGGTCGACCATATTTCTTTCCAAATTGCCAAAAAACTGGTCCTATTAGTAAAAATGATTTAAAATACAAACTAGTTAGTCATAATTCAGCTCTTAAGGATTTTTCAAATCAAAAAAATTTAAATTTAAATTATTGTGATTTAACGAATAAATTATATAATTTTATTCCTTTGGCAAATTATTATGAAAAATTAGATTTTCCGAAAATGTTAATAAAAAAAAGAGGAAAATACTATAGTTCCGGTGTTCCAGTCTTGGTGAGAGAACTTTTAATAATTAAAAACGATAAGAAAAAGAGTAAACTATCTGACATTGAAAAAATACCATGGTATGGATACTTAGATTATAAAGATAAGACCTATAAAACGAAACGACGGGATTTCTTAACTTATTTAGATCGAATTAGACTTGAGAATGTTTTTTTAATGTTTGTCAAAAGTTCAGAAACTGTTAAAAATAATATTAAAACCAATTTAAATCATAATTCTAATTTAGAACTTGCGATATTAGGTTTACTAGAGCATCCATTTAAAAATATCGGTATTCATTCAATTACAGAAGATTTCTTTGAAAAAGATATAAATAGTGTTTTTTGTAGAAATGGTGAATTTATTGAAAGTGGACAAACAATTGGGTTATTAAATTTTGAAAAAGAAATCACTGGAGATATTGTTCAAGGTTTACCAAGAATAGAAGAATTATTAGAAGCAAGAAAAAAGAAAAGAATAAGTAAGTATACGCCTAAAAATTACAAAAAAAGTTTATTGATCCGGCAGACGACAATTGATCCTAGTTTCGAATTTAGACAGTTGGGTACCACTGTTAAAGAAAATGAAAAAATAAATCCTCATAATTTATTAAAGATTTACTTTAATTATTTTGCTAAAAATAAATATTTAGTTAAAGATAATTATAAAAGAATGAAATTAACTAAATTAGCTGATAATTATGAAGCAAGCTACAAAAGTTTTAAAAAAGTTCAATTTCTAATTTTAAATTCTGTTCAATCAGTTTATCAATCTCAAGGCGTTACGATTGCAAATAAACATTTGGAAGTAATAATTAAACAAATGACAACTAAAGTATTAATAACTCATGAAGGAGATACTCCCTTATTACCTAGAGAAGTTATTGATTTATATCATATAAATTATATTAATCAAATAGTTTATGACCAAGATAAATTTACAGCATGTTATGTACCTCTGTTATTAGGAATTACAAAAGCTGCTTTAAATAATCCTAGTTTTATCTCAGCAGCCAGTTTTCAGGAAACAACCAAAGTATTAACTAAGGCTGCAATTGAAGGAAGACTTGATTGGTTAAGAGGATTGAAAGAAAACATAATTATTGGTCATTTAATTCCATCAGGCACTGGGTACAAAAATTATCTCAACAGTTTCAAGAAAAATTTAAACGTTTATGTACCTTCAAGTTCGAATATACTCGATGTAAAAGTTTTTTAAATCAAAAAGCTAGACGATTTTATTTTAAATTTGTTATTTTAATGTTAAAACTATTATTTTTAGAAGTAAGGAGTTTAAAATTTTATGGCTGATTTAAGTTTAGCCCAATTGTTACAAGCTGGTGTTCATTTTGGACATAAAGCTTATCGATGGAATCCAAAAATGTTTCCATATATTTATATAGAACGAAACAACATTCACATTCTGGATTTAGTCCAGTCCGTTCAATTTTTAAAAGAAGCTAATTTGTTTTTAGAATCTGCTGCTGAACAAAAAAAAACATTCTTATTTATTGGTACAAAGCGTCAAGCAAGTTCTTTAATTGCACAAGAAGCTAAACGTTGTAACTCATTTTACGTCAATCATCGTTGGCTTGGTGGGATGTTAACCAATTGGATTACTTTAAAAAGTCGAATTAATCGTTTAAAAGAGCTGGAACAACAAGAAGCGGATCAAGTTTTTGATTTATTGCCGAAAAAAGAGGCAGCTTTGCGGAAAACTGAATTAGATAAATTACGAAGACAGTTAAATGGCGTCAAGAATATGAAAAAGCTTCCAGATGTTGCTATTTTAGTTGATCAAAAACGAGAAATGACAGCAATTCGTGAATGTCGTAAATTAGGTATTCCTATTGTTTCTATTTTAGATACGAATTGTGATCCAGATTTGGTTGATATTCCTATTCCTGGTAATGATGATGCAGTTCGATCGATTAAATTGATTTTAAAATCTTTAACTGATAGTATTAATCTTGGACGATCTAAGATTGAATAAATCTTTAGTTAAACATTTAAATACGACATGAAAAATTAATGTAAAGCTTGTAAAAAATCATAATGAAGAAACAGGTGCTCATATGATAAATTATAAGAAAGCTTTAACAGAAAATAATAGAGATTTTAAGAGAGTTCTAGAATCATTAATAGTAAGAGGAATATTAATTGCAGATAAAAAACATCAAGTCAAAATAACAATGAAAAAATAAATTAGAACTATTGGTCGAAGTCGAATGTCGTCGATAAGACCGAAGTTTTTAAGTTAGTTAAAAATATAACAACTTCAATCCTACATCAAAATATTTTCTTTAACAAATATTTTTAAAAGTATTAAAAATGAACTTATAAAAATTATAAGAAAAATTTAAAGTATAGAACAAAAGATAAGAAGGGTGTAATCAATTAAAGACGTATTGATAAAAGTTTAGAAACAAAAATGGTATTTGAACAAGACCAGATTTGTAATTCTTCTACTATAATTTAGCAATCTAATAAATAATTCATTAGACTTTCAGATGAAAATATAAAAAGTACCCATCACATTTTAGTTTAATAAACTTGAAATTAAATCAAGAATTTTTATATTTTATTTTAAATTGTTATAGTTTTCTGATAGTAAAACACATCATACCTATAACAATTTAAAATAATTATATTGCTATTTTTAGATCTTTTTATTACAATTAATGCAGTAGCTGGTGTAGCTCAATTGGTAGAGCAACTGATTTGTAATCAGTAGGTCGGGGGTTCAAGTCCCTTCACCAGCTTTTATTTTAAATATAAAAGTTATAAGGTTTTCTAGGCCCAGTAGGAATCGAACCTACATTGGAAACTTAGAAGGTTTCTGTCCTAATCCGTTAGACGATAGGCCTTAATAGTTTTTTAATGGGTAATACAGGATTTGAACCTGTGACCTTCTGCTTGTAAGGCAGACACTCTACCGCTGAGTTAATTACCCATAAAATATCCTAACGTATGTATATATAGTTTATTTTTCCAGTTACGTCAATATTATGTTAAAAATAAATAATTATAAATAATGTTATATTGTTTTATTTATTAATATATGATATCATGCAATAGCAGACTAATAAGGGCCGATGCCCGAGTGGTTAAAGGGGGCGGATTGTAAATCCGTTGCGTTTGCTACGTTGGTTCAAATCCAACTCGGCCCAATTTACAATATCATGTTTAAAACTTTTTCTTTTCTTTCTTTTTAATTTGATTTAATCGTTAAAGGATCATTTTGGTCAATTAACGATTGATACTAATAAGCATTTTTAGATTCAGAAAGTTGTAAAGTAGGTGTCTAAGATTATTTTAGCTCCCTTTTATAATTTGTAAAAAATTTTGTTCAGTTTTTAGTTCTTTACAAAACAAGCATAGTTTTAAGGATGATTGACAGCGTTAGTACAAGTAATAAGATAAAAAAAAGCCCAACTATACGTAATTTCGGGATCTTAAATAATTTTTTAAAAGGAGTTAAAATGACTAAAATCAATCCTGTAAAACTACTTATGAAAAAACTAGGATAGCGACGGAGGTTATTCCAAAAATTGTTCATTTAAACTTCTGATATCATTTATAAAATATAATTATATTTTAAACTATAAACATGATATTATTTTTAATTAATTACTAGAATGTAACTTTTATGTTACAATAAAAATATAGGAATAATTCTAGGCTCTGTAGCTCAGTGGTTAGAGCAGGGGACTCATAAGCCCAAGGTCGTAGGTTCAAATCCCACCAGAGCCATTTCAAAAGAAATTAGAAGAATCCTGTTTTGATAGGAGAAATGGCTGAGTGGTCGAAAGCAGTAGATTGCTAATCTACCGTACATTTTTTTGTACCCAGGGTTCGAATCCCTGTTTCTCCTTTAGTTTAATTAAATAAAAAATTTTAATAAAATGATTGACATTAAAGAATAAAAAAAGTACTGTTACTATCAGATAACAAAATTTAAGTTTGGGATTGTAGTTCAATTGGTTAGAGCACCGCCCTGTCACGGCGGAAGTTGCGAGTTCGAGTCTCGTCAGTCCCGTTTTCTAAATGTTTTTTGCGTTATGAATAGGAACAAACATTCAATAAAAATTAAATGTTTGTTCCTATTTATCATTCACCTTGAAATTTTAATAACACAAAACCTAGTGAAAGGCCAAACAATGTCATCCCAAAACATGTAACAGCTGCACTTACAATTTCAGCATTTGCATATGGGAAAATTTTTAAAAGTAGTTCCATAATGGTTAGTTTTTTTAATATTTATAAAGTCTCAATTCTTAAAAACCATTTCGAGCCCAAACAACTAAAGCTAATGAGAATGTAAACATTGTCATTAATCCGGCCCAACCTAAAGTTAGTATATCCATTATAATTATTTAATATTTATAAAATACCATTTGTCCAATCTACATCAACATTTTCAATAATTAATGATGAATTATAGATTTGTAAAATAATTAATAAAAATACTAAAAATGCTGCCATTACAAAACCCATAATTGGAGTTGTTCCCCAACCAGGAGCGACTTTTCCATATTCGGAATTCAATGGGCGCAAAATTTCACCTAATCTTGTTCTTAATGCCATAAAAATATTTTCTATTTTTAATAAATAAATTTTTGTACTGCTTGTTATATAATAAGTTATACAATAACATAATATTAAAGTTAATTAATTATATAACATGGAAACAGCAACTATTATTGTAATTTTTGTATCAAGTTTACTTCTAGGTATTACCACATATTCAATATATACTGCTTTTGGACCAGCCTCAAAAAATTTACGTGATCCATTCGAAGAACATGAAGACTAAAAATAAACCACTTTAAAGTGGTTTATTTTTTAATGATTCTTGGTGTATCTCGGAAGAATACAGCAAAGAAAATTACCATTAAGGTACCAATAAGTAAAAATGTATAAACTAAGGCTTCCATTATTAAATCCTATTTAAATTTTATTACATCTTGTAAAAGTAAATAACAGTTTTTATACTGCACCTTGCTTTTTTGTTGATCTATCACCAATTTTTTGGAAAGCACCGAATTCAACTTGTTCTGTAACTTCAGCTCCGATACCCGTAAATACATCACGGAAAATAGTTCGACCACCATGCCATAAATGACCTAAGAAGAATAATAAGGCAAAGTTTGCATGGCCAAAAGTATACCAACCACGTGGACTGCTACGAAAAACGCCATCAGATTCAAAACTTGTTCTATCAAATTCAAAAACTTCACCTAACTGAGCTTTACGAGCAAACTTCTTAACAGTAGGAGCATCTTTAAATGTTTGACCATTTAATTTACCCCCATAAAAATCAACAGTAACACCAACTTGTTCAATACTGTATTTTGATTCCGCACGACGGAACGGAATATCTGCTCTAATAATACCATCTTTATCTACAAGAATAACAGGAAATGTTTCAAAGAAAGCGGGCATTCTTCGAACAGTTAATTCACGACCATCTTTATCACGGAAAATTGGATGACCTAACCAGGCTTCAGCAATACCATCACCTTTATTCATTGCTCCAGCACGGAATAAACCTCCTTTTGCTGGATTATTGCCGATATAATCATAGAATGCTAGTTTATCAGGAATTCTTGACCAAGCTTGACTTTCTGACAGACCTTCGCTTACTGAGGCTTCAACCTGACGTTCAATCTCTTGTTGGAAATATCCACTATCCCATTGGTAACGAGTCGGACCAAACAACTCAATTGGCGTTGTTGCAGCACCGTACCACATAGTTCCTGATGTTATAAACGCTGCAAAGAAGACAGCAGAAATACTACTTGATAGTACAGTTTCAATATTACCCATTCTTAATGCTCGATACAAACGCTGAGGAGGACGAACAGTCAAATGAAAAATACCAGCTAATATACCTAAAATACCAGCTGCAATATGATGAGCTGCAATTCCACCAGGATTGAAGGGATTAAAACCATCTGCTCCCCAAGATGGTGCTACTGGTTGTATTTTACCTGTAACTCCATAAGCATCAGAAACCCATATACCTGGTCCAAACAAGCCTGTCACGTGAAAAGCTCCAAAACCAAAACATAATAAACCAGATAAAAATAGATGAATACCAAATATTTTTGGTAAATCTAATGCAGGTTCACCTGTTCTTGGATCACGAAATAATTCTAAATCCCAATAAACCCAATGCCAGATTGCAGCTAAAAAACACATGCCTGATAAAATAATATGTGATAAAGCTACACCTTCAAAACTCCAAATACCTGGATTTGATACACTCTCACCGGTAATACTCCATCCACCCCAAGAATCCGTAATTCCTAATCGGGTCATAAATGGCATAACAAACATACCTTGACGCCACATCGGGTTTAGTACAGGATCTGATGGATCAAAAACAGCAAGTTCATATAACGCCATTGAACCTGCCCAACCAGCAACTAATGCCGTGTGCATTAAATGAACTGCAATTAATCTTCCTGGGTCGTTTAAAACAACAGTATGAACACGATACCATGGTAAAGCCATAGTAATTGATTCCTTAATATAATTAAAGGTTTTTGACTTTCTTACAATTAAACTACGAAGTAGTTAGTTATAATATTATTATAAGTGAAGATAATAAAAATTAATTAAAATAATAAAATTAATTAAATAAATAATTAATTTTATTATTTTTTAAGAATTTATTTTAAAGATTCTTTAAATGTTATTGGTCTTTCAAAAATATTTCCTTAGATTCTTGTATAGCTTCGTTTAGAGAAACTTCAGCTTCATCTGTAAATTGATTTGTTGTTTTAACAATTTCTAAATAAGGTTTTTGTGAAGTTTCTAAATAATTAAGTAAACTACTACAATAGTCTTTAACATCATTTACTTCAATATCATCTAAAGCACCATTAATTCCAGTATAAATTAAAGCTACTTGTTGTCCAACAGATAACGGAGAATTTTGTGGCTGTTTTAATACTTCACGTAATCGTGTACCACGAGCTAATTGTTTTTGTGTTGCTTCATCTAAATCTGAAGCAAATTGTGAAAATGCTTCTAATTCTGCGAATTGAGCTAATTCTAGTTTTAACTTCCCAGCAACTTTTTTCATCGCTTTTGTTTGAGCAGCAGATCCTACTCGCGATACTGAAATACCTACATTAATAGCAGGACGAATACCCGAATTAAACAAATCATTCGATAAGAAAATTTGACCATCAGTAATTGAGATTACATTTGTTGGAATATATGCAGAAACATCACTTGCTTGTGTCTCAATAATTGGTAATGCTGTCATGCTGCCTCCACCTAACTCATCACTAAGTTTTGCTGCACGTTCTAATAAACGTGAATGTAGATAAAAAACATCACCTGGATATGCTTCTCGTCCCGGTGGTCGGCGTAATAGCAACGACATCTGACGATAAGCCATAGCCTGTTTTGTTAAATCATCATATATTACTAATGTTGCCTTACCAGTATACATAAAATATTCTGCTAAAGCTGCGCCAGAGTATGGAGCAATATATTGTAAAGTTGCTGGATCGTTTGCACTTGCAGAAACAATAATTGTATATTTCATTGCATCTTTTTCTTCAAGCACATTAACAACTTGTGCAACAGTCGATGCTTTTTGTCCAACACCAATATAAACGCAAACTACATCTTCTGTTTTCTGATTAATAATAGTATCGACAGCAATCGATGTTTTTCCTGTCTGACGATCCCCAATAATTAATTCTCGTTGACCTCGACCAATGGGAATCATAGCGTCAATTGATGTAATTCCTGTTTGTAATGGCTCACAAACTGATTTTCGACTAATAATACCGGGAGCCATAGATTCAACTAGTCGACTTTCAGATGTTTTAATGTCTCCTTTTCCGTCAATTGCGGCTCCCAATGGATTAACTACTCGGCCTAAGAACTCTTCTCCTACGGGAATTTGAGCAATTTTACCAGTAGCTTTTACAGTACTACCTTCGAGAATTTGACGGCCAGTACCCATTAAAACAACACCTACATTGTCATTTTCTAAGTTTAGCGCAATACCTATTGTTTTATCTTCAAATTCTAAAAGTTCACCACTCATTACTTGATCAAGTCCATATACACGTGCAATTCCATCACCTACTTGTAGAACAGTTCCAATATTGTCAACTTTAATATCTTGATCATATTTTTCAATTTGTTGACGGATAATACTACTTATTTCGTCTGGACGAATATTTATCATTGTATTATTTTTACGATAAAAAGTTAATAAAAGATTTTGCTTAAATTTCTAAATTAGTATCCAAATGATTAGCTAATTTTTGTAATTGATTTTTAACCGTAAAATCAAGTACTTTTGAATTTGTTTTTATTAAAAAACCCCCTATTAGACCAGAATCAACATTTATTACTAATCTAATTTCTCTTGCATCCGTAAGATCTTTTAGTTTTTTAATCAACATATTTTTTTGCTTATTAGTAAATGGAAAAGCTGTTGAGATTTCTATCGTCTTAATTGAAGCTAATCCATAAACTAATTTCAAATAATTATCAATAATTGATTGTAATAAATTAATTCGATCTCGATTAATTAGAACTAATAGAAACTTAAAAGTTTCTTCGTTAACCTGAGACTTCAAAATTTTGTTCAAAATATCACGTTTATCTTCGATTCGAATTACAGGATTACTTAAATAATCTGTTAGTTCAGTTGTCTTATTTAAGACTATTTCTAAATTCTGAAAATCTCCTGTAATTTTGTGCATAATATTTTTATCAACAGAATATTCATATAAAGCCCGAGCATAAGGAGCTGCAATTTTTAGTGCTAATGTTTTAGTACTCATAATAAATCTCCTTCTAATTTATTAATTGTTTCATTAATTAATTCGGTTGCTCGTTTCTTTGGACCAAATATTTGCTGTGCTCGAGTAGTTGATTGTTGTAAAACCAATAACATTATTTGTTGTTTTACTTCTAAAAAAATTTGTCTTTCTTTTGAACGAAATGTTGCTAGTGCACGATTAAAACGAGTATTTAGATCTTTTTTAGATTGAGATGCGTCTGATTCTAATAATATTTTTTTTGTTTTTATTGTATCATTTTTTATTTTATCTATAACAACTTGAGCTTGTGATAATTGCTTCTGAGCTTCACTAAGACGTTTATTTGCCTCATCTAATCTTTCTTCCGCGTCTTGAACACTTGTTATTATTTCGTTCTTACGTGTCTCTAGGGCAGAACCTAAAAAATCACGTCCAACATAAATTAAAATAACGATTAAAGCAAGAATATTAATTAAACCGGTTTCCAAGATATCCAGATTTAAAGTAATACCTTCATTTCCAGCAATTAGTGTAAAATTTTGATCTAAATTTTCCATATTTTAATGTTTTTATGTAAACTGTTCACATATAAAAGGAAAAACTACGTATAACAAAAAATTTAAATTGATAATCTTGTTTCAATTTCAAGACACAAGGATTGAACGATATTTACTAAACTATTGACTGCTGTATTTTTTTTATTCAGCAGATCTTTTGTAATCGTATCTAATAAATTATCGATATTTTTTTGAGAAATATTTAGTTCATTTTCCAAAATTTCCTTATTAATTTTTTGCGAATTTGTAATTTCTAGCTGTGCTTCTTTACGAATATTACTTAATTCTTCTTCATATTGGGTTGTCAATTCGTTTGATTTTGACAAAGTTTCAGAAGCTTTATTTAGATTATTCAAAATATATTCATTACGTTCTGCGATAACAGTTAATAACGGGTTATATAGCAATATATTTAAAATAACCATTAAGAGTACAAATTGAATAGCGACTAAAGGTAAAGTTGCATCAATGTCAAATAATCCTCCTGGACCACTTGTTTCTGAACTGCAAATTAATAGCGACATATTAATATTAACCATATAAAAAGTTTTTATATATTTTTTACTATAGAATTAAAATTTTAAGATAAACATAATTACGCTTATATCTATCTTAAAATTTTCAATTTAACATATATAATTAACCATTAAACGGATTAGCAAACAATAAAGCTAATGCTACTACTAAACCGTAAATTGTTAAAGCTTCCATAAATGCTAAACTTAATAATAATGTCCCACGGATTTTGTTTTCTGCTTCTGGTTGACGTGCAATACCTTCAACAGCTTGACCAGCAGCATTACCTTGTCCAATCCCAGGACCAATAGCAGCTAAACCAATGGCTAAACCAGCAGCTATAACAGAAGCAGCAGAAATAATCGAATCCATAATAAACCTTAAATAATAAAAATAAATAAAATATTAGCAAAATTAAATTTAATATTAATTTACTCAATTGCTTCTGCAATGTAAGCAGCAGCTAATGTTGAGAAAATTAAAGCTTGTACTGAACCTGCAAAAATACCTAACATCATAATTGGTAATGGAATTACCAAGGGAACTAGGGATGTTAAAACAGTAATTGTTAATTCATCGGCAAGAACATTTCCAAATAATCGGAAACTCAATGATAATGGCTTTGTAAAATCTTCTAAAATATTAATTGGTAGAAGAAGTGGTATTGGCTGAACATAGCGTTTAAAATATCCTAATCCTTTTTTACTTAAACCTCCATAAAAGTAAGCAAATGAGGTTAATAAAGCTAATGCTACTGTTGTATTAATATCATTTGTTGGTGCTGCTAACTCTCCTTCAGGTAATTTAATTAATTTCCAAGGAATAAGTGCTCCAGCCCAGTTGCAACCAAAAATAAATAAGAATAATGTACCAATAAACGGAACCCATTCTCTATAAAAACTTTCACCTAGTTGATCTCTAGCAATTCCCGTTATATAATCAAGAGCTGCTTCCATAAAGTTTTGCCAACCATGTGGAATCCTTTCAGTGTTACTAGTTCCTAAAATAGAAAATAGTATTAATAAACTTACTACAAACCAAATTACTACCAAAACTTGTCCATGAACTAGAAAACCAGCAATATCCCAGTAAAAGTGTTTTCCTACTTCTGCCTCTGCTAAAAATGTAAACGTACTTGAGTAAAAATTATCTGGGTACATATAATTTAACTATTTTAGTAAATTACCCAATATTAAAAAATATAGAGGAACACTTTATATATTACGATCTTTTAATAAACAATAGGTTTATTTTTATTAAAAAACTATAACCTTTAATAAGTTTCCGTTAAACCTCTTCTAACCATTCATAGCCTTTTAATTCTAATTTTTGTGCTAAGCTAAAATCGCCAGTTTTTATTATTTTTCCATTACGCATAACATGAACAAATGTTGGTTTAATATAATCTAACAGTCGTTGATAATGTGTTATTAAAACAATTGCTTTTTTATCATTCATAAATGTATTAATTCCTTTCGAAATTGTTTGCAATGCATCAATATCCAATCCAGAATCTGTTTCGTCTAAAATAGCAATCTCTGGATCTAATACAACCATCTGTAAAATTTCATTTCGTTTTTTTTCACCTCCTGAAAACCCTTCATTTAGATTTCGGTATAAAAATGTCTCAGACATATCTATACTCTGTGCTTTTTTACTAATGTATTCTAGAATTTTAAAAGAATCAAGTTCTTTTTCCTTTATCGCCTTTAATTTTGATGAATAAGCCTGTTCTAGAAAATTTAAGTTAGTTACCCCTGGAATTTCTACTGGATACTGAAACGCCAAAAAGATACCCAAATATGAACGTTCTTCTGGTTCTAAATTTAAAATGCTTTTTCCATTGAATAAAATATCTCCGTTGGAGATCTTATAAGCCGGATGACCAGCGATGATTTTTGAAAAAGTGCTTTTTCCTGAGCCGTTCGGCCCCATTATAGCGTGTATTTCCCCTTTATTTATTTTTAGACTCAAGTTTTTTAAAATTTCAGTATCATTTACACATGCCTGTAATTTTTTTATTTCTAAAATTGGTATGTTTGAACTCATTAACCTATACTTCCCTCTAATTTTAAATTTAATAAAAAGTCTGCCTCTACAGAAAACTCTGAAGGTAATTTTTCATAAACTTCACTACAAAAACCAGTTACAATTATTGCAATTGCTTTTTCTAATGAAAAACAACGTTGTAATAAATAAAAAATCTGTTCTTCATCAATTGTTGAAGCAGAAGCTTCATGCTCTACTTTTGCTGTCGAGTTTTGAACAAAAATGTATGGAAAAGTATTCGCATTTGAAGAATTTCCAATGAGTAAAGAGTCACACTGTGAATAATTTCTTGCCCCTAAAGCTTTATTATTTATATTAATAAATCCACGATATGTATTCTTCGAATTACCCATTGAAATTCCTTTTGATATTATTTGACTTCGAGTATTTTTACCTATATGAATCATCTTACTTCCGGTATCTGTTTGTTGATAATTATTAGTTAATGAGACTGAATAAAACTCTCCTTGAGAATTGTCTCCGACTAGTACACAACTAGGATATTTCCAAGTGATTCCAGAACCTGTTTCGACTTGTGTCCATGAAATTTTTGAATTATGACCAGCACATAATCCTCGTTTCGTTACAAAATTATAGACTCCACCTTTTCCTTTTTTATTTCCTGAATACCAGTTTTGAACTGTTGAATATTTTATCTTAGCATTTTTTAACGCGATTATTTCAACAATAGCAGCATGAAGTTGGTTTTCATCGTACATTGGTGCCGTGCAACCTTCCAGATAACTAACTTGACTATTTTCTTCTGCAATAATTAACGTACGTTCAAACTGTCCTGATTTCTGTTCATTAATTCTAAAATATGTAGACAATTCTAATGGACATTTCGTATTTTTTGGAATGTAACAAAAAGAACCATCAGTAAAAACAGCCGAATTTAAAGCTGAAAAATAATTATCACCTATTGGAACAACTGTACCTAAGTATTTTTTAATTAAATCCGAATGTTTTCTAATAGCTTCAGATATTGGACAAAAAATAACTCCATATTGTTGAAGCTCTTTCTGAAATGTTGTGGCTACAGAAACACTATCAAAAACGGCATCGACAGCCACATTAGTTAATCTTTTTTGTTCTGTTAAAGGAATCCCAAGTTTCTCAAAAACATTTAATAATTGTGGATCAACTTCATTAATATTTTTTAATTGTTCAGTTTGTTTGGGAGCTGAATAATAAATTACATCCTGAAAATTTATTTCAGGGAAATTTAATTGACTCCATTCTGGACATTTCATTTTTTTCCATTTTTCAAAGGCTTTTAGTCGAAATTTTAACAAAAAATCTGGTTCATCTTTTTTTTTTGAAATAATTCTAATAACATCTTCAGTTAGGCCTTTTTTTATCGTATCACCTTCAATATTAGTTCGAAATCCATACTTATATGGTTGATTAGCTAGGTTTATAATTTCTCTATTTGAAGTTTTATCGGATTGATTTATCATTGCTTATATATCTATACTATATCTATACATAGTATAGATATAGTATAGATATTTTGCTAATTTGCAATTTCGAGAAAACTATTAAAATTATAGAAAAGCCCTATTATTAAATTTATTCTTAAATAGAATGATTTAATAAATTAAATCGTTAATATTAATCATTAATTCGGTTGTATACTTAACAATAAGGTTGTTATTATGATGGAAATTCAACCGATAGAACTAATTTCTTTATAATTAATTAGTTAAAATTGCCTTTTTTATTTTAAGGAGAAATAAATGTCTCAATCTGTATCAGAACGGACTCGAATCAAAAGTGACCGTTACGAATCTGGTGTAATTCCATACGCTAAAATGGGTTACTGGGATGCATCTTATGCTGTAAAGACTACTGATGTTCTTGCATTATTCCGTATTACTCCACAACCTGGTGTAGATCCTGTAGAAGCTGCAGCTGCAGTAGCAGGTGAATCTTCTACTGCAACATGGACTGTTGTATGGACTGATTTATTAACAGCTTGTGAACGTTATCGTGCTAAAGCTTATCGTGTAGATCCAGTTCCAAATAGTACAGATCAATATTTTGCGTTTATTGCATATGAAATTGATTTATTTGAAGAAGGTTCTTTATCGAACTTAACAGCATCAATTATTGGTAATGTATTTGGTTTTAAAGCAATTTCTGCTTTACGTTTAGAGGATATGCGTATTCCACACTCATATTTAAAAACATTCCAAGGTCCTGCAACAGGTGTTATTGTTGAACGTGAACGTCTAAACAAATATGGTGCGCCATTATTAGGTGCAACTGTAAAACCTAAATTAGGTCTTTCTGGTAAAAACTATGGTCGTGTGGTTTATGAAGGTTTAAAAGGTGGTTTAGATTTCTTAAAAGATGATGAAAACATTAATTCTCAACCGTTTATGCGTTGGAGAGAGCGTTTCTTATACTGTATGGAAGGTATCAACCGTGCATCTGCTTCAACAGGTGAAACTAAAGGTTCATATTTAAACGTTACAGCAGCTACAATGGAAGATATCTATGCACGTGCTGAGTACGCTAAAACAGTTGGTTCAGTTATCATAATGATTGATTTAGTTATGGGTTATACTGCAATCCAATCAATCGCATACTGGGCGCGTAATAATGATATGCTTTTACATTTACATCGTGCTGGTAATTCAACATATGCACGTCAAAAAAATCATGGTATTAACTTCCGTGTAATTTGTAAATGGATGCGTATGTCTGGTGTTGATCATATTCATGCTGGAACTGTAGTAGGTAAATTAGAAGGTGATCCATTAATGATCAAAGGTTTTTACCAAACATTATTAGCTACTGAGTTAGAAGTTAATTTACCTTATGGTTTATTCTTTGAAATGGATTGGGCTAGCCTACGTAGATGTATGCCAGTAGCTTCAGGTGGTATTCATTGTGGTCAAATGCATCAGTTAGTTCATTATTTAGGTGATGATGTTATTATGCAATTTGGTGGTGGTACAATTGGACACCCAGATGGTATTCAAGCTGGTGCTACAGCAAATCGTGTAGCTTTAGAATCTATGGTATTAGCTCGTAACGAAGGTGTTGATTACTTTAATAATGAAGTTGGAGCAAGAATTTTACGTGATGCTGCGAAAACATGTGGTCCATTACAAACAGCTTTAGATCTATGGAAAGATATTAGTTTTAATTATACATCTACAGATACTGCTGATTTCGCTGAAACACCAACAGCAAGCCGATAGTTAAGTTATTTTTAACAAAAATTGATATAAGGAGTATTTGAGTAGTGAGACTTACACAAGGTTGTTTCTCTTTTTTACCTGATTTAACAGACGAGCAAATTTTAAAGCAAATTAATTATGCCATTAGTAAAGGTTGGGCTATGAACGTTGAGTGGTCAGATGACCCGCATCCTCGAAATAGTTACTGGGAATTATGGGGTTTACCATTATTTGATATTAAAGATCCAGCTGCTGTAATGTTTGAAATCAATGAAGCTCGTAAAGCTTGTGCTAACGGTTATATTCGTGTTAATGCATTTGATGCAAGTTATGGAACTGAAAGTTGTGTTATGTGCTTTATCGTAAGCCGTCCAGCTAATGAGCCAGGCTTCTATTTAGATCGTACAGAAAGTGCAGGTCGTTTTATCACTTATACTATTAAGAGTTACAGTGTTCAAGCAAATCCTGAAGGTAGTCGTTATTAATAAATTTATTATTAAATACGTCAAAAAATCAAAAGTGAAAAAATAGATTTTAAAATCTATTTTTTCACGTTGAAATTATTTTATATTTACGTTTCTGATTTTTTAGTTTTATGTCATATTATATAGATATATAAATAAAAAATAAAGCTATGTTGAAAGCTGAAAAAGTAATTCTTACAGGTGAAATTAACATCGAATGTTAATACATTATTATTATAAGTTTTTTGTTTAATGTAAAAAAAATTTACTTTCTTACATAAAGAATATTAATTGTATCAAAAAAGAACTTATAATATTAAAAAAATAATTATCTAAGTCAATTTTTAATTATTTTTATAGTAGAATTAAAAGTATTAAATATAACTATTTAATACTTTTAATCTTATTATAAAAATAACGATATTAATTATGGAAAGTTTACTTTTATCGCGCTTACCTGAAGCTTATGTTATATTTAGTCCAATTGTGGATGTATTACCTATAATTCCAGTTTTCTTTTTATTATTAGCGTTTGTTTGGCAAGCAGCAATTGGGTTTAGATAAGTATTGTTTAATAATATATATTTAAGTTTTTATTTTTTTAATCTAACAAATGGTAGAACCTTTATTATCAGGGATTGTTTTGGGGTTAATTACAGTGACTGCAATTGGTTTATTCGTTGCAGCTTATTTTCAATATCGACGTGGTAATCAATTTGATATATAAATAAAGTGGTAAAGATTTGAATAAAGAATCAAGTTGGTAAAATTTACCAACTTGATTTACGAACTCCCGGTAGTAAACATTGTAATGCCATTTCTCTTAGAACATGACGAGAAATCCCAAAATCTCTATAATAACTTCGTGGACGTCCTGTTTTCCAACATCGGTTTCGAATTCGAATTTTTGAACTATTTCTTGGCAGTTTCTGAATTTCAGAATGAATTTCTAATTTTAAATTATAATCTTTTGTGTTGTTATATTTTTCTAATAATAAATTTCGCTTCTGCTGATATTTTTTGAACAATTTAATGCGCTTTTTCTCACGCTCAATCATACTTTTCTTTGCCATAAACTAAATCACTTTTCTAGAATAGAATAAAATTTTTAACTTTCTTTATTGTAATGGCATAATTTTGAAATATCAAGCTTTTCCATTGTTCTTTTATGTATAAAAGTTTTAAACGAATTTTGACTGATATGGAATATTTTTATCTGGTAAAATAGTATAACTATTTAATAATTGACGAAATTCTGTCCCTTCCATTGTTTCTATATCTAATAATCGTTCAACAACTAAATCTATTATAACACGATTATCAATTATAATTTCGATAGCTTTTTGTTCACAATAATTGATAATAGTACAAACTTGCTCGTCGATTCTATCTGCTATGTTATCAGCATATTCGTTACCTTGGATCATTGTTCCACCTAAAAAAACTTGTCCACTATTATCATCTTCTAACGCAATTGGGCCAATATTTGACATACCAAATCTTGTTACCATTTGACGCGCTAAATTTGTAACTTGTTGTAAATCACTACTAGCTCCTGTTGTAACATCTGGATCGCCAAAAACAACTTGTTCAGCGGCACGACCTCCTAAAGTAGTTATAATTCGAGCCAGTAATTCGGAACGTGAAAGTAGACTTTGGTCTTCTTCAGGTGTAAACCAAGTTAACCCCTTTGCCATACCTCGAGGTGTTATTGTTATTTTTTCAACTTCATCGTGAGATTTTAAGACTGAACCGGTAATTGCGTGGCCAACTTCATGATAAGCGATTAATCGCTTGTTTTTTGTATCTTCCATTGGTGTTCCTTCAATTCCACCAATTATTCGATCTGCTGCTTCATTAACTTCATTTTTTGTAATTGAAGATTTTTTATAACGGGTTGCTAATATAGCTGCCTCATTTAATAGGTTTGCTAAATCTGCTCCAGAAAATCCTGGTGTTCGATTTGCTAATTGAACTAATGAAACATCTTCAGATAATGGTTTGTTTCGAGCATGAACTTTTAATATACCAATTCTTCCTAAACGATCAGGTAAGTTAACTGTCACTTGACGATCAAATCTACCAGGTCGCAATAATGCTGAATCTAAAATATCTGCCCGATTAGTTGCACCAATAACTATTACACCTTTATTTTCTTTAAACCCGTCCATTTCGGTTAATAACTGATTTAAGGTTTGTTCGCGTTCATCATTACCACCACCAACACCAGCACCACGTTCACGACCTACAGCATCTATTTCATCAATAAAAACAATACAAGGAGCATTTTCTGAGGCTTTTTTAAACAAGTCTCGAACTCTGGCTGCTCCTATACCTATAAACATTTCTACAAATTCTGACCCAGCTACGCTAAAAAATGGAACGTCTGCTTCGTTAGCGATTGCTTTTGCTAAAAGTGTTTTTCCTGTGCCAGGAGGACCTACTAATAGAATTCCTTTTGGTATTTTAGCACCAACTACAGTATACTTGTCAGGCTGTTTTAAAAATGAAACAATTTCTTCAAATTCAGCTTTTGCTTCGTCAATACCTGCAATATCATTAAACTTGACACCTGTATCTGGTCGTCTTTCGAAACGTGCTGTTGATTTACCTAAACTCATTGGAGAAGAATTTGATCCTCCAGGAAAATTCTCGGAATTTTGGAAGAAATAGAATAAACCACTAATAAAAAGAATTGGTAAAAGTAAGTTACTAACAATTGTCAGTAAAAAATTCTTATTTTCAACAGGGTGTGCGTCAAAATCAATATTATATTCTTTTAATTTATTTATTAATTGAGAAGCACCTACAGGTATTTCAACACGAATTGTTTGCGGTCGATTTCCTAATTCTGGACTCGAAGCTTGAATAATCGCATTTCTACTATTATCATATAGATCAACTTGTTTGACCCATCCCATTTCTAAATACTCTAAAAAGCGGCCATAAGTCATTCTAGAACTGATTAAGTTTTGGTTCTTTTCTAGACTGTTCTTTACCGTCCCAGTGTTTGGACTTTCTTCAAAATTAAGTTTTTTTACTCCGATCGTAGTTAAACTTAAAATAACTAAAGCTAAAAGTATATTTCTAATAATATTACGTCCCATAAATTATTTTTTATTAAATAATTTTTTATATTTTAATTTTTTTAAATATTATAACAGAACGATTTCTATAATACAACAACAGTAAAGACGTATCAAATAAGTGGTTTTAAAGAAAAAGTATTTAAAATTTAAAATTTTATTATTATTAAATAATATTTATAGTACAATAATTTTATGCATAAGTTAAGCTGTTTGCTAGTTTGACTGTAAAATAAAAGAAAAT